>Ga0208316_1000220_pt1 | contig 61365 bp, 55 predicted proteins | sample MalvireepMed_231_FD_184240 | JGI IMG/M metagenome (GOLD analysis project Ga0208316, IMG submission 184240) | Marine viral communities from the Global Malaspina Expedition - Malaspina viral metaG DeepMed_231 (SPAdes) (version 2) | ecosystem: Environmental > Aquatic > Marine > Oceanic | place... | reverse complement strand
CGCTGAGGCTGCACGCTCGGCGAATCACCGTTCATCTGGGTGCCGCCGCCGACAAGTGGTGGCCGACCTTGCTTAAGGGGCTGCCGAAGCTGACCGCACTGAGCTGACGCTCCTGCGAGACCACCACAGCATCAGAAAGCGAGCGACCGGAGCGGCGGTCGGCGATCACGGCTGCTTGGACGGCCGCCATTGATTCCAAAGAGCTATAAGTAAGTAGGAAAAGGGCTGCGTTCTGGCATTACTCAACAGCCACTCGCGCTGAAGATGCGAATCCTGATAAGCAATGCCAACAGCCAGTACCTTCAGACCGCTCAATCAGCGCCCTCGTGAATAAGGCGGGATTACCGATGTTTAGGCCATTTCAGTTAGTATAGAGTATCTGCGAGCCAGCCGAATTGCGCAACGTTATGCTCTCAATAGACGTCATTATTCATCTAAGTGCCAACGAATGCCTTGCCCACTATGAAGGGCAGTACGACAATGTGCGTACACGAAGTATAGATGGTCGCTGGGTTGTTTTCCCTGCTCAAGCGCTTAGACGCGTGGTGGGGGAGGAGGGGGTTCATGGTATTTTTCGGTTAACGTTTACCGAGCAAGGCCGTTTTCACGATATTGTTCCACTTAATCGCCGCTGAGCCTGCTTATGCCCCAATATAATGCAAAAATGACGCTGAATGAGCTTGTTTACTCCGTCATACCTAATTTAAACACCGCCGAGCGTTTAGTGTGCAACACCTTAGATAGCTTGATTGAGTCTGCAGAAAACCCTCTTGATGTCTTTAAGCGCACCGAACAGCGCCAAGCATTTAATTTAGAGCTACACCGAATCCGCATGAATATTAAGCATTTGCTGGATCGCTATCGCGCCGATGTTGATGAAATAATGCGAAAAAATGGCGGTGTGGATGGCCCGGTGATTGAGCCAGATGCGTTAGAGGCCGATGCCATTCAAAGTGCCATTGATATTTATCAGCATGTTCGAGCGTTTCAGCGTGGCGAGCAGCGTCATCCAATCCCGCGCCGGTGATACATACATGGCATTAATATTGCCTGTATAATGTGGCACATGCTTCAGGACTACCCGCCTGAATGCTTGCAGCTCGCCTACCCGGCAGCAGCTGCTTACACATTAGGAGATTACCCATGTCTGCCTCACCTGTCACATTGATGGTGGCTCGTCGCGTCGCGAATAGTCGCTACCAAGATTTTAACCGTTGGCTAAATGAAGGTCGTGAACTCGCGGCTGACTTTCCTGGCTACTTGGGGTCCGGTGTATTGGCGCCCCCTAAAGAAGATGATGAGTATCAGATCATTTTTCGCTTTGACAGCCAGGAAACCCTTTCTGCTTGGGAGCATTCGGCCTCTCGCCATGCTTGGCTTGAGCGGGGTAAAGGCCTTTACGATGCGCCCCATGAGCACCGGGCAACAGGCTTGGATGCGTGGTTTAAGGTAAGCCCTGGAGCTACCCCACCACGCTGGAAGCAAGCCGTAGCCGTCTGGCTGGCGTTTTTCCCCATTTCACTACTGTTTCAGTGGACGTTTGGCAGTGTGTTAGCCGAGTGGCCGCTCATTCCGCGGGTGCTGGTGAGTACCATGATGCTGACTCCCGTGATGGTGTTTGTGTTTATCCCGCTTTCAACACGTTTACTAGCGCCGTGGTTACAAGGCAAGTGGTCACCCATGGATCTTTTTGCCCGCTTTCGACAGCAGCATAGAACGTGAGTGTTTATATTGTTCAGCCTCCTTATGATTCGCGTCCACCATCTAGAAAATTTTCGAAGCGTATTAAAGAGCCCGCCCAGTGCACGAGCGCTGGGCGGGCTAGCGTGTTTACCTGCTAAGGCTAGCCAAACAGCGCGAAGCTTTCGGCATTGAGCCACATATGAACCAGGATACTGGCGATATACCCCAGCAAAATCACGGGCGACCAGCGCAAGTGCCCCATAAAGGTATAAGAACCACGCGCTTGACCCATCACGGCCACGCCAGCGGCTGAGCCAATCGATAGCAGGCTACCACCTACGCCCGCCGTCAACGTGATTAGCAGCCAGTGCCCATGAGACATTTCAGGTTCCATGGTAAGTACGGCGAACATGACCGGGATGTTATCAACCACTGCAGACACTACCCCTAGCGCAATATTCGCCCACGTAGCGTTCCAGCCGGTGTAGAGTGCTTCTGAAAGCAACCCCAGGTAACCCATAAAGCCAAGGCCACCGACACACATCACTACTCCGTAGAAAAACAGCAGTGTGTCCCACTCTGCCCGAGCAACGCGGTTGAAGACATCAAACGGCACGACACCCCCTAGCTGCTCCAGCTTTTTGTTGTCACCCAGGCGGCTATAGCGTTCCCGCTTGCGTTCCAGTGAACGGGGCAGGCTCTGGCGTAGGTAGTAACCAAAAAACTGTAGGTAGCCTAGGCCGGTCATCATGCCCAGCACGGGCGGAAGATGAAGCAGTGTATGACACAGCACCGCTGTACCAATGGTCAGCAAGAAGAGCGCAATAATGCGTCGCGCTCCGCGCTTGAGCTGTACATCCTCATATACGCTGCTGGGCTTTTGATCTTTAATAAACAGGCTCATTACCATCGCTGGGATCAGGAAATTAACCAACGACGGAATAAACAGGATAAAGAACTCCTGGAATTCAATCAGACCGGCCTGCCATACCATCAGCGTTGTAATATCGCCAAACGGACTAAAAGCACCGCCTGCGTTTGCTGCGACCACAATATTGATACAAGCAAGGTTAATAAAGCGTTTGTCGCCTTCGGCTACTTTAGTGATGACGGCACACATTAGCAGCGCAGTGGTTAAGTTGTCGGCAATCGGAGAAAGAATAAAGGCAAGGCCGCCCGTTAGCCAAAAAAGCGTACGATAGTTAAAGCCTTTGCGCAGCATCCAAGAGCGCAGCGCATCAAATACTCGGCGCTCCTCCATGGCGTTGATATACGTCATGGCGACCAGCAGGAACAACATTAGCTCGGTAAACTCCAGAAGCGTCACGCGAAACGCGTACTCGGACGTATCCGACATGCCGTTCTGGACATATACCCAGCCAATGAGTCCCCAAATAATACCGGCGGCCACCAACACAGGCTTGGATTTGCGCATGTGGATTTTCTCTTCGGCCATGACCAAGGAATAGGCCAGGACAAAGACTGCCACCGCGAAGAACCCTACCGCAGAGGTGGTTAAATCAATCTCACCTGTGACCGCGAAAGCGGCTGGGCTAATAAAAAATAATAAGGCCGCTAACAAAAAAGGCCAGCAACGAGTCACTCGAAGCTGGCCTGGGTCATGATGTAACGTCATCATAGTGTGTTTATCCTTATAATGGTTAAAAGAAGGGGGAATAAGCGACGCTAGTTTAGCAAGCGATATTGCGCTGCAATACGGAATAAAACCGAATGAAAGCCTGTGATAAATAAGTTATTGCGTCTTTTTTTTGGAAATTATCCGTTTCGCTAATAGTAAATTTCGCCAGATAATGTAATGAATTTAGGCTGAATTAGTTGGACGATATCGGCTATAAGTAACCCTACCATTACCAGTCAATGTGCTAGACACGGCTTATCGGCACAATGAAAGCCACTTCCAGCCGTCTCAGTACTCGTGAGAAATCAAGACGAAGGCCGGTAGGGGGGGGGGGCAACACACAGGAGGGGTGCGGCTATGATGAAGGGGCGCACCTGCGTACAGGCCAGAACATGCCGCCAGGGTAGCGTTTTGGGGGATGGCTAGTGGGATGGCCAATAAACAAAAAAGCACCCGTAGGTGCTTGATTTGTAGGGGTGTCTGGTGGAGGCGGCGGGAATTGAACCCGCGTCCGCCAGCACGCGCCCATTGGCTCTACATGCTTAGATTCCGTCATTTGCTTTAGCGCGACTGACTCCGACGGTCAGGATTCAGCCACGCGAGCCTTCTAAAGTTTAACGGTTGACGAGAAGACACCGCCAACCGCGGTCCTATCAGCTTTAGCTCATATCCCCGCAGTGATGAATAGGCACATCACCTTGGGGCCAGACAAGAAGCTAGCAGGGTTTAAGCTGCCAGCGCGCCTTGAGCGTAGTTTTCGTCGTTTGCGACTATTTTTCGTGATGTGGTATTTACGAGATACATCACGCTCTCGGCATGCACCGCAGGGTTTGTCACCGGCGTCGAAACCATGTCGCCCCCTTAGTCAGAGCCGCATTCTAACGTGCTCATCGCTAATTGACCAGTTATGCCTTGTTATGTTCCCGCATAATTCGACCTTTTTGGCGATTCCAGTCGCGGTCCTTCTCAGTGGCCCGCTTATCATGGAGTTTCTTACCGGTTACCAGCGCCAGTTCGCACTTCACTTTGTTGCGCTTCCAGTAGAGCTTGAGCGGTACACAAGTGTGGCCCTTGTCCTGGGTGACCGAAAAGATTTTGGCGATCTCTTTACGGTGAAGCAGCAGCTTACGAGTTCGCGTGGGATCAGCAATTTCATGGGTGCTGGCCGTATTCAGCGGCATAATATGGCTGCCCAGCAGGAACGCTTCGCCGTTGCGAATTAAAATGTAGGTATCGGTGAGCTGCGCTTTACCAGCACGCAGGCTTTTCACTTCCCAGCCAGCCAGCGCTAAACCCGCTTCGAAGGTTTCGTCGATATGGTACTCAAATCGTGCCTTCTTGTTCTGGGCAATGACACTGCTGCCGGGGCCCTTACTGTTACCTTTCTTAGTGGCCATGGAACCTCATCGTTGATCTGTCAGTAGCATCCCCCTTCGTTATGTGGGGAGGCGTGATACCATTCAAGGTCTGAAAAAATGTTTCCCATGATACGCTTTGGGCACTGTGAAGTCAGCGGAGAGGTCAATGCCAACCGTTAATCGTACCGCCTTGGTGCGGCACACCCCCCAACAAATGTTCGATTTGGTCAATGACTTCGAACGTTACCCCGAGTTCCTGCCGGGATGCCGCCGCGCGCGTCTGCTGGAAAAGGACGATCAGCACCTGGTCGGAGAAATGACTCTGGGTCGTGCGGGGGTCGAGCAAACCATCACTACGCGCAACGACCTGCACGCACCAGAGCGGATCGAGCTTTCGCTGGTCAAAGGGCCCTTCAAGCAGCTCAAAGGCCGCTGGCTGTTCATCCCCATGGGGGATGATGCTTGCAAGGTCAGCCTGGAAATGGAGTTCGTATTCGCCAATCGGTTGCTGAGCATGGCGTTTAGCAAACTGTTCCAGCAGATTGCCGGGCAATTGGTCGATGCCTTCACCAAGCGCGCCAACGAACTGTATGGCCGTTGATGATATTGCCGTCGAGGTGGCCTTCGCGCTGCCTCACAAGCAGCGAATCGTCGCGCTGAAGGTACCCAGCGGCACCACTGCCAGAGCAGCCGTTGCCATGGCCGACCTGCCCAGCCTGTTTCAGGAACTGCCCGCCAAGACCTTCGAGCAGGCGCCGCTGGGCATCTTCGGCAAGGCGTTGCGCCACCCCGATAAGGAGCCGCTGCGCGAGGGCGATCGTGTGGAGGTGTATCGCCCGCTGCAGATCGACCCGAAGGCGGCCCGCCTAGAGCGGGCCAAGCGTCAGGCCAAAGAGCAGTAGCCTGGCGCTTACTCGCCAGTGATGATCGGCTGCGGCTCGGGGGTGGTTTCCGGCGTGGGCGTTCGCTGGCTGGGCAGTGCATCTAGCGGGTCGGCACCTTCAACGGCTGGCCCCATACCGCGGTCTGTGCTCACCGGCAGGTCGCGGGATAGGTCTCCCTCCTGCTCAATGTTGACCAGTCGGCTCGCATCATCAAACGTGAGCGTGACGCGGCGCTGCTCAACACTTTCATAGGCTTTATCGATGCGGTAAACGTAGTCCCATTCGCGGGAGTCGAAGGGCGCTTCCAGCAGTGGGCGGCCCATTACGTAGGCTACCTGCTCTTGAGTCATGCCCGGCTGGAGCTGGCTGACCATCTCCTGGGTGATCAGGTTGCCCTGGGGGATGTCACGCTTATAAACGCCGACATAGCTACAGCCACTGACAACGGTCAGGGCGACGGAAAGGGTAATGATACGAGTCAATTTTTGCATTTGAGCCTGTTCTTCACTATCGTGGTTTCGGTCGATGATACCCGACCTAACCTGTTACTGCGAAGAGCAACCATGGCCGATCAGAACCATGAACTACGCAAAGCCGGGCTGAAAGTGACCCTGCCGCGCGTCAAGATCCTGCAGATTCTCGAAAATGCTTCGGGCCAACACCACCTTAGCGCAGAAGAAGTGTATAAAACACTGATTGATGCGGGCGAGGATGTTGGCCTGGCAACTGTCTACCGCGTGCTGACTCAGTTTGAATCAGCGGGCCTTGTGATTCGTCACAACTTTGACGGTGGCCATGCAGTATTCGAGATGACCCAAGAAGACCACCACGACCATATGGTGTGTCTGGAAAGCGGTGAGATCATCGAATTTGTCGATGACATCATCGAGCGTCGCCAGCAAGAGATCGCCGAAGAGCACGGCTACGAGCTAGTGGACCACGCTCTGGTGCTGTACGTACGCCCCCGTGGGTCGGACGTCACGCGCCAGGACAGTGGCCCCACGAACCGCAAGTAGTCCGCTGCCACATGAAAACGCCCTTGGGGTGCCAGAGTAGTTCATCTGGCGCCTCAGGGGCGTTTTTGTAGGTCGCGTGATGGCCGAAGCGCTGCCTTCGCCCGGCGAAGGGCAAAGGCTTGGCGTGGGCTTGGTTGAGTTTGGTTGAACTTAGTGAGGAGGGCGCTGGCTGGCGTGCAGCATTTCCCGCGCGTGGGCCAGGGTTTGGTCGGAAAGCGTCACGCCGCCCAGCATCCTCGCCAGCTCGCTAATCCGGCCGCGTTCGTCCAGCAGCGCCATGTGGGTGAGTGTGGTGTCTCGCTTGGCGCGCTTTTCGATGTGCAGATGCTGGTGCGCCTGGGCAGCCACTTGAGGCAGGTGGGTCACGGTCATTACCTGGCCGTTTTCGCCTAGTTTACGTAGCAGTTGGCCGACGATTTCCGCCGTTGCCCCAGAAATACCCACGTCCACTTCATCGAAGACCAAGCTCGGAATCGTCGAATGCGACGCCGCTACCACCTGAATGGCCAGGCTGATGCGCGACAGCTCACCGCCGGAAGCGACTTTGGTGAGCGGCCGGGCGGGTTGGCCCGGGTTGGCGCTGATCAGGAATTGCACATGGTCCAAGCCCTCGGGGGAAGGCGTTTCGCGTGGGGTGACGTCCACGTCGAAACGTGCTTTGCCCATGGCCAGGAAGGCCAACTGCTGCTGCACCTCTTTGCCCAAGCGAACAGCGGCCTTTTGGCGTGCTTCGGTGAGCTGTTTGGCTTCGCTGCGGTAACGCTCGCGGTACTCGGCCACTTGACTGCTGAGGGCTTCTAGATCGTCATCGCTGGCTTCGAGCTGCGCCACCTCTTGTTTGAGTTGGGCATGCAGCGCGCAAATCTCTTCGGGAGCGACGTGGTGCTTACGGGCAATGCGGTGTACGTCGCCCATGCGCTCCTCGACCCACGCCAGTCGCTCTGGGTCCAGTTCGGTGGTGCTGGCCAATCGGTGCAGCTCGCTAGCGGCTTCTTCGACTTGAATTCGGGCATCGCTCAACATGGTGAGCGTATTGGCCAGCGTGCCTTTATCGCTGCCGGGCAGCGCACTCAAGTGGGCGTAGGCTTGGTTGAGAAGCGACAGCGCGCCCCCTTCATCGCTTTCGCAGCAGTCGGCGGCAAACTGGGTTTCACGTAGGGTCTCTTCGGCGTGGGCCAGGGTGTGCTGCTCCTCTTCCAAGGTTTGCAGCTCGCCTTCGGCAAGGCCCAACTGGTCCAACTCCTCGACTTGATAGCGCAGCAGTTGGCGTTTGGCCTCGACTTCGCTGCCCTCTTCACTGAGTTTTTTCAGCCGACGGCGGGCACTGCGCCACTCGCGGAACGTCTCGGCGAGCTGCTGGCTGCGTTCGCGAAGCCCGGCGTAGTCATCCAGTAGCGCCAAGTGCGTCTCTTCCCGCATCAAGGCTTGGTGGGCATGCTGGCCATGAATCTGAATCAGCTGTTCACCCAGAGATTTCAAATCGGCAATGGTCGCTGGGTGGCCATTGATCCACGCCTTGGAGCGCCCGTTGGCAGTAACCACGCGACGCAAGAGACACTCATCGGCAGGTAGCTCGCGGGCGTCGAGCCACTCGGCTGCTGCGGGCAGGTGCTGGATATCGAAACGGGCGGAGAGGTCGGTTCGCTCGCAGCCGTGGCGCACGCTACCCGCATCGGCGCGCTCGCCCAGGCAGAGCCCCAGAGCACCCAGCAGAATGGATTTACCCGCCCCGGTTTCCCCCGTAATGGCGGTCATGCCACGGGTGAGGTCGAGTTCGAGACGGTCAACGATCGCATAGTCTTGGATCGCTAGCTGCGTAAGCATAAGGCCTCCTGAGGCGGTGCGGCACAGAAGCTGGATACTTATCCAATGATTGTTGTTTTATACAGTAGTCGATAACTCACTTCAATGCCCCTCTTGAGATGGCTTTGATGGCCCCCATATAGGCTGCATACGTGGTTAACACCCGCTACTTACCTCAGGTGGCCGCCACCGGCACCGTTACTTATTCCAGGAGCAAGGCATGGCAAAAGAACCGCAAACCCCGTTGGAAGATGAGCTGGCACGCCAAGAGCAGGAAGCAGAGGTCACCGACCAGTCTGCCGAAGAGCGGTTGGTGGAAGGCGAACTGGAAGGGCTGATCGATGACGATGCACCGCTGAAAGATAGCGCTGGCAGCCCCGAGGCCGACGTGCTGGCCGCTCAGGTAGAAGAACTCGAGCAGAGCCTGGCGGAAGCCAAAGACCAAGCGCTGCGGGCTGCTGCCGAAGCTCAGAATGTTCGCCGCCGGGCGGAGCAAGAAGCCGAAAAGGCGCGCAAGTTTGCCCTAGAGAAGTTTGTCAAAGAGCTGCTGCCCGTGGTGGATAGCTTGGAGAAAGCGCTGGAAAGCATGCAGGACGATGCGTCCGAGGCGCATCGCGAAGGTGTCTCCATGACCCTCAAGATGCAGCTCGACGTGCTGAGCAAGTTTGGCGTCGAAAGCATCGAGCCTCAGGGCGAGCCCTTCGATCCACAGGTGCATGAAGCCATGGCGATGGTGCCGAACCCAGAGCTCGACCCCAATACCGTGATGGATGTGATGCAGAAAGGCTATCTGTTGAACGGCCGCCTCGTGCGTCCTGCCATGGTCGTGGTCAGCCAAAAAGCGAATTAAGCCGCGTTGACGCATTGCCGCAAAAAAAGCCCTTGAAATGCGGCAAGCGGCCCCCAAATAAAGGTCAACCCCGCGGGATAAGCCCGCAACTTGTTTAAAGAACAAATTTTTTAGTTTTGTAACAACTGAATTCGAGGTTTTTACTATGGGACGCATTATTGGTATCGACCTGGGCACCACTAACTCTTGTGTGGCCGTGCTCGATGGTGACAGCGCTAAAGTCATTGAAAACGCCGAAGGCGGTCGTACCACGCCTTCTATCATTGCCTACACCGACGACGGTGAAATCCTGGTAGGCCAGGCCGCCAAGCGCCAGGCCGTGACTAACCCGGAAAACACTCTTTACGCCATCAAGCGTCTGATCGGCCGTCGCTTCAAAGACGACGTCGTTCAAAAAGACATCAAGATGGTGCCCTACAAAATCGCCGAAGCCGACAACGGTGACGCGTGGGTAGAAGTAAAAGGCAAAAAAATGGCGCCGCCGCAGGTGAGCGCGGAAGTGCTGAAGAAGATGAAGAAAACCGCCGAAGATTATCTCGGCGAAGCGGTCACCGAAGCGGTCATCACCGTACCGGCCTACTTCAACGACAGCCAGCGTCAGGCTACTAAAGATGCAGGCCGCATTGCCGGTCTAGACGTCAAGCGTATCATCAACGAGCCGACCGCTGCTGCTCTGGCCTACGGCATGGACAAAGCCCGTGGCGACAAAACCATCGCAGTCTACGACTTGGGTGGTGGTACCTTCGATATTTCCATCATCGAAGTCGCCGACGTGGATGGCGAAACGCAGTTCGAAGTATTGGCAACCAACGGTGACACCTTCCTGGGTGGTGAAGATTTCGACCTCGCGCTGATCAACTATCTGGTCGATCAGTTCAAGTCGGACAGCGGTATCGATTTGTCTGGTGACAATCTGGCCATGCAGCGTCTGAAAGAAGCCGCCGAGAAAGCCAAAATCGAGCTTTCCAGCGCCCAGCAGACCGATGTGAACTTGCCGTACATCACCGCCGACAACACTGGCCCGAAACACCTCAACGTGAAGGTGACTCGTGCCAAACTGGAGTCGCTGGTCGAAGACCTGGTACAGCGTTCGCTCGAGCCGTGCAAAATGGCGCTGAAAGATGCAGGCTTATCCGCTTCTGAAATCGACGAAGTGATCCTGGTCGGCGGTCAGACCCGCATGCCGTTGGTTCAGAAGAAAGCGGCAGACTTCTTCGGTAAAGAAGCCCGTAAAGACGTGAACCCGGATGAAGCGGTTGCCGTGGGCGCTGCGATTCAGGGCGGTGTATTGGGTGGCGACGTAAAAGACGTTCTGCTGCTTGACGTTACCCCGCTGACCCTGGGTATCGAAACCCTGGGTGGCGTGATGACGCCGCTGATCGACAAGAACACCACCATCCCGACCAAGAAGACGCAAACCTTCTCGACCGCGGATGACAACCAGACCGCCGTGACCATTCACGTCGTTCAAGGTGAGCGTAAGCAAGTGTCGCAGAACAAGTCGCTGGGTCGCTTCGACCTCGCCGACATTCCGCCGGCACCGCGCGGTGTGCCGCAGATCGAAGTGGCGTTCGACCTCGATGCCAACGGTATTCTGAACGTATCTGCCAAAGACAAGGCGACCGGTAAAGAGCAGTCCATCGTCATCAAGGCGTCTAGCGGCCTCTCCGATGAAGAGATCGAGCAAATGGTACGTGATGCCGAAGCCCACGCGGACGAAGACAAAAAGTTCGAAGCGCTGGTGCAGCTGCGTAACCAAGCGGACGGCATGATTCACGCCACCCGTAAGACCGTTCAAGAAGCGGGCGATAAGGCCACCGATGACGAGAAACAGGCCATCGAAACCGCCATCGCCGAACTGGAAGAAGCGGTGAAAACCGATGACCAGGACGACATCCAGAAGAAACTGGATGCGCTGACCGAAGTCTCCGGCCAGCTGGCGCAAAAGATGTACGCCGAACAGGCAGAAGCGGCCCAGGCGGGTGGTGAAGGTGCTGAAGAAGCCAACACCAAGCAGGACGATGACGTGGTTGACGCCGAGTACGAAGAAGTCAACGACGACAAGAAGAAGCAGTAACCCACCTCTTTCTGCCAAGGAAAGCGGTGACGCGGGAGGCAACTCCCGCGTTGCTGTTTCCGCGGCCGAGACGCCTATAGTGTGTAGCTAACCAGGAGGCGTAGGACCCATGTCCAAACGCGATTATTACGAAGTCCTGGGTGTCGAAAAAGGGGCCGATCAGAAAGAGATCAAAAAGGCCTATCGCCGTCTGGCGCAAAAATTCCACCCTGATCGAAACCCGGACGATACCTCCGCAGCGGAAAAATTCCGCGAAGTGTCGGAAGCTTACGAAGTTCTGAGCGATGGTGAGAAGCGCGCGGCCTACGACCAGTTCGGCCATGCCGGTGTGGACGGCCAGGGCGGCGGCTTCGGTGGCGGCGGCGCTGGCGATTTTAGCGATATCTTCGGCGATGTGTTTGGCGATATCTTCGGTGGCGGCGGTGGCCGTCGTCGTGGGCCCAACGCACCTGCACGGGGTTCCGACCTGCGCTACAACCTAGAGCTGGATCTAGAGAGCGCAGTGGCGGGCACCACGGTGGATATTCGCGTCCCGCGTCATATTGAGTGTGACCGCTGTGACGGTGGCGGCGCCGAGCCGGGCTCCACCAAAGAGACCTGCCCGACCTGTCATGGTCACGGCCAAGTACGCATGCAGCAGGGCTTCTTTGCGGTTCAGCAAACCTGCCCGACCTGTCACGGCAGTGGCCAGCACATCAAAGTGCCGTGCCACAAATGTAATGGCGAAGGGCGCGTGCGCGAAACCCGCACCCTCTCGGTGAAGATTCCGCCGGGTGTGGATACGGGAGACCGTATTCGTCTCAACGGCGAAGGCGAGAGCGGCGTGAACGGTGGCCCGGCGGGCGATCTGTACGTTCAGGTGTCCATTAAGCCGCACCACATCTTCAAGCGTGACGGTAAGCACCTGCAGTGCGACGTGCCGATCAACTTTGTTGATGCAGCGTTAGGTGGCGAGCTGGAAGTGCCCACGCTAGATGGTCGCGTGAAGCTGAAGATCCCGCCGGAAACCCAAACCGGCAAACTCTTCCGCCTGCGCGGCAAAGGCGTGAAGCCGGTACGCGGCGGTGCCCCCGGCGACCTGCTGTGCAAAGTAGTGTTGGAAACGCCCGTCAACCTCAACGACGAGCAGAAAGACCTGCTTCGCCAGCTGCAAAAGAGCTTTGATGACAGCAATAGTCATAGCCACTCGCCGAAGAAGACTGGCTTCTTCGACAGCGTGAAGAAGTTCTTTGAAGAGATGAAGCCGTAAGGTCTTTATCTATTTCATGCAGTTTGTGTAGCAACGCTAAAAACCAGCATCCATTGGGTGCTGGTTTTTTTGTTGCATGTAGTTAGGTGGCTGCACCGTTGCAACGAATTCTCATTCAACGCTTGGCTCTTATCGCGGTGGGGATTAGGCTAGTGGGTGCTCACCCGCCACCTATATGGAGAGATCTCTATGCCTTTATCCCGAGCAGAAATTGCCACCCCATCCGGCGCGCGGTTGATCAACCGCCTGTGTAAACACTGGGCGCATAAGCTTGAGGTGGAGCACAGTGAGCAGGACGCCAAGATCGTGTTTGCCAGCGGTACTTGCCTGATGCACGCCGAACCTGATCGGCTACTGGTCTCCATCGAAACCCTCGAAGAAGAGCATCTGGACCAGCTGGAAGGCGTGGTGGAAAGCCATCTGGTGCGCATGGCGAAAGATGAGTCGCTGGAGATTGTCTGGGAGAATTGAAAGTGCATGAAGGGCGCTGCCGTTAGCGCCGCATCGCTAAGGGTGGTCTGCTATAATTGCGGCCACCTTTTTTGTTTCTAGTTAATGCCAAATAGCGCACGCGTAGGAGTTTCCATGACCCGAATTGCCATTGTAGGCGTAGCTGGCCGCATGGGCCGCACGTTAGTTAACGCTGTTGAGCAACAGGCTGATGCCTCGCTTGCAGGCGGTATTGTGGAGCCGGGCAGCTCCCTGGCGGGCGTAGATATCGGCGAGCTGGCAGGTGTGGGTAAGCGTGGTGTGGCCGCCGTGGATTCGCTCGACGCCATTGTGGATGACTTCGACGTGCTGATCGACTTCACTGCGCCCCAAGTCACCTTGGCGAATCTGGCATTCTGCGCTGAGCACGGTAAGTGCATCGTGATCGGCACCACCGGTATGAACGATGAGGAGCTGGCCGAGCTAGATAGCTACCGCGATAAGGTGGCCATGGTGTTTGCTCCCAACATGAGCGTGGGCGTGAACCTGACGCTCAAACTACTGGAAACGGCGGCCAAGGCGCTGGGTGATGAAGGCTACGATATTGAGGTGATTGAGTCCCACCACCGCCATAAAGTCGATGCGCCTTCCGGCACGGCCATTAAAATGGGTGAAGTGGTGGCCGAAAGTTTGGGCCGTACCTTGAAAGAGCACGGCGTGTTTGAGCGGGTTGGGCAGTGCGGCCCGCGTACCGATAAAGAGATCGGCTTCGCTACCGTGCGGGCGGGCGATATCGTCGGTGAGCACACGGTGATGTTCGCCACCGAAGGCGAGCGCATCGAAATCACTCATAAAGCTTCCAGCCGTATGACCTTCGCCAAAGGGGCCGTGCGGGCGGCGCGCTGGGTGGCCGCTCAGCCGCATGGCCGTTATGACATGCAGGACGTGCTGGCGCTGAGCTGAGCCGTGGGCTTGTGTTAGACAAGGTCGGCATAAAGCGCTGGCCCTGGTGCGCTAAATGCTGTAACATTCCAAAAATTTTGGCCCAGTGGCTGCAAAGAGCAGCAAAATATCTACAGTAGTGAAGAGCTGTAGAGAGAGCACCGCGCTTGTTGCACTGGCCGTTAAGTGGGAAAAGTAGTCAGCTAAGTGCTGCGCCATGGCTAACACCGTTATGAAGGCCAAGGAAAGAGAACAACAAGCGGGATGAAACCGATTTTTTATTATCGGCTTCGTCCCGCTTTTTTACGACCCGACGTTTGCACGCAAACGCCGACAACCGGATCGCCGAGCCTGCGCCCACAGGCTCCCACCAGCATGGGAGAACTTGTCTTGAATAACCCCGCATTGAGCAAACCCGCGATATTGGCCCTGGAAGATGGCAGTGTGTTTCATGGAACTGCCATTGGCGCGGATGGAGTCACAAGCGGTGAGGTGGTGTTCAATACAGCCATGACCGGCTACCAGGAAATCCTCACCGACCCCTCTTACACCCGCCAAATCGTCACCCTGACTTACCCGCACATCGGCAACACTGGCATTAACTCTGAAGATGTAGAGTCCGCCTCGATTGCGGCAGCTGGCTTGGTAATTCGCGATCTCCCCCTGCTGGCCAGTAGCTTCCGTTCTGAGCAAACCCTCTCTGATTACCTGAAAAGCCACAACGTGCTGGGTATTGCGGATATCGATACCCGCCGCCTGACGCGTATTTTGCGCGATAAAGGTGCCCAGAACGGTGCGATTCTGGCGGGTGCCGATGCAGAAGGTGAGGATGCCGTCGAGCGGGCGCTGGCGGCGGCGAAGGCATTTCCGGGCTTGAAGGGCATGGATTTAGCCAAGGAAGTCTCCTGCAAAGAGGCTTACGAGTGGTCGGAAGGCGAGTGGGCCTTGGGCGAAGGCTATGCGGATGCGAGCCAGGGCGAGCGCCCTTACCATGTGGTCGCGTTTGATTACGGCGTGAAGTTCAACATCCTGCGTATGCTGGCGGCGCGCGGCTGCCGCTTGACCGTGGTGCCGGCGCAAACGCCTGCGGCAGAGGTGCTGGCGATGAACCCGGATGGCGTGTTCCTGGCTAACGGCCCCGGCGACCCCGAGCCCTGTGACTACGCCATCAAAGCGATCCAGGAAGTGTTGGAAACCGACACGCCGGTGTTCGGCATTTGCTTGGGCCACCAGCTGCTGGCGCTGGCCTCCGGTGCCAAAACCGTCAAGATGGGCCACGGCCACCATGGTGCTAACCATCCGGTACAAGACCTAGATACCGGCACGGTGATGATCACCAGCCAGAACCATGGCTTTGCCGCCGATGAAGCCTCCCTGCCCAGCAACGTACGTGCCACGCACCGCTCGCTGTTCGATGGCACCCTGCAGGGCATTGAGCGTACCGACCGCCCGGCGTTTAGCTTTCAGGGCCACCCGGAAGCCAGCCCTGGCCCGCGCGATGTAGCGCCGCTATTTGATCGCTTTATCGCCATGATGCAGGCGCGCCGCTAAGTTAGCCGCGCTGCCTCTCATTGCCTAGTTACGCCGTTTTGATGCTCATCGTCACCACTTTTTGCGGGAACCGTTATGCCTAAGCGTACCGATATCAATAGCATTCTTATCATTGGCGCTGGTCCGATTGTCATCGGCCAGGCCTGCGAATTCGACTACTCTGGCGCTCAGGCGTGTAAAGCGCTGCGCGAAGAGGGTTACCGGGTTATTTTGGTCAACTCTAATCCGGCCACCATCATGACCGACCCTGCCATGGCCGATGCCACCTACATCGAGCCAATCACCTGGCAGGCGGTTGAGAAAATTATCGAAGTCGAGCGCCCGGACGCCATTCTCCCCACCATGGGCGGCCAAACCGCGCTGAACTGTGCGCTGGATCTTGAAAAACATGGCGTACTTGCTAAGTACAGTGTTGAGATGATCGGCGCCAACGCCGACGCCATTAACATGGCGGAAGACCGCGACCTGTTCGACCAAGCCATGAAGCGCATTGGCCTGGAGTGCCCCAAGGCCAAAGTGGCGCACACCATGGACGAGGCCTGGGAGATTCAGGCGGAGCTGGGCTTCCCGACCATCATCCGTCCTTCCTACACCATGGGCGGCTCCGGCGGCGGCGTGGCGTACAACAAGGAAGAGTTCGAAGAGATCTGTACCCGCGGGTTCGAACTTTCCAACAACCACGAGCTGCTCATCGACGAGTCGCTGCTGGGCTGGAAAGAGTACGAGATGGAAGTGGTGCGTGACCGCAACGACAACTGCATCATCGTCTGCGCCATCGAAAACTTCGACCCCATGGGCGTACACACCGGCGACTCGATTACCGTCGCGCCTGCCCAGACGCTGACCGATAAAGAGTACCAGATCATGCGCGACGCCTCTCTGGCCGTGCTGCGCGAGATCGGCGTGGAAACCGGGGGGTCGAACGTGCAGTTCGGTATGGACCCGAAAACCGGTCGTCTGGTCGTGATCGAGATGAACCCGCGTGTGTCGCGCTCGTCGGCGCTGGCATCGAAGGCCACCGGTTTCCCGATTGCTAAAATCGCCGCGAAGCTGGCGGTGGGTTACACCCTTGACGAGCTGCAGAACGATATTACTGGCGGTCAAACACCAGCGTCGTTTGAGCCGTCCATCGACTATGTCGTGACCAAAATTCCGCGCTTTACGTTCGAGAAATTCCCCCAAGCGAACGACCGCCTGACCACCCAGATGAAGTCGGTGGGTGAAGTGATGGCGATTGGCCGCACGTTCCAAGAGTCGCTGCAAAAAGCGCTGCGCGGTATGGAAACCGGTAACGACGGCCTCGACCCGATCATCACCGAGTTCACCGATGAAACGATGGCCCAGATTAAGGGCGAGCTGCAGGCCGCGGGTGCCGAGCGTATCTTCTTTGTGGCTGATGCTATGCGCGCTGGTATGAGCGTGGAAGAGATCTTTGCGCTGACCAACATCGACCGCTGGTTCCTGGTGCAAATGGAAGACCTGATTCTCACCGAAGCCGCCGTGTCCAAGCGCGCCCTGGCAGAGTTCTCGGCGCGTGAGCTGTTCCAGCTCAAGCGCAAGGGCTTCTCCGATGCGCGGCTGGCGAAGCTGCTGGGCGTCTCCGAGAAGGAGTTCCGCAAGACGCGTCAGGCAGCAGGCATTCGCCCGGTGTACAAGCGCGTGGACACCTGTGCCGCCGAGTTTGCTTCCGATACCGCCTACATGTACTCCACCTATGAAGAGGAGTGCGAAGCGGACGTGTCGGATCGCCAGAAGATCATGGTGCTGGGCGGTGGCCCGAACCGTATCGGTCAGGGTATCGAGTTCGACTACTGCTGTGTGCACGCCGCCTTCGCCATGCGCGACGACGGCTATGAAACCATCATGGTCAACTGCAACCCGGAAACCGTCTCCACCGACTACGACACCTCCGACCGTCTCTACTTCGAGCCGGTGACGCTGGAAGACGTGCTGGAAATCGCCGACAAGGAGAAGCCGGTGGGCGTCATCGTCCAGTTCGGTGGCCAAACCCCGCTGAAGCTGGCTCGCGAGCTGGAAGCCGCAGGCGTGCCGATCATCGGTACCACGCCGGACGCCATCGATCGCGCCGAAGACCGCGAGCGCTTCCAGGTGATGATCGACAAGCTCGACCTGAAGCAGCCGCCCAACGCCACGGCCCGGAGCTTCGAAGAAGCCTTCACCAAGGCCGAGAAGATCGGCTACCCGCTGGTCGTGCGCCCCAGCTACGTACTAGGTGGCCGTGCCATGGAGATCGTCTACGATGCCTCTGAGCTCGAAAACTACATGACCAACGCGGTGAAGGTCTCTAACGACTCTCCGGTACTGCTGGATCACTTCCTGAGCGCGGCGGTGGAAGTGGATATCGATGCGGTCTCTGACGGCCAGCAGGTCGTGATTGGCGGTATCATGCAGCACGTCGAGCAAGCGGGCGTTCACTCCGGTGACTCCGCCTGCGCGCTGCCGCCTTACTCGCTGCCTGCCGACGTGCAGGACGAGATGCGTGAGCAGGTCAAGAAAATGGCCGTGGAGCTGGGCGTCAAAGGCCTGATGAACGTGCAGCTGGCCTGGCAGGAGGGCGAGATCTACGTGATCGAGGTCAACCCTCGTGCATCGCGTACCGTGCCGTTTGTTTCCAAGTGCATCGGCACCTCGCTGGCGCAGATTGCCGCGCGCTGCATGGCTGGTAAGACGCTGGCCGAGCAGGGCTTCGAACGTGAGATAGTGCCGCACTTCTATAGCGTCAAAGAAGCGGTCTTCCCGTTCAACAAGTTCCAGGGCGTTGATCCAATTCTCTCGCCGGAAATGAAATCCACCGGTGAAGTGATGGGCTCGGGCGATACCTTCGCGGAAGCCTTTTTCAAGGCGCAGCTGGGCGCGGGCGAGGCGATCCCGGCGCTGGATGGCGACCGTAAAGCGTTCCTGTCGGTGCGTGAGCCTGATAAGCAGGGGATTATCGAAGTGGCCCGTTCTCTGCTAACATTGGGCTTCACGCTATGTGCAACACGCGGTACCGCTGCGGCCCTCGAAGCCGCCGGGCTGCCCGTGGAGCACGTCAATAAAGTCTACGAAGGCCGTCCCCATATCGTCGATCTGCTGAAGAACGACGAAATCGCCTACATCGTGAATACCACCGAAGGTCGTCAGGCAATCAACGACTCTTCGATCATTCGCCGTACTGCTCTCGCGCGCAAGGTGCCCTATGCGACCACCTTGGCGGGCGCTAATGCTGTTTGCATGGCGCTAGAGTACGGTAGGGAGATTACGGTGCGGCGCCTTCAGGATCTGCATGCAGGAGCAAGTCAATGAACAAGGTCCCGATGACGGTAGCGGGAGAAAAAAGTCTTCGCGAAGAGCTCAACCACTTGAAGGGCGAAGCTCGCCCTCAGGTGATTGCGGCCATCGCTGAAGCGCGTGAACACGGCGATCTCAAGGAGAACGCCGAGTACCACGCTGCGCGCGAACAGCAAGGCTTCATCGAAGGCCGTATTCAGGAAATCGAGAGCAAACTCTCCGGTGCCCAGGTGATCGACGTCACCAAGCTGCCGAAAACCGGTAAGGTGATCTTTGGCGTCACCGTGTCACTGCTGAACCTGGACAGCGACGCCAGCGTGACGTACCGCATCGTGGGTGAAGACGAAGCGGACATCAAGGCCGGGCGCATTTCCGTGACATCGCCCATTGCCCGCGCGCTGATCGGCAAGGAAGAGGGCGACGTGGTGGTGGTGAAAACCCCCGGTGGCGACGTGGAGTACGAAATCGAGAGTGTCGAGCACCTCTGATCACGTTCCGCTAGCGCCATGAAAAAGGCCCGGTGCAGTTTCCTGCATCGGGCCTTTTCGTCTGGCGCTGTTTTATGATGGGCGCCAGATCCGTTCAGCCAAGCGTCCGCTCAGCCAAACGCTCCTGCGTCAGTGCCGCCCATGGTGGTTCTCGAAGCGGGTCACGTTGGAGAGCTTGGGGTTGGCCTTGGGGTTGCGACGGTACAGCAGCGCCATCTTGCCGATGGTTTGCACCAGTTCGGCCTTGCTGTCAGCCAGCAGCTCGTTGATCATCGCGGCGCGATCATCCCGCTCGGGCAGGGCGAGCTTCACTTTGATCAGCTCGTGGTCGTTGAGCGCGCGGCTGAGTTCTGCGAGCAGGTTTTCGGAGACGCCGTTCTCAGAAACGGTGACCACGGGGTTCAAATGGTGGCCAATGCTACGAAATGCTTTCTTTTGTGCCTGTGACAAGCTCATGGTATCTTGCGGTATCCCGGTTAGCGCTTAACGTTCCATCTTACGGTGAAATGCCGCTAAGTGAAAGCAATCACGTGAACGCGCCCATCTCTTATTCCAGTGTCAGATTCCCACATGCAGCAAAAGCCTCCAAGCCGTAAACATTCAGTGAGCAAAACCAGCAACAACTGGAAGAAAGAACATTTCGACGACCAGTACGTGAAACAGAGCTGGCAGGATGGCTACCGCTCCCGGGCGAGCTATAAGCTGCTAGAGCTGGATGAGAAGGATAAACTGTTTCGTAATGGTATGACGATCATTGATCTGGGGGCAGCCCCCGGTGGATGGAGCCAAATCGCTGCCGAAAAAGTCGGGCCAGAGGGCGTGGTTATCGCCTCTGATATTCTGGAGATGGATGCGCTGGCAGGGGTGGACTTTATTCAGGGCGATTTTACCGAGGAGAGCGTACTTAACGCGATTCTTGAGCGCCTGGGAAATCGTCCGGTAGACCTTGTTATGTCGGACATGGCCCCCAATATGAGTGGTATGGCAGCCATCGATCAGCCACAAGCGATGTATCTTGTCGAGCTGGCGTTGGAGTTGGCCCGTGAAACGCTCTCGCCCAAAGGGCGGTTTTTGGTAAAGGTCTTCCAGGGGGAAGGCTTTGACGCCTACCTAAAAGAGCTGCGCGGCAGTTTTGACCGCGTGGTTACCCGCAAACCGGATGCCTCCCGGGCGCGCTCCCGAGAAGTCTATTTTTTGGCGGAGGGTTTTCGCGGTTAAACCAGTGCTGGCAAGGCCCTGGTGTTATGGCAAAGTGCTATAGCAAAGATTTATCACCACGATTGCCAGACAGGCAAGCGTAAGGTGTGTCACATTATGTACATTGGACGAACGTGACACAGATGGCCCAAAGCCAAATGTGCTTTGGCAATGGTTGAACGTTAAGCTCTAGTGTAAGGTCAGAGTATTAGCGGTTAACTGACGGATTCTTGTAATGAGGGTAGCCCCTTGAACGATATGGCGAAGAACCTGATTCTGTGGTTGGTCATCGCGGCCGTTCTACTGACAGTGTTCAATAATTTCAGTACGGAAAGCGCACCGCAAACCACTAACTACTCCCAGTTTGTGCAGCAGGTGCAAAATCAGCAGATCCGCAGCGTCACCATCGATGGGTATACCATCACCGGTGAGCGGATCGATGGTTCGCAGTTCCAGACCATCCGCCCTGCCGCAGAAGATCCCAAGCTGATCGACGACCTGCTGAGCAACAATGTCACGGTGGTCGGCAAGGCGCCGGAGCAGCAAAGCATCTGGACGCGGCTACTGATTGCCAGTTTCCCGATCCTGCTCATTCTGGCGATCTTCATGTTCTTCATGCGCCAGATGCAAGGCGGTGCCGGTGGTGGCAAGGGTGGCCCGATGAGCTTTGGCAAATCCAAGGCGAAGCTGCTCTCCCAGGATCAGATCAAAACCACCTTTGCAGATGTCGCAGGCTGCGACGAAGCGAAGGAGGAAGTAGAAGAGCTGGTCGACTTCCTGCGCGACCCGACCAAGTTCCAACGCCTGGGTGGTACCATTCCCCGCGGCGTACTGATGGTGGGCCCGCCTGGTACCGGTAAAACGTTGCTGGCCAAGTCCATTGCGGGCGAAGCCAAAGTGCCTTTCTTCTCTATTTCAGGCTCTGACTTCGTTGAAATGTTCGTTGGTGTGGGTGCATCCCGCGTTCGTGACATGTTCGAGCAGGCCAAGAAGCAGGCGCCCTGCATCATCTTCATCGACGAGATCGATGCCGTGGGTCGCTCGCGCGGCACCGGCATGGGTGGCGGTAACGATGAACGCGAGCAGACGCTGAACCAGCTGCTGGTCGAGATGGACGGCTTCGAGGCCAACGAAGGCATCATCGTGATTGCGGCCACCAACCGTCCGGACGTACTCGACCCCGCGCTGCTGCGCCCGGGCCGCTTCGACCGTCAGGTAACCGTGGGCTTGCCGGATATCCGTGGCCGTGAGCATATTCTGGGCGTTCACCTGCGCAAGGTGCCGCTGGCGGATGACGTGAAGCCGCAGCTGATTGCCCGTGGTACGCCTGGCTTCTCCGGTGCCGACCTGGCCAACCTGGTGAACGAGGCTGCCCTGTTTGCGGCGCGTCGTAACAAGCGCCTGGTAGGCATGGAAGAGCTTGAGCTGGCCAAGGACAAGATCATGATGGGCGCTGAGCGCAAATCCATGGTCATGACCGATAAAGAGAAGCTCAATACCGCTTATCACGAAGCAGGCCACGCGATTATTGGCTTGGTCATGCCTGAGCACGATCCGGTCTACAAGGTGACGATTATTCCTCGTGGCCGCGCGCTGGGTGTGACGATGTTCCTGCCGGAAGAGGATCGCTACAGCCTGTCGCGGCAGCAAATTATCAGCCAGATCTGCTCGCTGTTTGGTGGCCGTATTGCCGAAGAGATGACGCTGGGTGCTAACGGTGTGACCACTGGTGCATCTAACGACATCAAGCGTGCCACTGAGCTGGCTCACAACATGGTGGCCAAATGGGGTCTCTCGGATGAGATGGGTCCGATCATGTACGATGAGGACGAGTCTCACCAGTTCCTCGGTGGCCCTGGTCAGGGCGGTGGTAAGCTGAAATCTGGAGAAACCACCGCGCGTCTTGATAAAGAAGTGCGCAAGATTATCGATGAGTGTTACGAGCAGGCGCGTCAGATTCTGCATGACAACCGCGACAAGCTGGATGCCATGGCAGAAGCGCTGATGAAGTTTGAAACCATCGACGCCAGCCAGCTTAAAGACATCATGGAAGGACGTGACCCGCGTCCGCCGGAAGGCTGGAACGACGGTGACTCCTCCGGTGGTGGAATGCGCATCAGCGACGATAAGCCAGAAGCGAAAGCGGATGACCAAGCGCCTAACGCGTCAAGCGATGAAGGCGAAGAGGGTGACGATGAGCCTCGCCGTCGTCCATCTGACCCGCTAGGTGGCCCTGCAGGTCCTTAATCAAGCCATACTGCTGGTGTTAGCAAAGGCGTCCCATATTGGGGCGCCTTTTTGTTATGCTGTGGGCCAATAGCAGTTACGTTTCTTTTCTATTTTTAGGCGGTAGCATGACACCGAACGTTGACCCTTCATCGCCTTCGCGCCAAGCAGAGAGTGCTTTGCAGCTGCGCTGTGGGCGCCATACGCTTGATCTTTCGTTTCCACGGGTGATGGGTATTTTGAACGTCACGCCTGATTCGTTCTCCGATGGTGGTCAGCATGTTGCCTTAGACGATGCGCTACGCCACGCCGAGCGCATGCTGGCCGAAGGCGCTGCCTTGATTGATGTGGGCGGCGAATCGACCCGTCCAGGCGCTATGGCGGTTTCTGAGCAGCAAGAGCTAGACCGTGTTGCACCCGTAGTGGAAGCGCTGGTGCGCGAACTAGATGCGTTGGTATCGGTGGATACCAGCAGCGCCACGGTAATTCGTGAAGCCAGCGCCTTAGGGGTGGGGATGATTAACGATGTGCGTGCGCTAGAGCGCGAGGGCGCACTGGCAGCTGCCGCCAGCAGCGGTTTGCCTGTGTGTCTGATGCACCGCCAGGGTGAGCCGCAGAACATGCAGCACTCTCCTGAGTACAGCGAGCCCGTAGAGCGTGCGGTCGCGGCGTATTTATCCGAGCGTATCGATGCTTGTGAAGCGGCAGGGCTGCGCCGTCATCGTCTTTTGATCGACCCTGGCTTTGGGTTTGGCAAAACCGTCGAGCATAACCTGCGTTTGCTCAAGTATATGGAGTCGCTGCTCGCGCTTGATCTGCCGATATTGGTAGGCATGTCACGTAAAAGCATGATTGGCAAAGTACTGGGTCGTCCGGTAGAAGAGCGGTTAGCTGGCGGCTTGGCTTTGTCGGCTATGGCGGTTGAACGTGGGGCGAGCATTCTACGAGTGCATGATGTTGGGCCTACAGTGGATGCTGTGAATATGGCTTGGGCGGTACTACAAGAGGGCTGTGAGCCGCCCGTTGATAAGGAACTCTCGTTATGACACGACGCTATTTTGGCACTGATGGTATTCGCGGTACCGTTGGGCAGTCACCGATTACTGCTGACTTTATGCTCAAGTTGGGGTGGGCCGCTGGGCAGGTGCTGCGCCGTGAAAAGGGCCGCACGCGGGTATTAATTGGTAAAGACACGCGTATTTCTGGCTATATGTTTGAGTCGGCGCTGGAAGCGGGGCTTTCAGCCGCCGGTGTGGATGTTTCCCTGTTAGGGCCGATGCCCACGCCTGGGATCGCTTATCTCACACGTACCTTCCGGGCGGATGCGGGCATTGTGATTTCAGCTTCTCATAATCCGTTTGACGATAACGGCATTAAGTTTTTCTCCGCAGAAGGCAAAAAGCTGCCGGATGACGTGGAAGGCCGCATTGAAGCGATGCTGGAAGCCCCGTTGACCACCGCCGATGCAGCGCAGCTAGGTAAGGCGGCACGCATTGACGATGCCGCAGGCCGCTATATTGAGTTCTGTAAATCTACCCTGCCGGACCGACTTAGTCTGCACGGACTGAAAGTGGTATTGGATTGCGCCCACGGTGCCACTTACCATATCGCGCCCAGCGTTTTTCGCGAGCTAGGGGCGGAAGTGAGCGTGATTGGCGCCGCGCCAGATGGATTAAATATCAACCACCATGTGGGATCGACACACCCAGCAGCGCTGCGGGCGGCGGTAATTCAGCAAGGGGCGGATTTAGGCATTGCTTTCGATGGCGATGGCGACCGTGTACTGCTCGTTGATGCGGATGGTCGTGAGGTCGATGGCGACGATATTTTGTACTTAATCGCCCGTGACCGTTTTGAGCGCGGCCTTCTGGAAGGCGGAGTGGTCGGCACGCTGATGAGTAACTTCGGCCTGGGGATGGCATTAGACCGGCTCGGTATCCCGTTCCAGCGTGCCAAAGTAGGCGACCGCTTCGTGATGGAAATGATGGCAGCCAACGGCTGGGAGCTGGGCGGCGAAGCGTCGGGACACATTGTCTGTGGCCACGTACAAACGACCGGTGATGGTATTGTGTCAGCCTTGCAGGTGCTGGGGTTAATGGTGCGGGAGCAAAAACCGTTACCATCGCTGCTGAAAGGGCTGGAAAAAGTGCCGCAATCACTGGTTAATGTGCGCTTGCCCGCAGGGTCGAATGCCAAAGAGGTTATGGCTGCCCAACCGCTGTTGGATGCTGTGGCTGCATTAGAGGCTGAATTAGGGGACCAAGGGCGGGTACTGCTGCGCCCATCCGGCACCGAGCCATTAATCCGCGTAATGGTGGAAGGACGCGCTCATTTGGATGTGGATCGCTTAGCCAATAAGCTGGCAGGTCAAGTGCAGGCGCTACTCGGCTAGCATGCTGGGTCGTGAATAGCCGTCCTTGCTTGGCAGAGCGCGTCCTGCTTGTCACTGGGCTTGCAACAGCGGTTGTCTTGACAAGGCGGCTCCTATACCATTTCGCTCCACCTTGAGTGAGGATTATCCATGCGTACGCCATTAATCGCCGGTAACTGGAAAATGAACGGTTCTGCGGCGTTGATTGAGTCGTTTGGCAAAACGTTTGCTTCTGCTGCGCTGCCCGCCAATATCGACGTGGTGGTCATTCCGCCGTTTCCCTATCTAGACGCTGCGCGCCATGCGTTCAGCAACACGCCGCTGCAGTTAGGGGCGCAAACGCTTAATCCTCATCACTCCGGGGCACATACCGGGGAAGTGAGCGGTAGCATGCTCAAAGAGTTTGGTGTGGCCTACGTGTTGGTGGGGCATTCTGAGCGCCGCCAGCTTTACCGCGAAAGCGACGAGCAGGTGTTTGACCGTCTGTTGGCAGCCCTTGATGCTGGGCTGACGCCTATTCTATGCGTGGGTGAAACGCTGGAAGAGCGCGATGCAGGCCGCACGATGGACGTTGTGTTGCGCCAAGTAGGCTATATCATGGCTCGCTTAGCACCAGAGCAGCGTCTGCAAATCGTTATTGCCTACGAGCCTGTGTGGGCGATAGGTACCGGCCGTACGGCCACGCCAGAGCAGGCGCAAGAGGTCATGGCAGGCATTCGTGCCTATCAGGCAGGGTTTGATGCGTCGCTTGCCGAGCAGCTGAAACTGCTTTACGGCGGTAGCATGAACGCAAGTAACGCGGCTGAGCTGCTCGCCCAGCCGGACATCGACGGCGGTTTAGTGGGCGGTGCCTCGCTTAAAACCGACGATTTCTACGCCATTTGTCAGTCAGCAGGATAACTCCATGCAAGTTGCAATTCTTATGGTTCACGTGGTGATTGCGGTCGCCTTGGTTGTACTCATCCTGCTCCAGCAGGGAAAAGGTGCCGAAGCAGGCGCAGCCTTTGGTGGTGGTGCGTCGCAAACGGTTTTCGGCTCGCGGGGCAGTGGTAACTTCCTGTCGCGTACCACCGGTATTTTAGCCGCTGGCTTTTTTGTGACCTCGATGGCTCTAGCATACTTTGCCACTCAGGCAGGCCAAGCGCCGGAAGCCGGTATTCCTGATGCGCGGCTGATCGAACAGCAGCAAAACATTCCAATGCTTGACGACTCCCCTGCAAGTATGGATAATACCGCGCCAGTGCTAGAGGAAAGCAGCGAGTAACTTCTTGATGTCGCTTTCTTTAGCCTCCCCTGATGCCGAAGTGGTGGAATTGGTAGACACGCTATCTTGAGGGGGTAGTGACCGTATGGTCGTGCGGGTTCAAGTCCCGCCTTCGGCACCATCTGTTTCGCTGGTTTACCAGCTTCCCAGAATGTCAGGATTGGCACCTGAGGCGAAAGACGCATTTGAAAAAGTTTTTGAAACAAGTTCTTGGAATGAGTTCTTGACGTAAGCCTTTCAAGTGTCTATTATCGTCGACCTAGATTGATGCGGGGTGGAGCAGTCTGGTAGCTCGTCGGGCTCATAACCCGAAGGTCATCGGTTCAAATCCGGTCCCCGCTACCATTTATCTAGTAGCATGGTTTAGGGTCAACAGCATGTATTAAGGTGCTTTTGAGCTGCGAAAAATTCGCGACATGTTGCTAAAATGGTACTACAGGTTTCTTTTGAAAAGCCCCTTCCTGTGAAGGGGCTTTTTGTTAGTAGCTTTTTGTAACTGGTTTTTTGTAAACAGCTTTTATGAAGAGCTTTTTGCGAGCCAAGCGTGTCTCAAGAGCGGATGTTGTTCGAGTAGCCAGAGACACATTCCCAGGTAATGCCAATCAGCCACCTAGCTTTTCTTACGACTCCTGGCCAGGTGCCTGATGCAACGGCTATAGGAGCTTTGTCTGTGGCCACAAAACACGCTGCGCTTCACGCGCTGATCGAACCTGTCGTTGCCGCCATGGGCTTCGAGCTATGGGGTATCGACCATATTTCCCAGGGCAAGCATTCGCGGCTGGTGATTTACATCGAGCGCGAGAGCGGTGTCAACGTGGAAGACTGCGCTGATATTAGCCGCCAAGTCAGTGCCGTGATGGATGTGGAAGACCCCATTCCCGGCGAATACCGCTTGGAAGTCTCGTCGCCCGGCATGGCACGTCCCCTTTACTCCCTGGATCACTTTATCCGCTATCAGGGCCACCAGGTCGCTCTGAAGCTACGTGTCGCGTTCGATGGGCGACGCAAATACCAAGGGCTCCTCGCAGGTGTCGAGGGCGATGAAGTGCTACTGCAACTGGAAGGCGAAGAGTACTGCTTTCCTATCGAAAGCATCGATTCTGCGCACGTTGTCCCGCAGTTCGACGAATAACACGGGTCGCGGCTTCCGGCAGGCGCCGGGATGATGCACAAAAGGACAGGTTTTCTGGCGAGGCAAACGCATGAGTAAAGAAATTTTAATGGTCGTGGACGCGATCTCTAATGAAAAAGGCGTCCCCCGCGATGTCATCTTCGAAGCGGTAGAAGCCGCGCTGGCCAGCGCGTCGCGTAAGCGTTTTGAGCACGAAGAAGCCAATGTGCGCGTGCATATTGATCGCCGCACCGGAGACTACGAGACGTTCCGCTACTGGACCGTGGTCGAAGATGACGAATTCGAAACGCCAGACTATGAAATCAAGCAGAGCATTGCCGAGCAGCGCGACCCGCCGCTGAAGCTGGGCGATGTGGTCGAGCAAAAGATCGAAAACGCTGTGTTCGGGCGTATCGCCGCGCAAACTGCCAAGCAGGTCATCGTGCAGAAAGTGCGCGAAGCCGAGCGTGCCGAAGTCGTGCGTCAGTACGCTGACCGTGAAGGCGAACTCGTTGCGGGTATCGTTAAGAAGACCACCCGTGACGGCCTGATCATTGATCTGGGAGAAAACGCCGAAGCGTTTTTGCCGCGTAACGAGATGATCCCCGGCGAGCGCTACCGGATGAACGAGCGTGTTCGCGCGCTGCTGGTCAAGGTTGACCCGGACGCTCGCGGTGCGCAGCTGCAACTCTCACGCACCTGCCCTGAATTCATCATTGAGCTGTTCAAAATTGAGGTGCCGGAAATCGCCGAGCAGCTGATTGAAATCAAAGGTGCTGCTCGCGACCCCGGCTCACGTGCCAAGATCGCAGTGAAAACCAACGACCGCCGCATTGATCCGGTCGGTGCCTGCGTCGGTATGCGTGGCTCACGGGTTCAGGCGGTATCATCTGAGCTGAAAAACGAGCGTGTAGATATCGTTCTGTGGGACGACAACCCGGCTCAACTGGTGATCAACGCCATGGCGCCGGCCGACGTGGCCTCGATCTTGGTGGACGAGGATGCGCACGCTATGGACGTCGCCGTGGCACAGGACAACCTGGCACAGGCCATTGGCCGTAGCGGCCAGAACGTGCGTTTGGCGTCTGAATTGACCGGCTGGCGGATCAACGTCATGACCGAAGATGAAGCGGAGTCCAAGCGCGAGCAGGAAATCGACAGCCTGGTGGATTCCTTTGTTCATCATCTGGGGGTCGATGATGAGGTCGCTCGCCTGCTAGTGGAGGAAGGGTTTACCACCCTGGAAGAAGTTGCCTACGTGCCGCTGGAAGAGATGCTCGAAATCGAAGAGTTCGACGAAGAGCTGGTGGAAGAGCTGCGTGCACGCGCAAAAGACGAGCTGCTGACGATGGCGATTGCCTCGGAAGAAGCGCTGGACGGTGCCCAACCAGCGGATGACCTGCTGGAGATGGACGGTATGGAGCGCCACCTGGCCTTCATTCTGGCCAGCCGCGGTATCGTCACAATGGAAGATCTCGCCGAGCAGTCTGTCGACGATCTGGTCGATATCGAGGAGTTGGACGAAGCGCGCGCAGCGGCACTGATCATGACTGCCCGTGCGCCCTGGTTTGAAGTCGATGACACATCGGATTCAAACACACAGTAAACAGGTCACGGGCTGAGGAGGGTCACTATGTCAGATATGACAGTTAAAGATTTTGCAGTAAAGGTGGGCCGCGATGTGCCCCGCCTATTGGAACAGATGAAAGAAGCTGGCTTGAAGCATGCTTCAGAAAACGACGCCGTGTCTGAAGATGACAAGCAGACACTGCTAAGCTTTTTGAAGAAAAGCCACGGCGGCGGCGACAGCGAACCGAGCAAAAACCGTATTACGCTGACCCGTAAAACCCGCAGCCGCATCAAGACCGGCGAGCGCGGTAAAACGATCGAAGTACAGGTTCGTAAGAAGAAAACCTACGTTAAGCGCGAAGAAGATGAGAAGCCGAAGGCGCCTGAACCCAAGCACTCTGGCCCGCGTCAGTTGGTAGGCGATATGGCGGAAGCAGAAGCAGAGCGTAAAGCGCGCGATGCCCGCGCCGCTGAAGAGAAAGCCGCCGCTGCGAAAGCCAAAGCTGCCGAAGACGCCGCGCGTAAAGAAGCGGAAGAGAAGGCCAAAGCCAAAGCCGCTGAAGTGCCGGATATCGAAGTGCCCGAGCTTGAAATCGACGACACGCCGGTAGCCGATGATCTGCCGCCGGCACCGCCGAAAGAGGGCCGTACCGATCGTCGTACTGCGCCGCCGAAAAAGGCAGCCGCGAAGAAGAAAGGTCGTGACGACGACGATGATCGTGGTGATCGCGAAGAGCGTAAGCGCGGCGGCGGCAAGAAAGTGAAGCGTGCCGAGCGCCGTGGCGGACGTCGTGGTGGTGCTAGCCAAAGCGGTAATGGCAAGCACGGCTTCCAGAAGCCGACGCAGCCGATCGTTCGTGAAGTCTCGATCCCTGAGTCGATCAGCGTTGCTGAGCTGGCCGACAAGATGTCGATCAAGGCTAACGAAGTCATCAAGGCCATGTTCACCATGGGTGCTGCGGTGACCATCAACCAAACAATCGACCAGGATACAGCGGCGATTGTGGTGGAAGAGATGGGCCACAAGGTCAAACTGGTGAAAGATGACGCGCTGGAAACGGAAATGCTGGAAGGCATCTCCTACGAAGGCGAAGAGATCACCCGCTCACCGGTCGTCACCGTCATGGGTCACGTTGACCACGGTAAGACCTCGCTGCTGGACTATATCCGTCGTGCGAAAGTCGCCACTGGCGAAGCGGGCGGTATTACCCAGCACATCGGTGCCTACCATGTGGAAGATGACCACGGTGGCGTGACCTTCCTGGATACCCCGGGTCACGCGGCGTTTACCGCCATGCGTGCTCGCGGTGCGAAAGCCACCGACGTGGTCATCCTGGTGGTGGCGGCCGACGACGGCGTCATGCCGCAAACCATCGAAGCCGTCGAGCACTCGAAAGCTGCTGGTGTACCGATGGTCGTGGCCGTGAACAAGATCGATAAGCCCCAGGCCGATCCTGATCGTGTCAAGAACGAGCTGTCGCAGCACGGCGTCATCTCGGAAGAGTGGGGCGGCGATACGCAGTTCGTTCACGTCTCTGCGAAGAGCGGTGAAGGCATCGAAGACCTGCTGGAAGCGATTCAGCTCGTGTCCGAGGTTCTCGAACTCAAAGCTGTGCCGTCTGCGCCGGGTAAAGGGGTCGTCGTCGAGTCACGTTTGGATAAAGGCCGCGGTCCGGTCGCTACCGTGCTGGTACAAAACGGTACGCTGAAGAAGGGCGATATCGTCCTGGCGGGCCTGCACTACGGTCGCGTTCGCGCGCTGACCAACGAGCTAGGCAAGCAGGTCGATACCGCTGGCCCCGCTATGCCGGTCGAGATCCAAGGTCTCGACGGCACGCCAGATGCTGGTGACGACTTCATGGTCGTGGCCGACGAGAAGAAAGCCCGCGAAGTGGCCAACTTCCGTCAGGGTAAATACCGCGAAGTACGCCTGGCGCGTCAGCAGAAGGCCAAGCTGGAGAACATGTTTAGCCAGATGGGCCAAGACGAAGTGGCCAAGGTCAACATCGTCCTCAAAGCCGACGTACAGGGCTCGCTGGAAGCGATCAAAGGCGCCTTGGAAGAGCTCTCCACCGAAGAAGTACAGGTGGCCGTGGTCTCCTCTGGTGTGGGGGGGATCACCGGTACCGACGCCAACTTGGCGCTGGCCTCGGAAGCCATCGTGGTGGGCTTCAACGTCCGTGCCGATGCCGCTGCTCGTGAGATCATCGAGCGTGAAGGTCTGGATCTGCGCTACTACAGCGTCATCTACCACCTGATCGACGAAGTCAAACAGGCGATGAGCGGTATGCTCGCCCCCGAGTGGAAAGAAGAGATCGTGGGTGTGGCCGAAGTACGCGACGTGTTCCGCGCGCCGAAGATCGGTGCGGTGGCTGGCTGTATGGTCGTCGAAGGCACCGTGTCGCGCAGCAAGCGTATCCGCGTTCTGCGTGACAACGTGGTCATCTACGAAGGTGAGCTCGAATCGCTGCGCCGCTTCAAAGACGACGTACAAGAAGTGCGTAACGGCATGGAGTGTGGCATCGGCGTGAAGAACTACAACGATGTCCAGGTCGGCGACAAGATCGAAGTCTTTGACCAAGTGAAGGTCGAGCGCAGCCTGTAAGGCCGCGCGAGGAGCAACCATGCGCGAATTTAAGCGTACCGACCGAGTAGCCGACCAGCTCCAAAAGGAGCTGGCGGTACTGATCCAACGCGAAGTGAAAGATCCGCGCTTGGGCATGGTCACGGTGAGCGGGGCCACCGTTAGTCGTGACCTTGGCTACGCCGATATCTACGTCACCCTGCTGGGTGAACAGGATCCCGAGCGTATCAAGGAGAACCTGCAGGTACTGAAACGTGCAGCAGGGTTTCTGAGAAGCCAAATCGCCCAGCGCATCAAGCTGCGTCACGTACCCGAACTGCGCTTTCATTTCGATGAAAGTGTGGTGCGCGGCCAGCACCTCTCATCGCTGATCGACGAAGCGGTCTCTTCTGACCGTGCCCGTCAAGCGGAAGACGAGGGCGGCAGTGAAGAGCAAGGTGAGGAGACGCGCTAATGCCCCGTCGCCGTCGCGGATTACCGGTCAATGGCGTGGTGCTGCTGGATAAGCCGAAAGGCCTCTCCAGCAATCACGCGCTGCAGCGTGTGCGCCGTCTGTTCGACGCGCAAAAAGCCGGGCATACCGGCACGCTGGACCCGATGGCGACAGGCTTGCTGCCTATCTGCCTGGGGGAGGCCACCAAGTTTTCCGCGCACCTGCTGGAAGCCGACAAGATGTATCGCACCCGGGTCGAACTGGGGGTGATTACCGATACCGGCGATGCCGAAGGCACTGTGCTGGAGCGGCGCGAGGTGCCAAGCCTTGCGGTCGAGGACATCGAATCCGTCTTGACGCGTTTTCGCGGTGAGATCGATCAGGTGCCCCCCATGTACTCGGCGCTGAAGCATCAGGGCAAAAAGCTCTACGAGTTGGCCCGCGAGGGGAAACAGGTTGAACGTGCAGCGCGGCGGGTAAGCGTGTATGATGCGCGCCTGCTTTCGTTCGAGGGCACGGCGTTCGAGCTGGAAGTCAGCTGCAGCAAAGGCACGTACATCCGCACGTTGGCGGAAGACATTGGCCACGCGCTGGGCTGTGGTGCCCATATCAGCCAGCTACGTCGGCTCAAAACCGGGCCGTTCGATGGCGATGCGATGTGGTCACTCGAGGCGTTGGAAGCGCTCGTCAGCCAAGCCGACCGCGAGGCAGAACTGATGCCCGTGGACGTGCTGGTCGACCACCTGCCGTCGCTTAGCGTCGATGACACCTCGTTTGGCCGACTGGCCCACGGGCAGTCAGCCACGCTCGCCATCGATGACCTGGCCCCCGATGCGTTGGCACGACTTTATTACGCCGAGACGTTTATCGGCCTTGGCGTTGTAAAAGGGCCGCAGGAAGTGGCCCCCAAGCGGCTGTTAAGTACGGTCGCTATCTCGTAAAGCGTTGCAAGGATGTGGCGATTTGCGCGAAAATAGTCGCTTGAGACTGCAAATATGCGTGGTCTCACCCATTCATTTTTAGGCATATTGCTTACTGGAGAGACAGATGGCATTAACCGCTGAGAAAAAGGCCGAGATCGTCAACGAATACGGCCGCGGCGATAACGATACCGGTTCCCCTGAAGTTCAGGTTGCACTGCTGAGCGCCAACATCAACGGCCTGCAGGACCACTTCAAGACCAACAAGCAGGATCACCACTCTCGTCGTGGTCTGATCCGCATGGTAAACCAGCGTCGTAAGCTGCTGGACTACCTGAAGCGTAAAGATTTCGAACGCTATCAGTCTCTGATTCAGCGTCTGGGTCTGCGCCGTTAAGTTCTTAACGGCCATGATCTAAAACGGGCAGCTCCTTGTGGGCTGCCCGTTTTTTGTTTCTGGTAGCCGTACGGCGCGTCAACGCCTAGAATGGTGGCGAGTCAAACGACCCAAGCGAAAAGACAAGTAGCTATTAATGTTAAAGGAAGTAGCCGTGAATCCGGTCAAAAAAACGTTCCAATACGGTCGCAGCACCGTCACCCTCGAAACTGGGCGTATTGCTCGCCAAGCCACTGGTGCCGTGATGGTCACCATGGACGACACCGTCGTCCTGTGTACGGTGGTGGCGAAGAAAGACGTCAACCCAGGCCAGCCCTTCTTTCCGCTCTCGGTACACTACCAAGAGAAAACCTACGCCGTGGGTAAAATCCCCGGTGGCTTCTTCAAGCGTGAAGGCCGCCCGACGGAGAAAGAGACCCTCACGTCGCGTTTAATCGACCGCCCGATTCGCCCGCTGTTTCCGAAAGGCTTCATGAACGAAGTGCAGGTGATCTGTACCGTTCTATCCACCGACCGTAATCACGATCCGGACATCGCGGCCATGCTGGGCACCTCGGCGGCGCTGAGCATCTCAGGCGTTCCGTTCAATGGCCCGATTGGTGCCGCCCGTGTTGGCTTCAACGAAGAGCAAGGCTACTTCCTGAATCCCACCGTCGAAGAGCTGACCACCTCCGAGCTGGACATGGTGGTGGCCGGTACCGAAAACGCCGTGCTGATGGTGGAGTCCGAAGCGCAAGAGTTGCTCGAAGACGAAATGCTGGGTGCCGTACTGTTTGGCCACCAGGAGATGCAAGTCGCGATCGACGCCATTAAAGAATTGACTGCCGACGCTGGTAAGCCGCGCTGGGAGTGGCAGGCGCCGGCAGAAAACGTTGCCTTGAAAACGGCCATGGCCGATGCTTTTGAAGCCAAAGTGGGTGAGGCGTACCGCATCACCGATAAAATGCAGCGCCAAGATGCACTCGCAGCGCTGAAAGACGCGGCCGTCGAACAATTAGCGGCTGCCGAAGGCGAAGAGGAAGCGGAAGGCAAGTTCAGCAAGGATGACGTGAAAGGCGCGTTCGCAGCGCTTGAGAAGCGTGTGGTGCGCTCCCGCGTGGTCAAGGGCGAGCCGCGTATCGATGGCCGCGACAACGTCACCGTGCGTCCGCTGAACATCGAAGTCGGCGTGCTGCCGAAAACTCACGGCTCAGCCATCTTCACCCGTGGTGAGACCCAGGCCATTGCGGTCGCAACACTCGGCACGCTGCGTGATTCGCAGCTCATCGAGTCGCTGGAAGGCGAGCGTAAAGACCGCTTCATGCTGCACTACAACTTCCCTCCCTACTCGGTGGGTGAAGCGGGCTTCATGGGTGGCCCAAAGCGCCGTGAAATCGGCCACGGCCGTTTGGCGCGTCGCGGTGTCCAAGCGATGCTGCCGTCCGAAGAAGAGTTCCCCTACACCATCCGTGTGGTGTCGGAAATCACCGAATCCAATGGCTCTAGCTCCATGGCGTCCGTGTGCGGTTCCTCGCTGGCGTTGATGGATGCGGGCGTTCCGCTGAAAGCCCCGGTGGCGGGTATTGCCATGGGCCTCGTCAAAGACGAAGACGGCTACGCGGTGCTGACCGATATCCTGGGTGACGAAGACCACCTGGGTGACATGGACTTCAAAGTGGCCGGTTCTGAAGAGGGCGTCACTGCCCTGCAGATGGACATCAAGATCGAGGGCATCAACGAAGAGATCATGGAGACTGCGCTGCAACAGGCCCACGATGCGCGCATCGGTATCCTGGCGCAGATGAACGCCGTGATCAGCCAGAGCCGTAACGAGGTGTCGGAAAACGCCCCCTCCATGGCGACGATCAAAATCGATCCGGACAAGATTCGCGACGTCATCGGCAAGGGCGGCGCCACCATTCGTAAGATTTGCGAAGACACCGGCGCATCGATCGATCTTGATGACGATGGCACCGTTCGCATCTACGCCGAAGACAAAGCCGCTGCCAAGAAAGCGATCGATACCGTACTGGCGATCACCGCCGAAGCGGAAATCGGCAAGCTGTACAAAGGCAAGGTCGTACGTATCGCCGACTTTGGTGCGTTCGTGAACATCATGCCGGGAACCGATGGCCTGGTGCACATCTCGCAAATCGTCCAGGAGCGCGTCAATAACGTGCGCGACTTCCTGAACGAAGGTGACGATGTCATCGTGAAGGTGTTGGATATCGACAACCGCAACCGCGTGAAGCTCTCGATCAAAGAGATCACCGAAGAAGAGAAAGCAGCGTTTGAAGCTGCCGAGGCGGACGTCGCTAGCTAACGAGCGCTCAGCGTAGGATTTACCGCCCCCGCAGCCCTTGGCTGTGGGGGCGGTGTCGTTTTGATAGGTCAGGAATGTGAGGACATAGCATGGAGCAGCAGGAATCGCCGCGTTGGTGGGCGGTGGTGGCCGTGATGATCGGCATTTTTTTGTTGGTTACCGCAGAGCAACTACCCATCGGTTTGCTCTCTCAGGTGGCAGAATCGATGGGCGTGACCCCAGGTATGGCAGGGTTGATGGTGACGGTGCCCGGCGTCGTGGCGGCGTTTTCAGCGCCGCTGCTACCGGTGGCGGTAGGGCGTCTCGATCGCCGTATCATGCTGACGCTGATGATGGCAGTGATGGTGCTGGGCAGCGTGCTCTCCGCCATGGCCAGCAACTTTGCCCTACTGTTGGCGGCGCGAGTGTTGGTGGGGATCAGTATCGGCGGTTTTTGGGCCATTGCGGGCAGTATTGCGCCACGTCTGGTGCCTAGCGATCAGGTGTCGCGGGCCATGACCATCATTTTTGGCGGCGTGGCGGCGGCCTCGGTGCTCGGCGTACCGTTGGGCACGCTGCTGGGTGATATCAGTAACTGGCGCGTGGCCTTTGGTGCCTTGGGGGGCTTGAGTTTGCTCACGGCGTTGGCGCTTTGGCGCTGGCTACCGCCACTGCCGCCCCGAGAGCCGGTGCGGCTTCGGGTGCTGGCGCAACAGCTAAAGAATCGTGGCGTGCGGGTAGCCGTGTTGACCACGGGGTTTGTTGTGGTGGGTCACTTTGCGGCCTACACCTTCATTAGTCCCATTTTGCAAGAGATCAGCGGGGTCGCGCAGCGCCATGTCGGAAGCCTGCTGCTGCTGTACGGTGCGTCGGGGATTTTGGGCAATATCGTTGCAGGAATGTTTGCTGGCCGTCACCCGTACCGTGCGGTGCTCGCGATTCCCAGCCTACTGCTGGTAGTCGTGGCGATCTTCCCGGTGGTAGGCGTAGAGCCGACCAGTGGCGTGCTGCTGTTAATGCTGTGGGGTGCTGTATTTGGCAGCGTATCAGTGAGTATTCAGACATGGATACTACGCACGGCGCCCAATACGGAAGCCGCCACGGCGTTAATGGCGTTCGTGTTCAACATGTCGATTGGCCTGGGGGCCATGGTCGGGGGGCAAGTGGTCGATGGCACCAGCCTACCGGTGGCGATGTGGGTTGCCTCGGGGCTGTTCCTGCTGGGGATGCTATTGGTATGGCGCACACCCTCGCGCATTGTGGGGGAGAAGCGTCGCTAATGGCTTGGCAAGACCAGTGAAAAAAATGCCCCCGCGTGGCGGGGGCACTCTCTCTACGTTCCGCTTAAGAGGTGTTACGGACGCTCAATCGCCAGTGCAACCCCTTGGCCACCGCCAATACATAGCGTCGCCAAGCCTTTTTTGGCATCGCGGGCGATCATTTCGTGGAGCAGTGTCACCAGCACGCGGCAGCCCGACGCACCAATAGGGTGACCTAGCGCGATGGCGCCGCCGTTGACGTTCACCTTCGACGTGTCCCAGCCCAGCTCTTTATTGACCGACAGCGCTTGAGCAGCGAAGGCTTCGTTGGCTTCAACGAGGTCCAGGTCATCCAAGCTCCAGCCCGCTTTTTCTAGGCAGCGACGGGTGGCGGGGGCCGGCCCGATCCCCATGATGGCCGGGTCGACGCCTGCGTTGGAGTAGGCGGCAATGCGGGCTAGGGGCTCCAGGCCAAGCTCTTTGGCTTTTTCCGCCGAGCAGAGCATAACCACGGCCGCGCCGTCGTTCAGCGACGAGGCGTTACCCGCCGTCACGGTGCCGTCTTTCTTGAACGCAGGACGCATCCCGGCCAGCTTGTCTGCCGTGACTTCACGAGGGTTTTCGTCGGTATCGAAGACCACCGGGTCGCCTTTACGCTGCGGCACCTCGACCGGGACAATCTGGCTTTTGAATTTGCCCTCTTTGATGGCGGCAGCAGCTTTTTGCTGGGAAGTGGCGGCAAATTCGTCCATGGCTTCTCGCGTGATGCCATATTTCTCTGCCAGGTTCTCGGCCGTGATGCCCATGTGGTAGTTATTGAACGCATCCCACAAGCCATCATGCACCATGGAGTCGATAGCCTTCCAGTCGCCCATGCGCTGGCCGTTGCGCGAGTTCGGCAGAATATGGGGAGAGGCGGACATGTTCTCCTGACCACCGGCCAGCACGATCTCGGCATCGCCGCAGCGGATGGCTTGAGTCGCCAGGTGCAGCGCTTTGAGGCCAGAGCCACATACTTTGTTGATCGTCATGGCCGGTACGGTGTCTGGCAGGCCTGCCTTGATGGCTGCTTGGCGCGCCGGGTTTTGGCCAACGCCTGCGGTGAGCACTTGGCCCAGTAGCACTTCATCGATTTGCGCAGGAGCCACCCCAGTGGAAGCCATAATATCTTTAATCACTAGTGCGCCCAGGTCGCTGGCAGGAATACCAGCGAGTGATCCACCAAAGCTACCTACGGCGGTGCGGCGTGCCGCCACAATGACCACGTCTTGCATACGATGACTCCTTGAGTAAGTGTTGCATCGTTCCTATGGCAGATAGACGTCGCTGCCTATCCGTTGTTATTAACATCGTTATTAGCGTGTATTGACAGGCTTGGCTATCAGCATAGGGGAAGGTTGTGCATTGCGGCAATACGCTTTTTTGGCAAATAAAAACAGGCCGATCAACGGCCCGTTAAATAACAACGCATTCTCAGGTGATTAGCTTATGCCAATTGGACCGGAATGGCGTTGCTGGTATGGCTAACGTGGTTGCCTTCTTGGAGGTACACCAGCGCAGGCTGATGGTTTTCAAGTTCGGCTTCTGAGTAGTGGGCGTAGCTGCAAATAATGATGCGGTGCCCTGGCGAGGCCAGATGCGCCGCTGCGCCGTTGATCGAGATCAAACGTGACCCCTCTTCGCCACGAATGGCATAAGTGGTGAAGCGCTCGCCGTTCTCCACGTTATAAATCTGAATCTGTTCATTTTCGCGGATACCGGCCATATCCAGCAGTTCGCCGTCGATGGCGCACGAGCCTTCGTAATTGAGAACGGCGTGGGTAACGCGGGCCATGTGCAGCTTGGCTTTGAGCATAATGGTATGCATAGAAACTCCTGGGTAAAGAGCTAGCCTGACGGGCTAGTCAGTGGCAGCGCTAGGAAGCTGCACGCTGAGATTGTCGATAAGCCGGGCTGGGCCGAGCTTGGCGGCGGCTAAGAGCACGGCATGGCGCGTGGAGACCGCCACAGGTTTTAGGGTGGCATCCCGCAGCTCAAGATAGTCCGGCGTAAAACCGGCATCATACAGCGCGGTTTTACCCCGTTGTAGTACCTGTTCGGCGGATTCGCCTTGGGCCAGCGCATCACGTAGCTCGCACAGCGTACGGTAGAGCGTGGGCGCTATGGCGCGCTCCTGCTCGCTGAGGTAGCCATTACGTGAGGAGAGCGCCAAGCCATCGTCGGCGCGTACAATCGGTACGCCAATAATCTCGATGGGCATGTGCAGGTCGGCCACCAGCTTACGAATCACCGCGAGCTGCTGGTAATCCTTTTCACCAAAGCAAGCGACATCTGGCTGCACTAGGTTAAACAGCATGCTCACTACGGTGGAGACACCGTCAAAATGCCCAGGGCGTGAGCCACCGCAAAGCCCTTCGCCGACCTCGGGCACGTGAACACGGGTTTGCGCATCCAAGCCGTTGGGGTAAAGGGCGCTCACTGTCGGGGCAAACAGCAGATCACAGCCTGCTTCGGTGAGCTGGCGCTGGTCAGCTTCAAACGTGCGCGGGTAGGCGTCTAAATCTTCGCCAGGGCCAAACTGCATTGGGTTAACAAACAGACTGGAGACGACCACATCTGCATGCTGGCGGGCGGTCGCAATGAGTGCCAAATGCCCAGCGTGCAGGTTGCCCATGGTAGGCACCAGCGCAATGCGCTGGCCCTTTAGGCGATAGTCGCGCAGAGTGGCGCGTAGCTCGTTAATATCTTGCAAAGTGCGCATAGGGGATTCGCTGTCACTCACTTAAAAACAGTGTTCCAGAGCGGGAAACGTGCGGGTTTTGACCGCTTCATGGTACTGCTCAAACGCACCTTGAATAGAGTGTGCGTCCGCCATAAAGTTCTTCACAAAACGCGGTGTGCGGCCATGGGTAACGCCCAGCACGTCGTGCATTACCAGAATCTGGCCGTCGGTATCCGGGCCTGCGCCAATCCCGATGACTGGGACATCGAGGGCGTCGGTAACCGCTTTGCCAAGGCTAGCGGGCACGCACTCTAATAGGATGACCGACGCTCCCGCCTCGACCAGCACTTTGGCATCATTAATGATTTTTTCTGCCTGCTCGGCCTCGCGGCCCTGCACTTTATAACCGCCCAACTGGTAAACGGTTTGCGGCGTTAAGCCTAAGTGGGCGCACACCGGTACGCCACGGCGCGTCAGTTCGCGTATGCCGTCGGCCATCCACGCCTCGCCCTCTACCTTCACCAGCTCCGCACCTGCGCGCATGAGTGCCGCGCCATCTTCCAACAAGCGCTCGGTGGTGGCGTTGCTCATAAACGGCAGGTCGACCATTAGCAGGCTGTGGCCTTTGCCACGTGCTGCACAGCGGGTGTGGTAGCAGATGTCGTCAATAGTCACAGGGAGGGTGCTGCTATGGCCTTGCAGAACCATGCCCAGGGAGTCGCCTACCAGTAGGACATCAATACCTGCCGCGCTAGCGGCATGGGCAAAGGAGGCATCGTAAGCAGTCAGGCAACTGAACGTTTCACCGGCGCGCTTATACGCCTGCAGAGTGCTCAGGGTGACGGTTTTCATGGCGTGCTCTCATTCAATCTTTATGGGGCCGATGCGGCAGGGGGGTGTGACGCGCCTGCTTTGCTCGGCCATTATTATCGCAGCGTCCCTGCCTGCGCGATGTGGCGTAACCGGCAATTGTTACCTGATTGGGGGCGTGGTGTCGAGATTTGTGTCAGATGGTAGCAGTCGCGGTGACGCCGGTATCATTTAAGTGCCGAATATCGCTCATATTTACAGCTGTTAGCCAGTGATTAAGCGGCTGCTGATGTAGGGTGATGGGGTGCTGAAGCGCTGTGGCCACTTCCACCAGTGGGACTAACACGAAAGCGCGGGCGTGCATCTGCCCATGGGGAACGGTCAAGCGTGGCTGATGAAGCGTGAGTTCGCCGTAGAGCAGCAGGTCTAAATCCAGCGTGCGCGGCCCCCAGTGGCGCAGCCGCCGCCGGCGATGGCGCTGCTCCAGCGCCTGCAGTTGATCCAGCAGTGCCAAAGGCGAAAGATGCGTCTCGAGGCAGGCGACCGCGTTGATAAAGTCAGGCTGGTCTTGAGGGCCTACAGGGGGGGTGGCGTAGAGTGACGAGCTAGCCACCAGCCGAGACAAGGGCAGGGCAGCTAGCTCTTGAAGCGCCTGCTGCACCTGACCTTTGGGGTTCTCCAAATTGCTACCAAGGCCGATGTAACTACGAATGGCGTTATTCACTGTTCGCCTTCCGCGGCTTGCGGCGTTTTTTGCGCCGGCGGTCACCTTGGCTGGCAGGATCGCTGCCGACTTTTTGCAGTAGGCGGAGCTGTTCGTGCTCATCGCCTTTCTGAAATGCCGTCCACCAGTCGCCCAGCCCACGGGGAATTTCACCCGCCTGTTCACGTAGCAACAGGAGGTCATAAGCAGCACGGAAGCGCGGATGCTCGCGGGTTTGGAAAGCCCGTTTGCCCCGGCGCATCGGCAAGCGTGCTTGCAGCTCCCAGATTTCACGCATGGGGATACCAAAGCGCTTGGGAATCGAAATATGCTGCAGCTGACGCGAGACAACCTCTTGCGCTGCTGTTTGTAATGCAGGCACGGCGGGCATACCTTCGCGCTCAAGCGCCGCTTGGCGATGGGCCACAGGTGCCCATAAAAAAGCCGCTAATAAGAACGCTGGCGTGACTGGACGGCCGTCAGCAATACGCTTATCGGTATTGGTCAACGCTTGTTCAATCAGCTCTTCTGCCCAAGCGGCATCGGCCATGGCTTCTTCTGATTCCGGGAAGAGCATGCCAAACAGATTGTAATGGCTGAGCAGGCGGAAAGTGATTAATCCGTGGCCCGCCATAAACAGCTTGAGCACTTCATCAAACAGGCGCGCAGGCGGAATTTGCAGCAGCAGTGGCGCCAAGTCGTACATCGGCGCTTCGGTGGCGGGCTCGATCGTGAAGCCGAGCTTGGCTGCAAAGCGAACCGCGCGCAGCATCCGTACCGGGTCTTCACGGTAGCGGGTGGCGGGGTCGCCGATCAGCCGCAGCGTGCGCGACTCAATATCCCGCACGCCGTTGGCAAAGTCGTGGATCGTGAAGTCAGCAATATTGTAGTAGAGCGCATTGACGGTAAAGTCACGGCGCCGTGCGTCCTCTTCGATATTGCCCCATACGTTGTCCCGCAGCAGCAAGCCATCGTCCGATTGGTGAGCGATATGGTCGCCGTGCTCGTCCTGGGGTTTACCACGGAAGGTGGTCACCTCGATGACTTCGCGGCCAAAGCGCACGTGAACGATGCGGAAGCGGCGGCCAATCAGGCGTGAGTTGCGAAATAGGTCGCGCACCTGCTCGGGCGTTGCGTTGGTGGCAACATCGAAGTCTTTCGGCATTTTGCCCAGCAGCGCGTCGCGAATGCAGCCACCGACAAGATAGGCATCGAAACCAGCCCCATTGAGGCGGTACAGCACCTTGAGCGCGGCTTCACTGATTTGCTGACGAGAGACGGGATGCTCGGAGCGCGGAATAATACGAGGACTGAGCGCATCAGAGGCGCTCTCAGGGGAATCGAGCAGGGATTTCAAGTGCTCTCCCGGGCTATGTAATAAACGGGTAAATCCTTTAAACATGCGGCGATATCGACTCGCAGTGTATCGAAAACAGTTTCGAAAAACGTGACCGTATGGAGGACGGTAAAGGGTTGAGTGTATCCGACCCCCTGGGGCTTGCAAAGAGCGGTTTGCAATGAGCCGTCGGACCTGACGTCAATGCCACCCGTAAACGCGGAAAGGGGAGGCTACGTGAGCCTCCCCTATAAAGCAGACAATCAGCGTCCATGCTGCTGTTTTTATTCATGATGGCACATCGCCCTGAATACGCACCGCAGTCGGCAGGCGTAAAGAATCACTCTGATTCCGACCGCCTCGTATTCAAAACAATAATCCAACCGCGAACTTTTCTCTCCCGGCGAGTTGTTATTGGCTCCGGGGGTGTACACCTATGCTGCTATTGTTGTTGTTTGGGTGCAGACCTTGTGTACGTCGCGTCCTTATTTGGGCACTTGCTGTGTATTGTTATTGTTTGCTGCGCGTTTGCTTGGCTCCGCTAGGTAACCCTGTGCTGCGCGTGCAAGTCATGAGACTCAAGCCTGTTGTTCTTGTTCGTGCCGTTATCTCTACCTGGCCTTGTTGTTTTTGTTTTGGCTCAGGTCGGGGCGGTGTCATGTTGTTTTTGTTAGCGACTAACCGCGCTGCCCAGTTTGTTCTTCTTACCCAGTAATATTGCACTCGCCGTGCCACTCATTTGATACGTTATGTATTTCAATGGTTTGGCGATTTTTGGGTGGGCCAGGGAACTAATTGGAAGGGAAAGTGTTACCCGTTTTTGACCCTATTTTTCGCTTCGTTGTGTGGGAAGGTAACAGTGTCTGGGTAACGATATTTTGAGTATTTCTTATGAAAATCAATCTATTGGACGTTAGTCTTATGATCAGGGGGTAGCCCCTGCAAAAACAGCCAATCGGTACGCTAATTCTGGCGGCGGGCAGTTTTTTTCCGCGGAATGCCCAGTCGCTGGCGACGTTCCCATAAGTTTTTACGGCTAATACCTAGTTTCTGGGCCAGCTCGGTTTCGCTCATTTGGTCCTGGTGTTCCAGCACAAAATGCTGGAAGTAATCTTCGAGGGAAAGGTCGTCTTCGTCAGCCGTCGTGGCGTCGTCATTTGTGGAAGCCCCAGGGCTAACGGCAGGTGGGTGAGGTCGGTTAGTCGCCGGGCCAAGTCCCAAATCATCGGGATGAATCAAATGCCCTTCGGCGAGAATAACTCCGCGCTCCAGAGCATTTTCAAGCTCGCGCACGTTACCGGGCCAGGGGTAGTCGCGTAGATCCTGACGAGCCGCTCTAGAGAGCCGCAGCCCGGGGCGCTCGTGGCGCTTGCAGGCCTTTTCCAGCAGGATGTCGGCGATTTTAAGTACGTCATCTTCGCGCTCGCGTAGCGGTGGCAGGGCAATCTGCATCACGTTCAGCCGGTAGTACAAATCAAGCCGGAACTCGCCGCTTTTGGAAAGCGCGCGCAGGTCACGGTGAGTGGCGGCAATCAAGCGAACGTCCACATGGCGGGTTTCCACGGAGCCAATTTTGCGGATTTCGCCCTCTTGCAGTACCCGCAGCAATCGCGCCTGGGCGTCCAGGGGCAGCTCGCCAATTTCATCGAGAAAAAGCGTGCCGCCGTCGGCGGCTTCGACCAAGCCGGTGCGCGCCGCGCTGGCACCGGTAAACGCTCCTTTCTCATGGCCAAACAGCTCGGATTCAATCAGCGTTTCGGGGATCGCCGCGCAGTTCACGCAAATCAGCGGCGCTTTGGCGCGCTTGCTTTGTTGATGAATGGCGCGGGCGACCAGCTCCTTACCGGTGCCGGACTCGCCCTGGATCAGCACGGTGACATCGGCAGGCGCGGTTTTGCGAATGCGCGTGTAAACCTCCTGCATGGCGGTGCAGTCGCCAATCATGGTTTGACGGCCGCCGCCTCCGTCGGTGATATCAGGCGGCGTGCCCTGCTGCATCGACTGCTTATGCAGAATGCGTTCAACCGTTTCCAATAGCTCGGTGTGGTCGAAGGGCTTGGCAACATAATCAACGGCGCCCTGCTTGAGCGCATCCACCGCCGAACGCATGCTGGCGTAGCTGGTCATGATCAATACCGGGGCGGGGGCCGCTAGCTCAATGAGCGTCGTGCCCGGCTCCCCCGGCAGGCGCAGGTCGCTGATGATGAGGTCAAAGTCGCTGAGCGGCTGCGTGCGGGCCTCTTCGGTGCTGGCCGCTTCGCTGACGCTGTAGTGATGACGTTCCAGTAAGCGCTTTAGCGCGCTGCGAATAATCGCTTCATCTTCAACAATCAGTATCCTGGGCATGGGGCAAGTGATCATCCTGTTGGTAAAGCGGTAGCCATAGCGTAATGGCCGTGCCGCGAGGCTTTCCGGGAGGTGGTGAAGCGACCTCTATTTTGCCTTGGTGCTCATTGATAATTTGATACGCCAACGATAACCCAAGTCCGGTGCCTTCACCCGGGGGTTTGGTGGTGGTGAACGGTTCGAACAGGCGGTGTTTAACGCTGGGATCAATCCCATGGCCGTCGTCGACAACGCGCCACCAAGCGTGGCTGGCCTGGGTGCCTGCCTCAATACGTACCGTACCCTGTGGCTGGCAGGCGTCCTTGGCGTTGCTCAGTAAATTTACCATGACTTGGGTCAGGCGCTGTGCATCACCGCGCACCACAATGTCACTTGGGCAGGCGTTGGTAAAGGTGACATCCTCGCCTGAGCGGGCTAAATGGATCAAGTGCAGCGCATCTTCGCTGACCGTTTTCAGCGATGCTGGCGCGGCGGGAAGCGGTAGCGCGGGGCGTCCGCCATGGGCAAATCCCACCAGGGAGTTGACGATTTTAGTCACCCGCTGAGTGAGCTGCTGAATTTGGTCGGCGGTTTCCAGCAGCGCCGGGTCTTCGGTGTCGTAGCGCAGGTTTTGCGCCAGCGATGAGATGCCGGTAATCGGGTTGCCAATCTCGTGGGCTACACCAGCGGCGAGCTGGCCAATGGAGGCGAGCCGCGCGGCGTGCACTAGCTCCTCTTCCAGCCATTTCATCTCGGTGTGATCCTCTACCAGAATGACGCTGCCGCCACGACTATCGTGGCCGCTGAGCACCGCTTTGTGCAGCGTCAAAAAGTAGTCTTTGCCGTGCAGCGTGACCGCCTGTTTGTACAGCGGCGTCTGGCTGGCATTCAGCACGCTGCCCAGCAGCGTGGGCCAGGGCGGCGGCAGGCTGTCGCGTCGGGAGCCGATCACGCTTTCACCGCTGATGCCAGAGAGCTGGGAGAGCGCTTGGTTCCACATCAGCAGCTCATCGTCGTCGCCCAAAACGCACAGCCCCACCGGCAGATAGGCCAGGGTTTGACGGTGGTGGCGGCGCAGCCCGTCGAGTTCTCTGGCAAGCCCGGTGAGGCGCGAGCGGTAGGCTTCTAAGCGGCTCTCTACAAAGTGAATATCATCGGTGACGGGAGCATCGTCGTGGCGATAGGGCAGGTATCTATCCACGATATCCCGTGCCACCGACGGCCCCATGAGTCCTGATAAGTTGGCTTGAATGCGGTCGCGTAAACGGCGCAGCGCATAGGGGCGGCGCTCTTGCGGGGTCAGGTTGAGCGCTTTTAAGGCGCGGTCCACCTCGCGACTGGCGGCTTCATCACCAAGTGCCTGAGCCAAGTGGGCGGGGAAGTCACCCGCCGTGGCGGCTTCCAGCGGTAGGCGTTTCGAGCGGATGACCGCATCCACCGAGCAGGCTTCTGCCGCCGAACGCTCGCCCTCTGAGATGCGCGTAAACAGCGACACCACAATCAGCAGGACGATATTCACCGCTAGCGAAATCAGCGTGGCGTTGTACCACGCGGGGGCATCGGCGGGCATCAGCAGAGTGAACGGGAGCGCGGGCATGGTGATGTCGAATAGCAACGGCAGCCACAGCCCCCATAGCCAGACGCCAATACCACCGATAAGGCCAGCAATCATGCCTTTGCGGTTGGCACCCGGCCAATAGAGCAGCGCTAGAAGACCCGGCAAACACTGCGCCATGCCCACGAACGCGGCCAACCCTAGGTTCGTCAGGGAGTGATAGCGCCCGACGCTTTCGGCAAACAGCCAGCCACCGAAAATGACGGCCCCGACTAGCGCCCGGCGCAGCCACAGCAGCCAGCCATAGAGGTCACTACGCGCCTCCGGCGGGCGGGCGACCAGCACGATGTGGTTCAACACCATGCCGGAGAGCGCGAGCGCAATCATCATCATGGTGCCGCTGGCGGCCGCCAAACCGCCAATGAACGCCAGCGTGCCGACCCACCAGTGCTCGGTCATCAGATACGCCGCGTAAGCGGCGAGCGGCACGCTCTCGTTGGCCGACTGCGCCGCCCATAAGATCAGCGGCACCGGTAGCGCCATCAGTAGCAAAAAGAGCGGCAAGGTCCAGCTCGCCTGCAGCAAGGTATGGCGAGAGAGGCTTTCGGCAAAGGTGATCTGAAATAGGTGCGGCATCATAAAGGCCGCCGCGAAAAACAGCAGCAGAAGCGTGCGCCACTGGGGGGCTTCTAGCTGTGGGGTGGCGCTCTGGAGTGCCGCGCCCGGGCCTTCCAGCCAGCGCTGTAAATCTTGAGGGCCGTCAAACACCCACCATAAGGCAATGGCACCGAGCCCGAGCATGGCCAGCAGTTTGATCACCGATTCGAAGGCGATGACGCTCAGCAGTGTATCGTGGCGGTGCCGATGGCTGTGGCGTGCGCCAAACAGCACGGCGCAGCCTGCAATGACCGCGCAAAACAGCAGCGCTACCGCTGAGCTGTAGCGGCTGCCGGTTAGCAGTTGCACGGCGTCGCTCAAGGTGTGTACTTGAATGCCCAGCAGCGGTAGTACGGCAATCAGACTAAGCAGCGTGACAAGCGTTCCCGCCCAGCGGGAGCGGTAGCGAAAGGCGAACAGATCCGCCAACGAAGAGAGCTGGTAAGTGCGGGTAATGCGCTGAATCGGTACCAGCAGCACAGGGGCGAGTAAGAAAGCTCCCGCTGGCCCTAGGTAGTAAGCGAGGTAGCCAAACCCGGCATTCGCGGCTAATTCGATGCTGCCATAAATTGCCCAGGCGCTGGCGTATACGCCGAGCGCTAGGGTATACACCATCGGGTGGCGAGTAATACGCACTGGCACCCAGCCCCGCTCGACGGCCATGCCGCAGCCAAACAGCAGCCCCAGGTAGCTAAGCCCCAGTAATACAACGCCTATCAGCTCAGCGTTCATCTAACTTCCTCTTCTGCTCAAGCCATAGCGTCAGGGCAATCAGGACGCCCCAAATCGCAAAAGGGCGGTACCAGGCCACGCTCGGGTCGCCCCAGCCATCCATAAACAGCGGTGATAGCAGGTAGCCGCCAAACACAAGAAATAGCATGATGCGGTAGATGTACATCTTACTGCTCCGGTGGAGTGGGGCGATGGGCAAGCGGTGCCAGGCGTGACACCGACCAGTTCTCTATTGCCCAGCGTAGTTGCGCTTCCGGCGATTCATCGACAAGCGCTGGCGGTGGCGCTTGGTCGAGTAGCTGCAGCGCCTGAAAGAGCTGGCGGCGTATCCCGGTGCTCTCTTCGGCTAGGGCGGGTGCTAGGTTCTGCTTGGAGAGCTTTTGGCCATCCGTAGTTACCACTAATGGTAGGTGCAGGTAACGAGGTGTTGGTAGGCTTAGCGCTGCCTGTAACTGCTGCTGCCAAGGCGTGTTATCCAGCAGGTCGTACCCGCGCAAGATATTGGTAATGCCCTGGTGGGCGTCATCCACCACCACCGCGAGCTGGTAGGCCCATAATTGATCTTTGCGCTTTAATACTACGTCGCCCAGTTCGGCGGGGTCGAAGTGCTGCTCGCCGAACAGCCGATCATTCCAACCTACGGGGCGTTTGGCGAGGTCGCTGCGCAAGCGCCATGCGACCGGCTTGGTGGCATCGCACACGCCGTTTCGGCACCAGCCGGGGTAGATGTCAAAGGCCTGCCACTGCTTGCGCGAGCAACTGCATGGATACGCCAGCCCCTGTTCAACGAGCTGATCCAGCGCGTGCTGGTAGGCATCATGACGATGGCTTTGCCATATCACCTCCCCATCCCACGTTAGTCCAAAGGCCTCTAGCTGGCGCAAAATAGTGCTGTCCGCGCCTTCTGGGCAGCGTGGCGGGTCGATATCTTCGATGCGTACCAGCCACTGGCCGCTAGCGGCGCGGGCATCCAAATAGCTGCCTAAAGCGGCAACCAGCGAGCCAAGGTGCAGCGGCCCGGAAGGGGTGGGGGCAAAGCGCCCTCGATAGTGAGTGGTGGCGGTCATGGCAACCCGTCGTTTGGGAAACTGCGTAGCGATGAGAAGAGCACAAGATGACAAACAAAAACGGGCACCTCAAGGGTGCCCGTTGGCTGTCATCTTAGGATGACGAGGCGTTTGGTACTTAACCGCCCAGTTGCTTCTCTTTCAGCTCGGCCAGGGTTTTGCAGTCAACGCAAAGCGTGGCGGTGGGGCGTGCTTCCAAACGGCGGATGCCAATTTCCACGCCGCAGGCTTCGCAGAAGCCGTAATCGTCTTCGTCGATCTTCTCGATGGTTTCGTTGATCTTCTTCAGCAACTTACGCTCGCGATCCCGGGTACGCAGTTCAAGGCTAAAGCCCTCTTCTTGCGTCGCGCGGTCAGCGGGGTCGGCGTAGTTGTTAGCATCTTCCTGCAGGTGGCGTACGGTACGATCCACCTCTTCCATGAGGTCCTGTTTCCAGTCCAGAAGCAGCTGGCGGAAGTGCGCGAGCTGCTTCTCGTTCATATACTCTTCACCCGGTGCCGGCTCATACGGGATGAAGGACTTGGACGCTTCCGGTTTCTTTTCCGCTACTGGCATGGGAGTGCCCCTTACGTATGTGACTGCTGATCGACCATGAGCGTGTGTCACGATCTCACGCCAAAGGGATGCTTGTTTAGCTGAAAATTGCGCGCGATGCAAGCATAATAGTGCGCTTTCGACCATGGTCCCACATCGTGTGCGACCTGCGTCATGGTTTAACTACTGCTAGGTGAAGGAGCCGTTATGGCCTGGAATTCGCGTGTCGATCACGTTGCGCCTTTTCGCGTGATGCACTTACTAGAAATGGCTCAGGCACGTGAGGCGGCTGGGCATGACGTGATTCATTTGGAAGTGGGAGAGCCCGATTTTGCCACTCCCGCACCCATTGTGGCGGCGGGTCAGCAGGCGCTTGCCGAAGGCAAAACGCGCTACACCCCCGCTGCCGGTTTGGCGTCGTTACGTGAAGCCATCGCTGGGCACTATGCCGAGCACTTCAACGCCACGGTGGATCCCGCCCGTATTCTGGTCACGCCCGGCGCTTCTGGCGCGCTGCTGCTGGCTAGCCAACTGTTGGTCGAAAGCGGCGACCGGGTATTAATGGCCGACCCTAATTACCCCTGTAACCGCCACTTTATGGCCCTGGCGGGCGCGGAAATTGATACCGTGCCCGTTGGGCGTGACAGCGGTTGGCAGCTCACCGCGCCGCTGATTGAGCGGCACTGGCAGGCCAAGACGCGGTTAGCGATGTTGGCAAGCCCTTCCAACCCTACCGGGCATACGTTGGATGCCGAGGCGCTCACGAAGGTGAGCGACACGGTAGCCGCCAAGGGCGGTGATGTCATCGTCGATGAGATTTACCAGGGGCTGAATTACGATGACGCGCCGCTATCGGCCACGTCGCTGTCGGATGACGCCTTTGTGGTGAATAGTTTCTCCAAGTACTTCGGCATGACCGGCTGGCGATTGGGCTGGCTGGTGGCGCCAGAACAGGCTGTCGAGCCGCTGACTCGGCTGGCACAAAATGTGTTCCTTGCCGCGCCAACACCTTCCCAGCATGCGGCGCTGGCAGCGTTTACTCCCGAGTGTCGGGATATTCTGGAAACCCGTCGCGCCACCCTCAAACAGCGTCGCCAGGTGCTGCTGGATGGCCTGGCCGAGCTAGGGCTTGCGCCTGATCTACCACCCCAGGGGGCGTTCTATCTCTGGCTGGATATCTCCCGCTACAGCCGCGACAGTCAAGCGTTCTGCGAGCGCCTGTTGGTGGAGGAGAACGTCGCCATCACCCCCGGCATCGACTTTGCGGTTCAGGGCGGCGAGCATCATGTGCGCATCGCGTTCACCAACGACGTGGCACGTCTGCAGGAGGCGGTGGTGCGCATCGCGCGTTTTGTGAGCCGCTTATGATGACCTATCCAGGGCTGGTGCCCGGCATTCTGCTGCGCCGCTATAAGCGCTTTCTGGCCGATGTCCGCCTGGACAGCGGTGAGGAAGTGGTGGCCCACTGCCCGAATACTGGCTCGATGAAGGCGGTGAACGTACCCGGCTGCCGTGTATGGCTGTCGCCCAGTAATAACCCTAAACGCAAGCTTGGGTGGACCTGGGAGTGGATAGAGCTGCCCGAGCCAGATGGTGGAACGGCGCTGGCATCGGTGCACACAGGCCGTGCTAATCGATGGGTCGAAAGTGCCATTGAGGCCGGAGATATACCGCCGCTGTCGGGCTATCGAACGTTAAAGCGCGAGGTAAAGGTCGGCGAAGCGCGGCTCGATTTTCGCTTGGATGACCCTGAGAAGGGGGTTGCCTATGTGGAGGTCAAGCAAGTCACGCTGAAAGAGGCGGATGGGCATGGCTACTTTCCCGACTCCGTGAGCGTGCGCGGCACCAAGCATTTGCACGCGTTGGCTGCGCTGGCTGAGCAGGGTAAGCGGGCGGTGCTGCTGTTTTGCGTGGCCCATGAGGGGATTGCGGACGTGGCACCGGCGACGCATATCGACCCTACCTATGCGGCAGCGTTAGCCGATGCGGTAGAGGCGGGCGTGGAAGTGTTGGCGTACGGCGTCACGGTGGAATGGCAGCAGGGCGTACCGGTAGCGGCCCGCTTGGCGCGGGCGCTACCGGTACGGGGTTAGCGTTCGATATAAAAGCGCTGGATAAAGCTCACCGGCTCGGGGTTTTCATTGCGGTCGTAGCGCACGTCGAGATTGAAGCGCATCGGCTCGTCTTGGCGCAGCGTGAACGTGGCCAGATGGTAGGTGGCATCGCCATCGTGCACGGTGCGAAAGCTGAGCGGTTCGCGGGTGTCGGTGAGGTCGCTAACGTAGCCTTCAACGCTAGCGTTGACCGGTCGCGTGGTGCCATCTGGCTGACGCTCGCGCACGCTGACATTCACTAAGCCGTGCCCGATGCTGCGCTGGATACTGTTCGCCTGCGCCACTTCTGGTGTGAGAAAGCGCGTTTCAATGGCGTTGTAGTGGATTTCGTACTCGCCCACTCGCACCATCTGCTCGGCCGCTGCCTGGGTGGCGCTGAGCAGCGTCCCCATTAGCAGCGTTAGCAGTGAAAAGCGTCGCAGTGTCGCGATAGCCATAGCGTGTCTCCTCTCATGGGTGAGGTAAGTGCGGTATTAGGCGCGTCGGCGCACTCGGAAAATGGCGATTTCACCAAACAGGTTCGGCCACCACTTCGAGGTCCAGTGCCCCTTGTGGTCGCCCACTCCTACGGCGCGGTCAACAATCACCAAGCCTTTCTCTTTGCACAGATGCTCGAAGTCGTTAAACGTCGAGAGGTGGATATTGGGGGTGTCGTACCACGCGTGGGGCAGCGATTTCGATACCGGCATATAGCCGCGCAGCCCCAGGTGAATGCGGTGACGCCAGTAGGCGAAGTTGGGGAAGGTGATGATGCCCTCCTCGGCTACTCGAAGCATTTCATCAAGCATCTTATCCGGGCGGCGCAGCGCCTGCAGCGCCTGGGTCATGATGACTTGGTCATAGCTATTGTCGCAGAAGCTACTCAGGCCATCGTCCAGGTTGTGCTCGATGACGTTGACGCCGCGCGCCACACACTGGGTGATACCGTCTGGGTCGATCTCCAACCCGTAGCCGGTCACGCCTTTCTCTTGGGCCAGCCGCTCCAGCAAAACGCCGTCGCCGCAGGCGAGGTCAAGGATGTGTGCACCTTGGGGAACCCAGTCGTAAATCAGTTCAAGATCCGTGCGCATTAGCGTATTTCCTCCGCGCCTGCGGCGTCGATGTGCTGCTCTCGTGCGACGCGGCCCATAAAGGCGCTGAACAGCGCTTGGTAACGCGGTTCCGGCAATAAGAAGGCATCGTGCCCGTGGGGCGATTCAATGTTGGCATAGCTCACCGATTTGCCCGCGCGCGTTAGTGCATCCACCAACTCCCGGGAGCGCGACGGCGGGAAGCGCCAGTCGGTGGTAAAGCTGACGATCAAAAAGGGGCACTGCGCCGGTGCCAAGGCGCAGGCAAGATCGCCGTCGCAGCTGGACGCCGGGTCGAAGTAGTCCAGCGCTTTGGTCATTAGCAGGTAGGTATTGGCATCAAAGGCGGTCGAGAAGGTATCGCCCTGATAGCGCAGGTACGACTCCACCTGAAACTCGACGTCGAAGCCAAAACTCAAGTCGTCGCTGCGCAGGTCGCGGCCAAACTTGCTGCCCATGGCATCTTCGGAGAGGTAGGTGATATGCCCGACCATGCGGGCCAGCTTCAGCCCCCGTTTGGGTACGGTGTCGTGCTCGGCGTACCAGCCGTCGAAGAACTCCGGGTCTGAGCGGATGGCTTGGCGGGCGACCTCGTTGAAGGCGATGTTCTGCGCCGAGAGGCGCGGCGTGGCCGCAATGACGACGGCATTGGCAACCCGTTCGGGGTAGGTGATCGTCCACTGCAGCACCTGCATGCCGCCCAAACTGCCGCCCACTGCCGCTGCCCAGCGCTCAATGCCCAGATGATCGGCGAGGCGCGCTTGGCTGGTGACCCAATCGCTCACCGTGACCACGGGGAAGTCAGGACCCCACTGGCGGCCGGTGTCCGGGTTATGGCTCGCCGGGCCAGTACTGCCGTGGCAGCCGCCTAGGTTGTTCAGCGACACCACGAAAAAGCGATTGGTGTCGATGGATTTGCCGGGGCCGATATGGGCATCCCACCAGCCAGGTTTGCGATCCTCGGCCGTGTGGTAGCCCGCAGCGTGATGATGCCCCGACAGTGCGTGGCAAATCAGCACCGCGTTTGAGCGCTCGGCGTTCAGCGTGCCGTAGGTCTCATAGATTAGTTCGTACTCCGGCAGCGTCTTGCCGCAGGCAAGCGGCAGCGGCGTCTCGAACTTAACCACGTGAGGGGTCACAAGGCCAACGGAGTCCGCTGGCCGGTCGTCATAAGCAAGAGTGTCTGAATCAGGCATCGAAAGCGCTAGTCCTGCAAAAATAAGTCCTGCAAAAAGTAAGCTCGGGGCGATAGTCGAGTCGATAGGGCCTTTATAGGCCTACGAGTGCGCCCGAGATGCCCGCCGCGCGGATCAGCGAGCCAACCACTAAGCCGTCTACTAGGTTAATGGCGATAAAGACCACGATCGGCGAAAGATCAATCATGCCTAGCGGCGGAATCACCTTTCTCACCGGAGCCATGATCGGCTCGACCAACTGCATCACCAGCAGCGCGCCGGGGTGGCTGGCATTCGGCGCGACCCAGCTCAGAATGATCATCACGATCATGGCAAAGAAGTAGATCTTCAAGATGGCGTTGGCCAGCGCGGCCACCCCAGCAATCAGCAGCCCTGCAATGGGCGGCATACCCACGCCGATCACCATGAAAATGGCAATCATACTGACGACTTTCAGCACGAAACCGGCCGCCAGCGTGGCGAGGTCAAAGCGCCCACCCACGGGGCCGAGGAAGCCTTGAAACAGACCAACAACAGGCTGGGTGATTTTCACCACCGACTGGCTGAGCGGGTTGTAGTAATCCGCCCGGGATGCCTGCAGCAAAAAGCGCAGCATTAACAGAAACAGATAAATATTGATCAGCGAGTTCACCAGCATTAACCCGGCGCTGCCTAATTGACTTCCCATTGCGGCTTCTCCTAAAAAATGTCGTTCTTGAGATGAGCGGCGTGCCTGCAGTTCATCTCGTTCTTATGGTGTGATTCACGGTCGGTTGCCTACGTAAGACTCAATCGTTACCGCTTAGCTCTTTGGACATGGCATCGGCGCGCGCGGCGCAGGCCTGCATGGCGTCGGCAATGATCGTGCGCAGGTGCGCATCTTCCATATGCGCAATAGCGCGCTCGGTGGTGCCGCCCGGTGACATCACGTTCTGCTTCAGGGTGGCCGGGTCTTTGTCGCTGCGCTGGGCCATAGTGGAGGCCCCCAAGGCGGTTTGAATGGCCAAGCGGCGGGCGGTTTCGGCAGGCAGGCCGAGCTTCACGGCGGCCTCTTCCATGGCTTCAAACATTAAGAAGAAGTAAGCCGGGGCGCTGCCGGAAACCGCGGTCACCGCATCTAGTAAACGCTCTTCCTCGACCCACTCGACAATGCCCACGGCTTCCATTAGCTGCGTGGCGAGGGTGCGCTGGGCATCGCTGACCGCCGCGTTGGCGTACAGGCCGCTGGCACCGATGCCGACCAGTGACGGGGTGTTGGGCATGCAACGCACCAGGGCGTTGCCGCCGCCCAGCCACTGGTCGATGGTGTTGGCATCCAGGCCTGCAGCAATGGAAATTACCAGCGGCGCCTGCTGCTGAACGCTTTCACGCAGGGCTTCACAAACGCCGCGCATGATCTGTGGTTTGACCGCCAGCACGACCACATCTGCACCGTTAACCGCTGCACTGTTGTCGGTGTGGGTATGAATACCCAGGCGCGCCTTCAGCGGAGCCAGTTCGCTTTCGTTGGGGGCCGTGGCGGTGATGTCGCTAGGTGAGACACCGCTTTCGATCAGGCCGCCGATAATGGCACCGGCCATATTGCCTGCGCCAATGAAGGTGATCTTGCTCGCCATGGGGGTATCCTTTTTCGCAAATAGCTGCGTCTTGCAGCGTGTAAAGTAAACCGTGAGTTGTGTGAGCCGCGTGCTGTGTGAATCGTAGTTAGCCCCGAGCGCCAAAAATGGCGGTGCCTAAACGTACCAGCGTGGCGCCTTCTAAGACAGCCGCTTCTAAATCGTCGCTCATACCCATCGAGAGCGTATCCAGCGGTGCTTCAGGCAGTGCCGCTTGGAGCTCTTCTAATAGCTGGCGTAGCGCTGCCAGCGGCTGGCGCTGTGCTTCTAGCGTCTCCGCCGGGGCGGGAATCGCCATCAGCCCGCGCAGGGCGAGGCCTGGCAGGGCGGCAATCTCTTGGGCCAGTGCCAAGGTACCCTCGGGCAGCACGCCGGATTTCGTGGCCTCGCGGCTAATATTGACCTGCAGGCATACGTTTAGCGGCGGTAACGCTACCGGGCGCTGTTCGCTCAGGCGTTTGGCGATCTTTAACCGGTCAACGCTGTGTACCCAGGCAAACTGCTCGGCCACAGCGCGGGTCTTGTTCGATTGCAGTGGGCCAATGAAGTGCCACACAATGCCGTCAAGATCCTCAAGCGCCGCTTGTTTATCCAGCGCCTCTTGCAGGTAGTTTTCACCAAACTCGCGCTGGTCGTGCTGCCACGCTTCGCGCAGCATCTCGGCGGGCTTGGTTTTGCTCACCGCCAGCAGGGTGGCGCTGGTGGGCGAGCGTCCGGCATCCTCAAGCGCCCGGCGCAGGCGTTCACGCGCAGATGCAAGTGACTCGGGGAGCGCGTTGTCTGTCATACTCAAGCACCTTACCGCAGCTGGGAAAGAGAGATGGATATTACCGAACTGCTGGCATTCTCGGCAAAGCAGAATGCATCCGACTTGCACCTTTCGGCGGGTCTGCCTCCCATGATACGTGTTGATGGCGATATTCGTCGGCTTAATGTGCCCGCCATGGAGAACAGCGACGTTCGGCGGCTGATCTACGACATCATGAATGATCGGCAGCGCCGCGACTATGAAGAGCACCTAGAAACGGACTTTTCCTTCGAAGTGCCGGGCGTGGCGCGCTTTAGGGTTAATGCCTTCAACCAGGCACGCGGGGCAGGGGCCGTCTTTCGTACCATTCCTAACAAGGTGCTTTCCATGGACGCCTTGGGCATGGGCGAGGTGTTCCAGCGCCTCTCGATGCTACCTAGAGGATTAGTGCTGGTGACCGGGCCCACGGGGTCGGGGAAAAGCACGACCTTGGCGGCGATGATCGACTACATCAACGAACAGCGCTTCGAGCATATTCTAACCATCGAAGATCCGGTGGAGTTTGTGCACACCAGCAAGCGCTGCCTGATTAATCAGCGGGAGGTTCACCGCGATACTCACAGCTTCTCTGGGGCGCTGCGAAGCGCGCTGCGCGAAGACCCGGACGTGATTTTGGTCGGCGAGTTGCGGGATCTCGAAACGATCCGTTTAGCGCTCACCGCTGCTGAAACGGGGCACCTAGTATTTGGTACGCTGCACACGACTTCGGCGGCGAAAACCATCGACCGGATTATTGATGTATTCCCCGGCGAAGAGAAATCTATGGTGCGCTCGATGCTGTCTGAATCGCTCCAGGCGGTCATCTCGCAAACGCTGTTGAAGCGTCAGGGTGGCGGACGCGTGGCGGCCCACGAGATCCTGATTGCCACGTCTGCGGTGCGTAACCTCATTCGCGAAGATAAAGTGGCGCAGATCTACTCCGCTATCCAGACCGGCGGCGCACTGGGAATGCAGACCCTGAATGCCTCGCTCGCTAAGCTGGTTAAAGAGGGCGTGGTGAGTATGGACGAAGCCCAAGCAAGGGCTAAAGGCACGCTGACGTTAAAAGATGAGTAAGGCGGCACAAGGATAATAGACGCGATGAGTGAGCCAGCCAGCGGTATGACCGTGACCCAGTGGCTGCACCAACTGCTGGGTATTATGGTCGAGCAGCAGGCATCAGACCTGCTGATTTCGGTGGGCGCACCGCCCAGTTTGAAAACGCCCAAGGGGCTAATGCCGCTGGGGCGTCAGCCGCTCTCCTCTAGCCAGGTGCGTAGCCTGGTTCTGAATGCGGTTCCCGAAAAGCAGCGGGAGCGATTTCAAGAGGAGCACGAGGCGAATTTTGCCCTAAGCCTGGAGAACGCGGGGCGGTTTCGGGTAAGCGCCTTTCAACAGCGTAACGAGCCCGCCATGGTGGTGCGCCGCATTGCGCAGACTATTCCGACCCTCAGCGCGCTGGGCGTGCCTAGCCAGTTGGCAGCGTTGGCCAATGCCAAACGCGGGCTGGTGCTGGTGGTGGGCGGCACGGGAACGGGGAAATCCACCACTCTGGCGGCGATGATTCAGGAGCGTAACGCCTCAGTCGGTGGGCACATCATCACCATTGAAGATCCTATCGAGTACTTGCATCCGCACCAGCGGGGCATCGTTAATCAGCGCGAGGTGGGGGTGGATACGGAGTCCTTCGAGGTGGCGCTGAAAAATACGCTACGCCAAGCGCCGGATGTGATCTTGATTGGCGAAGTGCGTACCCGCGAGACCATGGAGCACGCCCTCACTTTTGCGGAAACCGGGCATCTCTGTTTGGCGACGCTGCACGCCAACAACGCTAACCAGGCGTTGGAGCGCATCCTTCACTTCTTTCCCCATGAGCGGCACGAGCAGGTGCTGATGGATCTGTCGCTGAATTTGCGTGCTGTAGTGGCGCAGCAATTGCTGCCTACTCAGCAGGGTGGCCGCTGCGCGGCGATCGAGATTTTGCTCTCGTCGCCACGGGTGGTGGATCTGATCCGAAAAGGGCGTATTGATGAACTAAAGCAGGCCATGGCAGGCTCCCGCGACGCGGGGATGCAAACTTTCGATCAGGCGCTTTATGCGCTTTATCAAGCGGGCCAAGTCAGCCAGCAAGTGGCGCTGGCCCATGCGGATTCCGCCAACGACCTGCGGCTGATGATCAAGCAGGGCGACGCCGTCGCCAGCGGTAAGCCGTTAGATGCGCAGGTGCCGTCTCATCTTGCTCTGCGCGACGGTGACGATTATTGACGGTCGCCGCTAGGGGGCGTAAATGCCGCCCAGTACCCGCGGGCCGCTGGCGCCGGTCACGGAAGACAAGTTGCCGGGTAACCCGTGCAGGCGCTGATGGGCGAGCCAAGCAAAGGCTCCTGCTTCAATCCAATCTTCCGGCCAGCCCAGCGTAGCGGGGGAGAGTAGCGTGACCTTAGGAAGGTGCGCGGCTAACCTTTCCATCAAATAGGCATTGTGAGCACCGCCACCGCCTACCAGTAGCGTGGCGCTGGGCTGGCTTAGTGGCAGTTGGGTCACCCCTTGCGCGACACTCACCGCCGTCAGTTCGGCCAGCGTTGCCTGAACATCCCGGGGGGCTTCGTCGCCAGTGAGGTGGTCGCTCAACCACGCTAAGTGAAACAGCTCGCGCCCGGTGCTGCGCGGCGGCGGCTGATGAAAAAAGGGTTCTTGCAGCAGGCGGGCGAGCAGCGCTTGGTCGATTTGCCCGCTGGCCGCCCAAGTGCCGCTCTCATCAAATCGCCCGGTGTGATGCTTGGCAAACCAGGCATCAAGCAGCACGTTCGCCGGGCCGGTATCGAAGCCCACCACGGCGCGCTCCTGTTCTTGAGGAAGCCATGTAAGATTGGCAAAGCCGCCCAGATTCAGCACGAGCTGTTCGCCTTGGCGCTGCCCAAACAGCGCTTGGTGGAACGCGGGCGCTAGAGGCGCTGCTTGGCCGCCAGCGGCCAAGTCCCGGCGGCGAAAGTCGGCTACCACCGTGCATCCCGTCAATTCTGCCAGCAGGCTCGGGTTGTCTAGCTGTAACGTATACGCCGGACCACCCTGGTGACCTTGCGGCGCGTGCTCAATCGTCTGGCCGTGGCTGCCAATCGCTGTAATCTGAGCCGGGGCGAGCCCTTGCTCCGTTAATAGTGCTGTAACGGCCTGGGCCTGGAGGCGGCAAAAGGCATCCTCGGCGGCGGCCAGCTCGGCAAAGTGCGCTGCTGGCGCGTGGCAAAGGTGCAGTAGCAGCGCGTGCAGCGTATCGGGCATGGTAACGGCAGCCGTGGCTAATAGCTTAGGCGGCGCGCCAGGAGTGATAGAGACCAGGGCGGCATCAATACCGTCCAAGCTGGTGCCTGACATGAGCCCGATATAGTAGGCCGTCGGTGTGGAGGAAGCGGTTTTCATCATGCGAGTCATCCAAAACGGGGTGAAGGCTCAACCAAGGCGGTGGAGCGTGATAACATCGCCCACTATTGATTATTTAAACGCCTTTAACGGCACATAGTACATGGAGATCGGCAATGAGTGAGGTGGATCAGGCGTTAGCGCTGCTGTCGCGGGGGACGCATGAAATCCTGGTAGAAGACGAGCTGCGTAAAAAGCTCGCGTCTGGTCGCAAGCTGCGTATTAAAGCAGGGTTCGACCCTACAGCACCTGATTTGCACCTGGGCCACAGCGTACTGCTGACCAAAATGCGTCAGTTCCAAGATCTCGGTCATACCGTCATCTTTTTGATTGGTGACTTCACCGGCCGTATTGGTGACCCGACCGGTAAAAACGTCACCCGTAAGCCGCTGACCGAAGCCGACGTCAAGGCGAATGCGGAAACTTATAAAGAGCAGGTGTTCAAAATCCTCGATCCGGAAAAGACCGAGGTGCGCTTCAACGCGGAATGGTTTGGCGAGTTAACGGCTGCCAAAATGATTGAGCTGGCAGCACAAAGCACCGTGGCTCGCATGCTGGAGCGTGATGACTTCGAGAAGCGCTACAAAGCGAATCAGCCGATTGCGATTCACGAGTTTCTTTACCCGCTAGTGCAGGGCTATGACTCCGTCGCACTAGAAGCTGATATCGAACTGGGCGGCACCGATCAGAAATTTAACCTGCTCATGGGGCGCGAGATTCAAAAGCACTTCGGCCAGGAGCCTCAGGTGGTCATCACGATGCCCCTGCTAGAAGGTTTGGACGGCGTGCAGAAAATGTCCAAGTCGCTTGGCAACTACGTGGGCGTGGATGAAGCACCGGGTTCCATGTTCAATAAGCTGGTCTCCATGCCCGACAGCTTAATGTGGCGTTACTTCGAACTGCTCTCGCTGAAATCGAACGAAGAGATTGAGGCGTTGAAGCAGAGTGTCGAGCAGGGTGCGAATCCTCGCGATGTGAAAATGGAGCTTGCCCGCGAACTCATCGCCCGCTACCACGGTGATGAAGCCGCCGCGAATGCGCACAAGTCGGCGGGTAACCAGTTGGCCGATGGTGAGTTGCCGGAAGACCTGCCAGAAGTAGACGTCGACTTTGAAGGCAGCGAGCAGGCCCCAGTTGCGACTGTTCTGAATCGCTCAGGCTTAACCAAGAACAGCGCACAAGCCAAAGACATGCTGAAAAATGGCAGTGTCAAAGTGGATGGTGAGGTCGTTGCTCAAGACACCATGCTCGCCACTGGTAAAGTGTATGTGATTCAAGCGGGCAAGAAGCGTTACGCTCGCGTGACCCTGGTGTGAACTTTCTGAAAACTTTTTCACATTAGCTCTTGCCAACCCGGCCGCGAATCCGTAAAGTACGCATCCGCTGCCGGGGACGCCCAGCGTTACCAGCGGTGAATGAGGTTGAAAACCTCTGGTTTGTCAGGAAGTTAGAGCCGTCTTGTTGTTGTTTAGATCGCTCGCTTCACTCGCTGAAAACAGCGGTTGACAAGCACCAGGAAGTGCGTAGAATACGCCTTCCTCGCTGAGGCAGCGCGGTTCAGGTCATCGAACCCGTCGCAGCGAACTTAAGAAAGTTGCTCTTTAACAATTTGATCAGGTAATTCATGTGGGCGCTTGCCGATGAGGGTGATAAATCACCAATTATCAAGGCAAGCGCACAAGAAAGATGTTCACATCTTTCAAATTCGTTTGAACCTTGAGCCAAGTTTGATCCGCTTTTGTTGCCTTCGGGCAGCGAGTAAGGATCGCATTGATCTTAAACTGAAGAGTTTGATCATGGCTCAGATTGAACGCTGGCGGCAGGCCTAACACATGCAAGTCGAGCGGTAACAGATCCAGCTTGCTGGATGCT
>Ga0208316_1000218_pt1 | contig 61902 bp, 62 predicted proteins | sample MalvireepMed_231_FD_184240 | JGI IMG/M metagenome (GOLD analysis project Ga0208316, IMG submission 184240) | Marine viral communities from the Global Malaspina Expedition - Malaspina viral metaG DeepMed_231 (SPAdes) (version 2) | ecosystem: Environmental > Aquatic > Marine > Oceanic | place... | reverse complement strand
TTAGGGCTTAGGGCTTAGGGCTTAGGGCTTAGGGCTTAGGGCTTAGGGCTTAGGGGCGGGCGCTGACTCTCGAAACGAGCGCAAGCCCCGACGCACCGTGGGCTCAACAGGGCTCTGAGCCCACACCATCTCTCCTAAGCCCTAAGCCCTAAGCCCTAAGCCCTAAGCCCTAGAACCCAAGCCCTAGCCCGCCCCGATATAACTCTTCAGGCTCTCCGCCTCGCGCGTGGCCTCGTCGATCTGGCACTTCACCACGTCGCCGATGGAGATCACCCCGCACAGGCGACCGTCCTTCATCACCGGCAGGTGCCGGATTCGCCGGTCGGTCATGCGCCCCATCAGCACATCGGCCCCCTCCCCGGGCTCGGCGAAGATCACCTTGGCGGTCATATGGGCGCTGACGGGCTGGGTCAGGGCCTCGGCGCCCTCGCGCGCCAGGGCCCGGACGATGTCCCGCTCCGACAGCACTCCGGCCACCCGGTCGCCGTCACAGACGATCAGGGCGCCCACCTGGCGCTGCACCAGCTGGGCGGCGGCCTCGGCCACCGTGGCGCCCGGCGCCAGGGTGAACACCGCGTCTCCCTTGGTTTTCAGGATCTCTGCGACAAGCATCTTCGGCCCTCTCTTCCATAGAGAGCGGCCGATCCGGGGCCGTCAGGCCCCCCAGGGGCCGCTACGGCGTTCAGGTTCGCTCATATGGTCAGGGGAATCAAACGCCGGCTGACGAATCGGCGCCGGTCGGCCGAACAGCCGCGCCCAGGGCCCGATCAGGACCAGACCCGTGATCAGCCCGATCACATGGGCCTCCCAGGCGATTCGCGCGCCTTCCATGCCCGGCGTCACGCCGATGCCGCCGATCACCCCGATCAGCACATTGACCCCGATCCACGCCGCGGCGGACGTCAGCACGCGCCGGTCGGTCAGCGGCAGGATCCGGCCATGGCCGCCCAGCATGCGCGTGGCCGCCCCGATCAGGCCGAACACGGCCCCCGAGGCGCCCACCAGGGGCGCGGTCCCGTCCAGATGCAGCAGGGCGTATCCGCCCCCCGCGATGACGCCACACACTATATATAGAGAGAGGAAACCGATCAGGCCCCTGGCCCCGCCCATCAGACGGGCCACCGGCGCGGCGAAGGCCAGGGCGCCCACCGCATTCATGATCGCGTGCATCCAGCCGCCGTGCACCAGCATGTGCGTCACCAGCCCGGCCGGCTCGCCTTGCGCCAGCCGCGCGGGGATCAGACCGTAGCGATAGCTCGCCTCCATCGCCCCCGTCTCGCTCTGCAGCCAGTAGAGCCCGACGATCGAACCGGCCAGCAACAGGGCCAGCACCGGCGCATTGAACACCGGCTCGCGTCGGGGATCAGGCGATTCGGGCGTCGGCGGCGTGGCGGGGCGTTCTGGGTCCATGGGGGTCAAATGCGCGCCCGGCGCCCCCGCATCAAGCGCTTCTTAACAACCCTGCCCCACTTTGGCACGCGGGTTGCTTTCCAGCCCGTTCACTCTGTTCGCGCGGGAGCGTTGAAATGGCAGGCGGCAAGATTATCGCGGCAGCGGCCCTGGCCGTCGCCCTGGCGGCGCCGGGACTGGCGGCCGCCCAGTCGGCCGGGTCCTCCGGCGCGGCGCAGTTCCAGGCGGGCTATCAGGGCTCGCGCTACACCACGGCGCGGGCCGCCACCGGCTCCACCCGCGACGCCAACGGCAACCGCCTGATCGTCAACGGCATCATCCAGTCGGGATCGAGCGCCTGGTCCCAGTCGTCGGGCGGCGTCGCCTCGGCGTATTCCGGCGCCGGCAATGGCTCCACCGGCATCGCCGGGGCCACGGCCATCGGCAACAGCCTGAACGTGGTGGTCCAGGGCAACTGGAACACCGTGATCGTCAACTCCACCCAGACCAACACCGGCGACGTCACCGCCGGGACGGCGCTGAACGGCACATTGGACCTCGAAGGCGATGATTGAGTCCGGACGCCGCCTGCGGCCCCTGATCGCGGCGACCGCCGCCGCCGCGCTGCTGGCCGGCTGCGTCTCGACCACGGCCGGGTCCAACGGCCTGTACGCCACGCCCATCGGCAATGCGCCGGTGACGGCCAACCCCACGCCCTATTCCACGGCCCTGTACTGCCTGGCCGACTACGCCCGGCGCTATGACCTGCCCTCCCCGCGAATCGCGGTGGGCCGGATCAGCGACTACACCGGCACGGTCTCGTCCGACGGCGGCCGCCAGATCACCCAGGGCGCGTCCCTGATGGCTGTTTCCGCCCTCGCCAAGTCCGGGGCGCGAATCGTCGAGCGCTACGACACCTCGGTCTCCGAGCTGGAGCTGCGCTACGCCAACAACCGCCTGATCGGCGAGGAAGGCGCCGCCGAGAACCCGGAGGCTCCCCCCTTCCGCCAGATTCTGGCCGGTCAGGTGCCCGGCTCCGACTTCTACATGGTCGGCGGCATCACCGAGGTGAACTACAACATCCGCTCCGGCGGCTTCGACATCGCCGGCGGCGAGGTCGACACCGACACCGGCGGCTCGGGAATCGTCACCGGCCGGGTGTTCGTCATGAACATCGCCCTCGACCTGCGTCTGGTCCAGACCACCTCCATGGAAGTGGTGGACGTCATTTCCTATCAGAAGCAGATCGTCGGCCGGGAAATCTCGGCGGGCGTGTTCGACTTCCTGAACGGCAACGTCTTCGACATCTCCGCCGGCTCCGGCGGCTTCGAGCCGGTCCAGCTGGCCGTGCGGGCCCTGGTCGAGCGCGCGACGCTCGAGATGATGGCCAACCTCTACGGCGCGCCGGGCCCCGAAGTCTGCCTCAACGCCGACAACGACCCCCTGGGCGGCGCCACCGTCGGCCCCACCGGCGGCTACTACCCCGCCTATCAGAACACGGAAGCGAACAATGGCCAGACGCGCGCCGACCCGTCTCGCTGGCACGATCGCCGCGATGGGGCTGTGCGCGGCCGCTACTGAGGCCGCCGCACAGGATCCCGGTCTGGTCCTGAACGGCCAGATCAACAACGGCGACATTTTCGCCGGGCAGACCATCAACGTGGTCGACGGCGCCGCAATTCGGGAGACCACCAACCCCGACGGCAGCCAGGACAGCGAAGCCGTCGACGCGGATCAGATCACGGGCTCCACCTATGCCGTGGGCAATCGCGCCTCGGCGTCGGGCGACGACGGCGTGGGCTTTGAGGTCCGGTCGACCCAGACCATGACCGGCGACGCACGCGCGACCACGGTCCTCAATCTGGCGGGCGAGACCGAAGGCCCCGTCACCCTCACCTCGCAGGTCGAGGGCAACCGGCTGGAGGCCCAGGCTTACGGCGCCGATCTCGACGTCGAGGCGACCCAGACCATGGGCGCCGCCGACCTCATCGCCGACGTCGCCGTCAACGGCGCGCCCGGGCGCATGCTGGCCGGCGGCCGCGTGCAGTCCTCGGCCAGCGGCAATGTCACGGCCATGGCCGGTTCGGGCGGCGTCGTCACCGCCGACATCGACCAGACCAGCGCCGCCTTCACCCAGGCCTACACCCTGGCCAATCCCCAGTATGTGCCCGCGGAGGCTGAGTTCACCGCCGAGGCCATCGGCAACACGGTCGCCTCCACCGTCACCCTGGGCGATCAGGACCTGACCATCCGCCAGCGCCAGACCGGCGCCGCCGTCTGGGCCACCACCAGCGCCAACGCCGGCAACGCCTGGGATCTGGCCGGCCGCGCCCGCGCCACCGCCAACCATGTGGCCGTCGCGAATCAGGGCGGCTCGGTCATCTCCCGCACCGATCAGGGCAACGTCGCGGACGTGCGCGCCAACGCCATCGTCACCGCCTATGACTTCGGCGAGGTCACCAGCCACGCGGGCGCCACCGCCAACTCCGTCCATGTGGGCAACGCCGACATCTATGTGCGCATCGACAACAGCCAGGTGAACTCCGGCGGCGTCGAGGCCGACGCCTCTTTCGTCGGCAACACCGGCTATGACGCCTATGTGGGCGCCGACGCGGCGGGCAACACCATCACCGCCTACAGCTGCTCGGACTGCCCGGGCTATCTGGAAGCGGCGAACACCCAGGTGAACACCGGAAACGTCACCGCCACGGCGACGACCCAGATCGACGCCTACGGCCGCGCCATCATCACCGGCGTCAACGCCGTCGGGAACTCGGCCACCTTCTACGTGACGCGGCCGGGCGGCGATTAGTTCCCTTCTCCCCTTGCGGGAGAAGGTGTCATGCGGAGCATGACGGATGAGGGGTGAAACTCGTTCGTTCAGGCAAGGCCGCAACCGGCGCCATCCAAAGCCAACCGGACAAAGGGTGTCTCACCCCTCATCCGACCCGCTTCGCGGGCCACCTTCTCCCGCAGGGGGAGAAGGAAATCAGCCCGTCACCTGCCCGAAGTCGGCGACCCGGCCCATCACATCCCGCACCTGACCCAGCAGCTTCAGCCGGTTGTCCCGCTCCGCCGCCACGTCCGAGTTCACCATCACCTTGTCGAAGAAGGCGTCCACGGGCGCGCGCAGCTTGCTCAACGCCGTCATGGCGGCGGCGAAGTCCTCGGTCTCCAGCGCCGCATCCACCGCCGTCCCGGCCGCGCCGACCGCAAAGGCCAGCGCCGTCTCTTCTTCCGGCTGATTCGGCAGGCCGGTCTGGACCATGCCCGTGGGCACATCCCCCTTCTTGGCCTCGGCCTTCAGGATGTTGGACGCCCGCTTGTAGCCCGCCAGCAGATTGGCCCCGTCGTCCGTGGCCAGGAAGGCGCCCAGCGCCTCCACCCGGCGAACGATGCGCACGAGGTCGTCGTCGCCCAGCGCGAAGACGGCGTCCACCAGATCGTGGCGCTGGCCTTGGTCGCGGAGGAGGACTTTCAGGCGGTCGGCGAAGAAGGCGATAAGCGACCGACGGAGGTCAAACCACCTCTGATCACCCACGTGGACGCCCTGAACCGATTCATACTGAGCCACGGATATTGGATCGAGGCCGAACCGCTTTTCGGCTTGGTAGGCCGCCCAAGCATCATCCGATACCTTGGTAAACGTGAGTTGCCCCGCTAGGCGAGCGAACTGGTCAACGACCAGTTCATCAACTGTAAGTCGCACCCCGTTCTCCAGCACAAGCCGGATCACCCCCAGCGCGGCCCGACGCAGGGCGAACGGGTCCTTCGACCCCGTGGGCTTCTCGTCGATGGCGAAGAACCCGACAAGCGTATCCAGCTTGTCGGCCAGCGCCACCGCCACCGTCAGCGGCGCGGTCGGAACCGTGTCTCCCGGGCCCTGCGGCTTGTAGTGGTCGCGGATGGCGTCGGCGATGGCGTCGCCATGCTCGGCGCGGGCGTAATAGCCCCCCATCACGCCCTGCAGCTCCGGGAACTCGCCCACCATGCCGCTGGCCAGATCGGCCTTGGCCAGACGCGCGGCCTGTTCGGCCTGATCGGGATCCGCCCCCACCAGCGGGGCGATCTCGCGGGCCAGGGCGGTGATGCGGTCGACCCGCTCGGCCAGGGTGCCCAGCTTCGCATGGAAGGTGACGCCCTTCAGCTTCTCCAGCCAGGCGTCGAAGCCGACCTTGCGGTCCTCGTCCCAGAAGAAGCGGGCGTCGTTCAGGCGGGCCGACAGCACGCGGGAATTGCCCGCCGCCAGCGCCTTGCCGCCGTCGGTGGCCTCCACATTGGCCACCACCACGAAGTGCGGCGCCAGCCCGTCCCTGGCCGGATCGCGCACCGCGAAATACTTCTGGTGCACCTTCATGGACAGGCGCACCACCTCGGGCGGCAGGTCCAGGAACTGAGGGTCCATGTCGCCCAGGATCGGCGTCGGCCATTCGGCCAGCCCCGCCACCTCGTCCAGCAGCCCGTCGTCGTCCACCAGCGCCAGCCCCTTGGCCGCGCACACGGCCTTGGCCTGCTCCAGAATGCGCAGCTTGCGGTCCGCCACGTCCAGCATGACGAAATCGGCCTCAAGCTGGCGGCGATAGTCGGCGAAGTCGCGGACCGTCAGCGGCCGCCCGCCCCCAAGGAACCGGTGCCCCTCGGTGGCGTCGCCGCTCACGATTCCGTCGACCTCGAACGGAACCACCGCCCCGTCGAACAGGCACAGGATGCGCTTGATGGGCCGCACCCAGCGCAGGGTCCCGGTCCCCCACCGCATGGACTTGGGCCACGGGAACGCACGGATCACCGCATCCACCGTCTCGGCCACCACCTCGGTCGTCGCCCGGCCCGTTTCCTGAATGCGGGCGTAGAGCACGCCGTCGCGCTCCTCCAGCTGCTCGCGGGTCAGGCCGGTCTTGCGCAGAAAGCCCTCCAGCGCCTGCGGCGGCGCCGAGGCCTTGGGGCCCTTCAGCTCCTCGTCCCGGTCCGGCGTCGCCGCCGGCAGGCCCTCGATGACCAGCGTCAGCCGCCGCGGCCCCGCGAAGGTCGTCAGCGCGTCCCACGACAGGCCCTCGGCTTTCAGCCGATCCCCCACCAGCCGCTCCAGATCCCGCGCGCCCCCCGCCTGCATCCGCGCAGGGATTTCCTCGGAGAAGATTTCAAGAAGAAGCTGGGGCATCAGGCGGTCTTCCGCTCTTGTTCGACGTAGGCGACCGCACACGCCTTGCACAGGTCCCGTATGCGGCCGATGTAGCTCTGCCGTTCGGCGACGGCGATGGCGCCGCGGGCGTCCATCAGGTTGAACAGGTGGCTGGCCTTCAGCACCTGATCATAGGCGGGCAGCACCAGCGCCTGCCCCTGCGGTCCGGTCATGGCCAGGAAGCGCGTCACCTCGGCCACCATGTCCTCGAACCGGCGCTTCAGCCCGTCCACGTCATAACCGTGGAAATTGGCCTCGGACTGCTGGCGCTCGTTCTCCAGGAACACCTCGCCATAGGTCACGCCGTCGTTGTTGAAGCGCAGGTCATAGACGTTGTCGACGCCCTGCACATACATGGCCAGGCGCTCCAGCCCGTAGGTCAGCTCGCCCGACACCACGTCCACCTCGATGCCCCCGACGCCCTGGAAATAGGTGAACTGCGTCACCTCCATCCCGTCGCACCAGACCTCCCAGCCCAGCCCCCAGGCCCCCACCGTCGGGTTCTCCCAGTCATCCTCCACGAAGCGGATGTCGTGCAGCTTCGGATCGATCCCGATCCGCTTCAGGCTCTCCAGATACAGCTCCTGCAGGTCGTCCGGATTCGGCTTCAGAATGACCTGAAATTGGTAATAGTGCTGGAGCCGGTTGGGGTTCTCGCCATAGCGGCCGTCGCCGGGGCGGCGGCTGGGCTGGACGTAGGCGGCCTTCCACGGGCGCGGGCCCAGGGCGCGCAGCACTGTGGCCGGGTGCAGGGTGCCCGCCCCCACCTCGATGTCATAGGGCTGCAGGATCGCGCACCCCTTCTCGCTCCAGTAGGCTTGAAGGGTCAGGATCAGGTCCTGGAAACTCAGCGGTTCAGTCGTCCTGGAAGACAAGGCCGTATCCGGATTTGCGGGCATTTCGCGGGCGCGAAAAAAGACGGCGGACCATAGGGCCCGCCGCCTTGTGCATCAATGCCGGATGGCGAGGATCAGACGCCCGGCGGCGTCGGGTCCAGGGGATTCTCGTCGTCCATGCCCGCGTCCGGCGCCGGATCGATGGGCGGCGGCGACACAGGCGCATCCCCAGAGGGATCGAGCCGATCCTGATTGGCGGGATTCGCAGGGTCCGGGGTCGGGACATCCATGTCGGTCGGCGCCTCCATCGGCTCCACCGGCATGGCCGGGTCAGGACGGGGCGTCATGGGCGACGGAGGCTCCGTGGGCGCCGCGTCCGTCGGCTCCATCGGATCTGCATCGGTCCCGGAGTCCGGAGGCGTGCTCCAGCCTTCCTCCTCGACCTGCTCATAGGGCACGGCTCCATCAGGCAGGGCCGGCTGGCCCTGCATGGACGCGGAGGGCGGCGCAGGACGGGCCTCCCCCGGCGGAGGGGCCGGCGGCGGCTCCAGGGGGCTGGTCTGCATGGCGTCCGGCGGCGTGTTCCCCGGCGTTACGGGGTCGGAGGGCATGTCCTGGGCCAGGGCGGCGGGGGCCATGAACAGGGCCGCCGCAGCGCCGGCCGTCATCAGGCGTTTGCGAAGCATCGTGATGTCCTTCTCGATACGGCCACCCGATCCGGGCGGCGGGCTAACCCGACTTCCCAAAGACAATCGGCTTGGGCGCGCTGTGTTCCCGACGGCCGCAGGGAAGCGTGCTGCGGTCGGCGTCAGGCCAGACGGCAGGCAACCGCCCACCAGCCCGGATTCGCCTTCGACAGGATGTCCGCTGCGGCCTCCGCGGCCTCGGCTGTCTCGAACAGGGCGAACACCGTGGCCCCTGACCCGGTGACCCGCGCCAGCAGGGCGCCCGGCGCGCAGGCCGCCGCCTGCAAAGCCGTTCCGATCAGCGGCGTGAGCCGGATGGCCGGCGCCTCCAGATCATTGCGCGTGCTCCTGAGCCAGTCCGCCAGTTCGGCTGCCGACGCGAACCCGGCGGGCATGTCCGGCGCATCCGCCGCCGGGCGGGGCGCTTCGTCATAGGCGCGGTAGACCGCGCCCGTGGGCGACGGGACGCCGGGGTTCAGAAGCACGGCGTGGAGGTCTGGCAGGGTCGGCGCCGGGCCCAGCACCTCTCCCCGCCCCCGGGCGATCACCGGCCGGCCGGCGAGGCACATGGCCATGTCGGCGCCCAGCGGCTCAGCGATGCGCGTCAGGGCGGCGTCGTCCAGATCGAGGCCCAGCACGTCGCGTGCAGCCTTCATGGCCGTCGCCGCGTCCGAAGACCCGCCGCCGAGCCCCGCCGCCACCGGCAGGCGCTTGTCCAGCCGCACGTGCACCGGCAGCCGCTCCAGCCCCGCGGCCCGGGCCATGGCGTCCAGCGCCGTCTCGATCAGGTTCGGCCCGCCGTCGATGCGGGCGGCGAAGGGACCTGTGGTCTCTAGCTGAAAGGCGGCGGCGCGCGTCACCGCGACCCGGTCGCCCACGTCGGCGAACACCGCCAGACTGGCCACCGGGTGATAGCCGTCGGCGCCGGGCGGGCCCACGTGCAGGAACAGGTTCACCTTGGCCGGGGCCAGAGCCCGGGCCGGGTCGGGGCTGCTCACGGATTGACGGGGTCGCCGCCCTGGCCGTTGTCGGCGCGGGCGACCGGGCCGACGGGCTCCGCCGCACCCAGACCGCGCGCCAGTTTGACCTCCACCTGCTCGCGCAGGTCGGGCTCGGGGTCGAGGCTCAGGGCCCGGCTCCACTGGAACTCGGCCTCGCGACGGCGGCCCACCCGCCAGTAGGCGTCGCCCAGATGGTCATTGATGGTGGGGTCGCCCGGCTCCAGCGAGATGGCCAGTTCCAGCGTCTCGACCGCCGCCTCGTACTGCCCCTGGCGGTACTGGGCCCAGCCCAGCGAATCCTGGATGTGGCCGGAGTCCGGCTCGGCGGCCACGGCGCGCGCGATCATCTCGGCGCCCTGATGGACCCGCTGCCCGCTGTCGACCCACATGTAACCCAGATAGTTCAGCACCTCGGCGTTCTCGGGTTCTTCCTGCAGCGCGGCCCAGAGCTCGGCCTCCGCCTCCTCGAACCGGCCGAGGGATTCATAGACGGCGCCCCGGGTGAACCGCACCTGCCAGCCTTGATCGGCGGTGTTCAGCGCCGGGCCGTTCAGCAACTCCAGCGCCTCCTGATAGTGCTCCTGTGCGGTCAGAAGGCCGGCCAGGCCGTAAACCGCCTGCGGATCGTCCGGCGCCGCGTTCAGCGCCTCGCGGGCATGGATCAGGGCGTCCTCGTTGCGGTCGGCCTCCTGATAGCTCCAGGCCATTTGCTGCTGCGCCGCTGCGTAGAGCAGCGGCTCGCCCGGACCGATTCCCGCGAAGGCCTCGCGGGCGGCTGTGGTCAAACCGGCGTCCTGCAGGGTCTGGCCCAGCAGCAGACGGGTCTGGTCGTTGTCGTCCAGCCCCAGCGCCAGGCGTAGATAGACCGCGGCGAACTCGTTGTTCTCTTCGGCCAGGGCGGCGGCGGCGGCGGCGCCGAGACCCAGGGCTGCCCCCTCGCGAAGGGTCGGCGCCGGGATGGCGCGACCGCGCGAGGCGGCCCGGTCCCGCGCCAGCAGGGTCGTCAGATCGGTGGCGCCCGCTTCGATGGCGGCGTCGAACACGGCCAGGGCCTCGTCCCGCCGGCCGCGTCGCTCCAGGAACTCACCATAGGCGGTGCGGAACAGCGGGGCGGTCGGCGCGGCGCCCGCCAGCTCGCTCAGGATTTCCTCAGCCGCAGCATGGTCCCGGCGCTGCTCCAGCAACAGGGCGCGGTGGTAGCGGGCGAACAGGCGCGCCAGCGGGTCGGCGCCCGCGGGCGGCTCGGCCAGGGCGCGGTCCCAGTCCCCGGCGGCGGCCGCGATCCACGGCTGGACGAACAGGCCGGCCCGGGCGTGGGGGAAGCCGATGGGCTGTTCCGTCAGCACGGCGTTGGCTTGCCGCGCGTCACCGGCGCCGTAGGTGCGCACCACCGACACCAGCCGCCCGGCCTGGGCGACCGTCGAGCTGACGCCCTCGCCGCTGGGCGACAACCGCGCGGCCACATCCAGATCACCGGCCAGCAGGGCCGAGGTGAAGGCCTGATCCCTCAGACGCTCCTGCCCCGGTTCGGCGGCCTGGGCTGCGGCCAGATAGTCGGCGCCCGTGCTGCTTTCGCCGAGGGCCATGGCGTTGCGGCCCGCCAGGAACAGGCCGTAGCTGGAGCGGCCCTGCGCATCCACGGGCACGTCGCTGAAGTCGACGAAGCGGACGGGCCCGGCCACCTCCAGCGGTTCGGCCAGGGCGGGCGAGGCGGCGGCGATCAGGGCGGCGAGAGCCGCTGCAGTCAGGGTGCGCGTCATGGTGCGAGGATCGCCTTACATATTGGGGTAATTGGGGCCGCCGCCGCCTTCGGGCGTGGTCCAGACGATATTCTGCGACGGATCCTTGATGTCACAGGTTTTGCAGTGGACGCAGTTCTGGGCGTTGATGACGAAGCGCGGGTCCGTACGGTTCGCCTCGTCCGCATAAACCACCTCATAGACCCCCGCGGGGCAATAGAGCCGCGCCGGTTCCCCATACTCGGGCAGATTGACCTGGATGGGGATCGAGGGGTCCTTCAACCGCAGGTGCGCGGGCTGCTCCTCGGCGTGGTTGGTGTTGGAAATGAACACCGACGACAGCTTGTCGAAGCTCAGCTTTCCGTCCGGCTTGGGATACTTGATCGGCTTGTAGTCCTTCGCCTTGCCGGTGGACTCGGCGTCCGTCTTGCCGTGCTTGACCGTGCCCCAGGGCGACCAGCCGCCGAACAGGGAGGTGATCTGCATGTCGATGCCGCCCAGCAGGGTGCCCAGCGCGGCGCCGTACTTTGACAGCAGCGGCTTCACATTGCGGACGAGCTTCAGCTCCCTGGCGATGTCCGACGCCTCATAGGCGGCCTGGTACTCCACCAGCTCGTCGCCCGAACGCCCCGCGGCGATGGCGTCAAAGGCCGCGTCGGCGGCCAGAATGCCGGAGCGCACCGCATTATGGCTGCCCTTGATGCGCGGCACGTTCACGAAACCGGCCGAACAGCCCACCAGCACGCCGCCGGGGAAGGCCAGCTTCGGCACCGACTGGTATCCGCCCTCGGTGATAGCCCGTGCGCCGTAGGAGATGCGCTCGCCGCCCTCCAGGTGTTCGGCGATGGCGGGATGGGTCTTGAAGCGCTGGAACTCGTCGAAGGGCGACAGGAACGGGTTCCTGTAGTTCAGGTGCACCACAAAGCCGACGGCCACATAGCGGTCGCCGAAGTGATAAAGGAACGACCCGCCGCCGGTCTTGTCGTCCAGCGGCCAGCCCAGGGTGTGCTGGACCAGACCCGGCTGGTGCTTCTCGGCGGGGACCTGCCACAGCTCCTTCAGGCCGATGCCGTATTTCTGGGGCTCCGCCTCGTCGCACAGGTTGTGGCGGGCCATGATGGTCTTGGCCAGCGAGCCACGCACGCCCTCGCCGATGAAGACATATTTGCCGTGCAGCGCGATGCCGGGCTGATAATCGTCGGTCTTCTTGCCTTCGCGATCGATGCCGAACACGCCGGCGACCACGCCCTTGACCCGGCCCGAGGGCTCGTCCCAGACCACATGGCTGGCGGCCATGCCGGGATAGACCTCGACGCCCAGCGCCTCCGCCTGCTCGGCCAGCCAGCGGGTCAGGTTCGCCAGCGACCCCACATAGCAGCCGTGATTCTTCATATACTTCGGCTGGGGCAGCCAGGTGATGTCCACATCGCCCTGCGGTCCCAGAACCAGGAATTTGTCCTTCGTCACCGGGGTGTCCAGCGGCGCGCCCCGCTCCTTCCAGTCAGGGAACAGCTGGCTCAGCCCCGCCGGATCGATCACGGCGCCGGACAGAATATGGGCGCCGACCTCCGAACCCTTCTCCAGCACAGCCACGGAAAGCTCACGGCCTTCCTTCTCGGCGCGCTGCTTCAGACGGATGGCCGAGGCCAGGCCGGCCGGTCCGGCGCCGACGATGACCACGTCGTATTCCATGACCTCGCGCTCGGCGTCTGCGCCCAGCCCGCCGCCGATGGCCGCTTCCTCAGCCTTGTTCCTGGCGCCGCCTTCGACGATATCCTCAGCCATGTTTGCGTGAATCCTCGTTTCTTATGGGTTTGCACCACTATCCGAAGGTGACGCGACGGTGGTCAAGGACTATCCCTGTCCTTGAACCATGAACGCGCTCAACCCGGAAATCGCTGCCACCGAAAGCCTCCTCGCCTTCTGGCGGGACGCAGGCGTCGATGCGTGCTTCGAGGACGCGCCGGTCGACCGCACGTTCGTCCCGGCCCCGCCCGAGCAGAAAGCGACGCTGAAGGCCGTCGCCTCGGTCTCCGCCCCGACGGATATCGGCGGCGCGGTCGCCGAAGCGCGCCGCCTGGCGGCCGAGGCCGGTGATCTGGACGCCCTGAAGGAGGCCATCGCCGCCTTCACGGGCTGCCCCCTGCGCGACATGGGGGCCAGCCAGTCCGTGTTCGCGCGCGGCGATCCCGGGGCGCCCGTCCTGGTGATCGGGGAGGCGCCCGGGGCGGATGAGGACGCCCAGGGCGCCCCGTTCGTAGGCCGGGCGGGCAAGCTGCTGGACCGGATGCTCGACGCCGCCGGCCTTGCGAACAAGGTGTTCATCACCAATACGGTGTTCTGGAGCCCCCCCGGCAACCGCACGCCGACACCGCAGGAACAACTGGTCTGCGCCCCGTTCGTGGAGCGCGCCTTCGCCCTGATCCAGCCGAAGGCGGTGCTCCTGCTGGGCGCGGCGGCGGCCCGGTCGGTGCTGAAGACCGACGAGGGCATCATGAAGATGCGCGGCCAGTGGCGCGAATGGCGGCTCAACGAAGGCGGCGTGGCCGCCCCTGTCCTGCCGACCCTGCATCCCGCGTTCCTGCTGCGCCAGCCCATGGCCAAGCGCATGGCCTGGGCCGATGTGCTGGATCTGGCGGCGAAGCTGGACGCGACGGATTAACCCTTTCGCCTTGAAGCGGCCCCATGGCGCTGGCACGAAAGCGGCCTGACGACCGACCGTGTGCGTAGGGGCGACCTGAATCGAGACAGGTCGAGCCATTCCGGAGGGGGCCGCCAATGAAGCGGGCAAGCCGACGCGTCCTTGGCGCGCTGACACTCATCGCCGTGCTTTCAGGCGCCGGCGCAGGCCTGGCGCAGGTGCCCCGTGCGCTGAGCGATTCCGATCGCCTGTCCTACACCACCGCCTTCGACGCCCTGCGTCAGGGACAGCTGGACGCCGCGCGCGAAACGGCCCGCAATATTCAGGACCGGGTGCTGCTGGGGCAGCTGGAGTTCGAGCGGCTGTTCCACGCCAACCACACCGCCACCTATGAAGAGCTGTCCGCCTGGCTTGAGGACTATGCCGACCTGACCCCGGCGCCCCGCGTGTACGCCCTGGCCCTGCGCCGCCGTCCCGACGGCGCGCCTGAGCCCCGGCGCCCGAGCGTCGTCGCCTCCCTGCGCAACTGGGCGAGCGTCCAGGCGGCAGGCGGTGAATCGGTCAATGAAGACATCTTCACCCCGCCCGGTCCGCGTGAGGCGCGCATCGCCCTGAACGCCGACGACCTGCCGCGCGCCTATGAGCTGGGGATTGCCCTGGGCGACCACTGGACGGCCGGGCTGGCGGCCTGGCGCATGGGGCGGTTCGCCGAAGCCTTCTCCGAGTTCGAGATCGTCGCCCTGGATCCGATGGAAGATCCATGGGTCCGCGCCGGCGCCGCGTTCTGGACCAGCCGGGCGGCCCAGGCGTCAGGTCGGCAGGACCGGGTGCATGAGTATCTGCGTCTGGCCGGTCGCTGGCCCGCCACCTTCTACGGCCAGATCGCCCTGCGGCAACTGGGCGAAGACCCGGTGATCGAGAACCTGGGCCCCCAACCCTACACCGCAGTGATGGCCGCCGCAGAGCGTGCCCCCGAGCCCCTGGCGGTCGAGCCGGACGCCCTGGCGGCGTTCGTCGCATCCAACGACCAGGCCCGCCGCGCCGTGGCCTTTCATGAATTGGGCCGGGGCGAGGAAGCCCGGACGGAACTCAGAAACGGCCTGCGCCGCGCCTCCGATGACGAGCGGGGCCTCTGGGCCGCCCTGGCGCGAGGTCTCACGCCCCGGCGCGGCCAGTCCTCCGCCGCCCGAATCGACGCCAACGCCTATCCAATGCCGGTTCTGGAGCCCGAGGGCGGCTTCACCATCGGTCAGTCCCTGGTCTACGCTATCGCGCGCAAGGAGAGCGGCTTCGAGGCCCAGGCCCGCAGTTCGGTGGGCGCCTACGGGATGATGCAGGTGATGCCGACCACGGCCGCCGAGCTGGCCGGCGACCCGGGCTTCGTGAGCGAACCCCAGCGCCTGTGGAACCCGGCGGTGAACCTGCGTCTGGGCCAGGCCTATATCTCGCGCATGCTGGGCATGGGGGCGTTCCAGGGCGACCTTCTGCGGGCCGTCGCCTCCTATAACGCCGGCCCCGGGCCCATGCTGGGGGCCCTGCGGCGGCTGGGGCCCGACCCGGATCCCCTGCTGCTGATCGAGACCATCGATGTGCCCCAGGCCCGCGCCTACGTGGAGGACGTGGTGGCCACCTACTGGATCTATCAGCGGATGATGGGCCGTCCCCTGAACACCCTGGATGCGGTGGCCTCCGGGGCCGTGCACATTCCGCTGGCCCTCGACGAGCCGCAGCCGCTCCAGCCCGATTCCCCACCCGCCCCCGCAGCGACACGCTGACTGGCGGCTGACAGATTTAGTCAGCTTTGCAGACGGCGATCCGCGTGTAATATCGACGTTGTCTGAAGAGCGCGCATCGTGCGCGTGGGGCTGAACATCTGGGGTCTTCAACATGAAAAACCTTTTGGGCGTGGCGATCGCTGCGCTGCTCGTAGCCGGGCCTGTCGTGGCTCAGGACATCTCGGGCAATCCGCATGCGGGCACCGTGCGTCTGTCGGCCGGCTTCACGCCGGATCCGTACAACGTCAGCGTCACGGCGGGCGGCACCATCCGGGCCAGTGACCGGTTCTCCGGCTGCTACGGCTACATCTCGCATGCGCCCGACGTGCGCCTGCACTGGTCGGGCGGCGGCAATCTGCCCCTGATCTTCTCCGCCACGTCCTCGCGGGACACCACCCTGGTGGTCAACGGCCCGAACGGCAGCTGGTACTGCGACGACGACAGCGGCGAGGGCACCAACCCGTCCCTGCGCTTCGGCAGCCCCATGAGTGGCCAGTACGACATCTGGATCGGCAGCTATAGCGGCGACTACGTCTCCGCGACCCTGTCGATTTCGGAGCTGTACAGCAACTGATCCGCCTGTTCGCATCAGGAGAGGCCCGGCCCCGCAAGGGCCGGGCCTCTTTTTGTGAACAGCAGGTGAATACGCCGTTCGTGTTACGGCTACGCTTCCTCTATTAAGCGTAGCCGTGTCCTTCAACGGACATTCCTTCAAATCGCTTGAGGTTCTTTTGATGAAACAAATTCTTGGCCTGGCGGCGGTGGCCGTGCTCGTTTCCGCCCCGGCCGTCGCGCAGGATGTCTCCCGGTCGCCCAGCTTCGGCACGGTCAACCTGTCGGCCGGCTTCACCCCCGATCCGCGCACCGTCGAGGTCATCGCCGGCGGAACCATCAACGCCAGCGGCGTCGCCTCCGGATGCAACGGGCGCATCGCCAACGCCCCCGATGTGCGCGTGAACTGGAACGGGGGCGGCAGCCTGCCGCTCATCTTCAGAACGCGCTCGAGCCGCGACACCACCCTGGTGATCAATGGACCCGACGGCCGCTGGTCCTGCGACGATGACAGCGGTGGCGGCCTGAACGCCCGCGTCACCTTCCGCAACGCGCCCGCCGGCCAGTACGACGTCTGGATCGGCACCTTCGGCGAGGAAACGGCGCCCGCCACCCTGGTGATCACCGAGCTCCAGTAGACTTCGGGAAAGGCCTGGCCCCGTGTCAGGCCTTTTTCAGGTTCGTTTTGTTCTTGTTTTGTTCCGACTCACTGCTATCCTCTCTGCATGTCGTCATCCGTCGTCAAAGGCAGAGGAGCCCTGTCCAATGCGTCCGGCCGGTACGAAGCCTTCAAGGCCGAGGCGTTCGACGACGGCTGGACCGGCGAGGACGAGGCCGCCGCGCCCCTGCGGACCAGCCTCACCCCTGAACGGCCCCGCAAGATCATCACCCGGAACGACAGTCCCGATGTGGGCTTCGACCGATCCATCAATCCGTATCGAGGTTGCGAACATGGCTGCATCTACTGCTACGCCCGTCCGGCCCATGCCTGGATGGGCCTATCCCCGGGCCTGGATTTCGAGAGCAAGCTCTTCTTCAAGCCCGAAGGCCCGCGTCTGCTGGAACAGGAACTCTGCGCCCGGCGGTATGTCTGCAAGCCCATCCACATAGGCGGCAACACCGATCCCTATCAGCCGGTGGAGCGCGAGCACCGCGTCACGCGCGGGCTGATCGAGGTGCTGGCGCGATTCAATCACCCGTTCAGCATCATCACCAAATCAGCCCTGATCGGTCGCGACGCCGACATCATGGGCCCGATGGCTGAAAAGGGTCTGGTGAAGGCGGCAGTGTCCATCACCACCCTGGACCGCAAGCTGGCCCGCGCCATGGAGCCCCGCGCGGCGACACCGGCGAAACGGCTTGAAGCCATATCGCGCCTCGCCGACGTCGGCGTGCCGGTGACGGTGGGATTCGCCCCGGTCATTCCGGGGCTGAATGACCATGAACTGGAGGCGGTGCTGGAGGCGGCGAAGAAAGCCGGGGCGACCGGCGCGATGTACGTCACCCTGCGCCTGCCGCTGGAGATCAAATCCCTTTTCCAGCAATGGCTGGCCGAGGCGCGTCCGGACCGGGCGAAGCGGGTCATGTCGCTGATTCGCCAGACCCGGGGCGGCCGCGACTACGATCCCGACTGGAGCCAGCGCATGAAGGGGACCGGACCGGTGGCGGAGCTGATCGCCACCCGATTCCGGACGGCGGTGAAGCGGTATCATCTCGATGGTCCCCGCCCGGCGCTGGACGTCAGTCAGTTCCGCGTGCCGCCCGAGGCGCGCAGCCAGCTGGACCTGTTCGACCTGGCGAGCTGAGCCGTTCAGGCGTTCGCCAGCGCCGCCTGCACCTTCAGCGCCTGCACCGTCTCACGCACATCGTGGACCCGCACCATGGCCGCCCCCCGCCGGGCGCCTTCAAGGGCGAGGGCCAGGGACCCGCCGAGGCGATCCATGGGATCGGTCGCGGTGGAATCGACCGCCTGGATGGTCCGCTTGCGACTGGCCGCGTAGAGCACGGGAAAACCCGACGCCGTAAGCTGATCCAGATGCGCCGTCAGGGCCAGGTTGTGCGCGGCCGTCTTGCCAAAGCCGATGCCGGGATCCAGCCAGATGCGCTCGCGCGCCACGCCCGCCGCCATCGCCGATTCGGCGCGTCCAGCCAGCCAGTCGCGCACCTCGGCCACCACGTCGTCGTATCGCGGGTCGGCCTGCATGGTGCGCGGCGCACCCTGCATGTGCATGAGGATGACGTCACAACCCAGCTCCGCCGCGACGGCGGCGCTTTCGGCCCGGTGGGTCAGCGCCGTGACGTCATTCCAGATGGCGGCGCCGGCGGCCACGGCGGCGCGGGCCACGTCCGGCTTCATGGTGTCGATGCTGATGACCGCGTCGGGGCGTTCGGCGCGGATGGCCGAGATGACCGGCGCCACGCGGGCGATCTCCTCGGCCGCGTTCACCGGCTCCGCCCCCGGCCGGGTGCTCTCACCGCCGATATCCAGCACGTCGGCGCCCTGATCCAGCAGGGTGAGGGCGTGATTCACGGCGGCTGTGACCGTGTCCAGCCGCCCCCCGTCGGAGAAACTGTCCGGCGTGACGTTCACGATGCCCATGACGCGGATCATGCCGGTTTCCCGATCAGGGCGCCGATGGCCTCAACATAGGCCTGGAAGGCATCACGCCCGCCGTCTGTGATGCGCACGCGGGTCAGCGGCTTCTTGTCCACGAAGCTCTTGTCGATCGAGACGTATCCCGCCTCCTCCAGCTTTTTCAGATGGATCGACAGATTGCCCTGGGTGGCCTCCAGCGCGGTCTTGAGCTCGGTGAAATCAGCCACCTCGGCGTCGGCCAGATAGACCATGATCCCCAGCCGGATGCGGCCGTGGATGATCTCGTCGATGCGTCCGAGATCGTGCAGGCCCATGGATCAGGCCGTCGCCCGCGCGCGCAGGGCGCCGCTCAGCATGACCCAGCCGGGTGCGGCGAACAGCAGGAACAGGGCGGCGGCGCAGACATAGAGGTAGATCAAGGGCTCGCGCACCAGCAGCCCCAGGGCGATGGCCGTAACCCAGCCGCCCAGGCACGTCGCCAGCATCCACGCCTTTTTGCGCAGGCTCCACGCCACGAACCAGGCCGCCGCCTGAAGAGCGAAAACCATGGCGGGGTAATAGAGCCAGACGGCGAAATCCTGATCCCGCATCGCCCCGGCGCCGAACACCAGGATGATCGCCAGATTGACCATGCCCGTGGCGCTGAAGGCGGCGTTGAGGGTGCGGGTCACCACGGGGCCCGGGCGGGGCTGCTTGCTGTCCATCCGGGCGGCCCAGATCAGCACCGCGATCATGGCCCCCGTGATGGCGATGAAGAAGGCCAGGGTCGGCACGGGCGGCCACACGATCCAGCCCCATGACTGGCCGATGTGGAACAGGCACTGGACGCCATAAAGCAGGCCGGCCGCCAGATAGGCCACACCCATGGTCAGGTGTCCTTGTGATCCGCCGCCCGAGATGACGGAGCGAAGATAGGCCAGATCGTCTTCGGGCGATGAGGTCCGGGGCGCGGGCATGGGGGCGATTCCTGTGACGGCCTGATGGTGGGGTGAACGAGCGGGCATGGCTTGGCAAGTCATTCGGCGGCGGCGACGGGCGGAGCCGCGGCCGCGGCCGGGCGGCGCCACGGCACGCGACGGCCGTTCAGCCAGCGACCCATGAAGCTGTGGCGGATCAGCAGCTCGTAGGTGATCAGGGACAGGGCCATGACCCCGGCGACAACCGCCGTCAGCTTGGCGAACCACGGCCAGTCCAGGCCCAGCATCAGGACCTGCCCCACCATCACCAGCGGCAGGTGGACGATGTAGACCCAGTAGGAGGCGTCGGCCAGATAACGGCGCATGCCGCTGGCGCCCGCGGCGAAGCGCAGGGCCAGGGCCATTGCGGCCAGGGCGCCCGCGTAGACCGCAAAGGCGTAGAGCGCGGCCATGCCAGCCTTGATCTGGGGGTCGGTGACCGGAACCATGCTCGGGATCACGCCGCCGCTGAGGAGGAAGGCGGCGGTCCCGGTCCCCAGCGCCATGACCGTGAAGGGCGCCCACAGACTGCGGATGCCGGTCAGCAGGTCGCGGCGGCGGTCGATCAGGGCGCCGAAGCCAAAAGCGACGCCGAACGCGGTCAGGGCGGCGGGGTTGGGGACCAGTCCGCGATCGGGCGTGGGGATGCCGAAGAAGGGAATCCAGTCCGGCGTCAGATACAGGGCGACGGCCAGCGGCGCGGCGAGGATCACGGGGGTCCACGGCCCGATCAGGGCGCCCGTCAGGCGATCCACCGCCCTGCCCCATCCGCCGTTGCGATCCATAGCGGCGAAGGGCGCGCGCAGGACCAGCAGGGCCGCGTAGAGGATCAGCAGCACCCACAGAAACCACAGATGGGTCAGGGGGAAGTTGTCCACCGTCATGGGCGGCGGCGGGGGCGCGTCCGTCGGCATGACGCCGCCGTTGTTAATAACGGCCACCCAGATGAGCACCGCGACAATGCCCACGAAGACGGGCGTCCAGAAGGCCGCCAGCGGCCCGGCGATGCGGCTGAGACGGTCGCGGATGAAGCCGCCCACGCCCCGTCGTCCGATCATCATGTGAGCGAACAGGCCCGCGATCAGGAAGAAGGCGGTCATGCGAAACAGATGGATGGCGAAGAACAGCGCCCCGGCGACCGGGGAGGTCTGGCTGTCGATCACCACCCACATGGGCATGGGCGTGTAGGCCATGGCCGCGTGAAGGACGACGCCCAGCAGCAAGGCGAACCCTCGCAGCGCGTCGAGGCCGTGCAGGCGGTCAGTGAGATCGGGTGAGGCGGCTGCGGTCATGTGCGGCTCCAGGTGTCGGGTTGACAAACGGATGACACAGACTTGTCTGTTTTACAAACTTGTTTTCGCGCTCGGCCGCGTCGCACCGTCCCGACGGCAGGACAGGACATGATGTGGAACAGCGGGACTCTGTGATTCAGATACGCAAAAGGGCCGGGAGGACCCCGGCCCTGTCGCAGTCTATGGACCCTCGGAACAGGGGCCGAGGGACACGGACAGGAGGGGCGTGACTGACCACCGCCCCTCCCCTCGTCCTAATGCACGGTCGGCTGAGCGACTTCGACGCCATCCGAAACCGGGGTCACGGGGACGGCGACGGACGGGCCGGCGTTGGGGAAGTTGTTCTCATCCCGGTTGGGGGCGAGGCCCTTTTCCAGAAGGTCCCGGATCTCTTCGCCTGACAGGGTTTCGTACTCCAGCAGGGCTTGGGACAGCTTCTCATGGTCCTCCGCCTTTTCAGTCAGGATGCGGCGGGCGTCGTCCCAGCCTTCGGTGACCAGACGCTTGACCTCTTCATCGATCAGGCGCGCGGTCTCCTCCGACACGTTCTGGCTGCGGGCGACCGAGTGGCCCAGGAAGACCTCCTCCTGATTCTCGCCGTAGGCCACGGTGCCCAGCTTCTCGGAGAAGCCCCAGCGAGTGACCATGGCGCGGGCCAGCTTGGAGGCCTGTTCGATGTCGGACGAGGCGCCCGAGGTGATGTTGTCCTTGCCGAAGATCAGCTCCTCGGCCACGCGGCCGCCGGCCATGATGGCGATGCGGTCCACCATCTGGCGGTATTTCATCGAGTAACGGTCGCCCTCGGGCAGTTGCATGACCATGCCCAGGGCGCGGCCGCGCGGCACGATGGTGGCCTTGTGCACCGGGTCGGCCATCTTGACGTTCATGGCGACGATGGCGTGACCGGCCTCGTGATAGGCGGTCAGCTTCTTCTCTTCCTCGTTCATGGCCATGGATTTGCGCTCGGCGCCCATCATGACCTTGTCCTTGGCGTCCTCGAAGTCGCGGTGGGTGACCATGCGACGGTCCTTGCGGGCCGCCATCAGGGCCGCCTCATTGACCAGATTGGCCAGGTCAGCCCCGGAGAAGCCCGGCGTGCCGCGCGCGATGGTCTTGACCATGACATCGGACGCCAGCGGCACATCCTTCATGTGAACGCGCAGGATCTTCTCGCGACCGTTCACGTCAGGGTTGGGCACCACCACCTGGCGGTCGAACCGGCCGGGACGCAGCAGGGCCGGGTCCAGCACGTCGGGCCGGTTGGTGGCGGCGATCAGGATGATGCCCTCGTTGGACTCGAAGCCGTCCATCTCCACCAGCAGCTGGTTCAGGGTCTGCTCGCGCTCGTCATTGCCGCCGCCCAGGCCGGCGCCGCGGTGACGGCCGACCGCGTCGATCTCGTCAATGAAGATGATGCAGGGGGCGTTCTTCTTGGCCTGTTCGAACATGTCGCGCACGCGGCTGGCGCCGACGCCCACGAACATCTCGACGAAGTCCGAGCCGGAGATGGAGAAGAAGGGCACGCCCGCCTCCCCGGCCACGGCGCGGGCCAGCAGGGTCTTGCCGGTGCCCGGAGGGCCCACCAGCAGGGCGCCCTTGGGGATCTTGCCGCCCAGGCGCTGGAACTTGGCCGGGTCCTTGAGGAAGTCCACGACCTCCTGAAGCTCCTCCTTGGCCTCGTCCACGCCGGCCACGTCGTCAAAGGTCTTGCGGCCCTTGTGCTCGGTCAGCAGCTTGGCCTTGGACTTGCCGAAGCCCATGGCGCCGCGCGCCCCGCCCTGCATGCGGTTCATCATCCAGAACCAGAACAGGATCAGCAGGCCGACCGGCAGGATCAGGCCCAGCAGACTCATCCACCAGGGGTTGCGGGTGGTCTCCACATCCATGGCCACCTCGGCGGCCTCGAGACGCTCGATCAAGCCCTCGTTGGGGTAGGGCGTGGTGGCGGAGAAGGTGGTCTCGTCGGTGAAGACCCCGCGCACGGTGTCGCCCTTGATCACGACCGACTCGATCTCGCCCGCCTGGATGCGCGACAGCAACTGGGAATAGGTGATGTCGGTGGGGCCGGCGCTGGCGCCGGCCTTGCCGGCGGTTCCGGGGCCGGACGGGCCGACCATGGCGTAGGCGGCCAGAACCGCCATCATGATGACGCCGACGATGGCCAGGGTGCGAAGGTTCATTAGGGTCCTCAAACTCGGTGCGGCGACGTTCAGCCGCCGCTGCCGTCCAGAAATAGGTCAGCGGGCGGCGTTTCGCCACTTGAATGCGTCAACTGGTCCTCATGCCCGATCCCGCCGACGGCGGCGATGAGGCGGCCTGCGACCAGACAGCGCGTCCCGGCTGCGCGCCATGCAAGAACCGGGCGGGGGTCGTCGTCCCGGAACAATACGGGCAAGGCAGGCCGGACGGATGCGGGCAGGCCTCTCACGATCGCCTGATCGGCGGGCTCCAGAGTCGCCATGCGGCCCTTGAGCGCGCCGACGCGCCAGCCGGGGCCGGATGCGGTGATCTGGAAGCGGCCGTCCCAGACGGCGGGCGCATGCTGCGGCAGGACGATCTCAGGCCAGCCGTCGCGGCCGGGCTCACGGGTGATGAGGAGGTCGTCGCCCGATGTCTGGACGCGGGCGCCGGCGAGGGTGGCGGTGACGTCGGCGTCGTCAGCGAGGCGGGCGTGAAGGGCGGCCAGGCGCGCGCCGCGCGGGGGCGTGGTCTGCCCCGAGACGCTCAGCAGGGCGGCGGCGAGGGTGCGGGCGGGGATCGCGCGGGGCAGGACGAGGACGCCGGCCCAGCTGTCCGCGGCAATCCATTGAGGCGCCGAACCCCGTGGTCGGAACGGCTCCGCCGTCCCCTCCTCCACCCCCGCGCGCAGAACCTCCGCTCTCGCTCCGGTGCGCGGGTTCCCCCTTCTCCCGCCGGGAGAAGGATTGAGGGCGTGACGGGCGCGGGTGCGCAGGAATCGGGGGTCGGCGTTGGCGGGGTCCTCGAGCCAGACGGCGCTCCGCGCCGTGAGGACGCCCCGCAACCCGGCGCGGGACGTGGTCAGCAGGGGGCGCAGCAGCATGACGCCCCGGCCCTGCGGCCAGGCGGGGGACGGAGACCAGTCCCGCAGCCCCCCGAGCGTCGCCCCCTGATCCCGCATCCAGTCGGATTCGGCGATGTCGTCGGCGGTGTGGGCCATCAGGATGACGCGGGCGCCCGCCTGCCGCGCCGCGTCGGCCAGCAGGGCGTGGCGGGCGGCCCGGGCGGCGGCGGGCAGGCCCGTGGCGGGCTTGGGCCCCTCCCACGACAGGGCGCGCCAGTCGGCGCCGAGAGCGCGGGCGGCTTCGCCCGCAAAGGCGGTCCATCTGGCGCTGTCGGGGTGCAGGCGGTGATCAACGGTCAGGGTTAGCAGGCGCCGCCCCCGCCGCGCGCACCAGTCTGCCGCAAGATGCAACAGGGCCATGGAGTCCCCGCCGCCGGACAGGGCCAGGGCGACGGGGTGATCCGCGTCGCCAGACAGCCGCGCATCCAGCGCGGCCGCGACGCCGTCGATCAGGCTTCGCACTCCGCCTGATCGCGGATGCGCTCGGCGCGGTTGATGAGGGCGGTCGGCGCGCCTTCGCCGTAGCGTTCGAAGAATTCGCGCACCGCGGCGCAGGCCTGGGTGTCGCGGTCGGTGGCGTCCAGACCCGAGGCCAGCTTGATGGTGGCGTCGGGCGCCCAGGAGGTGCGCGGCCAGCCGGACAGGGACGAGGCGTAGGCCTGAACCGCGCCGGTCTGGTCGCCCGCCTCGGCGCGCAGATCGCCCAGCCGGTAATTCGCCTCGCGGGCCTGGGGCTCGTCGGGCCAGGTGATCACAAACACCTCCAGCGCACGAAGGGCGCGCACGTCCCGGGCGTTGGCCAGACGGATGGCGCGGTCGAAGTCCTGACGGGCGTCCCCGGTGGGCGAATCCGCCACGATGGGGGCGTTGGCCTCGGCCACGGCCTCCAGCTGGCCTTCCAGGGCGGTGATCCGGTTGTTGGAGTCGGAGAGCAGACGGCGCATGGCGGCGTTGTCCCGCTGGGCCTCGTCATTGGCGAAGGTCAGGCGTTCGATGTCGCCGTTCATGCGCTGGACCGTCGCCTCCAGATCCGCCAGGCGGCGCTGCATGTTGTCGATCACCCCCTGAAGCACCACCACCTCGGGATCGGTCTCGATCAGAACCGGGTCTCCGGCGGCGTTGCGCTGGGTTACGGCGCGCTCCAGGCGACGCACGTTGCGGTCCAGCTGGTTCAGGCGGCGAGGCGTCCATTCGACGGGCTGATCCGGGACCTGCTGGGCCTGGGCCGGCGCGGCGGGCGCAGCGACCAGCACAACAGCCATCAGGGGCGCCAGGGCGGTTCCGGCGATCAGGGCGGAGACGGAGAACGGACGAAGCTGGGTCATGCCTGCATAGGTTCCATCGGTTTGCGGCGGACGCAAGGCCGCGCGCCGGGCGGGCGAAAGGCGAAACGAAAAGGGGGACCGACGCAGACGCCGGTCCCCCCCGTTTTCAGTCCGGGACGCTTACTGCGGCGCGCCGGAAATGATGGCGGTGTGGGCGTTGCGGTTTTCAGCCCAGGCCTGCTCGTTGGAGCCTTGCGCGATCGGGCGCTCCTTGCCGTAGGAGATGGTGTCGATGCGGTTGGCGGCGACGCCGCGATTGACCAGATGGCTGCGCACGGCCTCGGCGCGGCGGGCGCCCAGGGCGAGGTTGTACTCGCGGGTGCCGCGTTCATCGGCGTTGCCCTCGATGCGCACGCGCACGTTCGGATACCGGTTCAGCCACTGGGCCTGGGCGTCCAGACGGGGCTGGGCGTCAGCACGGACCGAATAGCTGTCCAGGTCGAAATAGACGCGGTCACCGATGTTCTGGCGGAAATCACCGACGGAGCCGGGCGCGGCGGCGCCGGGGAGCGTTCCCGGGTTCACCGGGCCGGTGGGGGCGCCGGGCTGGCTGGGCTGCGACGGCTGGCTCGGGCCGGGCTGCGGCAGGGGCTCAGGCTCCTGGCGCGGGGCGCAGGCGGCCATGGCGGCGACCATGACGCCGACGGCGGACAGTCGGATGAGCGAACGGGTGGATTGCATCAGGGTCGTCTCCTTTTTCTCGGGCCGCAGCAGCGGTCCATTGAAGCTTTGCCGTAAGCCACTAGCCCTGGCTGTAGTGCTGCGCCAGCGGCGATAACGCACAGTTGAGCGAATGGCTCCGCTGTTCACATAACCATGTCGCGCAATGATGACAGATCACCCGGGGCAGCTGTCCGAGGCCTGACCAATGCCGAGATTGGCGGGCGGCGGGTCCAGCAAGGGCGACCAGGCGGGGTCCCCGGCCCTGCCGGCGTAGGACGCCTGGCCGACCACGCGACCGGTCACATCCACCGTCCAGAGGCGCGAACCGCCGCCGGGCGCCTGGCGCGCGAACATGATGTAGCGGCCATTGGGCGCCCAGGAGGGGCCCTCCTCGAAATAGCTGGACGAGAGGATGCGTTCGCTCCCGCCCGAGGCGTCCATGACGCCGATGTGGAAGCGCCCGCCCTGCTGCTTGGTGAAGGCGATCAGGTCGCCCCGGGGGCTCCAGGACGGGGCGGTGTAGACCCCGCCGCCGCGCGAAATCGGCCGCTGGCCCGAGCCGTCCGCGCGCATGGTGTAGAGGCGGGCCGAGCCGGAGCGGTCGGACACGAACACCAGCTGGTTGCCGTCCGGGCTGAACGACGGGGAGGTGTCGATGCCGGGGTCATTGGTCAGACGGCGGGTCTGGTGGGTGCGCAGGTTCATGATGTGCACGTCGGTGTTGCCGCCGACGCTGATGGAGAAGGCGATCTGCGTCCCGTCGGGCGAGAAGCGCGGGGCGAACACCTGGCCGGGGAACTCGCCGATGCTTTCGCGGCGGCCGGTCTGCAGGTTCATGATGTAGATGCGCGAATAGTCCTCACCCAGCGCCATGTAGGTGATTTCGTTGGGGTTGTTGGAGAACCTGGGCGTCAGGATGATCTCTTCGCCGCTGGTCAGGAAGAAGGGGTTGAAGCCGTCCTGATCCATCACGGCCAGGCGGCTGAAGCGGTTCAGGCCCGTGCCGCTTTCCGACACGAACACCACGCGGGTGTCGAAATAGCCCTGCTCGCCGGTCAGGCGTTGATAGACCACATCGGACACCTTGTGGGCCAGGCGGCGCCAGTTGTCGGGCGTGGCGGTGAAGGCGAAGCCCACCAGCTGGCACTCGCGGTAGGGATCGTAGAGGCGGAAGCCCACCTGAACCCGGCCGTCCGCCTGGGGCGTGGCCGAGCCGTACAGGACCGCCTGGGCGCCGATCCGGGTCCACTGGGGGAAGTCCGGCTGGTTCGAGAGGTTGAGGTCCTGCTGGATGAACGCGTTCGGATCAAGGGGATCGAAGAAGCCGGAACGTTGCAGGTTGGCCGAGATGACGCCGGCGATCTCGGCGCCGTTGGGACCGCTGAACGGGGCCACCGCGATCTGAAGGGGGCGCAGGACGCCCTGGGTGATCTCCACCTCGGGAGAGCCGGACTGGGCCATCACCGGCGTGACGGCCGCGGGCGCCATAGCCATGGCGGCGACGCCGGCGATCAGCGCGTTGAGGCGTTTGTTCGGTCGCATGAGATGAAATCTCCCCAGCAGGCGATTGGTGGTCGTGAACGGCATGGCGCCGCAGCATTGCGGCGACTTTCAGGCTTGGCTTGACCCGCGCAAGTCACAAACGCGCGGGGCGTGGGCCGGCTCCCCCCTACCGGTTGGCGCAGGCCTGATCGGCGCGGAAGCGGAAATTGATCTCCTGGGTCTCGAAGCCGTCGGGGACCTCAAAGGGCTCTGCCGCGCGGACCGCGCGCAGCATGGCCTCTGACGCCGTGCGCCAGACGGCGCCCGGGCGGCGGTCCGTCACGGTTGGGCCCGAACTGATCCGACCGTCCGAGGTGATGGTCACACGCAGGGGAATGGACAGGTCGCGCATGCCCTCGAGATCGCAGTTCAGGATCCAGTGACGGGTCACCTGCCCGCCCAGATCAGCGATCTGGGAGCCGGTGGCGCGCGCCGCGCGACCGGCCCCGGACTGGCCGGTGGGCCGCTGCTGCTGGGTGCGCGGACGGGGCTCGGCCAGGGCGTCCAGATCCAGTCCCGGGTCCGGGCGGTTCTGGCTGGGGCGCGGCGCCGGGGTCGGACGGGCCTTTTCGGGCGGCGTCTGACTGGGGCGCGGCGAGGGCGTGGGGTCCGGGCGGCGCGTTTCGGCGCGTTCCGGCGATGGCTCGGGCGGGCGCGGCTGGGGCGGCGTCGGAACCTCCGGAATCTCTTCCAGCAGGGCCTCGGTCTCCAGCAGTTCCTGAACCGCCTCCAGCGCCTCGGCGTCCACCAGTTCGTCGGACGGATTGTCGGCGGGCGCGGCGGCGGCCACCTCGCTGGAGACGATGCTGACCGGCACAGACGACACGATGACCGGCGCATCCTTGCGCGGCCACGGAATCAGGGCGAGCGCCACCACGGCCGCATGCAGCCCGATCGAGCCGATCGTGGCGATGCCGGGACGGCGCATGGGCTCAGCCTTCGCTTTCAGGCGCGGCGGCCGTGGACGCCGAGGTCGAAGCCGTCGGCGCCGTGTCGGTGATCAGATTGATGCTGGAGAAGCCGCTGGCCGACAGCCGCGCCATGACGCGGGCCACCGCCTCATAGGGGGCGGCGCCGTCGGCGCGCACGAAAATGGGGCGGTCGGTGACGCCCGCGCCGGCGATGGCGGCCACGCGCGGGCCCATCTGGTCCAGGGTGGCGGGATCCTGATCCACATAGATGCCGCCCGCCCGGTCCACCGAGACGCTGATCGGTTCATTGTCCGCCGATACTGCGGACGCATCGGTGCGCGGCAGCTCCAGCGGCACGCCGACGGTCAGCAGCGGCGCCGAGATCATGAAGATGATCAGCAGCACAAGCATCACGTCCACCAGCGGCGTGACGTTGATCTCGCTCAGAGGCCGCTTCTTGGCGCGGCGACGGCCTCGCACATGACCGCCCGCGCCGGGACCGGAACCCAGGGCCATGGCTCAGCGTCCCCGGTTCAGGCTGAAGTCGGAGGCCGGCGGCGGCGGCGCGACCGGCGCCCCGCCCAGACGGCGGGCCACGGCGGCCTGCAGGTCGTCGGCGAAGCTTTCCAGACGCCCGGTGAACTTGCCCGCGTCGATGGAGAACTTGTTGTAGGCCATATAGGCGGGAATGGCGGCGGCCAGGCCGATGGCGGTGGCGAACAGGGCCTCGGCGATGGCTGGCGCCACCGTGGTCAGGTTGGTGTTGCCCGCCTCGGCGATGGCTCCGAAGGCGTTCATGATGCCCCACACGGTGCCGAACAGGCCGATGAAGGGCGACGAGGTGGCCACCACCGACAGCACGCCCAGCCCGTCCTCCACCTTCTGGCTCTCGCGGGCGATGACGGAATCCAGGCTGCGGTCGATGCGCGACACCAGCATGGCCCCCTGATGATCCGTCATGCTCTGGCCGCGCGCGGTGCGCCACTCGGTCATGGCCAGCACCAGCATGCGCGGCAGGGGATGGGTCGGGTTCGGCCCGGCCTGATTGGCCATGTCCTCCAGCGAGCGCCCTGAGTTCAGATCGCTTTCGAAGGCGTTGGCCTGACGGTTCAGGGCGGCGAATTTGAACGCCTTGTCCAGAATGACGGCCCAGGACCACAGCGAGGCGATCGCCAGGCCGATCATGACCGCCTTCACCACCCAGTCGGCGGCGAGAAACAGCGTGATCGGGTTCAACATGGAGGCGGCGTGAGGAGCGGCGTCGACCATAAAGTTCAGTCCCTGGTGGGCGGAGGCGGAGAATCGCCACGCGCCTTGCAAGCATCGCGCCTATCCATCCGGACGGCGTGACGATTTCAAGGCTTAAGAGTTAACGGACCCGTGTGACGGGATGAAATACCGCCCGGGTCAGGGCTTCAGCCACGGGGTGACGGCGGCGATGAGTGTGGCGGGCGCGCGGCGCGGTCGGCCGGTCAGGTCGATGACCGCCGCCTCCACCTCGGCGCGGCACAGCACCTCGCCGCCGCGCTCGATGGTCTGGCGGATGGTCAGGCGGGGGCCGCGCAGGGTGTCATAGGTGGTGCGCACGATCAGGGCGTCGTCGATTCGCGCGGCCTTGAGGAACTGCAAGGCCATGCTGGTGATGACGAAGGCCAGCGGCGTCTCGCCCGCCAGCAGGTCCGCGTGGCCCACGCCCGCCAGCCGCAGGAAGTCCGACCGGCCCCGCTCGAAATAGCGCACATAGTTGGCGTGATAGACGAGGCCGGTGAAATCGGTGTCCTCGTAATAGACGCGCACGGGCAGAATATGATCGCGGCCCTCGAAGCGGCCGGCGGACGGGAGGTCGGTCATGACTGACCTACTAGCAGAACCCGCCTACTTCCCGAACAGCCCGCCCTGTTCCGGTGTGCCGTTTTCAGGCTTGGTCGGCTCGGTCAGGCCCAGATGGGCGTAGGCCTTGGCGCAGGCCATGCGGCCGCGCGGCGTGCGCTGGATGAAGCCCTGTTGCAGCAAATAGGGCTCGATCACGTCCTCCACCGCGTCGCGGGCCTCGGCCAGGGCGGCGGCGAGGGTATCCATGCCCACGGGGCCGCCGCCGTAGTTCTCGATCAGGGCCCTGAGGAAGCGACGGTCCAGGGAATCCAGCCCCGCCTCATCCACCTCCAGCCGCGCCAGGGCGCGGGCGGCCGCGAGGCGGTCGATGACGGGCGAGCCCTCCGCCTCGGCGAAGTCCCGCACCCGGCGCAGCAGGCGTCCGGCCACGCGCGGCGTGCCGCGCGCGCGGCTGGCGATCTCGAGCGCGCCCTCGTCGTCGATGGGCGCCCCCATCTTGCGGGCCGCGCCGGTGATGACCCGGACCAGCTCGGCCGGGGTGTAGAACTCCAGCCGCAGCGGAATGCCGAACCGGTCCCGCAGGGGCGTGGCCAGCAGGCCGGCGCGGGTGGTGGCCCCGACCAGGGTGAAGGGCGCAAGATCGATGCGCACGCTGCGCGCCGACGGCCCCTCGCCGATGATCAGGTCCAGCACGTGATCCTCCATGGCGGGATAGAGGATTTCCTCCACCGCGGGGTTCAGGCGGTGGATCTCGTCGATGAACAGGACGTCGCGCGGCTCAAGATTCGTCAGGATCGCCGCCAGATCGCCCGCCTTGGCCAGGATGGGGCCCGACGTGGCGCGAAAACCGACGCCCAGCTCGCGCGCGACGATCTGGGCCAGGGTGGTCTTGCCCAGTCCCGGCGGGCCGAACAGCAACACATGGTCCAGCGACTCGGCCCGGCCGCGCGCGGCGTCGATGAAGACCTTCAGATTGCCCTTGGCCTGCTCCTGACCCACGAATTCGGACAGGGTCTGGGGCCGCAGGGCGCGGTCGTGCGCTTCGCCGGGGGCGGGCTCCGGTGAGATGATGCGGTCATCGGTCACCGTCCCAACTCCTGCAGGGCGGCGCGGATGACGGCGGAAAGATCGGCGTCCTCACCCAGCTTGATGATCGCGTGATCCACGGCGCGGCGGGCGTTGACCTCGGCCACGCCCAGACCCAGCAGGGCCGAGACGGCCTCGCCGGTGATGGACGGCACCGGCGCCGACGGCGCGCTGTGGACGCCGGGCGCGGACGGGGCGAAGGTGACGTCGCCCAGCGGCTTGCCCTTCAGCTCGGTGACGATGCGCAGGGCCAGTTTCGGCCCGACGCCGTTGGCGCGGGCGACGGCGGCCTTGTCCTCGCGGGCCACGGCGGCGGCCAGCTCGCCCGGGGGCAGGACGTCCAGCACGGCCAGCGCCGCCTTGGGCCCCACGCCCTGGATGGCCAGAAGGGTGGTGAAGGCGCGGCGTTCATCCCGGGTCAGGAAGCCGTACAGGCGCGGGCCGTTTTCCTGACTCCACTGGGTTTCGACATGAAGGATGGCCTCGTCGCCGGGCGCGGGCAGGCGCTGCAGGGTCCGCGCGCCGCAAGCAGCCACATAGCCGACCCCGGCGCAGTCGATCAGGCAGTCGTGCTCGCCGGTCTCGACCAGGGTTCCGCGCAGACGCCCGATCATGCGGCCAGCGTCCGGACGCGGCGCAGGTGGGCGTGGGTGATGGCGACGGCCAGCGCATCGGCGGCGTCGGCCTTCACATCGCCCGCTGCAGGCAGCAGGCGGCGGATCATGAAGGCGATCTGACCCTTGTCGGCGTGGCCGGCGCCGACCACGGCCTTCTTGATCTGGTTGGGCGCGTACTCGGCCACCGACAGGCCGCAGCGGGCCGGGGCCAGCATGACGGCGGCGCGGGCGTGGCCCAGCTTCAGGGTTGAGGACGGGTTCATGTTGACGAAGATCTCCTCGATGGCCGCCTCGTCACAGCGGTGCTCGGCGCACACGGCGCCGACAGCATCCAGCAGATGCAGCAAACGTTCAGAGAAAGGCGCGGTCTCGGGCGGGGCCACCACGCCGTGGGCCACCCACGACAGGCGCGCGCCCTCGCAGGCGATGACGCCCCATCCGGTGCGTCGCAGGCCGGGGTCCAGGCCGAGGACTCGAATCGCGCTGTTCGTCATTCGTTCCAGTCATGCCCCAAAGAGGGTTAGCGAACAATGACCACGCCCGGTCAGTCATCTCTGGGATCGAGACGGAAGCCGGTGACGCCGGGCACGGCGCCCAGCCGGTCGCCCAGCTCGGCCAGGTGCGCGTCGCTGGCCCGCAGCCGATAGAGGCGGCGCACCAGATCGCCGTCGCGGGTGTAGCCTGTGCGCTTCAGGCCGCCGCCCTGATCGGACAGGATCGTCTCGACGGCCTCGGCCGGGGCCGCGTCGGCGGCCCAGCAGACCTCCACATCCACCACCGTGTTCTGGGGCAGGCCCTTGGACACCACCCGCAGCACGATCAGGATAACGGCCGTCACCACCGTGGCCAGCCCGCCCAGGGCGAACATGCCCACGCCGAACAGAATGCCGATGGCCGAGGTGATCCACAGGGACGCCGCGGTGGTCAGGCCGTGGATGGAAAAGCCGGTGCGGAAGATCACCCCGGCGCACAGGAAGCCGATGCCCGTCAGGATGCCGTGGGCCATCCGCGTCGGGTCCATGACCAGATTGACGTCGTCCCTCAGGTCAAAGGTCCACTCCGCCTGATGCACCGCCGCCAGCATCAGCAAGGCCGAGGAGAGGCTGACAAGGATATGGGTGCGGAAACCCGCCGGTCGGCCGCGATACTCCCGCTCGAACCCGATCATGGCGCCCGCGATCAGGGCGCCGAGGATGGGGCCGGCGTATTGCATCAGTTCATTCAGCATGACCGCTCAACGCGGCGGAAAGCGGAACGGTTCGCTCCGCCCTCCCCGCGTCAGGCCTTGAGCGCCTCGACGCCCGGCAGGGGCTTGCCCTCCATCCATTCCAGGAAAGCGCCGCCGGCAGTGGAGACGAAGGTCATGTCGTCCACGACCCCCGCGTGGTTCAGGGCCGAAACCGTGTCGCCCCCGCCTGCGACGGCGGTGATCTTTCCGGCCTTGGCCAGCCCGGCGGCGTGGCGCGCTGCGTCCACCGTGGCCTTGTCGAAGGGCGGCACCTCGAACACGCCCAGCGGTCCGTTCCAGATCAGGGTCTTCGACAGGTCCATGGCGCGCTTCAGCCGGGCGACGGTCTCGGGACCGGCGTCCAGGATCAGATCGTCGGCGGCGATGCGGTCCAGGGCGCGGACGCCGGACTCCACGCCCGGCTTGACCGCCTTGGCTGTCACCACGTCCACGGGCAGCAGCAGCTCGCAGCCCTGACGGCGGGCTTCCTCGATGATCTCGCGGGCGGTGTCGGCCATGTCCTTTTCACAGAGGGAGCCGCCGATATCGACGCCCTGGGCGAACAGGAAGGTGTTGGCCATGCCGCCGCCGATGGCCAGATGGTCCAGCTGGGCGACCAGATTCTTGAGCAGGTCCAGCTTGGACGAGACCTTGGCCCCGCCCACGATGCCCAGCACCGGCTTGACCGGGGTCCCCAGCGCCTTGTCCAGCGCGTCCAGCTCGCGGCGCATGGACTCGCCGGCGTAGGCGGGCAGCAGGCGCGCGAGGCCTTCGGTGGAGGCGTGGGCGCGGTGCGCGGCCGAGAAGGCGTCGTTCACATAGATATCGCCCAGCTTCGCCAACTCGGCGGCGAAATCGGGGTCATTCTGCTCCTCGCCGGCGTGGAAGCGCACGTTCTCCAGCAGGGCCACGCCGCCGGGGGCCAGGTCGTCGGCGATCACCGCGCGGGGCGCGTCGCCGATGCAGTCCTCGGCGAACCAGACCGGCGCGCTGAGCAACAGTTCCAGCGGCTCCACCACCGGCCTCAGGCTCATCTCGGGATTCGGCTGTCCCTTGGGCCGCCCGAAGTGGGCCATCAGCACCACCTTGGCGCCCAGATCCCGCAGCGCATTGATGGTCGGGAGGGCGGCGCGCAGGCGGGTGTCATCGCTGACCTTGCCGCCCTCCATGGGGACATTGAAGTCCACGCGGACCAGGGCGGTCTGGCCGGACAGGTCGGTGAGGTCGGAGAGGGTGCGGAAGGACATGAAGTTCTCTGTCTAGTAGGAAGCGACGCGTCGCTAGAGCACCGAGCAGTTAGATTCTTCTAGCAAGTTGCGGGCTAGGACAGACTGCAAAGCTTGATCGAGAATATACTCTTCCGGCGCGAGAAGTTGGCCGTTTGCATCGCGTTTGGCCACTCGATCGTAGGCGTCATCGCTGATCAAGCCGAACATGCGACCCACAATGAAGTCCGTAGTTGGCCCAGACATTGTCAGCGCGACACCGACGGGGACGGTTTCATTCCAATCAGATTCACTAATTTGGCCTGCCCGTGCCGCTTCAACGAACGTGCGGGCACTCTCCAAACCCCTCTCGAAATGATCTTGCGAGCCAGCCGGATCATTGGTCATTGAGGCCCATACCGAGCAACGCCAGTGAGCCATCATCCTTTCGGATTCTCTAGCTGCGGACTGAGCGGTGGCGGCGGAAGGAATGGATGCGGCCAAAAAAATCAGCACCGCCAGTTTCGCAACTCGCATCCAATCCCTCCCCATCTCTCGACAGCGCGCCTAGATCAGCTTGCTCATCGCCAGCGCCGTGTCGCTCATGCGCGTGGCGAAGCCCCATTCGTTGTCGTACCAGCTGAGCACGCGCACCAGCGAGCCGTCGACCACCTGGGTCTGCGGCAGGGCGGCCGTGGAGGACGCGGCGATGTGGTTCATGTCGCTGGAGACCACCGCGTCGGTGGTCGTGAACAGCACGCCCTTCATGGCGCCGTCGGCCGCGGCTTGCAGCGCCGCGTTGACCTCCTCGACCGTCACGTCGCGGCCGGCGACCACCTTCAGGTCCACCACCGAGACGTTGGGGGTCGGCACGCGGATGGACGAGCCGTCCAGCTTGCCCTTCAGCTCGGGCAGCACCAGGCCCAGCGCCTTGGCGGCGCCGGTGGAGGTGGGGATCATGGACAGGCTGGCGGCGCGGCCCCGGTACAGATCCTTGTGCATGGTATCCAGCGTCGGCTGGTCGCCGGTGTAGCTGTGGATCGTGGTCATGTAGCCGCGCTCGATGCCGAACAGGTCGTTCAGCACCTTGGCCACCGGGGCCAGGGCGTTGGTGGTGCAGGACCCGTTGGAGACGATGATGTCGTCGGCCGTCAGGGTCTCGTGATTGACCTTGTAGACGATGGTCTTGTCCGCGCCGTCGCCGGGGGCCGAGATCAGCACCCGCTTGGCGCCGGCCTTCAGGTGCGCGCTGGCCTTTTCCTTGGACGTGAAGAGGCCGGTGCACTCGAACGCGATGTCCACGTTCAAGTCCTTGTGCGGCAGGTTGGCCGGGTCACGCTCGGCGGTGACCTTGATCTTGCCCGTGCCCACGTCGATCCAGTCGTCGCCGGACTCCACCGGGCCGGGGAAGCGGCCGTGGACCGAGTCGTATTTCAGCAGGTGGGCGTTGGTGGCCACCGGGCCCAGGTCGTTGATCGCCACCACCTCGATGTCGCGGCGCCCGTGCTCGACGATGGAGCGCAGGACCAGACGGCCGATACGACCGAAACCATTGATGGCGACGCGAACGGTCATGGGATGGAACCTCTCCTGAAGGGCCTGACGGCGATGTTTGCTTGGCGTCTTAGTGACGCCGACGGGCCGAGGATTCAAGGGTTGGGACGGTCACGTTGGGCAAGCATAGGTGACGGCGTTCAGCCGAATCGCATCTGGTGCAGGGCCACGGCGCTGGTGGCGGCCACGTTCAGGGAATCGAAGCCGCCCGCCATGGGGATCGCCACGGTGCGGCAGCGGGCCATGACGGCGGGCGCCAGCCCCGGTCCCTCGGCGCCCAGGATCAGGGCCGCCCGCCCGCCGGGGCGCACCTCTGACAAAGGCTGTTCGCCCGACGGGCTGAGCGCCAGCAGCGAGAACCCCGCCGCTTCCAGCGCGTCCAGCATGGCCAGCGGCTCGAGCCCGGTCACGAAGGGCGTGCGCAGGGCCGCGCCCACCGAGACCCGAATGGCCTTTCGATACAGAGGGTCGCAGCAATGGGCGTCCAGCAGCACGGCGTGGGCCCCGAAGGCCGCGGCGTTGCGAAATATGCCGCCCATGTTGTCGTGATTGCCCACGCCGCAGACCGCGACGACCAGGGCGTCGTCTGGGGCGGCGGTCAGCAGATCGGCGAGGCCGGGTTCGGCAGGCTTCTCGCCCAGCGCCAGGATGCCCCTGTGGATGGGAAAGCCCGCCACCGCGTCCATGACCGCCTGCCCCGCCGCATAGACCGGCGCGTCCAGCCGCTCCAGCACCGGCCGCAGGGTCTCGACGCGCTGCTCGGCGATCAGGGCAGAGACAGCGCGGCAGCGGGACTGGCGCGAGGCCAGTACATTCAGCACCACCGCCCCTTCGGCCACGAACAGGCTCCGGCGACCGGTCAGGTCGCGCTCGCGGATCTGGCGGTAGTCCGCCATGCGGGCGTCGTCGGGGTCCTGAATCGGGATGGGTGTCATGGTTTACCCCGCATTAACCAAAACACCTGAAGGAGGAAGCGTCTTCTTTTCGGAGACACCCACCATCACCGAACTTCTTTCAACCCGGCCTCACCGCCGGGTTTTTTTTGGCTGATGTACGGCCCGGGCAACGGGGCCCGGCCGACGCCGTCTAGCACCAGCGCCGACCGGGTCAGAGGCTAGCGAAAGACCGCGAGCACGAGCGTCGCCGCCGCCACGGAGCCCACAGTGGCGAAGAAGTGGCGGTGGATGAAAAGCAGAACACGTCCGCCCATCGGCAAGCTCGTTCATGACACCAGCGGCCGCATGCCGCCTCAGGGTTAGATATGATCCTGTCGGGCGGCACGGAAAAGGGCGCGCCGAACGCAACCGCGTGAACGGATCGTGAGCATGTCGTGAGGCCCGAAAGGGCGATGGCTCCGCGGGTAGGATTCGAACCTACGACCAGCCGATTAACAGTCGGCTGCTCTACCACTGAGCTACCGCGGAACAGTTCGCTCGGGAGGCGCGGCTATAGCAGCGTGTTTGCAGCCGATGCAAGCCGGACAAGGGCTAAAAAGAAGCGGGAGCCCGTCAATCCTCACCGGGGGTGGACTGCAGGATCCAGCTGGCCTGAAAACCCCCGCCCGGCGTGGGCCAGTCGACCCGCGTGGCGGCCCCGGAAACCACCGCGCGCAATTCGGCTGACGGGGCGCTGAGGGTGAGCAGGGCGTCCTGGCTGCGGTCGTCGGTCTCCACGCGGAACCGGCGCGGGCCTGGCGGCACGGCAGGGAACCGCGCCACGTGGCGACCGGTCTGATCGGCGGTCACCGTCTGGGGCGGCGCCCCGTCGACGCTGACCCGAACCGTCTGCCCGGGCCGGGCCGCGCCCGACACAAGCACGCCCGCGCCGTCATAGTCGACTGCGGCGAGCAGCCGCGTCCGGTTGAGCGGCGCCGCAGCGGCGCCCGGGACCACCACGGCGGCGACCGCGCTCGGCCCGGGCGTGATCACCAGCCACTCGCCGGTGCGGGACTGGCTGCCCCGACTCTGGATTTCAGCGTGGTGCAGGCTGACGGCGTCGGACCGCGTCAGAAGAAGGCTGAAGACGCCATCCTCTCCTGTGGTCGCGGCGACCGACACGCCTGCGCTGTCGGTCAGCACGACGCGATCGCCCGGCGCAGCGGCGCCCGTGAGGGTCACCCCGTCAGGTCCGAACACCGCCGTCTCCAGTCGCGCGGGTGCGGCCCAGCTGGTCTGTGTTTCGCTCGGCGCGCGCGGCGCGGCGTCAGGATCAGGCCCACAGGCGCCGAGCGCCAGCAGGGCGATGATCCCGGCCCTGGCCGCATCGCGAACCGCAATCCGTCGTTTCATCCTCGCGCCCTCGCCTGTATGGCTGCCGGTCGCCGCAATCCGCGCCGTGCCCTTCCTGTCGCTGCAATCGTCGAGACGTCAATGCCCGAAGGCCCCCTGCCCCACGATTCGAAGCCCATCCGCTCTGTCTGCCTGTTCTGCGGCTCCTCGGACCGGGCCGACCCCGAGTACGTGGTCTGGGCTGCCGATCTGGGCCGTGCGCTGGCTCGCGAGGGCATCCGGCTGGTCTATGGCGGCGGCGGCGTGGGCCTGATGGGCGCCTCGGCCCGGGCGGCGCACGAGGCCGGCGGCGAAGTGCTGGGGATCATGCCCCTGTTCCTGCGCAGCCGCGAACGGCTGTTCGAGGAGGTGGAGACCCTGGTGGTGCCCTCCATGCACCAGCGCAAGCAGCTGATGTACGACGAGTCCGACGCCTTCGTGGTGGCGCCCGGCGGCGTGGGGACGCTGGAAGAGGTCGTGGAGATCCTGTCGTGGAAGCGGCTGGACCTGCACGACAAGCCGGTGATTTTCCTGAATCAGGGCGGGTTCTGGGAAAGCCTGTTCGCCCTGGTGCGCCACACGGTGGACGAAGGCATGACCCCGGCGTCCTTCCTGGAGGCGTGGGAGGTCTGCGACACCGTGGACGAGGTGATGGCAGCCTTGAAGCGGGCGCACGAGGCGCCGGTATTGCGTCATGATCCGCGATAACTTATCAGCGATCATTCCGACAGGCGGCGTGGGTTGCGTTTGCAGACCCGCCTTGACAGTTTTCATTGAAAACTGACACATGACGCCATGGGGCCGTCCGCGCCCCGGCATTATCGGAGTCCTCCCCATGCGCGTTCTCATCGCCATCGCAGCCCTCGCCCTGGCCGTCCCCGCCGCCGCCCAGACCCCGGCAACCAGCCTGACCCTGGCCGACGCCTCGTCCGCGCCGTCGGGCCGCGTCATCATCGACGGCGCCGGCTGGACCTGCGACGCAAACGGCGACTGCACGGCTTTCGGCGGCCGCGAGCAGCCCGCCGACCGCGCCTGCCGCCGCGTCGTGGCGCGCCTCGGCCCCGTCACCGCCTTCTCGTGGAAGGGCCAGGCCCTGAACGAACAGGAAATCGCCGCCTGCAACGCCTCGGCGCGCTGACTATAATTTCCGCTCATCCCGGCGAAAGCCGGGACCCAGTGCTTTGGGTGTTGCAGCCGTTCAGGATGGATCGCGTGCCGCGGTCCTGAAACGCCCACGCCAAGCTGGACAGAACTGGGTCCCGGCTTTCGCCGGGATGAGCGGACTTTTTCTTACGCCGTCTCGCCCTGCAGCCGCCGGACGATGCGGTCGCGGTCGATCAGGGGCAGCAGGGCGGCCATGTCGGGGCCGTGGTCCATGCCGGTCACGGCCTGACGCAGGGGCATGAACAGGGCCTTGCCCTTGGCGCCCGTCTTTTCCTTCACGGCGCCCGTCCACGCGCTCCAGCTGTCCGCGCCGATCTCGGCCGGCAAAAGCTCAAGCGCCGCCGCCGCGAAGGCCGGGTCGGCGATCACCGGCGTGATCGGGCCGTTCACCAGCCGGGCGAAACCCTTCACATCGGCGAACTTGCCCAGGTTCGGGCGCACCGCGTTCCAGAACCCCTCCCCCAGATCACAGTCCATGGCGGCCAGACGCGCGCGGGCGTCGTCATAGGCGATGCCGTGCAGGGCCTGGGCGTTCAGACGATCCAGATCGGCGGTGTCGTAGCGCGCGGGCGAACGGCCCATCTTTGAAAACGCGAAGGACTGGCCCAGCGCCTCGACCGACTCCGCCACTTCCAGCGGATCGGACGTGCCGATCCGACCCAGGTGGCTGGTGATGGCGATGGGCTCATAGCCCTGGTCGCGCATGTCGGCGATGGACAGCGACCCCAGCCGCTTGGACAGGGCCGCGCCGTCGGCGCCCACCAGCAGCGGCATGTGGGCGAAGCCCGGAACGTCGGCGCCCAGCGCCTCGAAGATCTCGATCTGGGCGCCGGTGTTGGTGACGTGGTCCTCGCCCCGGATCACGTGGGTGATCTTCATGTCGATGTCGTCCACCACCGACGGCAGGGTGTAGAGAAACAGGCCGTCCTCGCGGATCAGAACCGGGTCGGACATGGAGGCGGTGTCCACCTCGGCGTGACCCCGGGCCAGATCCTCCCAGGCCACGCGCTTGCCCTCCAGCTTGAAGCGCCAGTGGGGACGACGGCCCTCGGCCTCCAGCTTCGCCTTGTCCTCGGCCGTCAGGTCCAGCGCGGCGCGGTCGTAGATGGGCGGCAGGCCGCGCGACAGCTGCACCTTGCGGCGGCGGTCCAGTTCGTCGGACGTCTCGTAGCAGGGGTACAGTCGCCCGGAGGCCTTCAGCCGCGCGGCGGCTTCCTCGTAGCGGTCAAAGCGTTCGGACTGGTTGTAGCGTTCATCCCAGGTCAGGCCGAGCCACTGCAGGTCGGTCTCGATGCCGCTCTCGAATTCCTTCGTCGACCGCTCCAGATCCGTGTCGTCGATGCGCAGCACGAAGGCGCCGCCCTGCCCCTTGGCGAACAGCCAGTTCACCAGGGCGGTGCGCACGTTGCCCACGTGCAGGCGTCCCGTGGGGGACGGCGCGAAACGAACCTTGACGGACATGGAATTCAGACCTTGCAGCGAAGGCGCACAGGTCGGTCAGCGGGGCGCCGAAGTCAAGGCGCGTCGTCCCGCCCGAACAACCACAGCATCCCCGCCCGGTAAGCGTCCGGGGCGTTGGCGGCGTGGGTGCCGCCCTCGATGCGGACCGGGTGCAGGCGCCACGGGCGCACGGACTGATCCTGCCAGTGGGCGATCCACTCAGCGGCCTCGGCCTGAAGGTCGGTACGATCGCGCGTGCCGCTGGTCACCACCACCCCGAGATCGGCGCGCGTTACGTCGGCGGCTGGCTCCAGCAGGGACTCGATGCCCGGCGTGATCGACGGATTGCTGGCGATGCGGCCCCAGAACAGGTCGGGGTCCGTCACGGCGGAATAGAGCACAAAGGCGCCGCCGCGCGACTGGCCGAACAGCACGCGGCGCTGCGGGTTCGAGCGATAGTTCGTCTCGATGCGCGGGATCAGTTCGGTTTTCAGGAACCGCTGGAACGCCTCCGCCCCCGCCTGTTCGACGCCGTCGCCGGGAGACTGGAAGTCGATGTTGCGGCGGTTCACCGTCGGCTCGAAGCCGCCATAGGCGATGCCCACCATCAGCGCCTCGGGCAGCTGCTCGTCATAGTGCAGGAACAGGTGGTTTGCCGCCAGGATCGGGAACAGGGAATCCCCGTCGGTCAGATAGACGGTCGGCCAGGTCACGTCCGCCGCCGGGTCGTAGCCCTCGGGATAGCGGACATAGATATGATAGGGCCGCCCGGTCGCGTCGGAGTCGATGCGGAAATAGTCGCCGCGCAGGGCCGGCAGGTGATCCAGCGGCGTGACGGCCTCGTCACGGGGCTGGGCGGCAGCGACGCCCGTCAGCGACAGGATCAGGACAGCCAGGACAGCGATCAGCCCCGGCGCGCGCACGTCAGTCGTCCCGGTGGACGCGCTCGCGGCGCTCGTGACGCTCCTGGGCCTCGACGCTCAGGGTCGCGGTGGGGCGGGCTTCCAGACGGCCGAGGCCGATGGGCTCGCCCGTTTCCTCGCAATAGCCGTAGGAGCCGTCCTCGATCCGGCGCAGGGCCTCGTCGATCTTGGAGATCAGCTTGCGCTGGCGATCACGGGTGCGCAGCTCCAGCGCCCGGTCGGATTCCGAAGACGCCCGGTCCACCAGATCCGGGTGGTTCTCGGTCTCGGCCTTCAGGTTCACCACAGTGCCCTTGGACTCGCGAAGGATGTCGTCCTTCCAGTCCATCAGCTTCTGTTTGAAATAGGCCAGCTGCCGTTCATTCATGAACGGCTCGTCGTCCGATGGCCGATACGCCGACTGTCCGGCTGTCATGGTCGCGGTTGCGGTCATCACAAACTCACGCTCGCTCCGAGCGCCCCCCTGCGAAGCGAGTGGACGTATATGGCCCGCGACGAGTCGCCGCAACGGCGTTCTCGCATCCGTGATGGAAAATTCATCGATCGGGCGAAATCCACCGCGCATCCGGGGAAATACCTGAATATCAGAGGGTATTTTCAGGCGTTCCGGCGCATGTCCGCCTTGGCCAGCTCCACCGCTGCACGCAGGTCGATCTGGTCCAGCACCGCGTCCAGCCCCGGATCGGCGCTGTCGGGGCGCTCCTCGCGCACCGCGCGGGCGAGGGTGTTGAGCACCCCCACCCCGTCCTGCCCGGCCAGCATCATCAGCTTCAGCTCGTCCAGCCGGTCCAGCAGTCCGCCCCCCCGGCGCATGGCGCGGCGGCGGCGCTCCGTGGCGTCCTCGACCCCTTGCAGCGCCATCAGGGCCGAGACCCCGGCGACACCCCCGGCCGCCGATGCCGCCGAGGCGGCGCCCGCGCTGGCGGTCCCGCCCGCAGGCAGGCTGAAGCCGCTGCTGGAGGCGCGCGGCGAGCGGCTGGACGGGGTCGAGGTCGTGCCCGAGGAACCGGTGACCTTCATGGACGAGCGCTCCTGAATCTGGCGCGGACTAACACGAGGGCACCATCAGAGCGTTCGGGTCACTGTTTGGTTAACGGCCCGGCAGCATTTGCCCGGCGGGCGGAAGTTCCGGGCGCGGCTCCTTTGTTTTCACGCGATTTTTTGGTGGCATGCATCTGGCATCGCGCCTGCTGAACAGTATCGGAATTCACCATGCGCCTGATCGCCCGCATCACAGTCGCCGCGCTTGCCGCCGCCAGCCTGGCCTGGGGGGCGCCCGTCCTGGCCCAGTCCCGCATCAAGGATATCGCCTCCATCGAGGGCGTGCGCACCAACCAGCTGGTGGGCTACGGCCTGGTGGTGGGGCTGAACGGCACGGGCGACTCCCTGCGCAACTCGCCCATGACGCGCCAGTCGCTGGAGGCGATGATGGAGCGGCTGGGCGTCAACATCCGCGACGCAAACGCCAACACCAAGAACATCGCGGCGGTCATGGTCACCGCCGACCTGCCGTCCTTCGCCACGGCCGGCTCGCGCATCGACATCAACGTCTCGGCCATGGGCGACGCCAAGAGCCTTCTGGGCGGCACCCTGCTGGTGACCAGCCTGCAAGGCGCCGACGGCCAGGTCTATGCGGTGGCGCAAGGCACCGTGCAGACCGGATCGATCTCCGCCGGAGGCGCATCGGGCTCGTCAGTCACGCGCGGCGTGCCTACGGCCGGTCGTATCGCGGGCGGCGCCAGCGTCGAGCTCGAAACCGGATTCACCCTCGCCTCCATGAGCGAGCTGCGGCTGAACCTGCGCAATCCGGACTTCACCACCGCCCAGCGCGTGGCCCAGGCGATCAATCTGGCCTACCCCGGCACCGCCTTCGCCGACAACGGCGCGGTCATCACCCTGCGCCCCCCGCCCCAGCTGGGCGCCGCCGGCTTCATCAGCCGCATCGAGAACCTGCCCGTGACCGTGGACACCCCCGCCCGGGTGATCATCGACGAGGTCAACGGGGTGATCGTCATGGGTGACGCGGTCCGCATCTCCACCGTGGCCATCGCCCAGGGCAACCTGACGGTCTCCATCCAGGAACGCCCGTTCGCCAGCCAGCCCGAGCCCTTCGCCGGCGGCGACACCGTGGTGCTGCCCGACACGGAAGTGACGATCGAGGAGGAGCTGGGCCGCGAGATGCGCATCGTGGGCGGCGACACCTCCCTGTCCACCCTGGTCAACGGACTGAACGCCCTGGGCGTCAGCCCGCGCGACATGATCTCCATCCTGCAGGCCATTCGCGCGGCGGGCGCCCTGCAGGCCGAAATCGAGGTGATGTGATGACCCCCATGGCCCCCTCCGTCGACATGTTGCGCGGCGCTCCCTCGCTGGCGGCCTTGTCCGGCGGCGACGAAGCCCGCATCCGCCGCACGGCCCAGGAGTTCGAGGCCACCTTCGTGGCCCAGATGCTGCGCCCCATGTTCGAGGGCCTCTCCACCGAGGCGCCGTTCGGCGGCGGCCACGCGGAAGAGACCTGGCGCGGTTTCATGATCGACGAGATGGGCAAGCAGATCACCCGTTCGGGCGGCATCGGCCTTGCCGATCAGGTCATGGCCGAGATGATCCGCATGCAGTCGGAACAGTCCACCGCCCCCAGCCAGGGAGACGCCGCATGACCCCGGCCGAACACGCCGCCCACCTGACCGCCCTGACCGAACGCCTGACCGCGCGCCTTGCGGAGGAGACCCGCTGTTTCGAGGCGCGTCGTCCGCAGGACGTGGCCGCAGGCGTCGCCGAGACCCAGGAGCTGGCCAACATCTATCGTCGCGAGACCGCGCGGCTGAAAGCGGATCGCGGCCTGCTGGACGGCCTGCCGGTGGCCGAGCGAAATGTGCTGATCGCCGCGACCCGGGCCTTCGAGGCGGTTCTGGCGCGTCACAACCGCGCGCTGGAGGCCGCCAAGACCATCACCGAGGGCCTGGTGCAGGCCATCGCCCAGGAAGTCGCCGCCGCGCGGGCCCAGGGCGCCGGCTATGGCGCGGGCGGCAGGGCGGCGGTGGTGGACGGCCGCGCGGTGACCCTGAACCGCAAGGCCTAGGTCCCGGAGCCCGGGTTCCAGCGCGGATTAACCGCCAGCATTCTGCGCTTGTTTACGACTAACGACGATACTGGCCGCATGTCGTTGACCCGCAATCTTCTGGGCATGGCCTTCGCCTCCGCCGACCTGCTCGCAGAGGTCGATGAGCAGGGTCGCATCGTGCTGGCCCTCGGCGCCGCGCCGGACGGGGTCAACACCGAAAGCCTGAAGGGCAGATTGCTGTCCGAGCTATTCACCGCCCCATCCGGGACAAGCGTCGCCGAGGCGCTCGCATCGCGGACGCAGGGCCGCATGTCCCTGCCGGTTCAGATCCAGTGGGGCGCCGGAAAGGTGCGCGACGCCGAGCTCAAGCTGTTCGGCATGCCGGAGCTTGCCCCTCACTGCTCGTGCGCCGTCATCTACCGCGGCGCGGCCGTCGCGGCTCCGATGGAGGCTTCTGACGGGCCATCACCACCTCTGGTTGATGGAGACGGCCTGATGGAAAAGGTCCTGGCCGCGTTCGAGGGCCTGAGCGTGCAGCAGCGCAGCGTGCTGTCCTTCACCTTCGTGGACCTGCCGGGCGTTGAACCTCACGCCGCGGGGCCCAGGGGCAAGGCGCTGATGGCCGCCCTCGCCAGGCTGCTGCAGTCCGCCTCCTGGAACGGCGCCAGCGCCGCGCGCCTGAGCGATGAACGCTACGCCCTGCTGGGCCAGCCGCCGGCGGTGGACGATCTCGGCGAGGACCTGGAACGCCTGATGGAGCAGCACGGCGCCGACGTGACGCCGCGCACCGTGTCAGCGCCGGTGCCGCACACGCCCGACCCCCTGCCCACCCTGCGGGCGCTGCGCCTGGCCCTGGACGGGTTCCTGAACAGGGGCGCTGACGGCGAGCCCCAGGTGACTTTCGCGGCGGCCCTCATGCGAACCATGAAGGACGGCGAGCGGCTGCGGACGATCATCGCCGAGCGCGCCTTTGATCTGCACTATCAACCGATCGTCGATCTTCACACCGGCGGCGTGCACCACTTCGAGGCGCTGACCCGCTTCAGTGAAGGCGTCAGCCCGGCCAACGCCATCCGCATGGCCGAGGAACTGGCGCTGGTCTCCGAGCTGGACAAGGCGGTTGCGGACAAGGCCATCCGCAAGCTGGGCAGCCCGGGCTTCGGTCTGATCCGCATCGCCGTCAATGTCTCGGCCAGTTCGCTCGGCGCTGACGACTATGTGGATCGGGTCCTCGCCATGACGGTGGACCGGCCCGAGGTCCGCAAGCGTCTGCTGGTGGAGGTGACCGAGACCGCAGCACTCAACGATCTGGCGGCGGCCGACCGGCGCCTGGCCCGGTTGCGGGCCGCCGGCATCCAGGTCTGCATCGACGATTTCGGGGTCGGAAGCAGCTCCTTCGACTATCTGCGGTCGCTGTCCGTCGACATCGTCAAGATCGACGGCTGTTTCGTGAAGACACTGGCGGGGGGCGGGCGGGAAACCACCATGGTTCGCCATCTGGTCGAGCTGTGCAACGATCTGAACATCGCCACGATCGCCGAGATGGTCGAGACCGAGGACGTGGCCGACACCCTGCGCGGCCTGGGCGTTCATTATGCGCAGGGTTACCTGTTCGGCAAACCCGAGAAAGAACCTCGCATTCGTCTTGAACAGAAGCCCGCGAGGCGCATGGGCATGGCCGAGGGCTGGGGCTAGAGCCCCTCGGACGACAGGGTCACGCTGCGGGTGACCCCGATCTGTTCCAGAAAGACCGGGTCGTGGCTGACCACCGCCAGGGCCCCGTCATAGGCGTTCAGCGCCGCCTCCACAGCCGCCACGGAGTCCAGATCCAGATGGTTGGTTGGCTCGTCAAGAATCAGCAGCTGCGGCGGCCGGGCGCCGGTCATGACGCAGGCCAGGGCCGCGCGCAGACGTTCCCCGCCTGACAGGCTCCCGGCGACACGCCGGGCCTCCACGTTGCGGAACAGGAACCGGGCCAGCGCGGCGTGGGCGTCGTTGGGCGACCCCTCCGGGTTCAGCCGCCGCCAGGCCTCGATCAGGGTCTCGTCAGGTTTCAGGATGGCGGCGTCCTGATCCAGCAAAGCGGCGCGAACCGGGCGGCGCACCACGCCCGACGTGGGTTCCAGCGCGCCGGCCATCAGCTTCAGCAGGGTCGTCTTGCCCGCGCCGTTTGGCCCCGTGATCGCGATCCGTTCCGGCCCGGAGATGCGTAGCGAGACAGGGCCGATGACTCTCTCCGCCCCCGCAAAGGCGAAGCGCACATCCCCCATCTCCAGCACGGCCTTGCCGGACGCCAGGCCGGTGGACGGCATCGGAATGGACAGCAGGCGCGCGCGCTCGACCCGCGCGCGGGCGACCGCCAGATCGGCCTCGGCCCGGGCCGATTGCCGGGCGGCGAGGCGGGTGTTGCGGGCCCCTGAAGTCTCGGCGCTCTCGGCCCGCTTGCCCAGCAGGATTTTCGGCATGTCCCCCTTCATGCCCTTGCGCCGTCCGGCGCTGTCGCGTCGGGCCTGCACTTCGGCGCGGCGTTGACCCTCGGCGACTGCGCGGGCGGCGTCGGTTTCAGCGGCGGCGAGCGAGCGCTCCGCCGCCTCGCGGTCGGCGGCCTTGCGCTCCGCATAGAGCTCCCAGTTCCCACCGTAGGCAGCCGCGCCCAGACTGGACAGCTCCACAATGCGGTCCACGCGGCCCAGCAGGGTGCGGTCATGGCTGACCACCACCGCGCCGCCCTCCCATCGCTCCAGCACGCCGGTGATCAGGGCGCGCCCCTCGGCGTCCATATGGTTAGTGGGCTCGTCGAGCAGGAGCAGGTCGGGCCGGTCCAGCAACAGCCCGGCCAGACGCAGGCGGGTCTGTTGCCCGCCACTGAGATTCGCCGTCCTGCGGTGCAGGTCGAGACCGGACAGGCCGACCTGGGCCAGGGCGTCGTTCAGCCGGTCCTCCAGCGCCCAGTCCGCCTCGCCCATATCCGATACGGAGCCCTCGCCCGCCAGCACGCGCCGCAGCACCGCCAGCGGACGCGCGACGCTCAGGGTGTCGGCGGCCGTCTCGCCGGGCGCGGGGTCATGCCTCTGGTCCAGCACGCCGATGGTCCCGACGCGCGACACGGCCCCCTCGGCGGGCGGCTGCGTTCCGGCGATCAGGCGCAGCAGCGTGGACTTGCCCACGCCGTTCCTGCCCACCAGGCCGGTGCGCTCCCGGCCGAAGGCCAGGCTCAGATTGTCGAAGAGGGTATTTCCGTCAGGCGTTCGGGCGGCGACGCTGTCGAGCGTCACGTACGCGGACGGGGACGGGTTTGGGGCGAAGCGCGACATAGCCGATGACCAGCGAAAGGGCGGAAAGGGCGAAACCGATTTCCATCGCGCTGATCATGGTCGTGTCTCCTTCTGAAGGCCGAAGACTGCAATATAGGTACGAAATGTCCGGTTCGCCAAGTCAGGTTCCGCTTCACGACCTCGTCAGGGCGTTCGGCCGCGTGGGCCTGATCAGCTTCGGCGGGCCCGCGGGTCAGATCGCCCTGATGCACCGGGTGGTGGTGGACGAACGCAAATGGCTGGACGAGGGCCAGTATCTGCGGGCGCTGAATTTCTGCACCCTGCTGCCCGGGCCGGAGGCGCAGCAGCTGGCGACCTATGTGGGCTGGCGTCTGCACGGGGCGGCCGGGGGATTGATCGCGGGCGGCCTGTTCGTGCTGCCCGGCGCGGCGGTGATCCTGGCCCTGTCGATCCTGTACGCGTATGCGGCGGACCTGACCTGGGTGCAGGGCGCGTTCTTCGGCGTCAAGGCGGCGGTGCTCGCCATCATCTTTCAGGCGCTGGTCCGCCTCGCCAGGCGCGCGCTGGACACGGGGCTGAAGCGCGGACTGGCGCTCGCGGCGTTCGGCCTGCTGTTCCTGTTCAACGCCCCCTTCCCCGCCGTGATCCTCGGCGCGGCGGTCATCGGCGCCCTGTTCGCCGCGGCGCCGGTCACCGAGCCGACGCCGGACGCGGAGCCCCGGCCGCGAAAGCGCGACATGGCGTGGCGGACCGGGCGCGCCGTCGCTGTCTGGGGCGCGATCTGGGGCGCGCCGGCGCTGGCGATCCTGCTGCTGCTGGGCCCGGACCATGTGCTGATGGACATCGCCGCCTTCTTCTCGAAGCTGGCGGTGGTCACCTTCGGCGGGGCCTATGCGGTGCTGGCCTATATGGCGCAGGAGGCGGTGCAGACCCGGGGATGGCTGGACGCGGGCCAGATGGCCGACGGCCTGGGCCTGGCCGAAACCACCCCCGGCCCGCTGATTCTGGTGACCCAGTTCGTGGGCTTTCTGGCGGCGTTCCGCTTTCCCGAGCCGTTCACGCCCTTGCTGGCCGGAATCCTCGGCGCCGGGCTGGCCACCTGGATGACCTTCGCGCCCTGCTTCCTGTGGATCTTCGCCCTGGCGCCCTGGATCGAGCGGCTGGAGCACGCGCGGCGGCTGCAGGCCGCCCTGTCCGGGGTGACGGCGGCGGTGGTGGGGGTGATCGCCAATCTGGGCCTTTGGTTCGCCCTGCACGTGCTGTTCGACCAGACGCGGCGGGTCCAGGCCGGGCCGCTGGACCTGACCCTGCCGGTGCTGGCGGGCTTTCAGCCTGTGGCTCTGATTCTGGCCGCCGTCGCCGCCATCGCCCTGATCCGGTTCAGGCTGGGGATCATGACCGTGCTGGCGGGCGCGGTCGCGGCGGGCGTGGCGCTGCAAGCGGTCGCATAGCGTAGCCTCCGCTCCGCCCCTATCTTCCCTCCATGACCGCCCGCCCCGTCCAGACCGAAGCCGAACACCGCGCCCGGCGCGACGCCGCCACCGCGCGCCTGCGGGCCGAGACCGGCATCGACGAGGCCATGATCGACGCGCTGGTCGAGGGGTTCTATGGCCGGGTGCGCGATGACGCCCTGATCGGACCGATCTTTGCGGCGCGGGTGGAGGACTGGGGGCCGCACCTGCATCAGATGAAGCTGTTCTGGTCCTCGGTGGCCCTGTCAACCGGCGTCTATCAGGGACGACCGATGCCCAAACACCTGCCTTTGCCCATCGACGCCCGCCATTTCGACCGCTGGCTGGAGCTGTTCCGCGAGACGGCCCGCGACCTGTGCCCGCCCGTCGCCGCCGCCCACTTCATCGAACGGGCCGAACGGATCGCCCAGAGTCTGGAGCTGGGCGTGGCCTCGGCCAACGGCGTGATCGTTGGGCCGGGCGAGCGCTATGTGATGCCGACGCAAGGGTGGACGCCGGAAAGCGCCTAGCGATCTTCGCGGGTGTGGAAGATGCGGGTGACGAGGACGCGGTCCTGCTCAACCCGATAGGTCACCATGTAGCCGGCATCGCCGAACGGCACGAACAACTCGTGGCCGCCGTTCCGAATCGGCGTCCTCAACGTCATCTCGGCAAGTGATCGAAGGGCCTCTTTCAGCGTCTCGCCCATTCGCAGACTGGCCGAGGGCGAATGGACCGCCAGAAATCGCGCCAGGCGGATCAGGTCCGCCTCAGCCTTGGGGAGCACCACGACCTGCCAGGTCAAGCGCGCTTGGCGAGGTTGCGCTTCAGTTCGGCGTCGAAGGTGGCCAGAGCGTCCTCGAGCGGGATCGTCTCACCGGTGCGCTGATACTCGGCCCAGCGGCGCGCCTCCTCGCCGTCGTCCATCGCCCGCTCAAGCGCCTGAAGGGCGTAGGCCGCCGGGTCGACGCCGGACGCCTCGGCCGCCGCCTTCAGGCGCCGGGCCTGATCCTCGTTCAGGTGGATGTCGAAACCATCGGCCATGGGCGACGATACCGCACGGCGCGAAACGCCGCAATGTTCCCATATTGTTCTTGCTGAATCACCCGGATTAATCCCCATATAGAGCCGTCGCGTATCTGTTCCGGCTGAACCTTCCCCGCATCTGACGGCTTTTCCTTCGCATGACCGACAAGCACGATTTCATCCGCGTTCGCGGCGCCCGCGAGCACAATCTCAAGGGCGTGGACGTGGACATTCCGCGCGGCCAGCTGGTGGTGCTGACCGGCCTGTCCGGGTCGGGCAAGTCGTCGCTGGCGTTTGACACCATCTATGCGGAGGGTCAGCGGCGCTATGTGGAGAGCCTGTCGGCCTATGCGCGCCAGTTCCTGGAGCTGATGGGCAAGCCGGACGTGGACCTGATCGAGGGTCTGTCGCCAGCCATCTCCATCGAACAGAAGACCACCTCCAAGAACCCCCGGTCCACCGTCGGCACGGTGACCGAGATCCACGACTACATGCGCCTGCTGTGGGCGCGGGTGGGCGTGCCCTATTCGCCGGCCACCGGCCTGCCCATCGAGAGCCAGACCGTCAGCCAGATGGTGGACAAGCTGACCGCCCTCCCCGAGGGCGAGCGGCTGTACCTGCTGGCCCCCGTGGTGCGCGGCCGCAAGGGCGAGTACCGCAAGGAGCTGGCCGAGTGGCAGCGCCAGGGCTACCAGCGGGTCAAGATCGACGGCGTCTTCCACGCCATCGAGGACGCCCCCACGCTGGACAAGAAGTTCAAGCACGACATCGACATCGTGGTGGACCGGCTGGTCACCAAGAACGGGCTGGAGAGCCGCTACGCCGACAGCATCCAGACCGCCCTGAACCTGGCCGACGGCCTGGCCACGGCGGAGTGGGCGGACGTGAAGGACGGCGAGACGGAGCCGCGCCGGATCATCTTCTCGGAGCGTTTCGCCTGTCCGGTGTCGGGCTTCACCATCAGCGAGATCGAGCCGCGGCTGTTCTCGTTCAACAACCCGTTCGGCGCCTGCCCGGCCTGTGACGGGTTGGGCGTCAAGCTGGCCTTCGACGCGGATCTGGTGGTGCCCGACCGCGACAAGACCCTGCACAAGGGCGCCGTGGCGCCGTGGTCCCGGGGACAGTCGCCGCTGTACACCCAGACGCTGCAGTCGCTCTCGCGACACTTCGGCTTCTCCATGGATGTGGCCTGGCGCGATCTGCCGCAGCAGGCGCAGGACGTGATCCTGAAAGGCACCAAGGAGAAGGTGAAGTTCACCTATGACGACAACGCCCGCAAATATGAGGTGGCCAAGGCCTTCGAGGGCGTGGTGCCGAACCTTGAGCGGCGCTGGCGCGAGACGGACTCGGCCTGGGTGCGCGAGGAGCTGGGCCGCTACCAGTCCGAGACGCCGTGCGAGGCGTGCGGCGGCAAGCGCCTGAAGCCCGAGGCCCTGGCGGTGAAGGTGGGCGGCGAGGACATCGCCGACATCTCCAACCTGTCCATCTCGAAGGCGCACCTGTGGTTCACCACCCTGGACGACTCTCTCACTGACAAGCAGCTGGAGATCGCCCGGCGCATCCTGAAAGAGATCAACGACCGGCTCGGCTTCCTGAACAATGTGGGGCTGGACTATCTGAACCTGTCGCGCGCCTCGGCCACCCTGTCGGGCGGCGAGAGCCAGCGCATCCGTCTGGCGTCGCAGATCGGCTCGGGCCTGACCGGGGTGCTGTACGTGCTGGACGAGCCGTCCATCGGCCTGCACCAGCGCGACAACACCCGGCTGCTGGAAAGCCTGCGCGGGCTGCGGGACCTGGGCAATTCGGTGCTGGTGGTCGAGCACGACGAGGAAGCCATCATGACCGCCGACCATGTGATCGACATGGGCCCGGCGGCGGGCGTGCACGGCGGCGAGGTCTGCGCCGAGGGCACCCCGGCCGAGGTCATGGCCAATGGCAAGAGCCTGACCGCCAAATATCTGACCGGCGAGCGCGAGATCGAACTGCCGCCCGAGGGCCGCCGCCCGATCAACCGCAAGAAGATGCTCAAGATCACCGGCGCCACGGGCAACAATCTGAAGAACGTCACCGGCGAGATTCCCGTGGGCGTGTTCACCTGCATCACCGGGGTGTCCGGGGGCGGCAAGTCCACCTTCACCATCGAGACCCTGTACAAGGCGGCCGCCCGGCGGCTGCATAACGCCTCGGACGCGCCCGCCCATTTCGACCGCATCGAGGGGCTGGAGCATTTCGACAAGGTCATCGACATCGACCAGAGCCCCATCGGGCGCACCCCGCGCTCGAACCCGGCCACCTACACCGGCGCCTTCGGCCCCATCCGCGACTGGTACGCGGGCCTGCCGGAGTCCAAGGCCCGCGGCTATGGCCCCGGCCGGTTCAGCTTCAACGTCAAGGGCGGGCGCTGCGAGGCCTGTCAGGGCGACGGCCTGATCAAGATCGAGATGCACTTCCTGCCGGACGTCTACGTCACCTGCGACGTCTGCAAGGGCAAACGGTACAACCGCGAGACCCTGGAGATCGTGTTCAAGGGCAAGTCCATCTCCGACGTGCTGGACATGACCGTCGAGGAGGCGGCGACCTTCTTCAAGGCCGTGCCGCCCATCCGCGACCGCATGCAGACGCTGGAGCGGGTCGGCCTCGGCTACGTCAAGGTGGGCCAGCCGGCCACCACCCTGTCAGGCGGCGAGGCCCAGCGGGTCAAGCTGTCCAAGGAGCTGTCGAAACGGGCCACCGGCAAGACCCTGTACATCCTGGACGAGCCCACCACCGGCCTGCATTTCGAGGACACCCGCAAGCTGCTTGAGGTGCTGCAGGAACTGGTCGAACACGGCAACACCATCGTGGTGATCGAGCACAATCTGGACGTGATCAAGGTGGCCGACTGGCTGCTGGACTTCGGCCCGGAGGGCGGCGACGGCGGCGGCGAGATCGTGGCCAAGGGCACCCCCGAACAGGTCGCGGCCGATCCCAAAAGCTGGACCGGCCGCTATCTGAAGGAAATGCTGGACCGCCACGAGACGCGGCGGCTTGCGCGGGTCAAGGCGGCGATCGAAGCCGCCGCCCCCGCCCCGAAAAAGGCCCGCGCCAGAGCCTGATAGGTTGAGGTGGCGCGGGCCTGATCCGGCTCTACAGCGACGGCGTCGGTTCGACGACCACCGGCTCCGCGACGCCGCGAATGTCGCGGTAGGCGGCGGCGTAGGGGGCGTAGAAGATGGCCAGGCTCAGCGCCGAAATGATGCTGTTACTGATCACATAAATGATGATGGCCGGGCCCATGGCGCTCATGATCTGGCCGATGTCGGCGCCTTCCATGGTCGCCAGCTCGCTGATGTTGCCGGTGAAGAACATCAGCGGCAGGATGATGATCGATGCCAGGATTGACACAACGACGGCCATGACGATGACGATCAGGGTCATGCCGATCAGGCCCCAGACGCGGCCCTTGGTCACGTTCCAGGAGTCGAAGATGGCGAATTTCTTCTCGGCCACCGTGATGGGCAGCGCCAGACTGAAGCGCACCGCCAGCCAGATGAAGAAAGCTACGGCAGCCAACACCACCACAAAGGCGATCAGTCCGCCGGCGTCGCCGGCGGCGGCGGCGGCGAGGGCGCCCAGGACGCCCGCGAGGCCAAACACCACCGCAGCTGCGATACCGGCCAGAACCGTCAGCACCAGGGTCACCACGAAGACCCGGACCTCATCCATCCCCAGCCGCAGGTACCCGAAGGCCTTTTCCTCAGGGCGCAGAACGACTCGGAGCGCCGCCGCATACATCACTGCCCCAAACACCAACGACAGGGGTAAGATCCACGCCATCCCCGCATAGGCGGCCCAGAGGGGCTCAAGATCCGCCGGAGTCGGATTGGTGACGCCCTGCAGGTCCGTCGCCGCCGCCATCAGGGCGACGAATGACCCGCCGGCCAGGGCGAACATCAGGGCGGTGAACAGGATATAGGCCAGCGCCCATATCAGAATGGTGACGGGGGTGCGCCGCGCGACGCGGAACCCCTCGAATGCGCAGTCAGCGGCTGAAAACGCCATGGTCGTAGCCCTCCCGAGAAATGGTCGTTGAACCCGCAGCCTATCCCGAAACACCTGACGGCGTCATGACGATTCCGGATCGGGATCGTCCGTTGACCGCCTCAGCTGGCGATAGGCGCTGGCCCAGGGCGCGTAGGCCACCGCCGTGGCCGCGCCGGTTCCGGCGAAAATGAACAGCAGGGCCAGGCCGAAACCGATCATCAGGCGCGGCTCCCAGGTCAGGGTCCAGCGTTCGGCGTCCGCGAACGCGGCCCAGTCGATTCCCGCCAGCCCGACCGACAGGGCGGCCAGAGCCACCACCGGCAGGAACACGATGATGCACAGGATCGCGCTGATCACCCCCATGAGCGCCAGCTTGACCGACTGGCCGCGCGTCATGCGCCAGCCGTCCTCGAAGGCCAGGGCCTTGCGATCGACGCTGGCGACGGAGATCAGCCCCGTCCGCGCCCAGGCCCACAGGAACAACACCGCTCCCGCCAGACCCAGCACAATCCAGACAAGGGGCTGGATCATCGGGTCCGCCCCCCGGAACGCGACGCCGATGAAAACGGCCAGAAGGATCGCCAGCACCGCCAGAATCCCCAGCGCCACGGAGAGGGCGATCTGGACCACGATGTAGCAGAACTCGGCCGCGCCGAACCTGAGACCCGCCCAGCCGCTGGTGCGCGGCCACAGCACCAGCCGGATCACGGCCACGCCGATCACCGCCTGGACCACGAGGCTCAGCACGTTGGACAGCATCGACCAGCCCTGGGCCTGGAGAAATGCGTCGATGGCCTGCGCATCCGACAGATCGGGCGTCGCCCCCGGATCCATCCATGAATCGCCGAGGAACGGCGCCAGGGCCAGGATGCTCGCGATCCCCGGCAGATACAGCAGCACGCCCCACAACAGCACCGCCAGCGGCCGCTTCACGATCATCTCGAAGCCGGACCCCAGAGCCTCGCCCATGGAAAAGGTCTTCATGTCGCCCCCCGTTTCCCCGTCACAACGCTAGAGCCTAAAGCGCGGGAAGGCTAGAACCCCCGCCATGAGCACCTCCCCCTCCCCTGTACACATCATCGGCGGCGGCCTGGCCGGTTCGGAAGCGGCTTGGCAGATCGCTAACGCGGGCGTCCCGGTCATCCTGCACGAGATGCGGCGCGACGGCGTTCGCACGGACGCCCACCACACCGACGGCCTGGCCGAGCTGGTCTGTTCCAACTCGTTCCGGTCGGACGACTGGGAATACAACGCCGTCGGCCTGCTGCACGCCGAGATGCGGGCGCTGGACTCGGTGATCATGGCCTGCGGCGACGCCAACCAGGTGCCGGCGGGCGGGGCGCTGGCGGTGGACCGCGACGGCTTTTCGCAGGCCGTGACCGGGAAACTGGAGGCCCATCCGTTGGTGACGGTCATGCGCGAGGAGATCGCGGGCCTGCCGCCGGAAGAGTGGGACAACGTGATCGTGGCCACCGGGCCGCTGACCTCGCCCGCCCTGGCCGACGCCATCCTGAAGACCACGGGCGAGGAGAGCCTCAGCTTCTTCGACGCCATCGCGCCCATCGTCCATGCGGAGAGCATCGACTTCGACATCGCCTGGCGCCAGTCGCGCTACGACAAGGCGGGGCCGGGCGGCGACGCGGCAGCCTATGTGAACTGCCCGCTGGACAAGGCCCAGTACGACGCCTTCATCGACGCCCTGATCGACGGCCCCAAGACCGAGTTCAAGGAGTGGGAGAACGTCCCCTATTTCGACGGCTGCCTGCCCATCGAGGTGATGGCCGAGCGCGGCCGGGAAACCCTGCGTCACGGCCCCATGAAGCCGGTGGGCCTGACCAATCCCCGCGACCCCATGGTCAAGGCCCACGCCATCGTCCAGCTAAGGCAGGACAACGCCCTGGGCACCCTGTTCAATATGGTCGGCTTCCAGACCAAGCTGAAATACGGCGCCCAGACCGACATCTTCCGCATGATCCCGGGCCTGCAGAACGCCCAGTTCGCGCGGCTGGGCGGGCTGCATCGCAACACCTTCCTGAACAGCCCGAAGCTGCTGGACCGGCAACTGCGCCTCAAGGCCATGCCGCGCCTGCGCTTCGCCGGACAGGTGACGGGGGTGGAGGGCTATGTGGAATCCGCCGCCATGGGCCTGCTGACCGGTCGCCTCGCCGCCGCCCAGGCGCTGGGCCGCGATCTGGTCACGCCGCCGCCCGAGACCGCCATGGGCGCCCTGGTGGAGCACATCACCGGCGGCCATCTGGAAGGCGCGAAGTTCCAGCCCATGAACATCAACTATGGCCTGATGCCGCCGCTGGAAGCGCCGCGCGTGGACGAGGAGGGCCGGAAGATTCCGCCCAAGGATCGGGGCCGCGCCAAGAAGCGCCTGATGAGCGTCCGGGCGCTGGAAGCGCTGAAGGCCTGGCGGGACGCGGCCTGACGGCCCCATGGAGGACCCGCCAACGGCGCTTTTCAGACCCGACGGTCAGCCGTAGGATGAGAAATCTCTGGTTTTCGGGATCGTCTCATGATCGCCTGGCTCGCCGCCCTCGCCCTTCTGTCCCCCGCGCCGGAGGCCGCTGACGGTCCATGGCGCCAGTTGATCGACTTCAATCCGACGGCGGAGCAGGCGGACGGGACGTCCCTGTTCCTGCGGCAGGCGGACATGCTGCCCCAGGGCGCGCCTCGCAGCTGGGACACCCGCATGGCCCGCCATGTCTGGGTCAACCACGGCGCGGTGGTGGGCGGGCAGGCCTGGACGGTCATTGACAGCGCCTTCGACTGCGCCGGCGGCGCGGTCACCCGGACGGTGCGCGCCTATGACGCCGGAGGCCGCCTGCTGGGCGAGGTCCATCCGAACGAGGACAGCCACCCCGTCCCGCACTCGGCCGAACACATGGTGTGGGACGCCGTGTGCATGGGTTCGCCTTATCTGTACGACAAGCCGGTCGTCGCCACCCTGGCCGACGCCACGGCCGACGCGGCCACGGGCGAGAGCCCCGTCGCGCTGACGGACCAGTTGCAGTGGGACGTGGATTATGACGGTCAGGCCGACATCATCCGCATCCAGATGCGGCCGCACAGCATGCGCCACGACGTGGAGTTCATTCTGGCGAAAGACCCCACCCGGCCCATCAATGTCATCACGGCCGAACAGCCGCCCACGGGCCCGTTGGTGGAACGCCGCATCCGGCCGCTGGAGCGCGACCGCTATCTGACCGCCTGCGCCATGGATCAGGGCGCGGACGTTCAGCCGTGTGACGCCGCCTGGACCCTGGTCCAGCGCGGGGTTGAGGTCGTGGCCGACGGCCAGCCGACCCTCCTCGTGTGGCTGGTCAACGGCGAGCCCCATGTGGCGCGACTGCCGACGGCGGAATGAGTTTCAGATCCTGATGCTGCAAAAAACAGTGTCTGAATTGTCTGAATTGTTGAAATCGTCCCTGCCAGATGATGAGCGCCCCATCATAAGGCCAGCGAAAAGCCGTGGGTGGAAATAGCTAGATCCGCCCACGCAGAACAGCCCAGGTCAGGCGCAGGCGCTTGAGCGGATCGGGCGCGGCGTGGTCGACCAGGGCGGCGGGGGCGACGGCGGGAAAGGCGGAAGACGGCAGGGATCTGAGCGCCCGGTTCGCCTCGGGACGCAGGGCGCCGGCCTCATCCGCGCGTCCGGTCTGGGACAGGCCCCGCACGCGGCCGGCGGGGGCCACCGCCGGCTCATGGCCCGGCCCCGCCAGAATGTGCGCCGCCGTCTGCATGGGCCCCACATAGAAGGCGTCCAGATCGTGGGGTTCCTCGTGAACGCGCCCGATGTGCGCCGTGATCAGGGCGTCGAAGGGCGCGCGCTCCAGGCCGTGCCGCACCACGGCGGCGGACAGGGCCTCCAGCACCGGATGGCCCTTGCGCGGCTCCCCGGCGAACAGGCCGTCCATCTGGTCGGCCCACCAGGTGAAGCGCATCTCGGCCAGCAGCGGCTGAGTGACCTTAGACGGAATGACCATCAGTTCGGCCTCGAAGGCGTAGAGCGCGATCAGGTCCGCGCGCCGGTCCTCATCGGCCACGAAGCGGCTGGACAGCCAGCGATCCGGGTCCGCCGCGCGAACCTGACCGTCCAGCAGGTCGCGGCGGTCGGTCATGAGCAGATCAGGGCTTGGAGGCCATGCCCAGCTTGATCGGCGTGGCCTCTTCATCCACCTCGTCACCCCGCTTGGCGCCCCACAGCAGGATCAGCGGCGCGGCGATGAAGATGGACGAATAGGTGCCGATGATGACGCCGAAGATCATGGCCCAGGCGAAGCTGGCCAGAACCGCCCCGCCCAGCAGGGCGATGGCCAGCAGACCCAGGATGGTGGTCAGGCCTGTCATGATGGTGCGCGACAGGGTTTCGTTCAGCGACAGGTCGATCACCTCGCCGAGCGGCATCTTCTTGTACTTGCGCAGGTTCTCACGCAGGCGGTCGCACACCACCACGGTGTCGTTCATGGAATAGCCGATGATGGTCAGGACAGCGGCCACGCTGACCAAGGTGAACTCCATACCCGTCACCGCGAACAGGCCGAAGGTCAGCACCACATCGTGCAGCAGGCCGATCAGGGCGCCCACGCCGAAGGTCCACTGGAAGCGGAACCAGATGTAGGCCAGCATCATGAGCATGGCCACGCCCAGCGCCATGACGCCGTTGGTCAGCAGCTCCTGGGACACCTGGCCGCTGACGGCCTCGGTGCGGGTCACCTGGATGGACGGCTGGACCTCGGTCAGGGTGGCCTGAACCGCGCGCAGCACCTCCCCGGGGTCGCCCTCGGGAGTCTGGAACCGGATCAGGGCGTCGGACGGCGAACCGAACGCCTGCACCTGGACATCGCGCAGATCCATGGCGTTCAGCCCGTCACGGATGCCGGGGATGTCGGCGGCCTCCGGCGCGGCGGTGACCTCGACCACCAGACCGCCGGAGAAGTCGACGCCGCAGTTCAGACCACCGCAGGGCGGGGTCAGAGGCCACAGGGTCAGGAAGACCGAGGCGATCACGGCGATCACCGACAGCCCGCCCATGATCGGCGCATATTTGACGAACTTCAGGTTCGTCTTGTCAGGGAGCAGCTTGATGAAGGGCCAGAATTTCATGGGTCCGCTCACGCGATGGGAAGTTTCTTGGCGCGGGTCGCCCGCAGCCAGAGGGCCACGCCGATCTGGGTCACCAGCACGGCGGTGAAGACCGAGGTGAACACCCCGATCGACAGGGTCCAGGCGAAGCCGCGCACGGGGCCGGCGCCGAACTGGAACATGATCAGGGCCGCGCCGAGGGTGGTGATGTTGGCGTCCAGGATGGTGGACATGGCCCGGCTGAAGCCGGAGTCCGCCGCCGCGATGGCCGAGCGGCCGGCGCGCGCCTCTTCGCGCATGCGCTCGTAGATCAGCACGTTCGCGTCCACCGCCATGGCCAGGGTCAGGATCAGCCCCGCAATGCCGGGCAGGGTCAGGGTCGCTCCGGTCAGGGACATGGCGGCGATGATCATCATGCCGTTGATCAGCATGGCGATGACGCTGATGCCGCCGAAGACCAGGCCGTAGGCGAGGATCATGAACACGACCACCAGCAGGAAGCCCGCCAGGGTGGCCTTCATGCCCGCCTCGACCGCATCGGCGCCGAGCCCGGCGCCCACGGTGCGGCGCTCCTCCACCGTCAGGGGCGCCGGCAGGGCGCCGCCGTTCAGCAGATTCACCAGCTCGGAAGCCTCGGTGATGGTGAACTGGCCGGTGATCTGGCCGGAGCCGGTGGTGATGGGGCTGATGATGTTGGGCGCCGAAATCACCTGGCCGTCCAGGATAATGGCGAAGCGGCGTCCCACGTTCTGGCTGGTGGCCTCGCCGAAGCGGCGCGCGCCCTGGCCGTCGAAGCGGAAATCGATGGCCGGACGGCCCGCCTCGTCAGATCCGACGCTGGCGCGGGTCAGGCTCTCGCCCGACACCAGCACGCGGCGCTTGATCAGCAGCGGCTGGCCGAACTCGTCCTGCATCAGAACGGAGCCCGGCGGCACGCGGCCGGCGACGGCTTCCTGAACCGAGTTTTCATGATCGACCATCTGGAAGGTCAGCTGGGCGGTCTGGCCGATGACGCGCTCCAGCGCCTCGGGGTCGCTCTCGCCCGGCGCCTGGACCACGATGCGATCCGTGCCCTGACGGGTGATGGAGGGCTCGCGGGTGCCGAGGCTGTCGATGCGGCGGCGGACGACTTCGATGGACTGCTCCACCGCGTTGGCGCCCATGTTGTCCAGCGCCAGATCGGTGAAGGCGGCGCGGATGCGGTTGTTGGTCTGGCGCGTGACCGCCACGTCGGACACGCCGGTAGAGGTGGGTCGGGCCAGGTCCTGCAGCTCGGCGAGCGCACGATCATACTGAGCCGGATCGTTGACGGTGACTGTGAAGCCGCCGGGCTGGCGTTCCAGATCCGAGAAGGCGATGCGCGCGCCGCCCAGGATGACGCGCATGTCCTCCACCAGGCTGTTGACGCGGGTCTCGCGGACCTCGTCGACGTCCACCTCCAGCATCAGATAGGACCCGCCCTGCAGGTCGAGGCCCAGGTTCAGGACGCCGGACGGCACAAAGCCGGGCAGCGCCTCGCGCTGGGCCGGGGTCAGAAGGTTCGGAAGGGCGAACAGGGCCGACAGCAGCACCGCCGCCGCGACCACATAGACCTTCCAGCGGGACAGCTGAATCATCGAACGGAACCCCGGCCTTGCGCTTGCAGGCTTACTTCTTGTCGTTGGCGGCGATCTCGGTGCGGTTGCGCACCTCGGCCACCATGGACTTGACCACGCGCACGTTCACGCCCTGGGCGATCTCGACCATGGCCTCGGCGTCCTCGACCCGGGTGACCTTGCCGATCATGCCGTTGGACAGCACCACCGTGTCGCCGCGCTTCACGCCCGCCACCATCGCCTGATGCTCCTTCACGCGCTTTTGCTGCGGCCGGATCAGCAGGAACCAGAACAGCACGAAGATCAGGATGAAGGGCAGGAACTGCAGCAGCGTCGCGGTCAGGCCGCCGCCGGCGGCGGCGCCGGCGGTCGAGGCGAAGGCGGGGGTGGCGAACATGGTGTCTCCAGAGGTGCGTGCGCGGGCGTCCGCGACGCCCCGTCAGAAATAGGGGCGGAACCTAGGGGCGCCGGACCAGCTTTGCAACGTGGCGATAGGGTCGCGGGCCGCGATCAGCGCGGCAGCACCGTCCGCGGGTCCACCGCGACCGGCTGGCCGTCGCGCATGTGGCGCACCTCGAAGGCGATGGACGGGCGTCCGTCCCCGGCCGTCAGGCCCACCGTCCCGATCTCCTGCCCCTGTCTGACGTCGTCGCCGAACGCCACCGTCGAGGAGCCGAGATGGGCGTAGACCGTGCGCCAGCCGTCCCGGTGAATGATGATGACGGCCAGGCCCAGACCCGGCTGGTCCGACCCCACATAGCCCACCCGTCCGGCGGCGGCGGCGCGCACCGGCGCCCCCGCGGTCGCGGCGATGTGGACGCCGTTGTTACGCTCGCTGACGCCCACCAGACCAAAGTTACGCACGATGTCGCCGCGCAGGGGCCAGTCGAACATGCCC
>Ga0208316_1000216_pt1 | contig 62728 bp, 55 predicted proteins | sample MalvireepMed_231_FD_184240 | JGI IMG/M metagenome (GOLD analysis project Ga0208316, IMG submission 184240) | Marine viral communities from the Global Malaspina Expedition - Malaspina viral metaG DeepMed_231 (SPAdes) (version 2) | ecosystem: Environmental > Aquatic > Marine > Oceanic | place... | reverse complement strand
TATCGACTTCGCGCAGTAACAACACACCGGCATCCGAGGTGATATGGCCTCCGGAGAAATCGGCTTCAATCTGGCGGCGGGAGAGTGGCGAGAAGGTCAGTTTTTGAGGTACCATTTTGGATAGCGGTTGTTGGTGTTGATTGATGGTGTAAGGTCCTGAAATTTTAACACTTTCAGCCGCTTTCTTTTATCCCCTCATGAGAAATTCGGGCTAGGGGGCTCCATTGGTCGTGAGGAAGCCACTGGTGCAGGTGCGTTGCAGGTGTTGGACTTGTGGGTAAAACGGCAGCACCAGAAACCGGAAGATCTGACAGTGGCTGTCCAGGGGTTCGGTAACGCCGGCCAGCATTTTGCGCGCCTGGCGCACGATGTCGGTTATAATATTGTCGCATTGTCTGACTCCCAGGGTGGCATCTACAGTGATGAGGGGTTGGATCCTTCGCCCATCCTGCGTCACAAAAACCGTACCCGCGAACTCAAGGGCATGGTCTATTGCGACGATTCCGTGTGTGACCTCGCGGACACGCAGTCCCTTAGCGGCGACGAATTGCTGGAACTGGACGTCGATGTTCTGGTGTTGGCCGCACTGGAAAACCAGATAACGGACGCCAACGCAGATCGGGTCCGGGCCAGGATGATCGTGGAGATCGCTAACGGCCCCGTCAGCAGCGACGGTGACCGCGTCCTGAAGGATCGTAATATCCCGGTGATCCCGGACATCATCGCCAACGCCGGCGGCGTGATAGTCAGCCATCTGGAATGGGTTCAGAACCGGATGGGCGATTACTGGTCAGGCGAAGCCGTGGAAAAGCAACTCAGGCAGCGTCTTGAGCGTGAAGCGAATGCCTGTTTCAACCTGGCGGAGGAGAAAGCCATACCCTTGCGCACAGCCGCCTATATCCAGGGTGTCGGGCGGATTGTGGATGCCATGGCTCAACAGGGCACTCAAGGCTATTTCAATGACCAACTTGGGTGAGGTGAAAAGCGACGGTGGCGGTCATCCCCTTACTGCTGGGGTGCCCACTTCATGTCTGAACTGAACTCTTCTCTCTCTGGCATTGTCCTGTCTACGCTCACAGCCGTTATGCCAACCCTAGATTTGTCTCGTGGAGCGCACGAACAAATGTTGCGGGCTGAGTTGAAACTAAGAATCAATGATGGTCGAAATAACGTTGCAAAAAAATGTTGCTGTAAAAAAGCTGAGCAGTGCATGGATTTCAGAGGTTCGAGAAAAATTAACAACAAAAATCAGTTATGCCTACTTCGTATAAGCGAGCCTGAACCGAAGCAAGGGCGCACAGCCTCCAAATGAGTGGCTTCCCCCTGCCGGCCACTGCGGTTATGTGACACGTTTTCTCCGTATCGTAAAACGGTACGGACTGAAGCCGTCTGAGCGGGAATCGCAGTGGCTCAGCACCTTTGTGAGTAGTTGCCGCTCGTAACTAGCGGCCAAGCGCGATGATGAGCCCCCATGGAAGTGCCGAGACTCAAGGTGAGCCTGGCTTGTATCTCAGCCGGCGCTTCCTAAGCAAAACATTTCCCGACCCGATAAGTCCCCGAGGCAGAACTATCCGCATAGCCCCAGGTAGTGCTGACAACGGAATGATTCATCGAGGTTATGAACTGAGTTAGCATCGTTCTATTTATTGCACCTTTGAAATCGACTGGAACCTGGCCTCAGGGGACAGAGGAAAACGGCATTGAACCATTTTTCGCTCTCTCCGATCACGGCACGCACCTTTCCGATCGATGGTGTTCTTCCCGTCGTTTTTGTGGCAACGTAAAATCACAGCAGCAACTGGCGTTTTGAGGAGCCTACCCAGACAGCGATGAGTCCTACATCCGAAGAAAAAGCACTCCGACAACATCAGGCGGGCCTGAAGGCGGCGCATCGGATCATGAAGGGGTGGGGGGTCGAAGACTCAGATCAAAGCCGCATCCTCGACGTTGACCAAAGCATTTTGGACTCGTCTGAGGTATTCGAGGCGTTGACAGAGCGCCAGTTGGTGACGATTTCTTATCTTCTGAATATTCACGCGTCCCTCAGAGAGGTCTTTCAGAACCCGGAGAATCACCTCGGCTTCATGACCGCGGCTAACCAGAATTCCCCGTATTTTGGTCGGCGGCCTCTCGATTTCGTTTTGACCGGTGAGATTGATTCCCTAAAAAAAGTCTGTGAGAGCCTGGAGCAATTGAAAAATGGACTCTGGTAAAGACCTAAGCATCCAGGATATAGCGGAGCAGCTAGGCGTCTGCAGAGAGGAGCTGCCGGAAAATGCCCTTCTAGCGAACTGTCCGCGGGAGGACGTTTGCATGTTGTTTAAAGCGCTCTACCATCGAATGCACGCCGTCATCGGGAACGATCGAGACAACCTGGCTCACTGGTTGAGAACGCCCAATGAGGCATTCGAATGCAGACCGATTGATCGTTTGAGTTCGATTGAAGGCTTTCGGGAGGTATTGCGCTACCTCGAGTCCTTTTCCTAATAGCCAAGGATGAAAGGCTTGATTGAATCGCCGGGCCTTCAGCGGCTTGGACGATGGCATCCTGCGCTTCTTACGGCGGCAGAAAAGGCAGGTGAAGAGTTTTACGGCCGGTCTAGAATCGACCTAAGCCACCTAATCATAGGGGCAATCCGGGCTTCCCCATTCTAAACCAACAGGGCCACCCACAGCGCCCTGGAGCTTTCGGTACTTAATCCATTTGATCGCGATTTCATCCAGCACCTCGGATGGGATCTCCACAGTTAGGCGTTCGATGATTTGTTCTTTGAACGTCTCCTTTGAAACCTCAAAAGAGGCAGGCTTCTCGAGCGCCAAGAACACTGAACCAGGTTCCGCCGACAGCAGCTCTTCGTTGTAAAGATGATAATTATCGCCTGAAACGATCGACGCCTTGGTACTCATTCGCCCCCTCCCAGTGTCGACTTGTTGGTTGTCGTTTTGAACACTCCCAAAACATTGAGTAGATTCCAGCTGTCGTTTGGCACCTTCTCGGCATCTACCCGACCGCTCCTCAGGAAAGGCGTCGAATAATAGCCTCAGGATTGGCACGCCAAACCAGACCACCTGTCGCGCTCAATGAACGACGCTTTTTCTGCCGGCTGAAGCCGAGTTCAATCAGGTCTGGGTGCTCTCCTACTCCATTCCAAATAGCCTCTGGATCGTCGCAGGCCAGGAACCTTAACCCGCTTTCAAACGCCATTCTGGCCAAGAAAATGAAGACACCAGTGCATCGCCCTTGCTTTGCAACCATCCGACGGATTACCAAAGAATCTTCCAACCAGGAACAGTCGCCTCTGCTTGCCTTCTCTTCGCGAAGTTCAAGATGTGATAGAAATCCCTCCCCCGTGTATCTCAGGAGGTTTTCCCAGACGGCAATTTCGCCCGCGCAGCCCAAATTTTCCAAAAAGAATCTCAGTCGTTCAGCCGTTCGTTGGATTGAGGTTTCATGTAGGTCGATAGCCTCGCAGATCGATATTGAAATATTTGCCTCCAATCCACAGCGTAGCGCTGAACTGGCTGAAACAGCGTCAGTGTTCGTATAGGGCCACTTTAATTTGGAGGATTATATATGTCGAGTGATCTATGCATGGTCTACCTCGCAAAATCTAAGAGATGTCATTTGAATGAGATTGACCTCGACCGAAATATATTATTTTTCAACTAAAGACAACTTTGAAAATTAAAATCGTTTAAATGAGTAAATCCGGTTAAAATACGCTAGAAACTACCCACCGAAGGACTTAAGGGTTGATATGAATTACATCACTGAGACAATCATGGAGTGTTACAAGAATAAGTTCCCTGAAAGCTCAACGTACTTGCAGGAGAAGAGAGAAACATTGTCGCAAGTGAAAACGATCTGGGACAGCATCGGCCATCTTGAGAGCCTTGATGCTAGCGGCCGACGCCACTTCAGTCATCTGACAGATATCCGACCCGAAGACATTGAAGCGTTAATCAGAGTTTACCAAGCGCTTTACCTTAAAGTTTGACGGCTCTACTGGCCTCACTTGTGAGTATCGGAGGTTAAATGATGAAGCCCGATGACTTGGAGGATATTAAAAGAACATACTTCGGGAACGATGACTTGATTTTTGAGCAGTGGTTAGACCATCCAGTGAAAGCTCTGGAACATAAAACGCCAAGAGAACTCCTGGCTACGGTTGACGGATGCAGGAAAATAAAATTATATCTTTTACAGGTCAAGTACGGCGACTGTTCTTAACGAGAAAGTTGGCTTTCGTTTGACTTTGAAGCATCTTCCCCGTTGTTCAAACCCACTCGCGCAAGATTGACTTGGACTTTTGGGAAGTTCCGACATCGCCTCCGGATGGGTCCGTGAATTCCCCACGCATAATCCCTGAGCAGCGAATTATTCCAAAGTCGTGAGGTCTCGGTCTCTAGTCCAATGCCAGTAAGTCGAGAGCGTATGGCTAGCATCATGGCCCTCGGTGAACTTGTGGCTCTATCATTGAGCACCACTCAGATTCTTCTAGAGATGTGGTGATTTTCTGTGTCTATATATGAGCAGATCGACATAGCCTATATTTTTCAGGCAGTTAGTGAGCTTTTGAGGCTAACTACGAGCAAAGCAGGGTGGCGGGTTGCGATACATGGTGAAAAGCTCAGTCTATATGTGAGCAGATGTAACCTAGCTCCCCGACCGGACAAAGGGTTGAAACCAGGTCGTGAATTTTTGCGCCTTTATATGGCCAGGCTAAAAACTGTATTTTTCAGTGACCTGCAAAACCTAACTATGGATTTTGGTTGCCACCGCGCCCTACAAGTGCACGAAGTGGTTAGCAGGAAAGAAGTGTGCCCATCCTTCTGCTCACACCACGGGATCTCCTGAAAACAGAGGCTTCTGGGGTATATTGGCGGGTAGATCGTTCTGCTTACACCATTCTGAGGAGGGCATCGACGATGCTTGCACCACGCTCAGGCAGGTAATCTAAGCTGCTTACTCTGTGAATGCTTTGATCGTCTCGGAGCTGTAAGCGCCAAATGCAAGCCATTGAGCTATCGTGATCAGCTTACAAGTCGTTAATTTGATTGTCTTCCGAAGGTCAAGGTGGTCAAACAGGACAAGAGGGCGCTTACGTCATTTCCGAGCTAATTTTCTGCAGCTATTCGTGATCAATACTAGCCATTTAACGCAACCGCTGCTCGTGTCGACCTCAACGCAGAAGGATTCCAATATGTGCTCGATCAAAATTCAATTACCTTATCCCATTCGGGCGCAAGAACTGAATGCGAACGACAACATGCGTAAGGTGGAGTCACTGTACGAAAGATTGAATTCATTTGCGGGTGTCGCATGCGATTGACTGGCATTGATCCAACACCGTTCCACTCCCTTCCTTACTGGACAAGTGCCCCGAGCAGAACGCCATGTAAGAGAGAGCTGCCATTTTTCCATGCCAAAGCTGAATGGCTTCCAAACGACATTGGATGTTTGATTTTGATGTCGGACCTTCAGGGCCGGGAATATCTATCCGATCGGTTAGAAGGCACCGAAAGGCTGCTCGGCGAAGCAGTTGCGGAAGAGCTTTCTCTGCTAGTGGGCCTCGGCGAAATCCCACCAATCAGTACGATAATGATATGCGGAGATCTATACGAATATCCGGACTGCCGAAAACCCGGGGGTACAGGCCCAGTTGAAGAGGTATTTTTGTCGCTTTCGAAAATTTCGGGAGACGTTATTGCAGTTCTTGGCAATCACGACGCTTTAGCTCCAAGCGTTCAACTGCCGCCAACGGTAAAGGTTCTGGAAGACGAGGTGGTTGCAACTAAGTTTGGTCTGCGGATCGGGGGCGTTGGTGGAATTATTGGGGATCCTAAGCGCCACAATCGCCGTGATGAGGATACGTTTATACGGTGTATGGAACTCTGCATGCGAAAACGTCCCCACATTCTAATGCTGCATGAGGGCCCTGAAAGAATGGATCGAAACCAAAAAGGTAATCCCGCGATTACTAAAGCGCTAAAAAAGGGCTTTTCGGGCATCACCCTATTCGGCCACAAATATTGGCCCAACTCTCCACTATTTGAGATAGGGGATGGCCAAGCACTAAATCTAAACGCAAGAGTGGTTGTGATCGCTCCATACGATCGGATTTGATTGTAACCATGCTCGAAAATCGGTGCATGTGTAGTCAGAGTTCACCGGCCTACAATTAGGCAAACGGAGAGCAACATGAAGAAAACAAGGTACAAATCATCAAGATCCTAAAGGAGTTCGGAGGTGGTCGCCTAGTCAAGGAGATCTGCCGGGAGTACGGAATATCCGATGTGATCCTAACCCGTTTAGTACCGCTCATTGTCAGATAAATCCGGCTCTAATTGCCGCTTAGGAAGACCTGAAGCAGCGTGGTTTCGGGCGTAGTCGGTTTGGGCCACCCCCGTGCGGAGTAAGGCCTGACTTGATCATTGAGCGTTCTCCAGAAGTCAATCTTCTGCTCGGCACCCATCAGTGAGGGGAACCAGTTCTCGTTCAAGCATTCCTGACTGAGTCTGCCGTTGAATGACTCCCAAATCGCATTGGCGGTGGGCTTACTGGGCAGAGAGAAATCACATTTCTATCTGTCTCTCATGGGCACACCGCTCCCTGACCTTCCCGGCCTGCTGCCTCCACCAGACGCTTCGATCGGTCCGCTGCTAAACAAAAGCGAACATTTCGATTGCGTCTTTTGACCCAGTTTTTCATAAGCGGCACTGAGTAGCTGAATAGCCAGTTGAGAACTGGGAACATCATTAATGACGGCGAGGCGAAGACCGCTCCCGGAACTGTCGGGATAGGAAGGCGCTGGCGCTAGTGAAAAAATAGCGATGAGTAGCGCCGATGTGAAAAGCCGATTTTTGCAGGCTGGCGTTTGTTGGCCGCTACTAACGGATGGCTTTCTCAACAACGTTAGAGATCCACTGTCCACACGAATGCTCAAGTTTCGCAACTGCATTCTCGATTTGCCAAAATATCAAGCGACGACAACGCATTTCGTCCTGTTTCCTTTGCCTCATAGAGGCCTTGGTCGGCTGGCTTGATAGCCGATTTCAGCGACATCTCCTCTGGGTGAAGTTCTGTTACACCAAGCGACACCGTGTAGGCCAGACTTCCTCCGTCGATCAGATCCTCTCCGATATGCCATTGTTACCGTAGTGAGCTGGTTTGGTGCGGGTGTGCTCAGTTATCGAGCATTTTTGAGTGTGCCTTGGTTTGGTTTTAGAAAGACACGCAAGCGTGCACACCGCGACCTCAAGTGAACTAGCGCTGTAAAACAGAGCTTTTCCCGACTTGGCCCGTCCTTTGCAGGAAGTCTGAGCCACTTATCTTTATTCCTACAGTTGTCTGGAATAGCGAGATTAGGACCACTCGGCGTATGTCAAGAATAAGGGCTTTATGCCGACTTTCTATTATTGGGGAGAGAAGGAATCAGCTATCCGATGTCTCAGAATCAAACAACACTAAATTTATCAGGAAGAAGTGAAGATAAGAAGAGACAGGTGAAGATTGCCTGTATTCAATTCGAGCCGGTATTTGGCGATGTCTCACTTAATGTACGTCGGAGTATTGAACTAATAGAGCAAGCCACAAAAGAAGGCGCTCGCATAATTGTTCTGCCCGAGCTTTGCAGTACAGGGTATGTTTTTAAATCTAAATCTGAAGCAACAGAGCTTGCCGAGACGATCTCAGATGGAACCACTACTAAAGCATGGAGCGAAGTCGCAAAACGATTAGATGTTGTCCTCATTGCAGGAATTGCAGAGCTTGAAGGCAAAAACATTTATAACAGCGCAGTCATTATTGACCGCTATGGAGTCTTAGGTGTTTATCGAAAGCTGCACCTATGGGGAGACGAAAATATCGTCTTTGAGCCAGGTGACCTTGGTGCCCCTGTATTTGAAACGCCGTTTGGTCGGCTAAGTGTAGCGATATGCTATGACGGCTGGTTCCCTGAAACCTTTCGAATGGCAGCGCTTCAGGGCGCAGATATAGTCTGTATTCCCACTAATTGGGTACCGCTTCCGGGTTGGCAATTAGACCAAAAACCCATGGCTACAGTGCTACATCAGGCCGCGGCCTATAGTAATTGCCTTGTTATCGCTTGTGCGGACAGGGTAGGGATAGAGCGTGGTCAGGAATTTCTAGGGAACAGTCTAATCATTGACCACACAGGCTGGCCGATGGCTGGACCTGCAAGTGGCTATAAAGAAGAAATAGTAATTGGTAATGCAGATATTGGGTCGGCTATCCAATACTTATCCCCCAACCGTTTTAATCATCTTTTGAATGATAGGAGAACCGACGTTTATTCCGAATTCGAAGGTTTAGACATTAAAGCAAGAAAAGATACTGTCCATTTATAAAAGGAAAAACCATGAGATTAAAAAGTTTAGTTTTCGGTCTTGGGATTTGCTTGAATATTTCTGCTTACGCCGCCGATCCGATAAAGATTGGAATTCCTGTTGGACTGAGCGGAGCCAATAGCGTTGTCGCGCCATCCGTGGTTCAGGCGTCTGAGTTGGCGGTCGCCGAAATTAATGCCAAAGGAGGAGTAATAGGCCGACCTTTGCAGCTCGAGATTGCTGATGATGGTTCCGGTGCTCAGGGCGCCCAGCGAGCATACGATAGCTTGGTCTATCAAAAAGAGGTCGACGGCATTGTCGCAATGGAGACTACGGCGGCTCGAAATGCAGGCCTGCCAATTGTAAACCGTGGCAGAGTTCCTCTCATCTATACATCCTTCTATGAGGGTCGTTCCTGCTCGCCATGGATGTATATAAATGCCTGGGTTCCGGAGCAACAGGTAGAACCTATCGTAGATCAGTTTATGTCTGAATATGACGCTAAAAAGTTTTTCCTGATTGGCAGTGACTATGCCTTCGGTCGGGGAATGCTTAAATTTACGCGTGAGTATGTGGAGAGCAAAGGGGGAACCGTCGTCGGTGAATCCTATCTGCCCATCGAAGGCTCCGATTGGACAGCAATCATTTCGCAGTTGCGTTCGGCAAATCCTGATGCATTGATTACTTCTACATCGGGTGGTGCTCCTAATGTGACACTCACGCGGCAGCTCCGGTCAGCAGGAGTGGATATTCCATACGGGAACTATGCGATCGACGAGGGCACTGCAAAAAGCATGGGCGGGAACGCGGAAGGAGTCTATTTAGCAGCGTCTTATATATCAAGCTTGGACACACCAGCCAACAGAGAGTTTCTTCAAGCTATAAAGGATAAGTTTGGCGATGATGCGGAGACACCTAATGAGCTGTCTGTTCCTCAGTACGACGGGATATACGCATACGCTGCCGCTGTCGAGAAGGCTGGATCTACTGAACCATCCGCAGTCATAGACGCCCTCTCCGAGGTAACTGTCGAGGGTCCAAGAGGGGCAATAAAGATGGATAAACAACGGCATGCCGCCCTAACTATGTACCTTGGTAAAGTGGCAAGCGATGGTTCCGTCGAGGTCGTGAAGTCTTTTAAGAACGTTGACCCGGGCGAACAGTGCCCGCAATTCGCCGACTAATTAGCTTGTGGCGCGCGGTCTTATATATTTAGATCCGCGCCCTCTACTGGTAAGAGGTTCAATGTGGGTAGCGTCACCTTCGACATTCTGACGACAGCCGGAATTCTATTTGTAGTCGCAAGCGGACTTATGATCATCCTTGGGGTAATGAAGCTTTTGAACTTCGCCCACGGCGCGTTTCTTACTGCCGGCGGATATGCTGCTTATCTAACTGGTGCTGCGGGTATAAGCCCATGGTTTTCCGTGCCACTCGCCGGGATCGTTGGAGTTGCTTTTGGATTGGTTGTCGAACGCACCATCATAAGGCCACTTTATAGCCGACCGCTTGATGCCATCCTCGCCACTTGGGGGCTAGGTATTGTAATTAGTCAGATATTTGCGCTGACCTTTGGACGCGGCGTTCAGTTTGCCCCATCCCCATTATCGGGAACTATTGAGGTTCTCGGGATTGAATATTCCGCGTACCGATTAGCAGTTAGCGTTATCGCCGTACTGCTCGCAATTGCCTTAATAGGATTACTTAGTCTGACACGTTTTGGCCTCAATGCTCGGGCTGTGATTGTCAATGAGGATCTCGCCCGCGGTTTGGGCATTGATAGCACCAGGGTCCGCGCCATCACTTTTGGGTTAGGCTCGGGATTAGCTTGCGCTGCTGGCGCCCTGATAACACCGTTACTCTCGGTTGATCCTAATATGGGACTACCTTGGCTAGTGAACAGCTTCATGCTGGTGCTGATATCGGGAGTCTCTTTCCCAAGCCTCCTGCTTGCCTCACTAATTTTGGGGGGAACTCAAGTGCTCATCAGTACATTTATCAGCCCTATTCTCGGAGGTATGACAATTGTGGTTCTTGCAGCAATGATTCTCCGCTTAAATCCGAAGGGGTTTAGTCGTGCCTAAATCAGAAATTACGCTATCTCGTACTCATCGTACTGCTCTTGTTGGTTGTCTGGTTGGACTATGTGCAGTAGCGGTCGCGCCTTTCTTTCTTGACACCTATTTTACCAATGTACTCATCAGAACATTGCTCCTTGCCGCCGTGGTTATGACGGTGGACATACTCTGGGGATATACAGGTATTCTGACGTTCGGCCAATCTGCTTTTTTTGGGATAGGGGCGTATGCATGTGGCCTTGTATTCACGCACTACGGATTTGGGCCTGGCTGGGCTCTTGGTGGCCTAGCTCTGGCATTGGGTTCAGCGGCAATCGTGGCAGCTGGGACTGGATGGTTGGCTTTCTTCCACGGATCGTCACCTATTTATGCTTCTATTATAACGCTTGCATTACCTATTGTTCTTACGCAGGTAATATATTCGGGCGGTAGCTACACTGGATCCTCTAGTGGACTTTCGGGTTTTCCAACGTACTTTTGGAGCCTGGAAGTTTGGTTCTGGATAGCTGGGAGTTTTCTTGTATCAACCACAACCGCAGGATGGCTGCTGGTTCGTAGCGATTTCGGTCGTGTACTTGTAGCTATTCGTGAGAACGAAGACCGCAGCGCATACTTGGGTATCCCTGTGTCCCGCATCAAAACGATGCTAATGGTGTTTGCGGCAATGGTGGCTTCAGTCGCCGGATTTGCATACGCGGCTTTCTCAAATGTTGTTGCGCCAGAGTTGGCGGGCTTTCAGCTTGGTACTGAGCTTTTGATCTGGACTGCCTTAGGAGGGAGAGCGACACTGCTTGGCCCGGTTTTCGCAGCCATCGGCATTGATACCATGTCTTCCTGGCTTTCAGGGGCGATGCCCTTTATTTGGAAGTTGCTCACCGGCATAGCCTTCGTAGGGGTTATAGTCGCGTTACCCCGCGGCCTCGCACCTCTTATCAGCGGCCTCTGGAATCGCCTCCGGCCGCAACGACATGCCATTCCTTTTGAGGCCAACATCGTTAAAGCGTCTGCAACGAGAATGCTACAGGGATCTTTCGGAGATGCTCCACCCTTAAGGATAGAAGGGCTCTCCCGTCGTTACGGGAGTTTGGAAGTTCTAAGTGGCGTGAACCTCGTCGGAAAGGGTACAGAGCTGCTGGGTGTTATCGGCCCCAATGGTGCGGGGAAGACAACGCTAATGCGCTGCATCAGCGACGGAAAAGAAAGAACGACCGGGACGCTTTACATTAACAATGTTGAGATAGCGAGCAGTTCACCTCAGCAAGTAGTAGGTTTGGGCGTAGGCAGAAGTTTTCAGAACACCAATCTATTCGAGACATTAACCGTCTCGGAATGCCTTAAGCTGGCCCGTTACCGGATTGACGGCACTAGTCTCTTCAGTCGTAGCGACACCATCGCCCTACCTCAGCCCTCTCTGGATATTCTGCAAGCAACAGGCCTAGACAAAAAGCTTTCCGAGCAAACTCAGAACCTCTCCCATGGAATGAAACGTGGCTTGGAGCTCGCGATGGTCTTGGCAACTGAACCGTCAGTACTTCTGCTCGATGAGCCTACGGCAGGGCTAACAAGACCGGAGCGCATGGCTATAGGTAGCGTTCTGACAAAACTCACTCGGGAATTCGGTCTTTGCATCGTTCTTATCGAACATGACCTCGACTTTGTTAGAGCGATTAGTGACCGCGTAGTCGTTCTTCATCAAGGGGCCATCCTGATGGAGGGTACTGTAGAAGAAGTCGTCGCATCTGACTTGGTAAAGGCCGTGTACGCGGGCCACAAAGAGGAGGAAGTGGCATGAGCGATGCGATCCTAACGCTCAGCGATCTTACCAGTGGGTACGGTTCAGCTTCCGTGGTAAGGGACGTCTCGCTGGATATAAAACAAGGTGAGATCTTGGCGGTTTTGGGAAAGAACGGTATGGGCAAGTCTACTCTTCTCAAGACTATTATGGGTTTTGTCAGTCCTTTCGGTGGGCAAGTTATCTTAAGGGATAAGAACGTTACCAAGGCCCCCCCGCATACTATGGCGCGGTCTGGTGTTGCTCATATTCCACAGGAAAACACCCTATTCCCCGATTTATCAGTCGAAGATAACTTACGGCTTGGGGTCAATTCGGACCGGCTCTTCAGGCAACGCCTTCCTGCAATCGAGCCACTTTTCCCTCGTATTCTTGAACGGATGAAACAGCGGGCCGGCACTCTTTCTGGGGGTGAGCAAAAGATGTTGTTGATGTGCCGGGGCCTAATTTCACACCCGAGATTGATGCTTATCGATGAGATAACAGAAGGCCTCCAACCTGCAATGGTTGACCGTATGGCAGAAGTATTGGTCAGGGCACGTGATGACTTAGGTATTTCCGTACTGCTCGTGGAACAGCACTTGGACTTTGCTTTAAGCATTGCGAACCGCTTCATGATCCTGAAGCTCGGCGAGATAGTTGAACAAGGGGTAGTAGACAGCCAAGTAACAAGTGATCAATTGTCGGCTCATCTAGCGGTCTAAATAGGCGCGGGTGTCGATCGTCCATTTCAAGTGCAAAGGTCAGTAGTGAACAGATCATGCGCAATCGGTAGGAGGTAAGTAATGCGGCTTTTTCCGCGCGAAATTGATCGGCTTCTGTTACACCAGGCAGCAGAGCTTGCGAGGTCTCGTCATAAAAAAGGACTTCCCGTCAGTGAGCCTGAAGCCCGGGCTATGATCGCCGACGCCATCTGTGAAGGTGCGCGTGAAGGGGGAACCGTTTCTGACATGGTTTCCTTAGGAGCAAGCCTGTTAACCGAAGATGATGTGATGCCGGGCGTTGCTGAGCGGATCGACGTCGTTATGGTTGAGGCATTTTTTCCAGATGGGCAGAAGCTCGTTTGCGTCCATGCTCCGATCGGGCCGGGAACGTCGGATCTTTTGGTACCCCTCAACCCGCGATGGAAGCTTGGCGAAGGACCAGTAGAGGTAAACAGCAGGCGCGATACGACGAGCTTAAGGGTCCAAAGCAAAGCTGACCGGCCCATCCAAATTGGTTCGCATTATCACTTCTTCGAAGTCAACCCAGCGCTATATTTCGATCGTACGGCCGCATACGGATTTCGCCTCGATATCCCTGCTGGAACAACACTGCGCTTTGAGCCAGGGGACCTGCGGGAGGTCGACCTAGTGGCAATTGGCGGAGCCAGAATTGTGAACGGCCTTGCCGGTTTGGTTAATGGCTCTCTGGACGACCCAAACGTCTATTCCGCCGCCAAATCCCGACTATCAGTTTTCTTGCAGGAGTAGTGTATGGCTCATTCAATCGAACGTTCGAGGTACGTACAGCTTTATGGGCCTACTGTAGGGGATTCTGTTCGGTTGGGTGACACAGGTTTATGGGCAAAAGTGGAGCACGACAGCTGTGTTGGTGGTGACGAGCTAGTGTTCGGTGCAGGTAAAACCATGAGGTGCGGCACTGGATGCGATGGTGTTTTAACTGCGGCTGATGGCGTGCTTGACCTCGTCATCACAAACGCTTTGATCATCGATACAGTTCTTGGCGTCATTAAAGCGGACATTGGCATCAAGAATGGCCGGATTGCTGGCATAGGTAAAGCAGGTGATCCAAACATAATGGACGGCGTGACTGCTGGCCTTATCGTGGGAGTTAACACAGATGTTCGAGCGGCTGAGGGGTTAATCGTCACTGCAGGAGCGATCGACTGTCATGTTCATTTCATCGACCCGGGGCAAGTAGAGGAAGCGCTTTCGGCTGGCTTCACAACATTGATGGGAGGCGGTCTCGGCCCGACTACTGTTCCTATAGCCTCAACTGGAACGACAAATTTGGGGCACATGTTGCAGGCAGCAGAAGCCTTCCCTGTCAACTTCGGATTTATTGCAAAGGCCGCTTCCCACACAGTTGAGCCTTTACTAGAACAGTTAGCCGCCGGCGCAGCGGGGTTAAAAATTCACGAGGACTGGGGCGCGACTCCTGCGGTGATTGATGCTGCTCTCAAGGCTGCCGAGATCGGTGGGGGCCAAATTCAGCTGCATACCGATACGCTTAATGAGTCCGGATTCGTCGAACACACAATGCGTGCCATCGCCGGACGTGGCATCCATGCATACCATGTAGAGGGTGCTGGTGGCGGCCACGCGCCAGACATCATCCGAATGTGCGGAAAAGCCAACATTTTGCCTTCATCGACCAACCCGACGAACCCGTTCACCATAAACACCTTCGATGAACACTTCGATATGGCCATGACGAGTCACCACCTTAATCCTCGGCTGCCCGAAGATGTTGCATTTGCGGAGAGCCGAATCCGTAAAGAAACTATTGGGGCCGAGGATGTCTTGCATGACATTGGCGCCATAAGCGCGATCGGATCAGATAGCCAAGGAATGGGGAGAATCGGAGAGACTATTACGCGGTGCTGGCAACTTGCCGATCATATGAGAGAGCTTCGGGGGACGTTACCGGAAGACCGCGGTAGTGGAGCAGATAACTTCAGAATTCGTCGGTATCTTGCAAAATATACGATCAACCCAGCACGAATGTTTGGCATTGATGCTGAAGTTGGTTCGCTAGAGGTAGGGAAATTGGCCGATCTCGTGTTTTGGAAACCGGAATACTTTGGAGCCAAGCCGGAACTCATTATGAAATCTGGCTTTCCTGTGTGGGCGCCGTTGGGTGAGGCCAACGCATCGCTGATGAGCTGTGAGCCACTTCGTTACAGACCTATGTGGGGCTATTTCGGGCGGGCACCTCAGGCTTTGGGTGTGCGCTTCGTCTCTCCAGCCGCGATCACTTCAGGCATTGCTCGTCGACTAGATCTCAAGTCCGCCATGGTACCCGTAGCTGACACACGAGGGACCAGAAAAAGCGATATGTTGCTGAATGATCTAGTGCCGAACATCGATGTTGACGCAGAGTCTTTTCAAGTACGAATCGATGGTCAGCCACTCATCAGCACACCTTTAACTCGGGTGACGCTGGGACAATCATACATGCTTAAGTAAGGAGTCTAGGCTATGGCAGCGGTTCGTTTAGGGTTCGGAGGCCCAGTTGGTAGTGGAAAAACGCGGTTAGTGGAACGCTTGCTCCCTTTGTTTAGTGAGGAATCTATCTCTGTCGCAGTGATAACAAACGATCTTGTTACAGATGAGGATGCTGAGCGGGTCAAGCGTTCGGGCTTAATCGATCCCGAGAGAGTTCTAGGTGTCGAAAGCGGGGCCTGTCCTCACACTGCCATCCGTGAAGACCCATCTGTAAACCTTGAAGCAGCGGAACGGTTAGAGCGACGCTTTCAGCCTGACGTCATTCTCATCGAGAGCGGAGGGGATAACTTAGCTGCCACTTTCTCTAGTGAGCTTGTGGACTGGTGGGCTTTTGTCATAGATGTATCTGGCGGAGATGATATTCCCCGAAAGCGAGGTTTGGGTGTGTTGAGAGCAGATTTGCTGGTGGTCAACAAGATAGATCTAGCTCCGCATGTAGATGCCGATTTGGAACGGATCACAGGCGACGTCTCGTTAGCGCGCCCAGATAGAGCATCTCTTTTCACCGACCTCCGCAGTGGCCTGGGAGTAAAGGCAGTGTTTGAGGAAATTAAACGAAGTGCGCTTTTCGGAAAGCTGACCGGATGAACGACGGTCTGCTGGCGCTGCGTTTTCGCACCGACAAATACGGCCGTACTAGACTAGTGGAGCGTAGGCAGCGGTATCCGATGACTACCACGGGAGTGCTTCCATTTGACTCTGAATCTGGCGCCTTGATCTACACCCAGAATGCAGCGGGGTCGGTTTTTGGGGGGGACCGGCTTCGTACCGATTTGCATCTTGAGGACGATGTCTCAGTTTGCATCTCAACGCCCTCCGCAACTCGTATTCAAGGCAATGGATTGGCTGCTCAGACAACACACATCAAGCTGGGCCGAGGGGCGTTTATCGAATCGATTCCGGACATGATTATCGCGCACCCCAAGGCTGTGTACCGGCAGGAAACTCACATTGACCTGGCGGAGGGCGCAGAGGCAATTTTGGGTGAAAGCATTGCTCCTGGTAGGGTTGCCCGCGGTGAGGAATACGTCTATGACGCGGTCTCGTTACGCCTTGAGGCAAGTTTTAACGGTCAGCCGGTATTGGTCGACGCGTCGACGTTTAGGCCGGGCGAAGCGAGCCCGGCGTTAATAGGAGCGTTGGGGCAAGCCGGATATATTGGCTCTCTCGTGATCTTGAGCCAGAAAAACGATCAAGAAGAGCTGGCCACGAAAATTAATGCACGGCTTGGGGAATTAAAAATGGTCTATGGCGGGGCTGCAGCTCTCGCTTCCGGTTGCGGCGCCATCGTCCGTTTTCTCGCCGACGATGCTCCGGCTTTACGAAATGCTATGCAGAGCGTGTGGGCTATCGCCCGACATCATGTTCGAGGTCGCCCGGCACCAACATTAAGGAAGTAGAAGAACAATGTTGCTAATACACGAAATTCTAGGTCGTTACGATGACAGGGCTTTTAACGGAAGAGCTAGAGATAAAATCTGGATCACAGCCGCAGACGCAGGACGTCGCCGATTGCGTGCGGTTAGTGAAAATGGAGAGCAAGTCGGGATAGATTTCCCCAGACCAGATTGGCTCTTTGATGGGGCTGTAGTCCACGATGACACTAGACGAATTCTAGTTGTTGCCCGGCGACCTGAGTTAGTGATGGTCGTCGCCTTGAGCGAGTTAGAACCTTCACAGGCCTTTCAGATTGGTCATGCACTAGGTAATCGGCATACCCCTGCTGAATTCCGCAATGATGAAATTCTGGTACCCGTAACTGACACACCAGACCTAACCGCACGGCCAGTTCGTGCACTAGGCTTCCGGAATATCCAGATTCGGTTTGAGGAGCGAGCTTTTGCTGCTGACGCGCCCCCGAGTGGCGCGACCGTCTCAGACCATGGTTCCCATCGTCACCTCCATGACTAACTGTACCTTCGATACTCACGCTAGCTCTGTATTGGCACTGATGCAGCTTTCTGATTCAGCATTGCCGATTGGGAGGCATGCACATGCATTTGGTCTTGAGCGCTTGTTCAGAGATGGGCGAGTCGAAACGCCACAAGATCTGCAAAGCATGATTACGTCGGCTCTGACTCACGGGGTTGCACGAGCTGATGGTGCAGCTGCCGCGTTGGCCCATGACGCGCTTGGAGCTGGCCTTCTTAGCGGTTTGCTTGAGATAGATGCCCGGCTAGACCTCCTCAAGCTGACAGCTTCATCACAAGCGGCTTCTCGTCGTTGCGGTAGCAGGCTAGCTTCGTTGGCACCCGCTTTCCACGCTAACTCTACGCTCGTAAAATTTGTCCAGGAAGTCGCGGACAAAAAAACCCCAGGCCATGTATCAGTAGTATCTGGAGCCGTTGCAGCTGCAATGGGAATAAGCAGGGAAGATGCTGTGCTTATGGAGTTACGAGGCGTCGTCACGATGATCCTGTCAGCTGCCGTTCGTTTGGACGTGATTCCTGCGTCTGCAGCTCAAGCGATGTTGGTCGTTCTTGCCCCTGAGATTATTGGGTCTGCGGGGATATCTCTTGGCACGGGGATCGGTGAGATGGAATGTGGTGCCGCAGCAGGTTTAGAGATCGCGTCAATGCGCCATGCCCGAGATCATAGTCGGTTATTTGCCACTTAAATAAATTTCAATTAGGAAAAGCATATGCAAGAAGACAAGATCCTGAGGGTTGCTCTTGATTGGTCGGTAGATGAGATTGATCCCCCCAGATCGTTCGGGGGGTGGAATACGGGTCGAGTAGTGCAGCAGACCCATGAAAGCCTATTCGAAGACGATTTTGATTCCGCTCCCGCTAATTTCAATGACCCGACAGATGTTATCCCAAGGCTCGCAGTCGAATGTGAGATATCAGAAGATTTTCGTACCTATGTTTTCAAAATAAGGGACGGCGTGGTTTTTCATGATGGCGCGCCACTAAACGCAGAAGCTGTGGTTATTAACTACGAGCGCTTGTGCTGCCCGGATTCACCTTTTTTCTCGCCTGTAGCTGCGGATTTCAATCGCGCTGGAATTGGGCTGGTCGACAGGGTTAGAGCACTAGATGATATGACTGTTGAGCTTAGTCTGTCCGAGTCAAACCCGGAGTTCCTCAGGTATATGACGCAAGAAGATGCCCCGGGTTCACAGTCATTGATCAGCCCTGAAGCTATTCGGAACTATGGTCCCGATGAGTGTGCTGATAGAGCACCTGGTACCGGTCCATTTCAATTCTATCGCCGATTTGAAACTGCGTACGGTTCCGCCGTTGAACTGCGTCGCAACGAAAATTATTGGTATGGCTGTCCCCAGATTGAGGCTATTCAATTTTTACCTTTTCCTAATCGCGACGATCGAGTAAAGGCTCTAGTCGACGGCAGGGTGGACTTTGCTTATAGCCTGGAAGGAGCGGACCTAGATGGTTTGTCTGCGCAGGGCTTTAACATACCGGCGTTTTCACCACCTTACCTCTGGTATCTAGTATTTAACCAGAGAGATCCGCAGATATCAGATCTCCGTGTACGACATGCAATAGCACATGCTATCGACCGTAAGGCCCTATGTGCTGACCTCTTTCCAGGTGCTGCTGTGCCCGCAGTCAGCGCAATTCCACCAGGAGCTCCGTCGTATGATGAGTTTGCCCCAGACCATTATCCGTATGCCCCAGGGTTAGCTAAAAAGCTCTTAACTGAGGCAGGCTTTTCGGACGGTCTAGTGCTTAAAGTGGAGGCAGCCCGAGCAGGTTCTGCACAGCTCGACCCGGGTGGAATATACAAGAGGCTGGCCCAGGACTTGGAAAGAGTCGGCATCCAATTAGAGATTACTTTCCACGAAGACTGGGTCACGTACTGCAACCAGTGGCGCGAGGGTGCTGCTGTCAATGTTGCTTTCACAGAGATGAGTTGGGGCATGTCGTCCGACCTTTGGCTAGCTCAGGTGCTTCATGGCGCAAACCAATCACCTGCCGGTTTCAATGCTGGGTACAATGATGATGCAGAGGTTGATGTTTTATTAGATCGAGCGAAAAAGACAGCCGCAGCGTCTAGCAGGACGTCACTCTACCGTGAGGCAGATTCTTTGCTGATGAAACGCCTACCTATCCTGCCACTGTTTACCTCTCGGCGAGGAATGTTCGCCTACTCGCAGAGGGTAAGGGGGCTAACGACGGTAAACCAGTGCTGGCACGACTTTCGGAGAGTTAGCTTGAGATAAACAATGCATTTTGCGCTCGGCGCTTCATCGCTGACGCAGGGTTTGAAAGCGGTTGTAAACAACGGTGAGTTTTGACCGCTTTGGAGGTGAGTCAAAATAAATGGCCATTGACAGCAGGATCAGTTTGGCGAAGCGCCCATCTCCATGGGCAATGCTAAGCGACTCCAGCAGTCGAGAAGTTCGGAAGTAGCGCACGGATAAGCCGTGTCGGCGGGCCTGATTCGCCAGGGCGCACCCGCAGATAGGTCGTACCGCAGCCATTAGGGCCGGTAATGAGGACGTTGTGATGCTGATGGATCCAGCGACTGCTGAGCAGGTCGGCGAACTGGCTGCGTTGCATGCCACGGGAGTGCTGGTAATCGATCTCTTCAGGATGGGCCTGTTGTTTCAGGCGGGTGGCCTTGAGCAGACGGGCCACTTTGTTATTGTTGTGGTGCGTGGTTTCCCGATCGACCATCAGGGTAAGACGTTCTTCAAAGCCCAGTTCAGCGTGGGTGGCCGGTTGCGCCAGTTGTTGTTCCAGGCCTTCGGCCATGCCGATAAGCTTCAGGCTGCGTAACGTGTTCAGGGTTTGGTTAATAAATATAGCGATCTCTCTGATGCCGGTTAGTGGTAGTACTCTTCACCGCGCAGGTTTTCGTGGTGATCCAGGAACAGCTCGTCCAGGGTGGATGCCTCCTCCGCTGTCAGGTGACAGAGGACATTAAAGTTTGATCAAAGTATGCCTCCTGCTAGTCTCAACCTAACAGGGGCACTTTTTTATGATAGACAACAATAAACGCACGGAGATGTGCTGCTTCGGTAGAGTCACTATTGAAATCAAAGAATCTTGGTCATGTAAAAATTGAACATTCGAATATCCCGTTCAGTAGCTGGTGAGAGTTAACCAGTCAAGTAAAGCAGACGCGCAGGGCGCGCAGCTTCGTTTTCTCGTCATCGCCGAATCCGAACGTTCGCTTTGCGACCTCAGCGGAGGGCTCTAATTAACGGTGCAACTAAAACAGGGATGTTTACAAACACAGCTAAAAATTGTCTCACTTCGTTCCGGGCTTGATTGCCCTCGACAGGATAGCCTTGACCCCGCTTCGCTCTGCCAAGGCTCCTGATTTACAAAGGCTTAATTTTTGGTGGCTTTGGGGAACTATTTAGAAGGTAGCCAGCTTGGATTTGACTGAAGTTCTAGCAATCTACGGCGCAGGACTTTCCACATTCGTTTTCCTGTGGAATGTCGTGCGCACTCGAAGGCGCGTGCGGGTGATAACTGTTTACGGTATAGATGGGGAAGATGACGACCTGAGATCGGGGTTGTTTGTGATTATTCAAAACCCATCGGCATCTGTTGTCCACATCGGAGGGCTCTCCATTCTTTACCCTGGTAATGAATCAAGCTTATGGGCTGTTATCAAGAACTCGATAAAGTACAGGCGCTGGTTTCCTACATATGGCTGGGTGCATATGAGTCCCCACTTGGTTGGGATTGAGGATGGCTGCCCTGTATCAATTGAACCCGGTCAGGCGCATCAGTTTCTGGTCCCTGATGATGTTCTTGAAAAAATCGTGGAGTCCGCTGAGAGGCGAGAAGTCATGGTTTCTGTTCAGGACCAACTATGGAACGAATCTCGCTCCAAACCAATCGACGTTCCGATACTCTCAGACTAAATTAAAAAATATAACAAGTTGCAGCATTGCACCGCCAATGGTCCCCGGCCCATCTTCCATGGCTCCTTCGCAGCCATTCCATGGTTGCCGCTGTGCTTCAGTGCTCTACGCAATTAGGAATGAGTTATGGAAAGAGAAGAACTGCATCAGCGGATTGAGCTGCTCCGAGAGAAGTTGAAGGAGGGAAGAATAAAGGTCGCCCCACATTTAGCTGATGATTTTTGGGCGAGCTTAGAGAAGGTCACGATAGCTCCTGATGGCTTGGTTGATCCAGACACCGTTGATGGTCGTGTCAGGTCTTTTTGCATGTTTATTGCGCATGAGCATGGCCGCCGGCAGTGGAAAGAAGCGGTTTCTTTAAGAGAGATTCAGGAAGGATACTTTCAGAGGGTCACCTACGCATTTGGTCAACTGTATGAAATGATGACAAAAGCCCAAGCTGATCCCTATAGGTTTGCGGATTGGTTTTCTTCCGAGGAGCAGAGAGTTCAAGAGTCGCAGCCCGTTATAGAAGAGTTCTTAGGGGAAATATGGGAGTTCTGGGAGAATATATCTGATCCGACATGGATTCATCTTGAAGATTCAATTAATTCCAAAGCGGTTTTCACTGGAGAGTTGTTTCCAGACGGGCGACAGAATATCGCGAGCTCCACAGGTATATATTTCGATACAACGATCCTGCCAGATCCTTTTATAAAAATATGGCCCATGCTTCAGTATATGGAGCGCAATGAAAAGTGCTGCGAGATTATCCGTTTAGCTTTGCAAACGCTGGGGTATAAGGAGTTAGCGTTGGCAGAATTAGATAATCCCATTGTCGCAATACTGCCGGATAGGCATAACCTTGAAGACGAATACAAAGAATTTGTTCACCAATGTGCAGTCTCAGATTCAATAGATCACACAAAGGTATTATTTGGACAAGCCCTCAAAGACAATGAGGAATTGTTTGATTTCTATTCGAAATTTTCTGATGCTGATCATGTTGTAAAAAGTTTAGTACATCCTGATAAATTGATTTTCGCAACTGAATGGGAGGGCTCTCTTTCCCATCAAATCAACCGGCTGCTTGAGGAACAGGGGTCCAAGTTTGGACTGACAAAAGCGGGGCAGGCTGTTTATCTTAATCTTATCAGTAGATTTTCACAGGCCAACGATGCGTTCCAGCGTAGTTGTCAGTTAAACGGAACACCGATAATAAAGGCGGAAACAAGCTGGATTTGGTATAACCAAATGATGGAATATAACTCTGGAAACAGTGCGGAAGATAGAGTAAACGACCTGCACATAGCGCGAGCACTTAATTCGACTGTCCAGAATGAAATGCCGTGGATGGGGAATATACCTCAAGAGTCGTTGATAGAGATGAGAAAGGTCGGTGCTTTAGATGAGGTGCGGCAGATTTTGGCGAAGGGTTTAAAGGATATTATCGAAGCAAACCCTGATAATTTTTACAGAACCGGCGACCAAGTTTTTGACAATTTGTATCATGCGTTTCAGGAACACAAAAAGCGAATAGAAGACCTGGCTAGCAAAAAATGGAAATTTGCTGGAAGAGATATAGGATCTTTTGTTGTGGTTGGTAGCATTGAAATTACAGCGGCTGTGACAGGACTACCACTGTATGGGGCCTTGGGTGCAATGGCAGGGATGACGGGAGCTATACCTAACGTTAAAGATCTAAAAGAGAAATACAGGCGACTGAAGGCAAATGAGTCTGAAATAAACAACACAGGTGTAGGAATTCTTCTAAAAAGCAAAAATGTATAACCTATGCATCAAAGAGACCGCTTTGTTCCGCTGGTGCTCCGCAAGCAGGCCCGCTATGCCAGCGTTTTTTCAAAACCTAAATGTTCGCTTTGCGACCAGGCCGAGCTTCCCAATATCTGAAATACAAGCGAATATTCGCTTTGCACCACGCGCTCTGTTGTCTACTAAATTGAGGCCAGTTGCTAACTATCGAGGCGGGTTCCAATTTCAACCGTCACGCAATGGAGATTGTCGTGGCGACTGGATGTGTAATGCCATCCGATCCGCTGACTGAGCTTTGTCGTCAGTTCCAGTCCGAGCCCGTACCCAGTATTTTCTGCTGTTTTTGTGGACTCAATAGGCCCTTCTAACTCTACTGGATTGCTGATCGAAATACGGTTCCCCTGTTGTTCGATAACGACGGTGCCTTCCCAGCAGTGTTGATAGGCGTTCCGAATCAAATTGCCCAGAATAATGCGTGCTGGCACCAGAGGTATCGTGCAACTAAGCGGGGTGGTGCTAATCTCCGTGGTTACGGGCTTCCCAGCTAAAAGATAAGACATTTCAGCGGCTAGCTCCCGTATCAGCTCTGGTACGTCGGCAGCCTCGGATTGAAGGGGCATATCTGGCTCATGATTCAGCCAGAGCAGCGTTTCGGTAAGATGTTTCATAGTCAGACTGGCGCGGTCGATACGATCGACGATGTTTTGCTCGTCCTCGAACTTTTCTCGTTTCTGCGTCAGTTTTCGGTGTAGCTCGATGTTGGAGCGGATTGTGCTGATTGGCGTCCGGAGTTCGTGGCTGGCGTGTCTGAGAAACCGCCGCTCACGGTCTACCGCTTGCTGCACCGAAGAGAGGCTGTTTCGGATAAGTTCCGCCATTTCATTCAGCTCAGGATAAGAAAAATCCGGCACCGGGTCTGAGAGTTTGTCGTTGTCGAGGGAATGAGTCCAGGCGCGCAACGCTGCCATGGGGCGAGACACGTGCCACAGGAGCAGCCAGCCAACGATAGAAACAAAACCAATCACGAGTATACTGACGGTCAGCGTGAACACTCGGTTTTGCCGGGAGGCTTGAGGTAGCACTTCCGAGGTTTGTCGAGGCGTCACTTTCTGACTCAGGTAAAGTGGGCCGTGAGCGGTATCTTCGCGCATCGCAAAGACGATCGACTTCGGACGGCTAAACCAGGCGCTATCTTCTTGCTTAAGCAGTTGGCCGGATTTACCCGGCCCACTCGGAAAGGCGCGAAAAGCATAGGCCGGCAAGTTACTCCACTGCGTTGCAACGTCAAAACCGCTGAACTCTCTGACCTGTTCATTTTCCCCAGCGCCAATCACGTCACTGAATGTTCGAGCGGCTTTTTCCATATTGCCTGCCATCGCCGCATCCAGCCCCCGGATAAAATGCTCCTTGGCGACCAATGTATAAGCCGCGACCAGAATGAGCCCCAAAGCGACAAAAGAGGCGATCAGAACTGCTCTGAGGCTAATCCTGTATCTAAACATTTGTTTTACCTGCTCCGGGAGGTTTCAGGGCAAAGCCGGCTCCGCTGATGGTGTGCAGCAACGGCTCGGCAAAGGGGCCATCAATGGCCTTGCGCAGGTTGTATATATGAACTTTGAGGCTGTTGCTATCGGGGTGGTCATCCCCCCAGGCCGAATCCATTAGTTCTTCACGAGAGACCGGGGACGGTGAGGCACGCATCAGGCGTTCGAGCAGGCGCCAACTCGTGGGCGACAGTTTAAGCGCCTGACCGTTTCGCTGGACGCTCTTCTCACTGAGGTTCATCTGCAGATCACCGCAAGTGAGTTTAAGGATCTGACCGCTGCGCCTGTGTGAAAGCGCTCGAACTCTGGCCAACAGCTCCTCCATTTCAAAGGGTTTGACCAGATAATCGTCGGTGCCGGCGTAAAACCCCTGCAGCTTATCGTCAAGTTGGTCACGCGCTGTCAGCATCAGTATCGGGGTATCGTTGCCATGCTCCCGCAAACGCTGACAAAGCCCAAGGCCATCCAGACGAGGCATGTTGATATCAAGCAACAGGACATCGTAGCTATTTTGTTTGATCAAATTCAGCCCGGCGATACCGTTGCTCACATGGTCACAAATGAACCCCTCCAGCTCCATGTATTGCACCAGCGTCTGAGCCAGGTCGAGATCGTCTTCGGCCAATAACAGTTTCAGCATGGATCGGACTCTTGTTTATCTGGCCTCACAGTAAACCAGCGGCGAATATCTGTGAATCTTTCGACCACATCATGCTGAATAGCGACCAGGACAGGTATCAGAATGAGGGTGATTACGGTTGCGAACATAATCCCGTATCCCAATGCCACAGCGGCCGGTATCAGAAACTGCGCCTGCGCTGATGTTTCAGACAACAGAGGCGCAAGGCCCGCAAAGGTTGTGAATGACGTCAGAAGAACCGCGCGTAGACGGCTCCTGCAAGCTTTGCTGATCGCTTCGATCTGATGGTCTGCATCGGGTTTCAATTCATTGTAACGGGATACCAATAAAAGGCTGTCATTCACTACAACACCACTGAGCGCAATAATACCATTGAGCGACAGAATGCTGATGGACAGATCGTTCATCCAGTGCCCCAGGATTGCTCCGACGATTCCGAACGGAATGGCTGTCATGATGAGGACGGGCTGAATATAGGATTTCAGAGGGATCGCCAGCAGCATGTAGATCACCAGCATGGCGATCATGAACACGTGCACCATAGAATCCTGTGTTTCTGCCTGTTGCTCCGCTTCACCGGCAAAATTGATATCGAGTCCCGGGTATTGCCGCTCCAGTGTCGGAACCAGCGCCTGCTGCAGATTGGCGACCAACTCGGAAGCCGACAGCATGTCCTTGTCCACCTCGGCGGAGAGATAGAGTGCCCGCTTGCCGTCAATACGGGTAATGGTGTCCCTGGAGTAGCCGTAGGTGACCGTAGCAACACTGGACAGTGGAAGCACGGTGCCGTCGTCTGTACGGATGTTGGCATTCAGTACGTCAGTCGGGTTTTCGCGGGCGCCTTCCGGGTAGCGAACTTTAACCTCTACTTCGTCGCTACTGCGCTGGAAGCGCTGAACCACCTGACCACTGAAGGCCTGAAGCACTTGCGTTGCGAGGGTGCCAGTGCTCAAGCCCAAGGCCTTGCCCTGGGCGTTGAGTTCCAGAAACAGGCGTGGCTGGCTGGCTTCGATGTTATCTTCGATCCCACTGATCGCCGGGATTGTTGAGAGCTGTTCCTTGATATCCCGGCCGGCTGCTGTCAGCACTTCATCGTCAGAAGCCCTCAATTCAATGCGAAGTGCGTCCACCGTTTCGCGTCGGCTGGCGATGCTGAGGGTTCGTACACCCTCAGGCAGGCTAGCGCTACGCCTCCATTGGCTGGAAAAGGTGGTGATGTCGTATGGTGAGTCTGGCGCCAGCTCAATCGTGACTGTTCCGGACTGGTCGCTTTCGGAGAGAACCTGCAGGCTGGCAATGCCGGTCTGTGTATCGACGTTTGCGCGTTTAACAAGCTGCTCATCCACTTGATGAGCTTTTTGCTCCAGGGCAAGCAAAGCGGAGTGAGTCAGGCCAAAGCTGGCGTCGGTTTCCATGGTGATGTTCGCTCGGACCGTATCGCCCGGTATGTTCGGAAAAAAACTGGTCCGAACGGTACCATTGAAAGGCATGGCCATAACCAGAGCAAACAGGGCAAGGAACAGAATCAAAACTGCGTACCGGTAAGCGAGTGCCCAGTCGATAACCGATTTATAGATCCGGTCGTTGAACCACTGAAGACCGGAATCTGCTCCATGCTGGATACGTCGCCAAGTTTCAAGGAGCAGGTTCTTGCTGGCTCTTCGATGTGTGTTCAGGTGTGCCAGGTGTGCCGGCAGAATGAGCTTTGACTCAACAATGGACAACAACAGGCAAATAGTGACAACGGCAGCGAACTGGGCGTAGATCTGTCCAAGCCTGCCGCTGAGATTCGACAAAGAATAGAAGGCCACCACGGTGGTGAACACGCCGAAGAGCGTGGGCACCGCCACTCGCAGGGTGCCTCGAATGGTATTGCGAAGGGTATCGCCTTCCTGTTTGCGCACGGTATAAATGCTTTCGCCCACAACCACGGCATCATCCACGACAATCCCCAGAGCCATGATGAAACCAAATGTGGTGAACTCGTTCAGTGAAAGGCCGGTAAACCGGTCACCCATGAAATACAGCGTTCCGAAGAAGATAAATGGCAGCCCCATGGATACCCAAAACGCCACCGTAAGGTTCAGGAACAACGCCAGAAGAACGAATACCATCGCAATACCGGTAAGTGCGTTGGTAATGAGCAGGTCCAGTCGTTCACTTATTGAGGTGCTGCGGTCGTACCAACTGGTGAGCTCTACGCCCTGTGGCAGAGTTCCATTGCTATGCCATTCCTCAACCACCTGTTTGGCGGCTTCTACCGTCTCGGTGATGTCGTCCAGGCCGGTAGTGATCACTTGCAAAGCAACGCTGTTTTCGCCGGCAAAGCGGGACAACACAGCAGTATCATCGTCGTAGGTGTCGTTAATGAAAGCGATATCACCCAGGGCGACAATCACACCATCGCTGCTGGTGATCAGAGGAATGGCGGCAAATTCTTCCTTAAGGTAAGCCTGTTGAGAGGCTTTCAGTTGCAGATAGACCTGTTCATTTTTCAGGACCGCCGTCATGGTGCTGGACGAACCCTGATTGATCGCATCTTCGACATCGGACAGGGATAATCCGTAGGCTTGTAAACGCCCCTCATCAATCTCTATCGACATCATCGGGTCAAGCCAACCGGATTTGCTTACCCGGCTGATTGTAGACTTTGCAAGCAAGTCAGATTTCAGCTCTTCGGCCAATTGTTGCAGAGTGTGGCGGTCTGCTTCGCCATGTAGCTGCAACCAGAGCGAGTGCTCTTCACGTTCCGCTTTTTCAATAACCGGACTTTCAGCGTCGGCCGGAAACGTGGAAATGGCATCCACCTTGTTTTTGACATCTCGTAGCAGCACATCCAGGTCGTATTCGCTTTGCTTTTCGACAGTGACAGTCGTGCCGCTGGCAGTCGATGTGCTGGTGATGTCCTCAATGCCGTTAACATCTTCCAGTTGGTCCTCAATCTTGATGGCCAGCCCTTCCTCCGACTGCTGGGCTGAGCCACTGTTGTAAGTGACCGAAATGGTCAGGCTGTCTGGCTCGATGCTCGGGAATGCTTCTTTACGAAGGTCTCCGGCCTGAAGAACACCGAGGCCGATGACCAAAACCAGCAAAAGATTGGCCGCAACCGGGTTGTTGGCAAACCAGGGTATGAGGCCCTTGTTCCAGCTTCGGTCATTCATTGGACGCCTCCACCGGATTGACGGCCATGCCTGGCATATAAGTGCTCAATGGATGAGTCAGCACGTTCACGGTTTGGCCGTAAAGCGAGGCCGGCGGACGGATATAGATGGCCTGCTCGTCACTGGCGACCGGGTCTGCGGAGAACCTGGCCAGAACGCCATCGTTTACGTACCAGACTTCCCCTCGTTGGCTGAGTGAGGACGAAGGCAGGCGCCAAAGATCGCTCAGTTCACGGCCTTTGATTTCAGCCCGGAGGAAAGCGCCGGGCGCCAGCATGACGGCTTGCTCCAGTGGCCGATCTACAGCTGCGATTACTGACTGCTGTCGGGTTGTATCATCCAGGTGCAGCTCCGTGCGTTGAATATAACCGCGCCATTGCTGCCCGGTTTCAACAGAAACCAGGTTTACCGGCCACTGGCCGTTGTCCAGAACTTCGATATCCGGTAGCTTCTGCCAGTCGAGTTGAGAAACCGACAAAGAGATCTCGATTCGGTCTGCACTGTAGAGTTCAGCTATGTCGTTCCCGGCCTGCAGGTAACTGCCCGGTGAGACGGTGCGGCTGACAACCAGCGCGTCAAAAGGCGCTCTGACAAGGGTTTGTGCCAGGTCTTTTTTGGCACTGGCCACCGCAGCCTCGGCGTTAACGACCGCCGCTTGAGCTTGCTTTACTTGAGGTTCATGCAGCACCAGGGGAGAGTCTGGATCGCCAGTCATTCCGGAAGCTTCCCACTCCAGGACTGCCTGCTCCGCTTCTCTTTCGGCCTCAAGAAGATCTACCTGCGCACTGGCCAGATCATTTTCTGCGCTGGCAAGCGCCGCACGATAATCGCTGTCTTCCAGTGCCAAAAGAAGGTCGCCCTTGCTCACGACATGTCCGGATTCAAACGCGCTTGCGAGTTCAGAAACCTGGCCGGAAACCTGGGCAGTGAGAGTTATTTCATATCGTGACCTGGCCGCACCAAAAGCTTCAACGTTGACAGCATGAGACCCTGTTATTGCTGAAACAACACCGACATCGGGTGCAATACCACTATTCTCTTTCGCGGGCAGAGGCCGACTTTCCTGATCCCGGAGTTTCTGGCTGTTATAAAGGAATACACTGATCAGCACGCCAACGGCGGCCAACAAAACAAGCCATTTTGCGTATGGTCGGATCATGACTGATCGGTCTCCTTGATGCCCAGCCCCAGTGCAAGCCCGAGTGTAATTCGGTTGCTCAGGCGCTCGTAGGTTAAGTCGTTAAGTTGCGATTCCAGATCGAAGGTCTGCTGTTGCACTTCGAGCAGGTCGAGTACAGAAACCAGACCATTCCGGTACTTCTGTTGGTACTGTTGATAGTTGCGGCGGGCGCTCAGCAGTGCGCTGTCTATCTGCTGTTGCTGTTTGGCAAGGCTCGATTCCTGGCCGATTGCATTTTCAACTTCCTGCACTGCGTTCAACAAGGTTTCCCGGTATGCCTGATAGCTCCTGGCAGTGGTCAATTCTGCAGCTTCAGCATTGGCTTTAAGCTCACCGCCACGAAACAGGGGCGCCGTTAATTGACCGAGCAATGACCACACCGGGTTTCTCAACAGAGCTTCGCTTGGTGGTGTTCCTGTTTCGCTCAGGGCCGCTTCCAGGCTGATCGAGGGCAGCATTTCTTTGTAGGCAACAGACGTACGGAAGTCGTTTGCTTCTATGGCCAGATAGGCCGCTTTCAGGTCCGGTCGGCGCTGTAACGTCTGGTCAGCAAGGTCGGCCAGGGGCAAAAGAACTTGCGGGTAGTCGGCGGCAATGGCCGTACTGCCATGACTCCGGCCGAGCAATAGATTCAAAGCTCTTTGTTGCTGCTGCAGGGACTCCTGAACGGAGATCAATGTCGCCCTGGCACTCGCTGCGGAGCTTTGGGCACTGTCGAGGTCCTCAAGGTCACCCAAACCAGAGCGGTAGCGCTGAAGAATCCACTGTTCGTTTTTTTCCAGCAGTTCCACGCGTTGCATCTCGATGGCGACAGATCGATTCAGGTTAACCAGCTTCAACCAGCCCTGCATGACCTCGGCTGCGAGCGTATCCCTGGCAGCCTGGTAAAGAGCCAGCTGTTCGGCCACATCGCTCGCGGCTGCCGATGCCTCATCAGAGATCTTCGCCCACAAATCCAGCTCCCAGCTAATGCTGATGCTGCCGGTGTAGGTGGTATCGAGATCTTCCGTTGTATTTGCACCGAACCCAGCCTCGATGTCGGGGAGTTGATCCGCCCGAGTTGCTCGGTATTGAGCCCGGAGAATTTCGAGGGAAAGCAGTGTTTGTCCAAGGTCAGGGTTGGCCGCACGCGCTTCGGCAATCAGCACGTTCAGGTCACCGCTGTTGAGTAAATCATCCAGGTAGGCTGTTTCGGAACCCTCATCCAGCTCAGACCAGGAGACAAGATTCTGACGGTCAGAATCGGCCTGAGCCAGATAATCCGGGCTTGTGGACAACGAACTGCAGCCGGCAGCAGCCAGCCAGAACAGGACAATCGGTAATGCTTTCAAGCAGGGGAAGCGACACATAAACGAAATCCAATCGAGCGCAGATGAACCTGCGGTAAGCAACTGGATTCAGACTATCTGTAGGCTGGTTAATGGAGGGTTAAGGTCTTCATGGATTTGCCTTAAATTCATAACGCGAAATTGCTGCCTGGCCCCGTTGCAGGCGGCAAACTCTATAACTAGAAATAACTTGCGGTCTCTATCCTCCAAGGGAGGCAGAATCATGACACCTTCTAGCAGCAATTCATCCCGGAACAAGGGAAAACTAGTCGGACAAAAACTGCTACTAAAACTCGAACAGATCTCGGCAATCCGTATTCGGTTAGAAATCGCAGAGAATGTTTGCGAACTGGCGATGTTCAACATGGCGATCGATTGCAAACTGCGTTTCTGCGACATGGTTAAGCGATTGGTTCGGGATGTTTCCAGAAGTGGAGAGGTTCTGGACTGGGCGCAAGTAATGCAGCAGAAAACCAATCAGCCCGTCAGGTTTGAGATAACCAAAAAGACACGTAATTCCGTTGAGTCGTGAATCAAATATCGCGGCTTATCTGGCATGGATTATCTTTGGCCGAGCCTGGTCAGAAGGTGTGACCACATAACCACCCATCAATACGCCCGTATCGTCAAGAAGTGGATTGGGAGTATTGGACTTGATCCCTCCGTCTATGCCACTCACTCGATGAGACGCAGCAAACCAACATTGATCTACAAGCAGACCAAAAATTTTCGTGCTGTCCAGCTGTTGTTGGGGTACACCAATATGTCCAGTACTGGGCGATATCTGGTTGTTGAGGTGGAAGATGCTTTGGAGATAGCCGAGAGTATTGAGATCTGATTGGTATTAGGTGGCTTTGCGATCCTCGATCGTTGGGTGAGGTAGTGGTTCCCAGGGGAAGTCGGTGATCCTGCCGAGTACCTTCGGTGCTAAACAAAAGCGGACATTCCAGCCCCTCACCTTGAGGGCGGTGGGCTCGAATATGGTACCGGCCAGAATGTGAGCGCCTATCTCAGAACCGATTTCTACCACGAATACGGTGAGCTCCTCGCCAGCTTCCTGTGCCAACTGCATGACACGGCACGCTGCCGACTGGCCCGCCGGGCCGACGCCGACGCCGACGCCGACGATAAGAACATCATATTACATCGATTAGCATTCTTCGGCTTTCTCCGGTTAGTTTTCTGGGGTTGGGACGCAGAATATTAGGGCCTCGCAAATCTGCGTGAGTAAGTGCTCGGTCTTATCCAGATGTTTTTTCTTTGTGGCCAATAGCCTTGGTATGTCGCTTAATAGATTGTCTTTACCTTGGAAAGCACTTCATGGCCGCCAGACCATGGGTCATGCGAAGGTCCCTGTGTTGTTTGTCCAACTCTTTCTCGGCGAAACGTTTAATTTTGGAGAGCGTAAAGAAAAAATGCTGATCCTTTAGCATGGTCCATCACCGACTGCGCGTGAAATCTTGAATTCCCGATTCGTAAAAAGGCCCCCTAAAGCGGGGGCAACAGGGGGTACATAACATTAATTCACTGCCTCCGAGAGTCTCTGTTCCAGCTCGGGAACTGCTTCGAACAGGTCCGCTACCAAGCCGTAATCCGCCACCTGGAAGATCGGCGCTTCTTCGTCCTTGTTGATCGCTACGATCACCTTGGAGTCAGACATGCCGGCCAGGTGCTGGATGGCACCGGAGATACCAACAGCGATGTACAGCTGCGGGGCAACGATCTTACCGGTCTGACCGACCTGCATGTCGTTGGGCACGAAGCCTGCGTCAACGGCCGCACGGGAAGCACCAACAGCGGCGCCCATCAGATCGGCAACCTGCTCCAGCATCTTGAAGTTGTCGCCGTTCTGCATGCCACGGCCACCGGAAACCACGATACCCGCGCTTCCCAGGTCCGGACGGTCAGACTTGGCCAGTTCTTCGTTGACGAAGGTGGACAGGCCAGCGTCTTTGACCACGTCCAGCTGCTCAACGGAGGCGGAGCCGCCCTCACCGGCAACCGGATCAAAGGCGGTCGGGCGTACGGTGATGACCTTGATGCTGTCAGCGGATTTCACCGTAGCAATGGCGTTACCGGCATAGATCGGGCGAACGAAGGTGTCCTCGGACTCCACACGCATGATGTCGGATACCTGGGCAACGTCCAGCAGCGCCGCAACGCGTGGCATGAAGTCTTTACCGGTAGTGCCGGCAGCGGCCAGGATATGGCTGTAGCCCTTGCCTACTTCGGCCACCAGCTCACCCAGGTTCTCACCCAGGAAATGACCGTACGCAGCGTTGTCGGCAACCAGTACCTTGTTCACGCCTTCGGCCTTGGCAGCCGCTTCGCCTACAGCGCCGCAGTTTTCACCGGCAACCAGTACGTCAATGTCGCCACCGATGGCCTTGGCAGCAGCCACAACATTCAAGGTGGCCTGCTTCAGCTCGCTGTTGTCATGTTCAGCAATTACAAGGATGCTCATTTAGATCACCTTCGCTTCGTTCTTCAGTTTGTCGACCAGCTCAGCTACGTCAGCGACCTTCACACCCGCCTGACGGGAAGCCGGGGCCTCAACCTTCAGGGTGGACAGACGCGGAGCAAGCTCAACACCCAGGTCAGCCGGGCTCATGGCATCCAGCGGCTTCTTCTTGGCCTTCATGATGTTCGGCAGGGATGCGTAGCGCGGCTCGTTCAGGCGAAGGTCGGTAGTCACAACCGCCGGCAGGTTCAGGGCCACGGTCATCAGGCCGCCGTCGACTTCGCGGGTCACGTTGACCTTTTCGCCTTCGACAACCACTTCAGACGCGAACGTGCCCTGACCCATACCGGTCAGCGCGGCCAGCATCTGGCCTGTCTGGTTGTTGTCGGAATCGATGGACTGTTTGCCGAGAATGACGAGCTTGGGCTCTTCTTTCTCTACCACGCTCTTGAGCAGCTTGGCCGCTTCGAGAGACTGAACCTCTTCGTCAGTTTCGATGTGGATACCCCGGTCAGCACCCAGTGCCAGAGCGGTACGGATTTGCTCCTGGCAGGCCTTCGGGCCGATGGATACCACCACGATTTCACTGGCAACGCCCTTCTCCTTCAAACGAACCGCTTCTTCAACAGCGATTTCGCAGAATGGGTTCATTGCCATCTTGACGTTGGCGAGATCAACGCCGGTGTTGTCCGGCTTGACGCGCACCTTTACGTTGTAGTCGATAACTCGTTTTACAGAGACCAAGACCTTCATTTATCACCCGTTTTGTTTCGTTCAAACACGTTCAATCAGAGTAGCAATCCCCTGGCCAACACCAACGCACATGGTACAAAGGGCATAGCGGCCGCCAGTCCGCTGCAACTGGTGGGCAGCAGTCATCAGCAGGCGGGCGCCCGACATGCCGAGAGGGTGACCAAGTGCGATGGCACCGCCATTCGGGTTCACCCGAGGATCGTCATCAGCAATACCAAGCTCTCTCAGAACCGCTAGGCCCTGAGCGGCAAAGGCTTCGTTCAATTCGATGACGTCGATATTAGCAATGCTGACTCCCTGTTTCTCCAAGAGTTTTCGAACCGCTGGTACTGGACCCACACCCATGATTCGAGGCTCCACACCGGCGGTGGCCATGCCGAGAATTCTCACCATCGGCTTCAGACCATGCTGCTTTACAGCGGATTCGCTGGCAACCAGCATCGCTGCGGCACCATCGTTGACGCCGGAGGCGTTGCCGGCGGTTACGCTGCCATTCTCACGGAATGGCGTGGGCAGTGAGGCGAGTTTCTCGATAGTCGTACTGCGTGGGTGCTCATCGCTGTCAAAAACCAGCGGATCCTGCTTTCGACGCGAAATAGACACCGGGACGATTTCTTTCTTAAATAGGCCTTCCTGCTGAGCCCGAATAGCTTTCTGTTGAGAATGGAAGGCAAAGAGATCCTGGTCTTCCCTGGAAACATTAAACTGTTCCGCGACGTTCTCTGCGGTTTCCGGCATAGAGTCGACGTTGTACTGCTTTTTCATCAACGGGTTCACGAAGCGCCAGCCAATGGTGGTGTCCTCAATTTCTTGCGCCCGGGAGAAAGCAGTATCTGCCTTTCCTATGACATATGGTGCTCGTGACATAGATTCCACGCCACCCGCTAATACTAGGTCCAACTCATGCGCGCGGATGGCGCGGAAAGCAGTGCCCACGGCGTCCATGCCGGAACCGCAGAGCCGGTTAAGGGTAGTACCGGGTACGGAAGTGGGCAAACCAGCCAGCAACGCGGACATTCGAGCCACATTGCGATTGTCTTCACCGGCCTGGTTGGCGCAACCCATCATGACCTCATCGATGGCGGTCGGATCCAATTCCGGAGCTTGCTCTAGTACGGCCTTAAAAATATGTGCCGCCAAGTCATCCGGGCGAACACTTGCAAGAGTACCGCCGAAGCGGCCGATGGCCGAACGGCGCGGATGGCAAAGGTATACATGCGTCATAGATAACACCTCAAAATATTAGGCTTGAACCAGGCAAGCATTTTCATGCATCTGTACCAACCGGCTTTGAACCGGACCGCCTGACGATTGGTTTTGCGACACAAGTTTCAGATGTTCCTGATCGTTTAGTTAGCGATCGGAGCACTTTTCTGATGCTGCTGTTGGAATCGAGTAGTTCACCGACAATCCCTTTCCGGAAGGCCATTACGATCAGTACGAAAATCGCGCCCTGAATAAACATGACCCACTGCCCAGCCTCGGCAAGAGAGCTTTGAAGCGTGACAATGATGGCAGCTCCGATAATAGGTCCCAATATTGTTCCCACACCACCAACAAGAGTCATCAATACAACTTCACCTGATAAATGCCAATTGGCTCCATCGAGGGAGGCCAGGCCGAAGACAATTACCGAGAGACCTCCAGCTAATCCCGTAAAAGCTGCTGAAAGTACAAATACACCAAGCTTATAGTTTTCTATGCTATATCCGAGTGAGACTGCACGATCAGGATTCTGGCCAATTGAGCGTAGAACCTGTCCAAACGGCGAATGCACAATGCGATTGATGGCAAGAAAGCTAAGGGTGCAAATTCCTAAGACTACGTAATAAAAAGAAATGTTGTTATTAAGGTCAATAAATCCAAGCAACTCTCCCCTGGGTACGTTTTGGATACCATCCTCGCCACCGGTAAAAGGAGCCTGCAAATAAAGAAAATAGATCATTTGAGCTAAGGCAAGAGTAATCATTGCAAAGTAAATTCCGAGTCTTCTTACAGCAATATAACCAAAAATAATGCCAAGAACTGTAGAAGCAGCAACCCCGATCAGGAGGCCTAATTCAAATCCTAGATCCCAACTAGTTAGAGCGTACGCGGTTACATATCCCGACGTACCAAAGAAAGCCGCATGCCCAAAAGACAACAAACCAGCATAGCCAAGAAGCAGGTTGAAGGCGCTGGCGAATAATGCGAAACATAAAAGCTTCATAAGGAAAACCGGATAAAATGCAAATGGAGCAACCAATGCAAAAAAAATCACGACAAATAATATTAAGATGCGCATTATAAAATCCTCCTCAGGCTGTCTTGCCAAATAGTCCAGACGGTTTGACCAGAAGAACAACCACCATAACTACAAAAATAACTACATTGGATGCTTCGGGATAGAAGACCCGGGTCAACCCTTCGATGATGCCAAGGCCAAAACCTGCAATTATGGCTCCACCAATTGAGCCCATTCCGCCTATAACGACTACTGCAAATACGATGATAACAAGGTCAACACCCATAATAGGTGAAACTTGATAAACAGGCGCTGCTAAGACTCCAGCAAAGGCTGCCAATGCTACACCCGCCCCATAAGTGAGAGTTATCAGAATTGGGACACGAACACCAAACGCCTGTACAAGTCCTGGGTTCTCAGTAGCTGCGCGGAGGTACGATCCAAGCTTTGTTCTCTCAATCAAATACCATGTAAAAAAGCAGACAACTATTGAGGCAATAATTATCCAGCCTCTGTAGATTGGAAGGTACATGAACGATAAGTTTAGTGTTCCCTTAAGTAATTCAGGAACCTCGTATACTTGGCCGGAAACGCCAAAGATGTTCAAGAACAAAGCCTGAATCATTAATGCAATGCCAAAAGTAAGCAAAAGTCCATACATATGGTCTACGTGGTATAGTTTTCTAATGAATAGTCGCTCAATTAATATTCCGAAGAAGCCAACAATCACAGGAACTATAATAAGTGCAAGCCAGTAATTTACTCCTAAGTAGGTCAAAAGAATCCAGCCAATAAATGCGCCAAGCATATAAAGCGCACCGTGTGAAAAGTTTATGATGTTAAGAAGTCCGAAGATAATGGCTAGTCCTAAACTAAGGATTGCGTAAAACGAACCGTTTATCAGGCCGATAGCCATTTGGCCCATAATTACCTGTATAGGCATACCAAAAATTTCAACCATGGCTACCTTCCTCCTCACTGACGACCTCAACGCTCAGATATCTTTCTACCTGTGCTGGATCATCAATCACCTCTTGATTAGTGAATTCTTTAACGACGGTCCCGTCCTGAAAAACGTAATGACGATCCGCCAACTGGCTCGCAAAATTGGAGTTCTGTTCTACCAGAAGAATCGTTGTACCTCGTGACTTGAGAACCTTTATGACGTCTGCTATGGCGTCAATGATGATAGGAGCGAGACCCTCGGTAGGTTCATCAAGCAAAAGGAAATGAGCACCTGTGCGTAAGACTCTTGCCATAGCCAGCATTTGCTGCTCGCCACCTGATAAGTGGGTGCCTCGGCTCGTTAAACGCTCTCTGATATTGGGGAACAGGGAGTATATTTCGTCCAAGGACATGGGATTGTCACTAACGACAGGGGGCAGCATCAGATTCTCTTTAACCGTTAGCGAACTGAAAATTCCACGCTCTTCAGGAACGTATCCGATACCTTTCCGGGCTATTTGGTCCGAAGACAGCCCGATAACTTCTTCGCCATCAAATCGGATGCTACCCTCTCTCGTTTGAAGTACCCCCATAATAGCCCTGAGTGTGGTCGTTTTCCCGGCACCATTTCGTCCCAGCAAAGTAACCACTTCTCCGCGATCTACATGGAACGATGCGCCATGGACAACCTGGGACTCACCGTATTTCGCGGTGAGGTTTTCCACAGTAAGCAGTGAATCTTTCATAGTCAGGTTCTCTTGTTTTCACCGGTTCCTACGTACGCTTCAAGGACCTTTGGATGCTGGGAGACATAGTTGTAGTCACCCTCAGCTAAGACCTGTCCCCGCTGCAGAACTGTAATAACGTCGGATAGTTCTGCAATGACGCTCATGTTGTGCTCAACCATCAGGACGGTTTTCCCCTTGGCCACGTGGCCGATAAGAGCACTGATTTTCTTGATGTCTTCTTGTCCAAGGCCTGCCATGGGCTCATCAAGAAGCAGGACCTCTGGCTCCAGTGCCAGTGTGGTGGCCAGTTCAAGCGCGCGTTTGCGCCCATAGGGAAGCTCGCCGGCACGCAGTGAGACATATTCCTGCAGACCGACGTCTTTTATGAGGGAAAGGCATGCCTCATCCATGTCGTCCATGCTCACTACGGATTTCCAAAACTGGGACGGTTTTCCGTATTTCCGAAGCCGTGCCATCTTGACGTTTTCAAGGACTGTCATTTCGGGGAAGATCGCAGAAATCTGGAACGACCTGACCATGCCTTTTCTGGCAAGACTTGCCGAACGTATGCCGGTGATATCTTCGCCCTTGAATGTAATGGTGCCGGCTGACGGTTGGTGAAATTTGGTAATTAGATTGAACAGAGTACTCTTACCAGCACCGTTGGGGCCGATTACTGCGTGGAGTGTCCCTGCTTTGACCCTCAGGTTAACCTCTTGAACTGCCGTAAAGCCCATAAAGTTCTTGGTGAGCCCATGAGTTTCGATGACGAATTCTGTATCCACGAAGAAAGCCCCTTGTTGTTGTGGTCAAATGGGTAGACTGACGCCTACCCTTGAGTTTGAAGCGTTAACCGTTGTGAGAAACGTATTTGCACTCACTTTGCTCAAGAGGCCGAAATGCCTCGTCACCTGGAATAGTTCGGAGAATCTCCGCCATATCCCACTCAGACTGGGATTCAGCCGGAGTTTTGACTTTAGCCAGATACATATCGTGAACCATTCGTCCGTCCTCACGGATATACCCGTTGCGTGAAAAGAAGTCGTTGATAGGTTGAGATTTCATATACTTAACGACCTGGTCGGCATCATCGGTACCAACACTTTCGATGGCTGTCAGGTACTGAGTGATTGCAGAGTAGACACCGGCGTGAACCATCGTTGGCATACCGCCATGGCGATCATAGAAACGCTCTGCAAATTCCCGCGTTCTATCATCGAGATCCCAGTAATAGCCGGTTGTAAACTGCATTCCCTGCGCAACATCAACTGTGAGGGCCTGGATATCGCCCAAGAACACCAACATTCCCGCAAGAATTTGCCCGCCCTGGGTTATTCCAAATTCATTAGCTTGTTTCACGGCAGTGCTAAAATCGTTCCCGGCGTTCGCTAGGCCAATCACCTGGGCCCCTGAGGCTTGAGCCTGGAGAAGGTAAGAAGCAAAGTCACTTGTACCCAAGGGATGTCGGATCGTACCGACGACATTCCCTCCGTTCGCTGTTACCACATCCGAAGTGTGGCCCTCCAAAGAGTGACCGAAGGCATAATCCGCGGTAATGAAATACCAGTCTTTATAACCCTCCTTTACGATGGCATTACCGGTACCCGTGGCCAACGCAAAGGTGTCATAGACATAGTGAATACCGTATTTGGAGCAGCCATCTCCTGTTAGCCGAGTGGATGCGCTTCCAGCCGAAATGGTTACTTTGCTGCGTTCATCACCTAAACTGAAAAGAGAGAGTGCCGACGCAGAATCCATTGATTCTATTATCATGTCGACATTTTCTGAGTCAAACCAACGGCTTGCTGTCGCCTGTGCTACGCTCACCTTGTTCTGATAGTCGGCTGATAGAAGCTCGATCGGCTTCCCCAGGACTTCGTTGCCATAATCTTCGATGGCCATTTCTGCAGCCAGTACTGCGCCAGGGCCTCCTATGCCTGAGTAAACGCCCGACATGTCAACCATGGCGCCAATTTTAACAACGTTATCACTGAGCTCTTGGGCACTTACCGTGGAAATAGACAGCGCCAAAGCGGTCGCTGGTAGGGCAAACTTAGTTAAGTTGGGGAAAAGGCTTGTCATAGTAATTTCCTCTTTTTGTGTGGCCAGTATCGACCTTTTTATTGTCTTCTTGGATGCGCTGGAGAACAGCTAGTATCTCTTAAGCGAACAGCAGGCCAAAAAATAAATATTTAATAGATTTCAATTATTTATGAATTATTATTCGCTGAAGGAGGTGTCGGAGAGAAAGAGATTCTGTAGTCGACGAGAACACTAAATCTATGCTGTGGACACATGACCTGTCCACAATCACGGAATCACTCACTGCCTAGTAATGTCGGTTAATTTCGCCCCGTTTTCCGTAGTTCCACACATATACTAAGTATTCAGTGCGGTATGGCGTCATTGCTACTTGATGGGTTCGAACGTAAATAAGTTACAGTATGGCTGGAAGGGGATTATTTATGCTCGGGAGTAATCCGAGTGCCAGAAAGCCATGCGCTGGGTTTTCCGTCGAGTTGTAAGGTGGAAATAAGAGGGATGGGATACGTTAAGGACGGGAGGTAATTTGGAGAAGTCGGTAAGCTGTGCTGTTCACCGTCTTACGGTCTAGCTTCAGCGCCTGAGCTGCCGCACATTGTGTCCAGGCGGCAGCGACCGATCCAGGTCGCACCCCTTCAATTAAAATGGCGGCTTCCTGCGCATCTATTCCGTTATTAGCATTACTGGAAATGCCTGCTTCGTCCAACCAGAGCATCACCGAGGTAATACCGGGGAGCAAAAAGATCTGTTGTTCTAATAGCGCTTGAATCGATTTGAGGGATTCATCATTTTTAAGTCGTATACGAATTGTGGTTGCTGTTCCGCCGATTGTTGGGTTCAGGTTTAATAGCGGACGACCAGATAGGCAGCATACAGCATTAATTCGGCTGCTATTCGTACTGTTCTGGAGGGCGGGGGCCCACGAGCTTTGGGTTGGGAACCGATTCAGAGCTGATGCGTACTCGTAGAGGCAAAAGTAACGAGGCCCCGCCGATAGGGATTCATATCGGCGGATCCGGAGAAGATCCTCGCATATAAATGCGTTGGTTAATTCGCTTTTTACATGCCAGGCATCAAGGATTGTCTCACTGCTTGGCTCGGCGTCGTACCAGATTCCAAATACTTTCCCCATACTTCTCTCCCTCCAGAAATCGACGTCGGCAATTTGAGAACTCTGACCTAAACCGCATTTATATAAACTTAGATGTCTTTTGCTCACGACCCTAAAAAAAGCGTTGTGATAATATAGCCTTTCGTCGTAACAAGGGAGAAACCCGGTATCGGTCGATACCGTAGAAAGAAGCCAAATGGTCTAGAACATCGACAATAATCGAGCAACCAAGCTTGTCCGCCCATTCCAAAGGCCCTCTCGGATAGTTGACGCCACTGCGCATCGCAGTATCACAATCGTCTTCGTTACAGACCCTCAGATAAACGGCATCGGCCGCCTCGTTGGCAAGCATGCAGATGGTTCTCATCATTATCATTCCTGGAACATCTCCAATTTGTGAGACGTCACCGCCTATCGCCTTTAACAAACCAATGGCGTCTTCCAAAGCATTCGCGGAGCAGTTGTCCGATGGCGCGATGACTAAACGCCTGGGCGCGGAGAAATCAATGCAAAGGTCCAACAGCACCAGATTGTCAATTTGACTGTCAAAGGCCCTTTGTGTGGATGAACGTCCATCTGTCAGTGCCAGAGTTGCATCGCCAACCTGTATGACACCGGATCCCTCAGTTCGCTCAACCATAATACCGTTCGCCGACATTGAATCGGCCAGGCTTGCCAAGGGGCCTAGGTCGCCCTTCACCTTTACAGAAATTGGCGAGTTGTTTGCCGATAGGGAGGCGGGAAGGGTTCTTGGGGCCCCTTCACGGTAATCAAAAAACCCTTGACCGCTTTTCCGCCCCAGTAGTCCCCCGTCCACATACTCTTTCTGGACGATTGACGGTAAAAACCGCGAGTCTCGGTAAAAAGCGTCAAAGACGGACGTGGTGACCGCATAATTGACATCCAGACCAATGAGGTCCATCAGCTCGAACGGCCCCATCCGGAAGCGCCCGCAGTCACGCATCACAGCATCAATCGTAGCGACGTCTGTCGCGCCCTCTTCCAACACGCGCAAGGCTTCAGCATAAAACGGACGAGCAACACGGTTCACGATAAACCCTGGGGTGGATCGGGCGTGAACTGGATGTTTCCCCCAATATGCGGAGAGCTCTGAAATTTGGTCGGCAATCTTGGGATCCGTTGCCAAACCACTGATCACTTCAACGAGTTTAAGGATAGGGGCAGGGTTAAAGAAATGCATTCCAATCAACCGCTCCGGGCGTTTCAAAGCAGCGCCTATAGCAGTAATCGATATTGAAGAGGTATTAGTTGCGAGGACGACATCTGGTTTACAGATTTCCTCAAGATCCCTAAAAAGTTTCTGTTTGATCTCAAGGTTTTCTACGATTGCCTCTACAACCAGATTTGCTGGAGCCAAAGCCTTCAGGTCAGAAATAGCAGAAATGCGCCCAACGATCTCAACCAGACGGTTTTCCGAGATCTTGTTGCGTGCCACCAAGCCTTCCAGACCTGACTGAACATGCTTTATACCTTTTTCGGCAGCCCCTTCGGCTGCATCGAACAGAAGTACTCGATGACCGGCGCTGGCCGCCACCTGGGCTATTCCGGCCCCCATGGTGCCGGCGCCCACGACCCCTACGCACTTGTCAGAGAAAGGATTACTCATTAATTCGTCTCCAGATTCACAGAAAACCAGTAATCAGGCTTGACTAACGACGCCTGCAATTAATCAACCGATGACATTTCTATCACTGCCTTACCGCGGACTTTACCGTCCTTAACCATATTCAAAAGGCGCTTGAATTCGGACAACGGTTCGATAAATTCTGCGTGCGGCTTGATTTTCCCCGCCTGGTAAAGTTCGTACATATGTCTCTGGGCAGCTGATACCTTTTCAGGGCACCGATCCCTGTAATCACTCCACTGCATGCCAAGAACAGCAATATGTTTGACAAGCAAGTAATTGGCCCGCACGGTGGGTAATTCACCAGCGGCGAAACCGATTACGACGAGCCGACCACTCCAATTCAGCGCCCTTAGACTGGCCTCGAATACCTCTCCACCAACGGGATCAACTACAATATCGACTCCGCCCCCATTCGTTACATCTCGTACTTGTTCACGTAGACGGTCGCGAATGGGCGCATCGCTTAGATCAATGATGTGGTCGGCTCCATATTCACGGGCAACCTCGGCCTGCTGATCATTGATGACGCCAGCGAGGGCAACCCCACCTAGAGCTTTCACTAACTGGACGGTAGCTAGACCGACACCTCCCGCAGCTCCGTTGATCAATACCCGGTCTCCTGCTTTAAAACTGGCTCTCTCGATAAGGGCAAAATAGGCTGTCTGATAGCTCAAACCCAGAGCTGCTGCTTCGGTATAGGGCATGTCGTTAGGAAGAGGAAAGCAACCACTCGCAGGGACGACCGCATACTCGGCATAGGCCCCATATTCAACCAAGGCCGCTACTCGATCTCCAGGCCGCAAGCCCTTAACGCCCTCACCCAACTGCTCAATGCGTCCGGCGAGCTCTTTGCCGGGACTAAACGGGAGTGGCGGTCTAACCTGATACTTGCCTTCAATGACCAGGATGTCGGGAAAATTAATACCTGCGGCCCCCACGTGAATAAGTACCTCTCCAGGGCCTGGCTCCGGAATATCAGTCTCATGCACGTCTATTGATTCAATCGGTCCAAGTTCTTTAACCCAAACTGCTCGCATCGTCATACCTGCTTCTCCTTTTCCGTTCTTAGGAACTGATTGCCTTCTCCTAAATTTGGATGCCTGTTTTTTCTCGATGCCTCACGAAAATTCGGAGCGACTGGAACCGGCAATGCGCAAATTTCTTGGTTGAGCTCATTGGTTACGGATTCTGTGAACAAACTTCGATGTAGAAACTGCGGATCTACCATGGCCTCCTGTAGAGTGGCGACCACGCTGCAACAGACATCCTGATCCGCAAATACCCTTCGCCATTGATCTGCCGATTTAGATCGAATTTGCTCGGCCACGGCATCCTTCACAGCTGATTCCTGACCGGTGTCCTTCCGGTATTGTTCAGGTAACCCGATAAGTTGACAAAAGGTGTCCCAAAATTTCTGTTCCAAGGGCGCGGCAGCAATGAAGCGATTATCTGAGGTGCGGTAGATCTGGTAGCGGGGGGAGCCGCCGGTAACGAGTTCACCCCCTGGCTTAGGCCAGTGATCGGATACTTGCGATTCACCCAGGGCCCAATACATGAATGTAAACATTCCGTCTGTCATGGCTATATCTAGGTGGCCGCCCTTGCCGGTCTGATCCCTTTCGCGGAGGGCCAGCAGAATGTTTATAACAGCCGGATAGGTGCCACCGGCAATGTCGGCGATTAATGCTGGGGGTAGCACGGGTGAACCGTCTGATCCCGCGCTTAACCCGAGCAATCCGGTTTCAGCCACGTAGTTCAGATCATGGGCTGCTGTTTTAGCCCTTGGACCATCTTGCCCATAACCTGTAATAGAACAATAAATGATCCGTGGATAACTGCGAGAGAGAGACTCATAGCCCAAGCCCAGCTTATCCATTACGCCCGGACGAAACTGCTCCACGATAATGTCCGTTTCCTGAATCAACGGCTGAAGTCGTGCCCGATCATCGGGATCTTTCAAGTCGACCGTGATGCTGCGCTTGCCACGATTTAGAAGCGCAAAGTTAACGCTATCGTCGCCAAAACGGGGAGTATATGTACGCATCTCGTCTCCCCTTTGCGGGCGCTCGACCTTGATGATTTCAGCACCAGCTTCCGCCAACAAAAGTGTCGTCAATGGACCTGGCAGTAGTGTGCTAAAATCAAGAACTTTTACTCCTTTTAGTGGTTGCATAGCATCTCAGCCCTGTTTCCGCTGTTTGGCGACCAGCGCCCGTCTAGCTGGGGCGTACGCCCGCTCTCCGTAGACGTCGAACAACGGTTTGGTTATGTCGTAATGGGCATCCAGTCCCGATCGCTCCAGAAGTTCAATTGGGCCTTCGGGGTAGCCCAAGCCAAGCTTAAGAGTGAGATCAAGGTCCTCAGCAGACGCCAAGCCTTCGTCAAGACGTCGAAGGGCTTCGTTGTAGTAAGGTCGCACCAACCGATCAATGATTCGACCTGCGAAGTCGCCAGTTACCGCGACTTCAAGGCTCGCATTGGCAAATAGCTGCTTGGCAGTATTCAACGCCGCTTCAGATGTGTGTGGCTGTCGCACAACTTCGACCAAGTCCGATGGGGCATCGTTGCCCAACCGGAACCGATTGAAGCCAATGATATTTGACCCCTCCTTGCCCTTTGATTCACTGGTGTGCACACCGAGGCATTCGGTGCCCAGTTCAATCAGAACAACATCCTTGCCCTCTAGGTCAGACATTTCCTTCAGAGCGTTACCGGCGTTCGGTCCGATAAGAACAACAACAATCGCTGACTCGGAGGAATTCTGGATAAAGTCGCTTCCATCCGGAAACGAACGGCTTTCTCCACCAGCTTTGATGACTTGATATTCCATAATGTTCTCAGCCTCCAAACATTGCGTCTTGATTGTAGTTATAGAATCCACGACCGGACTTTCGGCCAAGGCGGTCGGCTGCAACCATGCGCTTTAACAAGGGTGGGCATGCCGCCCGGGGATCTTTGGTAATCTCATAGAATGCTTCGCTGAGTCGCACCTGAGTATCCAGGCCAATGAGATCTATAAGCTCACATGGTCCCATTGGGTAGCCCAACCCTTTTTTGATAGCCCGATCAACGTCTGCGGGCTCTGCCACACCACTTTCGATCAGGCGAATGACATCGTTGTTGAACGGCACAAGGAAGTAATTGAGAATGAAACCTGGAGTATCCTGAGTATGAATAGGCGTTTGTTTAACCGCCTCACAGAAATTCCAAGCCTTACGGAACGTTTCATCCGACGTGTTGAGACCGCCAGACACCTCAACAAGCTTCATCAGTTGCGCTGGCAAGCAGAAATGCAGCCCTACAACCCGATCCGAACGACCCGATCCACCTGCAATCTCACTAATGGACAGAGTGGACGTATTGGATGCGAAGATGGTGTGCTCTGGACAGATCTCGTCTAAACGACTGAAAAGATCGTGCTTCACCTGCAGGTCTTCAAACACAGCTTCAATCACCAAGTCGCAGTTGCCGAGGTCATCCATGTTCATCGTTCCCCGCATGCGACCTAGGATTTCTGAAACCTGCTCTTCCGAGAGCTTGCCTTTGGCTACAGATTTAGCAAAAAAACCTTCTGTTTGTTTCCGAGCCCGCTGAAGATTTTCTTCATTTTTGTCAAACAAATAAGTAGTAAAGCCCGCGCGGGCAGCAACAATGGCGATACCTGATCCCATGGTTCCTGCACCAGCTATAGCAACCGTTTTAATCTCTTTCATTTAATATCTCCTAACGCTGCAAAAAGCTTTTGCCAATCAGCTGACGATGGATCTGGTTGGTACCTTCCCAAATCTGGGTAATCTTCGCGTCCCTCATAAGCCGCTCGGCGCGGTAATCGCGGCAATATCCATAACCCCCAAATAACTGAACAGCATCAGTTGCCATCTTCATTGCCAGATCAGAAGCTCGTTGCTTGGCAATGGATGCCTCTGTCGCAAAATCCGTGGATCCCCCATCAACCATTTCCGCGACATGCATTAGCCAGTTTTGACAGAGCGCCAGTTCCGAAGCCAAATCGGCCACCATGAATTGGATACCCTGGTTATCCAAAATTCGCCGCCCCGATTGCTGCCTTTCGTTGATGTAGGCAACCGCGTCGTCGAAAGCTGCTTGCGCAATACCCAGTGCATGCGCAGCCACGCTGGGGCGGGATTTGTTGAGGGAGGCAAGCAATACTTTGAGACCGTCACCCGGTTCACAAATCAGATTTGCACTTGGAACACGACAGTCGTCGAAGGAGAGTGTGCAAGTGCTGGAAGCGCGATGCCCCATCTTGTCTTCTTTTCCTACGACCTCGAGTCCGGGTGTTCCTTTCTCAAGCACTAGGACTGAAATAGACTTCCTGGGATCATCGATTTCGCTCCATTTACCGAAAACTAAATAGAGATCGGCGACATCACCGTTCGTGATGAAGGTTTTGCTGCCATTGACAACGATGTCATCGCCATCCGGTTTGAATTGCGTTCGCATACCCAAGGCGTCTGAGCCGGCCGCCGGCTCGGTAATGCACAGGGAGGCAATTCCCCCCTCGGCTATTCGAGGCAATAAGCGTAGTTTTTGCTCCTCCGTTGCGAAATCAATGACAGGCTTCATGGCGTGACAATTGGTTGCCCAAACGATGCCCGTGGAAGCGCAGGCGCTACTAATCAGCCTGACACAGTGCAAATAAGCTGCGAAGGAGAGGCCGGCGCCGCCATATGCTTCTGGAATAAAGACACCGTTGAGCCCCAGCTCATTGATAGCGTTGACGTTGTCCCAAGGGAATTCGCCGCTGGCATCCAGGCCTTCTGCTCGGGTCTTGATCTGGTTCTCACATAGATCGGAAACTGACTTCACCAGCATGCGCTCTTCCGAGGGCAGCCGGTCCAAGTTCCAGATTCGGTCGAAAATAGTCATCTCGGTTCAAGCTCCCATTGCGTTATAACAAGATCCCTTGGCCGCCATCGAGATAGATGGTTTCGCCAGTCAGAAATGGCATGTCTTCTTTGAACAGCGCCCCAACTAATTGCCCAATCTCCTCTGGCTGACCAGGTCTCTGAACCGGAATACGAGAGCGCAGATAGCGCTGGAATTTTTCCTGTTCGAGATAGTCACGATTGAGATCGGTTTGGACAAAACCAGGCGCCACATTCACGACACGAATGTTGTCCTTTGCCCATTCCACAGCTAAACAACGAGATACTGCGGCTATCGCAGCTTTGGACGCGCAATAAGCAGCATTGCGCGGAACGCCCGCACGATCGTAAAAAGATCCGATGCTGACAATCAGTCCGCCGTGATCACTTAGATGAGGGTGAACCATCTGGGCCAGCAAAAATGGACCAATAACGTTCGTCCCCAGAACCGTATTGAATTGACCAGCCTCGAATTCAGTGCTGGGTCCATCCATATGAATCCCGGCATTGTTCACTAACCCTGCAATGCCACCGTGATCGGCAGCGATCTTCTCAACGGTTCTGGCCAAAGACGCGTGATCCGTGATGTCGCATGCATAAGCTTTGATACGGGTAGCGTCATCCGATGCTACCTCTGCATCTTCGACACCGTTGCCTTTTCTGCTAATGCAGGCGACTTGAAGCCCCCTGTTTGCCAAATTCCGAACGATAGCGGAGCCGATTCCACGACTACCGCCAGTCACAACAATTGCTTTACCATGTTCCATTTACCGGTCCTTAAATGTGGGAGTCCGTTTGTCGACGAACGCTGCCATGCCTTCCGCAGCATCCTCGGTCTGAAAAGCTAAGGTAGACAGGTCTGCTTCTACTTTCAGTCCTTCCGAAACAGGAAGGTCCAGCGCTCGCTGAACGGCTTCACGGGCATAACCCAACGCGAGTGCACCGAAACCGGAGAATTCACTGGCAAACACCTTTCCTGCCTCAACTGGATCACCGTCAACCAGCCTGTTTACGAGTCCCAAGCGTTCAGCTTCTTCAGGCTTCACCGCGCGCCCAGTCATGATCAGCTCCATGGCACGAGACTCACCGATGATTCTCGGTAGCCTCTGGGTTCCGCCATATCCTGGAATCAACCCGAGCTTTATCTCAGGAAGCCCCATGCGGGCGTTCGGGGTCGCCAGCCGGAAAGTGCAGGCGAGTGCGAGCTCCAATCCGCCACCAAAGGCGAACCCATTGACCACTGCTATCGAGGGCATTGGAAGCTGAGACAACTTGTGGAACACCTTTTGACCGAGCTCTGCACCGGATTTCTGGTCCTGGATTGAGCGCCCCATCAGTTCTTTAATATCAGCTCCGGCGCAGAATGCTTTGTCCCCGGCTCCCGTCACAATAAGCGCTTTAGCCTTGCTGGAGGCGACTTCATCAATTACGTCTTCCAATTCCCGGATAATGGAAAAGCTCAACGCGTTCAGTGCATCAGGCCGAGTGAGTGTGATCACTGCATACTCATTGGAATAGGACAGTACGATGTTCATTTGACTCGCTCCTTTCCCTTGGCAGGATCAGTCCATCGGACGGCGGTAGGTTCAAGGCTTCCCTCTCTGGCCCAGTCTGCAAGTGTCCTTTTGAGTATCTTTCCACTCGCTGTCATAGGAAATTCACTCATGCTAATGAAGTACTCAGGCATGTCGTACTTGGACAGCCCTTGTTGATGAAGAAACGCCAACATCTCATCTGGGTCGATTTGCTGGTCGTTTGAAGGGATAACTGCGAGACAAACCTTTTCCCCTAACCGGTCGTCAGGAACGGGAATAACAGCTACAGACTTAGCTCTCCCGTGTCGGATTGCGAGCGATTCTATGTTGGTAGGATGAATGTTATGACCGCCGCGGATAATGAGATCTTTCTTGCGGCCCACGATGTGCAGGCAGCCCAAATTATCCAGCCAGCCCAGATCACCGCTGAGAAACCAACCACTACTATTGAACGAGTCTTCAGTAGCTTTCTGGTTACTGTAATACCCGAGCATCAATAGGGCTCCGCGTGTGCCAATTTCTCCGACTTCGCCTACGCCCAGGCGTTCATTCGGGTTGGCAGCATCCCAGATAGCGGTCTCATAGCCCGGGCAGGCTTCACCACAACTCGCAATAATTGTTTCCACGCCTGCTTCTGGGCGGGTGTATTGATGGGAGCCGTTTTCAGTCATGCCGTAGACATTCTGCGGGGCGATCCCCAGCGCTATAAATGCTTCTGCAACGTTCCGGGGGATGGGGGCTCCGGCCATATAGAACGTCCGCGTTCTACCCAGATCGCTTGCGCCCCGTTTCTTAAGATCAGACAGAATGTCCATCGCGTGGGTAGGAACACCCATTACATAGGTCGCTTGGGTCTCCACAATCCAGTCAACTAGAGACTTATTTGAGGAAAGGTCGTTCACAACAAGTTCACAGCCAGACACCAAAAATTGCTCTAAGGCTACCGTACCGATGTGATGGCTAAGCGGACTGATTGCAAACAAGACATCTTGCTCGGTCAGCTGCCAGTCATTCACCATGCCACGACCATTTGCCAGTAGTGTGTTATCACTGTGCATAACTCCTTTTGGCTCACCCGTGGTACCAGACGTGAAAGCAAGATAAACGACTTTGTCTGGATCGGAATAGCTGGGTGGAGCTTCGGCTTTCCCCCCCTCTACGATGGAGGCGAATCGCATGGCATTTGCTCCCCGGGGCGTGTCACCAACCATGACGACCTTCATAAGATCAGGGAGCGCGCTTACCGCCGAGACAACGTCATTGTCCTTTGCGTCAGCGCCGTATCCTGGTTTGGCAAATAATACCCGGGCACGAAGTCGATCCAGACAACGAACAATGTCTTTAACCGTGTAGTTTTGGTGTAGTGAGGGATTGCAGACGTAACCGTTACGAGCGCACGCGAGAAAAGCAACGATGGCTTCCACAGAATTCGGGAGCCATATGCTGACTCTATCTCCGGGAACCAAACCCAAGGTGTGTAGTTCACCTGACAGCTCGTCAACAGTGTTAACCAGTTGTTCGAACGTCAGACGACATCGTCCGTCGCGAACCGCAAAGCTTTCTGGCCGTCGCTCAGCTTGAGTCTTCAACAGCGAATACATCGTCTCGCTTTTCCAGTAGCCCTTGCGATAAAACTCATTCGCCACAGAGGGGTTATGTAGTGTAAGTAGTGGTTTCATGAGACTCACCCTATCAGCCGATTAATGACCAAACTTATCACTGTCAGGTTTGCGACGATCAGCAAAAGCATCGGCGAGTTCTTTCGCCTCATCTGTTTTCAAGTAGGTTCTGAGAAGGAGATCGTGGGCCATGCGTGCCAATCCACCCACGCCTCCGTGTCGGGCATTGAAAGCAGATTTCAATGATGCGAGAGCAAAACTGCCGCGATCAGCGATGGTGAGTGCCCACTCAATGGTCTGTTCTTCCAGTTGGTCATCAGGCACAACCTTATTAACCAAACCGATATCAAGTGCCTCTGCGGCAGAAAGTTTGGGGTTAGCAAACCACATTTCCTTGGCTTTTTTCTTTCCAACGAGATCCTCAAGGAACCATGTGCCATAACCTGCATCGAAACTACCCACCATCGGCCCCACTTGACGGAACATTGCACTTTCTTTTGCAATAGTCAGATCGCACACGACGTGGAGGACATTGCCACCTCCCACTGCGTAGCCGTTAACGCTGGCTATGACTGGCTTTTGAATACGCTCAATCGCCTCATACATTTCCAGAGTCGGTAACACACCGGCATAGAGAAGGCTGTCCTCCATGCCATCCTTGCGGCCACCGATACAGAAAAATTTGTCTCCAGCTCCAGTAATAACAACTACACGAGTGCGAGTTTCACGCCCAATACTATTCAGGCAATCCCGGATTTCATGACACATCTCGGCAGTAAACATGTTGCCGTCATCGGGCCGGTTTAGGGTGACCCACGCGATTGGACCTTCTTCACGATAGAGAATAGTGTTGTAGTTCATGGTAAATCTCCGTGACTGTATTTGGCTGTTATTGCTCTGAAAACGACGAAATCTCAACGATACCGTCGGCACTTAATTTCTGAATCTGTTTTAGATCCAGGCCTAATTCACTTAGCACTTCCTGAGTGTGCTCGCCTAGGCGGGGAGGTAAACGTTGAAGAGTTTCGGAAGATCCATCCAAGGCCATTCCAGTTCCAACTTGAGGAATGTCGGACAAACTTCCCTGTACTTTGTAAAACATCCCATTGTTTCGAAAATATTCATCTTCGATGAGTTGATCAACGCTATTGATTGGTCCCGCAGGAACACCGGCTTCACGTAGAAGCTTAAGCCAGTGTTCCCGAGGCTTCTTGATTAGAATTTCTTGAATCTCACTTACGATATTTTCCCGATCAGCACGACGAGCTGCGTTGCTCTGTCTGTCCGGATCTTGGGATTTGTTCGGAAGGCCCAGAGCGATCCAAAACTTTTTCCAGATATTGTCGTTTCCCAGTCCCAGCGTTATCGGGTAGTCGGCAGTATCAAACGCTTGGTAAATGGCGATTACGCTATCCGTACCCCCGCTACGACTCGGCACATCTCCAGAACCGAGGTAAGACATAATCCGGGGGGAAAGAAATCTCGTCATACTGCCTACCAGTGAGATGTCCAGCTTATGAGAGCGGCCTGATCTGAGGGTATCGAAAAGCGCTCCGATCGTCGCATAGGCGGCATCGACCGCCGCTAACATATCCGCGGCAGGGGCGCCTATCTTCTGGGGCGCAGAATCACGTTCGCCTGTTAAATCCATGATTCCGCTGTAACCTTCTGCAATGAGGTCGTAGCAGGTCCAGTTGGCTCGTTCACCTTTTAATCCAAATCCGGTAATAGAGACAAAAACGATTTTGGGGTTGATACTTTTTATTGTCTCGTAGTCAATTTTAAGCTTTTGTTGGGTACGCAAGATGCTGTTCACGACAACGACATCAGCATGCTCGATTAACTGCTCGAGAACCTCACGACCAGCCGGATCAACAAAGTTGAGGACCACGCTTCGCTTGTTCCTGTTGGCGCTCAAGTACCATAGTGATTCGCCGTCCAGGTCGGGTGGGCCCCAGTGGCGGGTATCGTCTCCGCCCCCCGGCCGTTCAACCTTTATAACATCCGCGCCCAGGTCGGCAAGTAGCATTGTGGCTACAGGGCCGGCAATTGAAGTTGTCAGGTCCAATACTTTAACGCCTTCCAGCCAGTTAACGCCCTTGCCACAGGACTGCGTGGGCAAATCTTCCATTGGCAACATAAAATAACCTCATAGAACGCTTTTAAAAACTACAAAGCAAACGTGATGCCAGATTGAAAATATTTAAAAATAACATCTAATTAGGATTTTTTTTGTAAGTCAGTGGCCACGCAGCAGTTGTCTAACTGCGGACACAAGTGTATTTATTGAAAACATTGACTGAGAATTACGAGCGGCTGAAGCAGCGCCGTCAGGTTTGAAAGCAGGAGGAAATTTATGTCTGAGAGTGCGCACAACTATGGCTTAACGGTGTTAGCCCGGGACGGCCAAGTCGTTTTCTCGGCGGGGTTAGGCAATGATGACCAGATTGTTGGTGAAATCCGGGAAAAGCTCTCTGAAGACAAAAGGCAGCTTTCAGGAATGCTCTCCGGCTCTAAGCGTTTTATTGGAACCGCCATACCGCTGGAGGATGATCTTACGGCGTTCGTCGTTCAGGAAAACGGCACCGAGAACACCTTAATTGACTTCTTGGGGGCAGTGGACTTTGCTCCGGATATTCTTAACTACCTCTTGAGCAATGCGTTTGATGGTATGACGGTCATCAACGACAAGGAAGAAGTTGTCTACATGAGTCCAGTCCATGAAAAATTCTTTGGCCTCAGCCGTGGTGAGGCATCCGGTCGTCATGTCACAGAAGTTATTGAAAATACTCGACTGCACATTGTTGCGCGCACTGGCAAGGCGGAAATTGGTCAAATGCAAAAAATGCAGACGACCAACCGTATCGTAAGTCGCCTTCCCATACTCCGGAATGGAAAGGTTGTGGGCGCAATCGGTCGTATCATGTTCAAGGGACCAGAGCAGCTTGTTGACATGAGCCGCGAGATCACTTCCCTCCGCAATGAAGTTGAGTACTACAAGCGAGAAGCATCTTTTCTGCGAAACCGTAGTTATGGGGTGGACGATATTATTGGTGAGAGTTGGGCTATTCGTCAGCTTAAATCTGATATGGCGAAGGTGGCGGGCCTGGATATACCCATCCTGATCATCGGTGAGAGCGGTACTGGTAAAGAATTAGTGGCTCAGGCCATACACAGGCTGAGTTTAAGGCGCGACAAACAAATGATAATGGTTAATGCAGGTGCATTGCCTGAAAGCTTGGTTGAGAGTGAGCTGTTCGGATATGACGCAGGTGCATTCACAGGCGCAAAGAAAAAGGGGCGACAAGGAAAGTTCGAGGCTGCCAACGACAGCAGCCTTTTCCTCGATGAAATCGGTGAAATGCCTCTTGAGATGCAGGTGAAGCTCCTGAGGGTTCTACAGGATGGGTCATTCGAGCGGGTCGGAGGCGATGAGCCCAAGCACTCCGATTTTCGCCTTATTGCTGCCACCAATCGCGATCTAACAACGATGATCGACAGTGAGCAGTTTCGTCTTGATCTGTATTACAGAATAAGCGGGGTTACTCTCAAAGTGCCGCCATTGGGAGAAAGACTCGAAGATATTCCATCGCTTGTTCAGCATTTCATCCGATCATTTTCTGAGCGTCAGAGAACGCCCGTCATGCGTATTAATCCTGCAGTCTATCGATATCTGCAGGATCGAGCATGGCCCGGCAATATACGACAGTTGCAGCATGAAGTAGAGAGAGCCATCATTTTTTGCGAAGGGGAGGAGTTAGCAGTAGAGGACTTTCGGTCATCCGATATTTTTTCTAATGACTACTTCAGGAAGCCCTCCGCCACCTCAAGAGTCTCTGGTGAAGCGCTGAAAGATACTCTGGACAGAGTTGAACTTGAAAAGATAAATGATGCGATGGCTCGACATAGTCAGAACAAAAAAAGGGTCGCAGAAGAGTTGGGCGTGTCTCGCTCATACCTCTACAAGCGTTTGAAGGAGCTCCAGGACTGATCCTGTAAGCCTTTGAATATGTGCCTTTTCCAGCGCATCGACTGCTCTTTAGCTCGTATCTTTATCCCATTTCCAAAAAAGGAGTGGGACATAGACACCCTTCTGCTGATATAGCCAGTTATCAGAAAGTGGAGCGGGATAAGTCCAAACTAACGGCTGCACTGCGACCGATTTCCACCGCTTCGTGGCTCCAAACCAGCGCGTGAGCCACGTGTTATCGCACCATCTGAATGTCCGCTTTGCGACCAAACCTAAAATTACCGACCGATTTTGTTTGCTCAAATATGGCAGGGTGGGTATGCCACAGAGATGGTTGACCGGAGACCGGCAAAGATCACGTTAATGGGTGGTGATATATCCGCCAACAATGACTGGGCGCTGCCAAGGCGCCATTTGTGCAAAGGCGCAATAGTCGAGAAAAATTCCTGCTTTTAATTTTGTTGTGCAATGGTCACTGATGGCATCGGAGGTTTTCAAATTGCTCAGGTGAGAGTGATTTAGGCGAGGGGGATATTTTGATGATAACTCGCTGAGTTTCCGGGGTCAGGATTCGAACCTGAAACCTTTGCCTCCGGCGTGTCGTAGATCCGCTCAAAGAGGTCGATGGGTGGGAAAATGACTGGAGGTGATGTGGTGGGCCCGCCACTTGGGAAGGACCAGTGATGGGGTAGGCCTCAGGTCCAACCCCGTTTCGCATCGAAGTAACGTCTGGCCTGCATCAGATGCTTCATCGAACCTCGGGCCATGAAGTCCAGGGCGGATGACCCAGAGAAGGGGATTTCACTGGTTGGCAGCCGAACCCGGCGATTAGCACGCTCCGCCGATGGGTACATCACTCTCAGTGACTTGTAGATCCCCATGATGTAGCTGATGCGCTCCAGCCTGTCCCGAGAGAGCTTGATGTAGGGGAGCTTCTGGTACTTGGAAAGCGTGCTCTGGCAGATACCGCCGAGCATTTGCATCATCTCTTCTTTGGAGCAACCCCACTCATGGCAGATGTTGAAGAAGCCTTTGAGGGCAACATGCCCGCGCAGAGCCTCAGCATCTGAGGTTCCGGGTTGTCTCTTGTTCTGGTGGGCCATCGCGAAAGTACTCCCCATATGACTTCGTATAGAGATTTTAGAAAAAAATTTGTCCATATGTGCACATTTTTGAGCGTGGCCCCAGTCTGAAAGCCCGCTGTTTCGGGGGTGTCTGGAGCAGCAATCAGCACCTCCCAACTCCAAGGGGCGGACCAGACCTCTCAACGGTATTCCCCTTCTCTTCTTGTTTCCGGGGCTCTATTTCATATTGCTTTCCTAAGGCGATAGTTCGGTCTTGGGCGCACCCCAGTACCCCATCATTGTTGAATGACTTCTTTGAATGCGTTTTATTGTGTGCTAGCTTTAATTTCGTAATATACTGAAAATAAAGGGAAAAATACACCGATCAAGGTGTATTATCTTCGGCCGTGTCAAAGGTGCTCGATGCTTTAGGTTCGTAGTCGGCCTGATGGTTCGAGTTCCTACCAAGCAATCTTTTGGGAATTTTGATGTGTTTTTGAGAACTACACGTTGCGCCAACATAAACGGATGCGCTCTGAAGGGATTCCCGCTTCTCTTGAGCTCTCGGTACGAGGTTGATTGGCTTTCCCTCGAATACTTTATTGAACTTGAAAGACATTCGGCGGTGAGCAGTATTCGACTCTACGCTAGTCATCTCAACGATTTCTTGTCCCAGGTAGCGGTTGATGGCAGTTCAGTTGACGCTATTTCAGATAACTGGCTTACGGCTTACAAAAGAGCATTGACCAAACGTGAGAATAGCTCAGGTATCCGAAACTCTGAAAACTATGCCTCACAGGTTTTAAGGACAGTAATCCACTACCTTTACTGGCTGGAAGAAAATAAATACATCCGCGGTGTCGTTGGCGAAAATAAGCGAAATAAAGTCCGCATCAAGAAAACCCCAAGAGGAATAAGGCATCCTTTGAGCAATGAGAGGAAACCCACGCAAAAACAGTCTGTTACGCCTCGCGGAGAATGGATTGCGGCGGTGAAAGCCTATGGTCCAATGCGCGAAGACTTAGCTATTAGGTTTGAGTTAATGATTGATTGGGGGCGCAGCGCAGGACTGCGTGCGAAGGAGATATGCTATCTCAAGGTAAATCAGATGCCTTTAAGGAAGACAGCCGAAAGAGCACTAGTGGAAGGGAGAAATGTATACGTCGATCTGCGAATTACTAAAGGTGGAAAGCCAGCGAAGATTCCAGTCTCACCTTTGCTAATCCAAAAGACATGGGATTATATCGACATTTTTAGGGTAGACGTTGTCAGTTTCTTTTCTCAAAAAGCCAAAAGAAAATACGAAGTTTATGAAGATCCAGGCCTGATATTCCTCTCGAGTAAAACCGGCAGATCCATTTCGCCGCGATCTTTTTCAAACTCCATACGGAAAGCATTCCTGAGTGCAGTAGAAGACGGTGAGCTAACAATAGACGAGAGAGTCTGGACTCATGGTCTTCGACACAATTTCACCGCAAATTTGTTGAAAGGGCTCGATTCTAATGGGGTAAAGCGGCCTGAGGCCATCGCTCGCCAAGTAACTAGGCATGGGAGCGAAAATGCGATGGAGCCATATCTGACAGATAGGTTTAACGAGGACTTCGATGGCTAAACGGTTGGTAAGAGAAAGACTAGATGTGCCCTTAGCTGCCTCAGTCCACCATATCTCGCCAATGTCTTCCTGCGAGATAGATCTTGGTGATGAGGGCGTGATAAGCGTGTCACACCTGTCGCACATTGACCAGTTCGAAGCGGTTGCTGAAGAGTTGGGGATTTACCTGCGAAAATACTCTAAGCGCCGGGGAGTCGCTAATAGCGTCCTGCGGTACTTAAACTATGTAGCGGCATTAGATGGCGGTGTTGGAAGCCAGTCTCTACGGGATTTTAAGACTTATATTGACCATAACAGCAAAACGAGCCTGAATTCAAAGTATCAGCTGTTCGGTAACTGTAAGGCGTTCGTGAAGCATTTTATGGCTGCGGGGTACATTCTTGACGAGCCGCTACCAAAAGGGTTCCCGGTGCCACAGAAGACTTCGAAGAAATCATTTTCGGACTTGATACGATCAGATTTGCAGTCTTACGCGGAAGCTTTGTCGAATGAAGCGTGCCGTGTGAGACAGAACTATGATGTTAACCCTCAAGCTGCACTTTCACTCGTTTATTGTCGAGACTCGATGAAGTCTATTCATACCTACTCGCTGGAAAAAATCGGTGAGTGGGAGCGAGATTGGGTGCATGTTGAACGCTTGGTTTCAACTCTCTCAGTAAGTGATAAGTCTTCGCTTGCCGGAGTGGCATCCTTTAAATCTTCGGAATTCTCAAGCGATCGAACTGTAGAAATCGCCCTTAAGATTTTGTTTAGTAGGTATAATCGTGAACTTCCAAGCTCTCTCGAATGGCCAAGTGGAATGGCCGATTTTCTTAAAAGAAGGGGCTGGACTCCTCGGCGAGTCGGATCCGCTCTATTCCCAACTTCACGTATTATCGGCTATTACCTAACTGCAATTCTATCCCATCCCACTTTAAGTCCAAATGTAGATTCAGTCGCCTTCGGTTTGTACTTAAGCTCGGTGAAGCCAGCATTTGAAAAGGGGTATCACTCTATTTATTTAAGAAAAAACCGTGGTGCTTCAAAAGAAGCACTCCTGTCATCTTCCGACCCCTTGGTCCAAGCATTGCTTAGTTTGCAGGCTAAGCTAAGGCAGGCGCTGCCTGACGTCACAATGGGGGTTAAGTACCTGAGCCAACACAACGTACCGATGATGGTTCATATTACACCAAGCGCTGGAAGACAGCTGAGTTTGAGACAGCTGGATCCATCGTCGACATCACATGTTGTGCGCCGCGTGGTCAGAGAGGCTGCCAAAGAGCATTCGTTACTCGAGCCCATCGCAAATAGCGTCTCTGGCGAGAATTTTCGACCCACCCACGCCCTGATAGCGCGTTTATTAGGACGATCCAATGCTCAGATAAAAAAAGATCTGGGACATAAAAACCTTTCGACAACTGTTGGATATACAGATCGAGTTGAGACTCATGCGTTGCTGATTGGAAAATATCAGGGGTTTCAAAAGTTTTTAATCGATGAGGCCGGCAGTCAACGTCGAACGGGTAGCGGATATCTGTGTTCTCGAACTGCGGACGACACCTGTATTGAACTCGATAAATGCTTCGCCTGCGCAGACAAGAGAATCGTCCTTAGCTCCCCAGAAATCGCAGCGGAATGGATTGCTTGGAGAGACGCGATTAAGGCGAACGAATCTCGCTTTCGGATGGCCAATCCAGAACGCTGGAATGTGTTTTGGCAAGTAAAGCTTGCAGAGTACGAATCGTTAATTCAGCAACTGGATGAGCGTGCGTACCTAAAAGCACAGAAGCTATCTGTGAGCATTGTTTTACCTCCTTTGGATTAGATCATGACCTACGGATATCAAAAAGAGACAATCAAACAAAAATCTTTCTCTCCGAAGTCAGAAGCAATTGGGGGCGGCGGATCTCGGCCCTGGTGGTTAGTAAATGACTTCGAATCAGATGCTTGGATTCTAAAGGAGTTTCTTGGTGGAGAGCATCGATCCAGGATGAAAATAAATTGGAGTCCGATGACTCTCAATTCCAACCTGATCAATAACTGGGATTATTGGAAAAATTACGGAAAGAAGCTTGCTTATTGGCTGATGGAATCAGACTTCGGTGCAAGCTTGAAAACATCAAGTCTTGCGGTTAAATGCCGGGAGATTCGTGCTCTATGTGAGTGGCTGTGCTTTGAGAGAAAAGCCCCATCAGTAAGCGCGATCACTAAAGCAGATGTTGAAGCTTTTAAAGCGTATCTCGCTTCGCTCTCTTTGAAAACAAACACGATCATTAGCAAGCTGGTCCTTGTTAAATCCATGCGAACCCTCCATGAGTTGGTAGGCGAGGGCTTGGCCTTCGATCCGTTTCAGAGTGCGAAAAGTCTTACGAGGACGGCTAAGAAAATTGGGCAGCCTAATGGTCGAACACCAACGATCTATCCTGAAGAGTTTTTCTACATTTTGAACGAGGCACTTGCTGTCCTTCGGCATAAGGATGAAGTACTCGAACGCGTAAACAAGTATGTGGAGCTGAGATCCTGCCGAAAAGTAGGCAAGGTTTCTCGCGTATATCGTCGATTAACGGGGGAATCATCGGCAACTCTCATCTCAGATGCAAGGCTATTGTACGGAGCTTCCTTGGTAGTGCTTTTTGCGTTACTTGGTGAGAGAAAGCATGAGCTCGTAAATAAAACAATTGATGATGTGAGCCTGCTTCTAAATTCGAGCAGCAAAGAGGTTCATGGCGTTGTTCATAAGACCTCCGGCACGTTGACCGGCAGAGTAACTCAGAGAGCAGCGATTGACGAAGTCCGAGTCGCATTTGAAGCTATCGACGAACTCACGAAAAAAACACGTCTGACTTCAAATTCAAAACTCTTTTTCGTTTCGCTCCCGTTTGCTAACTCAGCCAATAAAAACTCTGAAGAGGCGCTTGTTACGAGGCGTTTATACAACCTACTTGACCACTTCTCAGCATCGATTGGAATCGATTCGAAACTGCGACCGCATATGTTTCGCCGCGCATTCTCATTACTTTGGGCATGGAGGTATGAAATCGGGGATCTTACCCTGCTATCTCAATTGCTTTACCACAACGACGAGATATTCACGAAGCACTACACCGAGGATGAGGATGTTTGGCGATTCTTGCCGGAAGCAGAGCAGTCTTTGATGCACGAAGTTCTGGCAAAGGCATTGATGGGAGTGCGCGAAGTTTCAGGAGGATTTGGTGCCGCAATCAAGCGCTACAGGAGAATGCTCCTATCAAAAACTACGGTCCTTTCTCCTGAACGAGTCGAGCATTTCGTAAAACTACTGGTGGAACGTGGTGGCTATCGGTTGGTGGCTAACCCTGACGGTTATTGCTTCATTAATGCTGCCCGAGGCCATAAGGCAAAGTGTTCAACTGATGGGGTTCGCCCAAACTATGCTCACCGCAACGAAAAGTTGTGTAGCAACTGTCCATGCTTTGGTGTTGACGAAACGCGTGTCGATTATTGGGAAAAGCGTCGAGATGCGCATCAGCGAGTGCTCGACTCTACATCGGTGGAGATGCTCGCTACAGCAGCCAAAGAGGGTGTTGCTCGGGCTGAAAAAGTTCTATTGCAGATAAAGGTTGTCCAGGTCGATTGAAACTCATCAATCCAAGGCTTGCGGTTGATAACGTAAATTTTAGGCTCGAGAAAAATGAGTAAGAAGCTTCGCTTTCAAAAGGCCATGTATGAGTCGCTCAGGGAACTCGAAAGCAGCGGCAAAAAAATCACAAATACGTCAGTCATTCGCAACGCTCGATTTGAGGATGGCACCCCGGTGGGAAAAACAACTCTATACGGGCGTAACGCTTCAACGGGTGCTTTCGTTCACGCCGAAATATTGAAAGAAATCGATCAACGTCGGTCCTCGCAACAGAAAGCGCAAGGTAGAAAAACAAAAACAGAGACGCTTTCGAGTCTGAGGCGAGAAATTGCCGTGCTTAAGGAAGAAAACTCTAAGCTGATTGACCAGGTGGTCGAACAAGAGGCGCGTTTATTAAAAGCAATGAGCGGCCAGCACAGCGAAAAGCACATTATCGCAGGTCAGGAGAGCGAGCTTGCTGTTTTAGCCATAATACTCAATCACCTCACCCAAAATACGGTTTCAGATTTTGTAGGAATCGAGCAAAGGTATGCTCAAAAATTCCGGAATGATCCTCAATCGGGGGTCGTGCAGAAGGACGCAAAAAGGTACATTGAGGAGATAAATCGCTTGAAGCTAGTACGGTTACCAGTCTCTTCGGCAGACTGATACTATCTCGAAAAGCTCAACCTAGAGTAATGCTCCGCGATTCGTTTCATAAATTTATGTTTTTAAAGAGGAAATTTGAAAAATGGCAAGTCGTGGTGTGAACAAAGTAATTCTCATCGGTAATCTGGGACAGGACCCGGATACCCGCTACACCCCTAACGGCAATGCCGTTGTGAACCTGAACCTTGCAACGGACGAAAGCTACAAGGATCGTCAGACCGGTCAGCTGGTGCCGAAAACCGAATGGCATCGGGTTGTCATGTTCGGCAAGATCGCCGAAGTTGCGGGACAGTACCTGCGAAAGGGCTCAAAGGTTTATATTGAGGGCAAGCTTCAGACCCGCAAATGGCAGAACAAGGAAGGGCAGGATGTCTATACCACCGAGGTTGTGGTGGATATCAATGGCCAGATGCAGATGCTGGACAGCCGTGGCGGCGAAGGCGGAATGAGCCAGGGTGCGCCGGCAGGACGGCCTCAGCAGTCCGGCTACAACGCGCCGGCTGGACAGCAGAACAATCCGCCACCGCAATCCGGTGGCTACAGCAACCAGCCTTCGCAGGGCAGCATGCCCGAACCGGTTGACGACTTTGATGATGACATTCCGTTCTGACTCTCCCCACGAGACAAACGGTATTTGAGCATCCGAACTCTATAAAGCCTCCGCATCGCGGGGGCTTTATTGTTACTGACTTGCAAAAACGGTGTGAAATCAGCTAAAAAAACGTGGAGTTACGTTCGCTTTCTCATCTATTATGTAATCCATTGCGAAAAATGCCGGTTTTTTGGGCAATACAATAGTCACGCGAGGCTGGCGAGTGGCCTTCGGATCCTTTTTGCGGACCCCATGACAAAGACTGCGTAAACCGCTGAAGGTTGCCACCCATTCCACGTGAAGCCTGCCACCCGGACCGGAGCAAGGCTGCCACCCATCGGAGCGTAGCGACGCGGGTTTCTCTTCTTACTCCGAAGCCGCAGTGCCCG
>Ga0208316_1000211_pt1 | contig 63793 bp, 57 predicted proteins | sample MalvireepMed_231_FD_184240 | JGI IMG/M metagenome (GOLD analysis project Ga0208316, IMG submission 184240) | Marine viral communities from the Global Malaspina Expedition - Malaspina viral metaG DeepMed_231 (SPAdes) (version 2) | ecosystem: Environmental > Aquatic > Marine > Oceanic | place... | reverse complement strand
CTGACGACCATAGCGAGCGTGAACCACCTGATCCCATGCCGAACTCAGCAGTGAAACCGCTTAGCGCCGATGGTAGTGTGGGGTCTCCCCATGCGAGAGTAGGTCATCGTCAGGCACTTATACCGCAAAAAACCCAGCCAAACGGCTGGGTTTTTTGTTGCGCGCTCGATAAGCGCCATGACCCAAGCCCCGTGCACGCTGTGCTCGGGGCTTTTTGCTGTGGGCATGCTAAGACGCGGAATAATCCATAAAAGCCGCTCTTTATGAGCGGCTTTTATGGCTGTGTAGCAATGGCTGAGGTTAATCTCTGCGGTGTTGGCAAATGCCACCCGCCCAGGTTTCATAAATGGCACGGTCGTCAGCAAGCATCATCAGTGCAAATAAACGCTCGCCAAGCGTGTTGCAGTGTTGGATGCGGCGCTCAAGGAGCGATGTAGCATGAGGATCAATAACCACAAAATCTGCTTCATAGGAGGGGGCAAGCTGGCCAACCTGACTGTTCAGCGAGAGTGCCTTTGCATTACCGTGGGTTAATCCGTAGAAGCCTTGCCAAGCGGTAAGCGGCTGCCCACGTAGTTGGCCAACCTGATAGGCACTTTTCAAGGTGCCAAAGCCTGATAGGTCCGTACCTGCGCCAATGTCACTGGCATAGGTAAATGCCATCCCAGTCTCTTTCGCCGCTTCTCGATCAAAGAGTCCGCTGCCAAGAAAAAGGTTGGAGCTAGGGCAAAAGGCAATATTAGCGCCCCGCTCGGCCAAACGCTTGCGCATTCCGTTATCAAGGTGGATGCCATGGGCAAAAGTACTGCGTGGTCCTACTAGGCCAGCTTCTTCATAAACAGAGAGGTAGTCCCTGCTGCCTGGGAAGAGTTCGGCGACCCAGTCTAACTCTCCGCTGTTTTCAGCCAAGTGAGTTTGTAACCACAGAGTAGGGTCATTGCGAAGCAGGGCACCAGCAGCATCCATCTGTGTCTTGGTAGATGTCGGCGCAAACCGTGGCGTGACGCTGTAACCAAGACGCTGCTTGCCGTGCCAGTCTTCAATCAAACGCTCTGTATCGGAGATTCCCGTAGTGCCATCTATCAGCGCATCAGGCGCGTTGCGATCCATCAAGACTTTTCCTACCAGCATACGCAGCTGGCGTTTTTGGCAAGCCGTGAAGAAGGCATCTACCGAGCCTGGGTGGCTCGAGCCGAACACTTGGGCTGTCGTTGTGCCTGCACGGAGCATTTCGTCTAGAAAGGCGTTAGAAAGTGCCTCTGCATGGGCGTGGCTGGCAAACTGACACTCCTCAGGAAAGGTATAGTCATTCAACCAGTCCAGCAGTTGACGCCCGTAGGAGGCCATGATATTAAGCTGAACGTAGTGCACATGGGTATCAATAAACCCAGGCATAATCAGTCTGCCGCGATAATCGAGCACTTGGCTATTTGGTGGTAGCTGGTCAATGAGGTCGGCATAGTGCCCAATCGCTTGGATATGGCCCTCTTTAAGCCATAAAAGACCGTCGCCGTAGTGCTCAAGACTGCCCGGTTGAGGCAAGTTGCCGTCGCCTGGGTCGCGGGCAAAGCTAACTAGCTCCGCACGGATAAGCGTATCAGTAGAAGTCATATTAACTCGGGTTTGTCGCAGTATCGTGAAATAGAGAGCGCAGTGCGTCAGGCTCAAGCCCTCGGGTTTGGTGGGCAGTGGGTTTATCAGTAAGCCATAAAAGCTCAGTGACCACTGTCATAGCAATCGCGTAGGGCGTTTTATTACTGAGTTTGGTGCCATGAACAGCGCCAATAGGGCAGCGCACACGCTGTATTTCTTCTGGCTTATAACCATCGCGTTTCAAACGACTTTGAAAGCTAGTCCATTTGCTATCAGAACCAATCAGCCCGATAGAGGCTATGTCAGCGCGTCTAAGTAGCGCCGCTATCAGTGCGTAGTCCTCGTCATGGTTATGAGTGAGTACCAGGACATGGCAATGTGGTGGAAGTGCCAAAACGCTCTCTTGGGGGCTTGTTAGTGTGTGACAGCTAAGGCGAGGCTGCTGGTCATCTTGTTCGTCAAATATATCGGTACGGCTATCGTACCAATCAAGGTGCCAGGGCAAAGGAGCGCTGAGTTTAACGATCTCGCAACCCACGTGACCGGCCCCAAAGAGCGCAATGTGACTGGAAACACCGGGAAATACTTCCAGTAGTACGTTAACAAAGCCGCCGCAGCACTGGCCGCTGCGCCCACCCAGCGAGAAAGTCTCTAAATGAAAGCCAGCGCTGCCTTGTTGCAAGAAGTCTCGGGCGGCGCTGATGGTTTGCCACTCAAATGTTCCTCCTCCCAGCGTATCGAAAATAGTATCAGCGGTGATCACCATTCGCGCGCCCGGCTCACGAGGAGTCGAGCCCGCGCTGGTCACCTGAGTTGCCAGCACGTGAGGAGTACCGCTGAGCTGCAGGCGGTTCAGCGCAGCGTGCCATGCTTCGGGCGCTTGCGTCATAACGCTTTATTCCTAATGGCATTGGCTGTCAGCATGACTCTTTCAGGTGTAGCTGGCGTGTCCAGGTGAGGGGAGACGCGATAATCCGCTAGGCTTGCTAGTGCATCCCGAAGTGCAGACCACACGCACATACCTAACATAAAGGGCGGTTCTCCCACCGCTTTGGAACGGTAAAGACTTGCCATAGAGTTTGGGTGCCCCTCCAGCAGATCGACATTGAATACTTTCGGTAAGTCGCCATAGGTAGGGATTTTATAAGTGGCTGGCCCATCGCTGACGAGCACTCCCTTGGCGTTCCACTTCAGCTCTTCGCTGGTCAGCCAGCCCATGCCTTGAATAAACCCACCCTCTACTTGGCCAATATCAATAGCAGGGTTCAGTGAGTTGCCTACATCGTGTAGTACGTCAACACGGTCAACCAAATACTCCCCGCTGAGTGTATCTACACTCACTTCAGCCACTGCCGCGCCGAAAGCGTAATAATAAAAAGGGCGGCCTTGGCCTGTAGCCCGGTTGTAATGGATTAACGGCGTGGCATAAAAGCCTTTCTCAGAAAGAGAGACACGGTTCAAATAGGCGGTTTGAACGAGTTCGCCCCAAGGAATTCGACGCTCACTTTCGCCAATGCCAGCGATGAGCATGCCATGCTCTAGCCTCATGCCTTCTCTATCTAACCCGCCCTCAAAATGCCCCGCTGCAAACTCAAACAACCGCTCCCGAAGCTTGCTTGCGGCGTCTCGTGCTGCCATACCGTTTAGGTCAGCACCGCTGGATGCGGCGGTGGGTGAGGTATTAGGCACCTTATCTGTGCGGGTAGCGCTGATCCGCACGCTATCTAGGTCTAGTCCAAGCTCTCGGGCAACCACTTGGCAGATTTTTGTGTGCAGCCCCTGGCCCATTTCTGTGCCGCCGTGGTTAATCATGATGCTGCCATCGGTATAGACATGCAGCAGTGCCCCTGCTTGATTAAGATGCTGGGCGGTGAAAGAGATACCGAACTTGACAGGAGTCAGTGCGAGCCCTTTTTTAATAACAGGGCTTGCCGCGTTGTAGTCCCGAATGTGTTGTCGGCGTGCCCAGTAGTCGCTGCTCGTTTCCAGGGTGTCAACCAGCGTGTGCAGAAGCTGCTTTTGGTCAACCTGCTGACCATAGTGGGTGGTATCTCGCCCCTCCCGGTAAAAGTTGCGCTTACGAATCGTTAAAGGATCTTCACCAACGCGGCGGGCAATATCATCCATCGCCGCTTCAATGATCATCATGCCCTGAGGGCCACCAAAACCACGAAAGGCGGTATTTGACGCCGTATGGGTTTTAGCGCGGTGGCCGGTGACGCGGGCATCTCCCAATGAGTAAGCGTTATCCGCGTGGAACATCGCGCGGTCCACGATGGCATCAGAGAGATCTGGTGAATAGCCGCAGTCACCAATAACGGTAATATCGCCGCCTTTGATAACGCCTTGGGCATCAATCGCTAATTGATAGCGGTTATGGAAAGGATGGCGTTTTCCAGTGGCACGCATATCTTCACTGCGTGGCAGGCGAAGTCGCGTGGCTTTACCGGTACGCCGAGCAATAATGGCGGCAATGCAGGCCCAGGGCGATGCTTGTGTCTCTTTACCGCCAAAGCCGCCGCCCATACGGCGCACTTCTACAGTGACCGCATGAAAAGGAATACCGAGCACTTCCGCCACCAATTTTTGGGTCTCACTGGGGTGCTGGTTAGAGGTATGAACCATCACCCCTTCATCCTCCGTAGGCACCACAATGCACGCTTGGCCCTCGAGATAGAAGTGCTCCTGCCCACCGATAAATAGCTCGCCTTCTATAGTTTGTTCGGCTTGCTGTAAGGTAGTTTGCCAGTCGCCCCGCTCCTGCACGTGGGTTGGGCGCACAACCTCTTGACGTCCAGCAGCGGCCACAGGATCTAGGCTAGCCGGCTGTTCGTCGATATGCAGTGTGGCCAGCTTCACGGCTTGGCGAGCTGCCTGTAAAGAGGTGGCAGCCACCGCAAATAGGCATTGTCCCGCGTAACTGATGTCCTGGTCGACAAAAATAGGGTCGCCGGGGAACACCGGCCCAATATCTGTGTGTCCTGGTACATCATGGAGAGTGATCACGTCGACAACGCCAGGCGCCTGTCTTACAGCATCAAGTTCCAGTTTCGTTAGCGTGCCGTGAGCGACAGGTGAAAGGCCGAGCGCCACGTACAGGGCATCTTGGGGTGTTTTAATGTCATCAATATAGGTTGCTTTACCGGTGACATGTTTCTCTGCGCTTTCATGGAAGCTGGAAGCACCGGCTTGCCGTTGCCCGTGGCTATCCACCGTATGGCGAGCCAGTGGACCAGAACCTTGGATATGGTCATGCAGCTCGCGGCGAGCGCGGCTGCTGTCGCCATCAAGCTTAGTGAGCGTACGCATGGAGCATCACCTCTTGATTAGGTACTGAGAGCGATAGATAAAGGCGTTCGAGCAGGTTGGCTGCCACCTGATGACGATAGTGTTGTGTACCGCGCACATCGCTCATGGGATGAAACTCTTCCGATAACGCCCGCTGTGCCGCTTGAAAGCTCTCTTTCGCGATAGGCTGCCCTGTTAACGCTGCCTCTGTTTGTAGCGCTCGCTTAGGGATGGCCGCCATGCCGCCAAAGGCGATACGAACATCCTGCATAACGCCATCGTCGATACGATAATGGAAGGCTCCTAGTACGGCAGAGATGTCGTCTTCACGCCGTTTGGAGAGTTTCCATACTTTCAGGACGGCGTCGTCCGCCAATTGTGGAATAAATATTCGACTCACGACTTCATCCGCTGCCAGCGCCGTTTTTTTATAATCCAGGAAGAAGTCGCTCAGCGGCAGCGCGCGACTGCCATCCTGGTTAGCCAGTTCTACCCAGGCATTGAGCGCCAGCAGTACGGGCGGGGTGTCGCCAATGGGCGATGCGTTGGCAATATTGCCACCCAGTGTGCCGCGGTTACGCACCTGCTGTGAGCCGAGCCGATGAAGTAGATGTGCAAAGGCGGGATAGTGGGTTTCTAGCAGTGGTTCGAGCTGTGAATAGGTGACGCCTGCGCCTACCCACCAGCCTGGCTGCTCATCAAAGATGGCTTCTTCAATATGGCGTAGCTCATCAACCCGTGTGACATCAATAAGTTGATTAAGCAACGCCAGGCGCTGCGTATTTTCCAGCCACAGATCGGTGGCACCGGCAACAAGGCGTGCAGATGGATAGTGTCGGCGTAGTTCAGTTAGTTGACTCAGTGTCGTGGGCTGAGCAAAAAGGTCCGTGTTGGCTTCCGCAGATTGAGGAGCGGTAAGTGGAGTATGAGCGGGTTGGCTGGCATCAATCCATTGCGGTGCTTTCCAAGAAGACTCCTGCATGCTTAGCGCTGCGTCACGAATAGGCCGATATCCGGTACAACGGCACAAGTTGCCGCCCAGTGCTGCTTCAAGCCGCTCTGGCGTAAGGGGTGCTGGCCGCTGTTGCTGTTGTGAATGTAGCGTAAATAGCGACATTACGATGCCGGGCGTGCAGAAGCCGCACTGGCTGCCATGGCACTCCACCATGGCACGCTGTGCCGGGTGAAGTTCTTCGTCAGTGGCCAAGCCCTCTACGGTTAGCAAGTGCTGGCCATGTAACTGGTGAGCGGGTGTAATACACGCATTCAGGCTTACAAAATGAGGCGCTGTATCGCTTTTAATGGCGACGGTACATGCGCCGCAGTCACCCGATGCACAGCCCTCTTTCGTGCCGGTCATCCCCAAATAGTCGCGTAGCAGCGTTAGAATGCTTGTGTCAGAGGGCACATGACACCGGGTCGGGGTGCCATTGAGCAAAAACTCAATTGTTGCCATGCCAAACTCCGTTATGATTGTTTTGACCGATCGGTCAACAATGTTGAGCTTGGGACAAAAATGCAAATCTTGCAAGACTTTGTTATATGAGATGTGACATGCACTATTAGTGAGCATCGCACTGCAAAATGCACAGTGATGCGACACGCACGCTTGGTAGACATTTCTCGCGATTACACTGCAAGGTTTATTAAAGGAGCTTACTGAATGACGGCTGATACCGCGAACCAAGAAAATGCCAGCAGGGACCGTATTGAACAGACCATATTAAGCGCTGCAGAGCAGGTGTTTTCACAACATGGTTATCGTGGTGCTAGCCTGCAGGCGATTGCAGACCAAGCTAAGCTGCCAAAAGCCAATATTCTTTATTATATGGGGAGCAAGCAGGCGCTGTATGTGCGACTGCTAAATCGGATGATGAATCGCTGGAATGCGGTACTAGAGGATATTACTGAGGATAGCGACCCAGGGCAGGTACTCAGTGATTTTATTCGCACCAAAATGATGCTTGGGCAGCGTTACCCTGAGGGGTCCAAACTGTTTGCCGCAGAGATATTGGCGGGGGCACCTTTCTTAAAAGAGTATCTCGCCGGCGAACTAAAGGAGTGGGTAGCCTCCCGCGCAGTGATTATTCGTCAGTGGGCCCAGCAGGGTAAAATGGACGATGTTGATCCACGTTGGCTGATCTTTCTAATTTGGTCGGCCACTCAGCACTACACGGAATATAGCGCTCAAGTGACCGGCATTCTTGGGGAAGAAGCGCTGAGTGAGGCTGACTTGACTTCCATTTGTCAGTTCCTTGAGCACGTTATCCTGAAGGGATGCGGTATTACTTCCTCAAATGCAACCTCGCACTGATTCATGACCATATCGCTTCCCATTGAACAACATCTAAGCTCCATTCAAACCATGCTAGCCGAACACACTCGGCTTATTTTGGTGGCTCAACCAGGTGCCGGTAAAACAACCCGTGTCCCGCTAATGTTACTCTCCAGCGCCTGGGCGCAAGGTCAGCGTCTCTTACTGGTAGAACCGCGTCGTGTCGCCGCTCGCTTGGCAGCCACCTTTATGGCGTCACAGCTCAACGAACAGGTAGGTGAAACGGTGGGTTACCGGATGCGGGGCGATAGCAATGTAGGCCCCAATACCCGGCTGGAAGTGGTCACCCAAGGCGTGCTTACCCGCATACTGCAAGACGATCCTTTATTGGAAGGGGTGGCGGGCATTATTTTCGATGAGTTTCATGAGCGAAGCATTGAAGCAGACCTAGGACTTGCGTTAGCACTGGATGTACAAGAGAGCATCCGTGATGATCTTCGGCTAATGGTGATGTCTGCCACATTGGATGTCGCTGCTTTAAAAGGTGTGTTAGGTAGTGACACCCCCGTTATTGAGAGTAGTGGCCGCGAATTTTCAGTGGAAACGCGCTACTGTCCTGTGGAGGCTCATGAATCATTAGATAGGGCTGCCTTGCGAGTCACCAAGGAGGCACTGAAGCGAGAGGGTAGCCGAGATGTGCTGGTAATACTGCCCGGTATCGCAGAAATTTCCCAGCTTGTGCAGGCTCTAGAAAGTAGCAGTATGGATGTTGAGATTCGTGCGCTTCATGGAAGCATGCCGCTCGACGCCCAGCAAGCGGCATTGCGGCCTCTTACAACACGGCAACGTGTCATCGTTTCAACCGCCATTGCGGAATCCAGCGTTACCGTCGATGGCGTCAATAGCGTGATTGATGCTGGCTTAGAACGAGTGCCGCTATTTAACCCTCGCACTGGGCTTACGCGTCTCATGACCCGGCGGGTGAATAGAGCGAGTGCTGACCAGCGACGTGGCCGAGCGGGTAGGCAGCAGCCTGGCGTTTGTTACCGCTTATGGTCAGCTGAGCAGCCGCTGGTCGCTTATGGTGAGCCTGAGATGTTGCAGGCTGATTTATCTAAATTAGCGCTAGAGCTAGCGCTATGGGGTGTGCACTCGCCGAGTGAGCTTTCATGGGTGACACAGCCACCTGAAGGAGCATGGAAAAGTGCCCAAGCGCTGTTGCAGCAGCTTCGCTTAGTAGATAGTGCCGGTATGTTGACCCCGCTGGGTAAACAGAGCGCTCAACTGCCCCTCGAACCGCGTTTAGCTACCATGCTCATTCAAGCGGCATCATTTGAAGCGGTGCCACTTGCCTGTGCCTTAGCGGCTTTAATGGAAGGCAGGGAGCGCATCAATGGCACGCTGCGCGACGCCTTAGCTCAAAGGGTTAACCAGCCTGCGGCTTATCCTCAGTGGCGACATGAAGTAAGGCGATTGTCGAGCCTGATGCGTTCGCCTGTGCCGCGGCACAGCTCCTTGGAGCAGCTTGGTGCGCTGCTTTGCCTAGCATACCCGGATCGCATCGCTCAGCTGATGACACCGGGTCGTTTTAAACTGGCTAACGGTAAAACCGCTACGCTACCTGCTCACCATCCACTGGCTCAAGAGCCTTTTTTAGTGGCAGTGAGTGTAGAGAGCGCTAACAGCGAGGCAGGCATCTATTTAGCAGAGCCTATCACGTTAGCCACGCTGACTAACTTTTACCCCGAGACCCAGCAGTGGGAAGAGCGCATTGTCTGGTCAGAAGAGCAGGGTAAGCTGGTTGGTGAAGCCGTTCAGCGGCACAGTGAGCTTGTGTTAGCAACACGCCCACTGCGTCGGTTGCCTGCCGACGCGGTAGAAAAAGCGCTAATGGCAGCGTTAAAACAGCGTCCCAACATGCTGTTTAACGCACAAGTGGTTCAACTGCAGGGGAGAATGGCGCTGCTCTTTGGCGCTTATCCTGAACAGTGGAACGATTGGTCCGACTCTGCGTTGTTAGGCAGTCTCGAGACATGGCTGGCCCCCTATATGGCGGGTCTGACGCGCTTAACGCAGTTGCAAAAACTGCCGTTTCAAACGTACTTAATGAACACGCTTGATTGGAAGCAGCAGACTCAGCTAGAGCGTTTAGTGCCCAGTTTGATAGAAGCGCCTAGTGGCAATGCCGTTAAAGTGGATTACACACCCTGCCGGGAAGGCAGGCCACCGGTGCTGGCGTTGAAGCTTCAGGAAGCCTTTGGCTGGCAGGCAACGCCCACCGTAGCGGATGGGCGTGTACCAGTGACACTTCACTTGCTTTCCCCTGCACGGCGGCCACTGCAGGTGACTCAAGATTTGCGAAGCTTTTGGTTGAACGGCTACTCAGAAGTACGCAAAGAAATGCGCGGGAGATACCCAAAGCACCCTTGGCCAGAAGATCCTCTTACCGCTCAAGCCACAGCATATACAAAGCGCCGCCAGCGTTGAAAGGCTTGCCTTTCTTAGTTGCTCGGAGTGTCTTCACGCAGGGTTTCTTCTGGGATTTCACCGGGCTTGCGGTAGCGTACACCGTCGGCTTGGGGCTCTTCATAGCGGCGGTTTTCATCTTCAGGTACTACGCCCAGTACGGTCTCTTGGGAGCCATCTGGCCACGTATAAGTGGTGCAGCCCGCGAGTGGCAAAAGCGGCAATAAGGCGAAACACAGGTAGCGAAGAACGACTCCACGATGCTTGGGCATACACGGCTCCCTTGACAGGCCATTTTGGTTTTAACTTGGTGATGCATAGTGTGAATTGCCGGACTACAAGCCGCAAGCTTATTTACGAGTCGCTAAATTTCCTCCCAAAGGCAGCGTCGAAAGTCGTTCGATAGCTGCGTCATGCCAGCTATGCGGTCAGCATGGGCATCGGCTAGCGTTTTTGCCAATGCCTGATAGTGCTCGTTAGCAAACTCTTTTTTTGATCAAGCTGCTTTTCAGGCAGCACGATTCATAAAATTGCCTATCCTTAACTATAGCTGAGTGCTTCAGGGCAGTTGCCAAAGTGAGTATGCAATACCTCAACCTTGAGGGAGGCTCTATGTGGTCAGTGGTTAAGTCAGTATTAGCAGCACTACTAGGTGTTCAGAATGACCGCCAGCGTCAGCAGGATTTTTCAAACGGCAAGCCGGTCGCCTTCATTATCACGGCGGTGGTAGTGACGATGATGTTTGTGCTGCTCTTAGCGGGTATTGCGATTTATGCAGCGGGATGAGGCGTTGAGAGGCATCACGATAGTAGTTCGTGACGAATGCCACATGTTTTCTATACTGATCGATATCACTTAACCCTGACCTAATAAAAGGGTTGGCGAGAACAATAAGAATAAAGGAGGTTTCTATGCGCTTACCGTGGCAATGGCTTCTCACCATTACCAGTGTCGCAAGTCTCTCTCAAGCCCACGCTAGCAGTTGGAATATGCCGGTGGGGGTCACTGATACCAGCCGCAATATTTTTGGCCTACACATGACCATATTTTGGGTGTGTGTAGTGATTGGGGTGATCGTCTTTGGTGTCATGTTTTACTCCTTGTTTCGCTATCGTCACTCTAAAGGAGCCAAAGCTGCCCGCTTCCATGAACATACCTCCGTTGAAGTGCTGTGGACGGCCATTCCCATTTTGATCTTGGTAGGTATGGCGGTACCTGCGACGGCCACGCTTAAAAATATGTATGACGCCTCTGAAGCGGATCTAGACATTATGATCACGGGGCAGCAGTGGCGCTGGCGTTACGAATACCTAGGAGAGGACATTGCCTATACCTCGAACTTAAGCACCACACGCGAACAGATTCGAGGCGAATCCGAGCGAGACGAGCACTATTTGCTTGATGTTGACGAGCCTCTCGTGCTGCCTATTAATCGCAAAGTACGCTTTCTGATGACATCAGACGACGTGATTCACTCCTGGTGGGTTCCAGAGCTTGCTGTTAAACAAGACACCATTCCTGGCTTTATTAATGAAAATTGGGTGCAAATTAACGAGCCTGGTATCTATCGTGGCCAGTGTGCCGAGCTGTGTGGTGTGAATCATGGCTTTATGCCCATTGTGGTGCATGCCATGGAAGAAGCGGAGTTTGAAACATGGCTTGAAGAGCGCAAAGAGGCTGCTGAGCAAGAGGCAATGGGTGTTGATCGTGAATGGGCTATAGAGGAGCTAATGGCTCGCGGTGAAGAGGTGTATCAATCTATTTGCTCTTCCTGTCATCAAGGCGAAGGGCAGGGCGCACCGCCCGCCTTTCCAGCGCTCGCCGGAAATGAACAGCTTATTAATGAACTCGACTGGCATTTGGATCGCGTGATTAACGGTGTTTCTGGAGCCGCCATGCCTGCTTTCCGCAATACGCTGAATCCGGTAGAGATAGCGGCTGTTGTGACCTATACGCGCAACGCTTGGGGGAATGAGACTGGTGATACCGTTCAGCCAGCTACGGTGGCCGAGCGTATTGCCCAGTAGGTGTTGACCAACTTCTTCTACTAAAACGACAAGCATGCGGAGAGACATATGGCGCCCAAACTACCTCCACAACACTCACTGCAGCATAGTTCGTCTGCCGTGGCTGGTGGCCAGTCTCAGGAGGGCCAGTCGCATTACCCTCATGCAGCCCAACCCAAAGGCTTGATGCGTTGGCTGCTGACCACCAATCATAAAGAGATTGGCTCGCTATATCTGATTTTCTCGCTCACGATGTTTTTTGTCGGCGGCATTTTTGCGCTCGTGGTTAGGGCTGAGCTATTTCAGCCTGGTTTGCAGTTGGTAGAGCCCGAGTTCTTTAACCAGATGACCACCATGCATGGCCTAATTATGGTGTTCGCAGCCGTTATGCCAGCGTTTACAGGCCTAGCTAACTGGATGATTCCGCTGCAAATTGGAGCCCCTGACATGGCCTTGCCGCGGCTAAATAACTTCAGTTTTTGGCTACTTCCGGTCGCTTTTACCCTGCTGCTGTCTACTCTTTTTATGCCTGGGGGCGGCCCCAACTTTGGCTGGACATTTTACGCTCCGTTATCAACAACGTATGCGCCAGCTTCAACGACTTTTTTTATTTTAGCACTGCATATGGCAGGCATTAGCTCTATTTTGGGGGCGATTAATATCATCGCGACCATCCTGAATATGCGTGCGCCTGGCATGCGCATGATGGATATGCCGCTATTCGTTTGGACATGGCTGATTACGGCATTTCTACTTATCGCCGTTATGCCGGTGTTAGCGGGCGTCATTACCATGATGTTAATGGACATTAACTTTGGGACTAGCTTCTTTGATGCAGCGGGCGGAGGAGATCCTGTCTTATTCCAGCATCTGTTCTGGTTTTTTGGCCACCCAGAAGTCTACATCATGATCCTGCCAGCATTTGGCATCGTGTCGGCGATTATCCCTACGTTTGCTCGTAAGCCCTTATTTGGCTACGCCTCGATGGTTTATGCCACTGGAGCCATTGCGCTGCTGTCATTTCTGGTGTGGGCGCACCATATGTTTATCGTGGGCCTGCCTTTGACGGCAGAACTGTTCTTTATGTACTCCACCATGTTGATTGCTGTGCCAACAGGGGTGAAGGTATTTAACTGGGTGACAACGCTATTCCGCGGGTCGATTAGTTTTGAGCCCCCTATGCTTTTTGCGTTGGCGTTTGTAGTGCTATTTACCATTGGCGGCTTTTCAGGCCTGATGTTAGCCATCGCACCCGCCGATTTTCAGTACCACGATACCTACTTTGTGGTGGCGCACTTCCACTATGTATTGGTGCCTGGCGCGATCTTCGCCATCATGGCGGGCGTTTACTACTGGTTGCCTAAATGGACAGGCCATTACCCTAACGAACGTCTGGCGCAGTGCCACTTCTGGTGCTCAATCATTGGGGTCAATCTAACCTTTTTCCCCATGCATTTTGCCGGTTTGGCAGGCATGCCTAGGCGCATCCCTGATTATGCGCTGCAATTTGCTGATTTTAATCTGCTCTCAAGTATTGGTGCCTTCTTCTTTGGTGCCTCGCAACTACTTTTTGTGCTGGTGGTAGTGCTGTGTGTACGAGGTGGCCAAAAAGCGCCTGCAAAAGCTTGGGAGGGTGCTGTTGATTTAGAGTGGAGTGTGCCTAGCCCTGCGCCGTTACACACCTTTGAAACGCCGCCGGTATTTCACCGTGCTCAATCGCACGATTAATGCATAAAAGCGTTGGAGAAGGCGGAGGGATGAAAAATGGCAGCAGATGGTTCTCAACAAGCTGGCGTTAGGCGGACCGTCATTCGCAGCGTCGCAGCCCTTATTGGCATGTTTGCCTTTGCGTTTGCCTTAGTTCCTCTTTACGACGTGTTTTGTCAGGTAACGGGTTTAAACGGAAAGGTCGATACCACGGCAAAAGCTATCATTCATGAAGAGGTGGATCAGTCGCGCTTCATTACGGTTCAATTTATTACCCGTGGTAGTGCGGGGCTGCCATGGCAAATGAGTGTTGAAACGCGGCAAATGCGGGTACATCCAGGCCAAACCGCAGAAGTGGATTTTACCTTTACGAATAACAGCCACCAAGAAAGCTGGGGACGCGCTGTGCCTAGCGTCTCACCCTCTAGTGCAACAACGCATTTACGTAAAGTCAGCTGTTTTTGCTTCCAAGAACAGCAGCTACAAGGCGATGAGCGACTAACCATTCCGCTGGTGTTTCAGTTAGCTAAAGACTTACCTGAAGAAATCAGCACCATTACCTTGGTGTATACCCTATACCCGGTACAGCGCATTGCGCTTAATCCACTCAATAACAATAACGCGGCGGGGGATAAAATATGAGCGGCGGCAGCTATTACGTTCCTGCGAATAGCCGGTGGCCTATTTTAGGGTCGCTTGCGCTAGGTGCCATGATGGCCGGTATTGGTATCAAGCTGGTTTACAACACCGGGGCGCCATTGTTAGTTATTGGCTTACTAAGCGTTATTTGTGTCATGGGGTTTTGGTTTCGAGACGTCATTCACGAGTCGATGGGCGGTTTATACGACGCACAAATGGATCGCTCGTTTCGATGGGGAATGGGCTGGTTTATTTTTTCAGAAGTCATGTTTTTTGCCGCTTTTTTTGGCGCACTGTTTTATGTAAGGACCTTCACAATTCCATGGCTAGGAGGGGAGGGGGCAAAAGGCGTATCTGCTTTGCTATGGCCCGAATTTGTTCCTCAATGGCCGCTACTCAATCCCCCTGATGCCTCTGTGGCAGGGCCCTCCAGCGTACTTAGCCCCTGGCAATTACCCTTAGTGAACACGCTGATTTTGGTGACATCAAGTATCACACTAACGGTTGCCCATGAAGCTCTGAAGCTTGGCTATCGTCAGACCTGTCGTAACTGGTTAGCAGGCACAGTACTGCTGGGCATTTGCTTTATCCTTATCCAAGGCGTCGAATATTATGAAGCCTATCATCATTACGGCATTACCCTAGAGGCCGGTATTTTTGGGGCTACTTTTTTTATATTGACAGGCTTTCATGGTCTCCACGTCATTATTGGTACGCTCATTTTGGCGAGCATGCTGGTAAGAATTATCAAAGGTCACTTTACTAACGATCATCACTTTGGTTTTGAGGCATCCTGCTGGTATTGGCATTTCGTTGATGTAGTGTGGGTAGGGCTTTTTATCTTTGTTTATGTATTTTAGTGAGTTATCAAAGCTCGCCAGATAAGAAACCAAAGAGAAGCAGGGCCATCAATACGCAGGCTAACGCAATGCGCCATTTAAGCGATGTGAGTAACCGCCTGGAGGTGCCTTCGTCATGTAGTAAAAAGCCTGCACCTGCGGCTAAGCTGACCACCATTCCTATAAACACTAATGCAATGAGCAGTTTTAACCACATGATGAAGCCCTCTTATTTTCCAGCGCGACTATACGGATGGTGTGTGTTTTGGAGTGTTGTAGTGGTTTTAGGGTTGCTCCTAGGACTATGGCAGTGGGAAAGGGCCGCTGACAAGCGTGAACTGCTAGCCATTCGTGATGCAGCGCCAACAGTGGTTGAGCCAATCCAAACACCGGAAGGAGGGGCGCAGGTGCATCTACGTGGCGACTATCTTGAGCAGCACACGCTTTACTTAGATAACCGTATCGTTAATGGTCGCCTAGGCGTCGCGGTGTTGACACCGATGAAAGACTCTCATGGGCAGCTCTGGTTAGTACAACGTGGTTTTATTGAAACAGGTACAAGCCGGGCGTCTCCTTCGGTATTCACCCCTCATGGCACGGTTGAGGTGTCTGGCGAGTGGCAGGCGGAGCAATCGCAAGGGCCGCTTTATGGAGCCAACCAAGAAGGCGTCAGGCTGCAACAGCTGAGCTTGGCTCCTTGGGAAGAGGCGTTGGGCGTCTTCAGCCATAATGGCTGGCTTCATGCCCAGCAGGGTGCGGGTGTTTTTACCCCTTGGTGGGAGGCAAATGTGATGCCGCCAAGCCGGCATCTTGGCTACGCTTTTCAGTGGTGGGGACTGGCGCTGGCAGCGTTGGTGATCATGCTATTGGGTGGATACCGTCTAGTGAGCGACTTTCGAGAAAGCTACGAAGGAGGGCGTTAACATGCACCACCGTCGTCCAGTGCGTTACGCAAGGCTTAAGGTGGTTCTCTTGTTTGCCATTTTTGCCGCTCCTATTGTGACGGCCTGGGGAATGGTGACTTGGAATGTGGGAATTCCTCAGGGCCATACTGCCCACGGAAAAGTAACCATAGATGTGCCGCCGCTTGAGGATTGGCCGCTGATGGCTTCCCTCACTGCCTCTGAACAATGGACGCTGGTATTAGACTGCGGCGCAAACTGTGTGCAGCAACAGGATGAGCTGTGGCGGTTACACCGTGCATTAGGACGTGAAGCCACTCGACTAAAGCGATTAAGAGTTGGTGGTGACGATGCCACGCTGCCTGGGGAGACGGTGACAGTTTGGCAAAGCGTACCCTCTTGGAGCATTGCGCACAGCGTTTGGTTATTCGACCCTATGGGAAGGCCAGCACTCGCGTTTACTCAAGAAGCGGCAACCGCCGAGATTCTTGATGACATCCGGCACCTATTCAAAGTAAATCCTATTTAGCTTATGTTCGGCTAGCAATAGCCGTAAGGAAACTTAATGAAGACCTATCGAGAGTGTCGTCTTCGTTGGCTCATGAGGGTTACGCTGGTGGGAACCCTGTTGACTGCGTTCGTCATATTGGTAGGCGCATGGACTCGGTTAGTGGATGCTGGCCTAGGCTGCCCTGATTGGCCTGGCTGTTATGGCAAACTCATTGTTCCCGATAGTGATCATGCAGCGCTTCGACATCCTGATGCTCCTTTAGAGCCCTTCAAAGCCTGGGTAGAGATGGCTCACCGCTATGTAGCCAGTTTATTGGGCTTGATTGTACTCACCATCGTGGCAATGGGGTGGTCACTGCGCAAACGTCCAGAATATCCATGGCGACTTAGCTTGGCGTTACTGATCGTTATTCTCGTTCAGGGCGCGTTTGGTGCGTTTACCGTTACTCTTAAGTTGTGGCCACAGGTTGTCACGCTGCATTTGCTCGGAGGATTGAGCGTTTTAATGCTGTTTTTTTGGCTGCATCTTCGCATACGCCGTTCATGGCGTGGGCAAATAGGGCAGGCTAAAAAGGGTGGCGTACTGTGGTACTTGGCAGGTGGGGTTTTATTGTTGCAGCTTGCACTGGGTGGCTGGGTCACAAGCAACTATGCCGGTATTGCTTGCCAAGGATTTCCTACCTGTAATTCACAATGGTGGCCAAGCATGGACCTAAGCGAAGGCTTCCACCTAACCCAAAGCGTTGGCCCTAATTATCTCCATGGTCAACTACACGCAGATGCTCGTACCGCTATTCATATGGTCCATCGTATGGGAGCACTGTTGTTGGGTGCCGCTTTACTAGCGTTATGGTGGCGCTATCGGGGCATCAAAGTAGTCAGCATCGCCTTGAGTCTCGCATTAGGAGCTTATTGCTTACAGGTGGCGCTTGGGGTCGCTAACGTTCTGCTCTGGCTGCCGCTTTGGTTAGCCTTGTTGCATACGGCAGGGGCTGTATTGCTAGCGCTGAGCATGGGATGGGCGTGGTGGTGCTGGCGGTACCAAAAGGCGGGGCAGGCTACTGTTCTTTGCCCATCAAATGCAAGCAACCTGAAGGCGCATGAATCAGGTTGGTCTACTTGAGGCAATTAGGTGTACAATTCTCGTTAAGCTATTTACTTACTGGGTATAAGGAGCTCTATGAGTTCTACGGTTGCACTTATACTGCTTGCGCTGGCTGTTACGGTCATCGCTGCACTCGGCGGCTATGCTTTCTTCTTGCGTAAAGAGGTAAAGCGACGCGAGGAATTTCGACTTGACGAAGAGCGGCGCGCTCAGCAAAACAGCCTAGAAAATCTGGACTACGTGGTGAGCGCTCTCGTCCAAGAGCAAGTCGACATCACCGAGGGTTCCTGGCGCTGTAAAGTGCTGCTTGAAATCGTCGATCCAAGTCTTTCTGAACGACCTGAGTTTCAGGCGTTCGCCGAGGTTTATAGCCGTACGCGTCATCTCAAGACGCACTCTGCGCGCAAACAGTTGACCCCACGGGAAAGAATGCAAGAGGACAAGGAAAGGCTAGCTGTGGAAGATGAGATGCGCCCTGCGGTGCTCGCAGCCGCCGCAGAGGTAATTAAATGGCGCGCTAAAGGCCCTTCCGCTCTTCATTAAAAATTTTTAATGCCATCGATGTGAGCTTTGCTATGCTGGTAAGGTCGGTATTGGCAAGAAGTTGATATCTCGGCATTGTTGCCTTCTAACGCTGAAACGTTAATGATAGGCACCACGTTCAGTTTCAGGGGCAGGGGAACCCCGTCCTGGATCAGAACAGCGAAAAATGGATGCTCTCGCCATAAGAAGCATTGGATAGATTTGGTCTCTAGACCATGTCAGCATTGGATCAAGAAGGAGTCTTGCATGAAAAAATCAACGACTGGCTTGCTAATCGGTTCTGCTCTAGTCGTCGGCCTGTCAGGTTGCGCTAGCTCAGCCTCTCAGTCTTCTGGCCAAGCAGGCGCCAACAGCGGCCAAAGCTGGTACCAGCACCCCGCGGTTTGTGGTTTGGCGGGCAGTATCATCGGCGGTAGCATTGGTTATGCCACCAGCAGCAGCTCAGATGAAGAAGCGGGTGCCGCAACCGGCGCAGCGGCTGGCGCAGCTATCGGTGGTCTGCTGTGTGCAGATCGTACACCTGAGCCGGTAGCACCGCAGTGCCCGAGCTACGGCGAAGTGCCAGCTGGCGTTGCTGTTGATGCCGAAGGCTGCCCGCTGGACTCCGACGGTGATGGCGTGCCGGACTACCGTGACCAGTGCCCGGGCACGCCGGCTGGTGTAGAAGTTAACGCCAACGGTTGCCCGCTGGACTCCGATAACGACGGCGTGCCGGATTACCGTGACCAGTGCCCGAATACCCCGGCAGGCGTTGACGTAAACGCACTGGGTTGCCCGGAAAGCGTTGTTCTTCAGGATGTGAACTTTGAGTTCGATTCCGCCCAGCTAACACCGAATGCACAAAATGTTCTTAACGGCGTTGCTGAGCGTCTGGTTAACAACCCAGATGTACGTGTGAGCATTGAAGGTCACACCGATTCTCGTGGTTCTGACCAGTACAACAAGGATCTGTCTCAGCGTCGTGCTGAGTCCGTTGCAACCTATCTGAACCAGCGCGGCGTCGAAGCTAACCGTATGCGTGCTGTGGGCTACGGTGAAGAGCGTCCCGTGGCAACCAACGATACCGAAGAGGGTCGTTTCCAGAACCGTCGTGTAGAACTGGATGAGTGGAAGTAATCCACTTAGCTGATTAATCAATGGGTAGAGCCAGCATGCTGGTTCGTTAAACCCTTTGACAAAGAACGGGAGGCTTATGCCTCCCGTTTTATTTTACGCAGTCATAAATTCTGGTAGGCTGAGCAGCCTTCAAGATGTGCCCAATACCCCGACCATTGATAGCGAAATGTGATCCTTGGTATGGATCACCACTGCGCTCAAGGAATACCTGAATGCCTATTGTGACACTGCCCGATGGCAGCCAAAGAACGTTTGAAGCACCACTCTCTATTATGCAGCTAGCAGAGTCCATTGGCCCTGGTTTGGCCAAGGCCTGTGTGGCAGGCAAAATTAACGGGGTGCTGGTTGATGCTGCCGATATGATTGAGCAGGATGCGGACGTCTCTATTATTACTGCCCGCGATGAAGAAGGTTTGGAAATTATTCGTCACTCGTGTGCTCACTTGATTGGTCATGCGGTGAAACAGCTATATCCCGATGCCAAAATGGCCATCGGTCCGGTCATTGATGATGGCTTTTATTACGACATTGACTTTGGCAAATCAGTCACGCCAGACGATATGGAAGCCATTGAAAAGCGCATGCAGTCGCTCATCGATCATGAGTACGATGTTATTCGTGAGTACGTCAGCCGCGACCAAGCGATGGCAACGTTTGAAAAGCGTAATGAGCCGTATAAGCAAGAGATCATCCGTGATATCCCGGAAGGTGCGACTATCCGCCTTTACCACCACGAAGAGTACACGGACATGTGCCGTGGACCCCATGTGCCTAACACAAGACACTTAAAGGCATTTAAGCTGACGAAGCTGGCAGGTGCTTACTGGCGTGGTGACTCCTCCAATCCGATGCTGACGCGCATTTATGGCACGGCATGGGGCGATAAAAAGCAGTTAAAAGCTTACTTGAAGCGGCTGGAAGAAGCTGAGAAGCGAGACCACCGTAAGCTAGCGCGGAAGATGGACTTGTTCCACCTTCAAGAAGAAGCGCCTGGGATGGTTTTTTGGCACCCTAACGGTTGGACGATGTATCAGGCGTTAGAAGAGTACATGCGTAAAATTCAACGTGAGCATGGCTACCAGGAAATCAAGACGCCGCAAGTAGTGGATTTATCACTGTGGAAGAAATCAGGCCACTGGGGACATTACAGTGAATTGATGTTCACCACAGAGTCGGAAAAGCGTGAGTATGCGGTGAAGCCGATGAACTGCCCATGTCACGTGCAGGTCTTTAATCAAGGCCTTAAGAGCTACCGTGACCTTCCGCTACGTTTGGCTGAATTTGGTAGCTGTCATCGAAATGAGCCTTCAGGCTCGCTGCATGGTCTGATGCGGGTTCGTGGGTTTACGCAAGATGATGCCCATATTTTCTGTACCGAAAGTCAGATTCAGGCTGAGGCTGAGGCGTTTATTGCTCTAACGCTGCAAGTCTATAAAACGCTCGGTTTTGAAGACGTTGAGCTCAAGCTCTCCACCCGTCCCGAAGACTTTCTGGGTGAAGTCGAAATGTGGGATCGGGCAGAGCAGGGCCTTGAGGCCGCGCTGAACGCTACTGGCTTGGCTTGGGATCTGCAGCCGGGTGAAGGTGCGTTTTATGGGCCGAAAATTGAGTTTGCGTTAAGAGATTGTCTGAATCGTGTTTGGCAGTGTGGTACTCTTCAGCTAGATTTTAATTTGCCAGGGCGTTTAGGGGCGCAATACGTCGATGAAGACGGCACGCGTAAAACCCCTGTAATGCTCCATCGTGCTATCCTGGGCTCATTTGAACGATTCCTGGGTATACTAATTGAGCATTACGCTGGTGCTATGCCACTATGGTTGGCCCCGCAGCAAGCTGTGCTTATGACCATTACCGACGCGCAGCGTGATTACGCGCTTGATTTGGAGCAGCGGCTGCAAAAAAATGGCTTACGGGTTAAGGCGGACTTGAGGAACGAGAAGATCGGCTTTAAAATCCGTGAGCATACGTTACAGAAAGTTCCCTATCTCCTTGTGGTGGGAGATAAGGAAGTCGAAGCTGACTCAGTGGCCGTGCGAACTCGTAGCGGCGAAAACCTCGGCACCATGACTGTCGATGAATTCATCGAACGTTTTAATGCAGAGCGAGCAGCCCTGGCGACATCGTCAATTGCCTAAGGAGACGGAGCGATCAAGCGAAGCAATCAGCGCGGGCGTCCACAAGACAAACGCCCTCCAATGAACGAGCGTATTACCGAAGAAGAAGTACGTCTAATTGATGCCGAAGGTGAGCAGTTGGGTGTTGTGCCCACCACTGAGGCTCTTGAGCGTGCGGAAGCTGCCGGTTTAGATCTCGTGCAAATTTCGAATGCCGATCCGATTGTTTGTAAAATCATGGATTATGGCAAATTCGTTTTTGAGACCAAAAAGCAGAAAGCGGCTCAAAAGAAAAAGCAGAAGCAAATCCAGGTTAAGGAAGTTAAATTCCGTCCTGGCACCGACGAAGGCGATTATCAGGTGAAGCTAAAAAACCTGATCCGCTTCTTGGAAGGTGGTGACAAGGGTAAGGTCACATTGCGCTTCCGTGGTCGTGAAATGGCGCACCAGGACATTGGCCGTAAGCTAATGGAACGGATCGCGGCAGACCTGGAAGAGATCGGAGTGGTGGAGTCTTTCCCGAAAATGGAAGGCCGCCAAATGATCATGATTCTTGCCCCGAAAAAGAAGTGATCCAACGGCGAAGTTAACGGGCCAGCGCGAAGGCGCTGGTCGGCCCTGGGTTTTCTAAAAAATATCGAGCGGAGTTCTCTCATGCCGAAAATCAAAAGCAACAGCGGCGCTGCTAAGCGCTTCAAAAAGACCGCTAACGGCTTCAAGCACAAGCAGTCTTTCCGTAGCCACATCTTGACCAAGAAGTCGACCAAGCGTAAGCGTCAGCTGCGTGGCATGAAGCAGATTCATGCTTCCGACAAAGCGCTGATCCAGCGCATGCTGCCGAACCTGTAAGGTCGAATTTTCTTATCTGAGTGCATTTAGCCTCAGTCATAAAGTCAGGAGTGTGTTATGACCCGTGTTAAGCGTGGCGTAGTTGCCCGTCGTCGCCATAAAAAAGTACTGAAGCAGGCCAAAGGTTACTACGGTGCCCGTTCGCGTGTTTTCCGCGTAGCCAAACAGGCTGTCATCAAAGCCGGCCAGTATGCGTACCGTGACCGCCGCAACCGCAAGCGCCAATTCCGTGCGCTGTGGATTCAGCGTATCAATGCTGGTGCGCGTATCAACGGCATGTCTTACAGCCGCTTTGTTGGCGGTCTGAAGAAAGCCGGTATTGAAATTGACCGTAAAGTATTGGCCGACCTGGCAGTACACGAAAAAGCGGCATTTGCTGCTATCGTGGAAAAAGCCAAGGCTGCCCAATAAGGCAATTTGCACTGAGCTAAATTCAGTGTGAAATGTCGAGGTCATTTCAGTGTGACCCATGCAGGGGAAGAGCAGCCGCTCTTCCCCTGTTTTTTTGTCACCTTCAACATGCCAGCCATCTTGAAAGATGGAACCGCTTAATTCGGAGTAAATCGGATGGACCACCTTCCTACTCTGGTGTTAGAGGCCCGCGATGCTATTCAAGCTGCGCAGAGTGTCTCAGCGCTAGATGAGTTGCGCGTACGTTACTTGGGTAAAAAAGGCGAAGTGACGGCCTTATTGAAAGGGCTGGGCAAGCTATCGGCAGAAGAGCGTCCTGCGGCTGGTGAGCAAATTAACCAAGCCAAGCAAACGCTATCAGCCGAGATAGACGCCAAACGCCAGCAGCTTGAGAGTGAAGCGCTGAATGCCCGCTTGGCAGCTGAGCGGATCGATGTAACATTGCCGGGGCGTGGGCAGGAGAGTGGTGGCTTGCACCCTGTGACACGCACGCTTGAGCGCATAGAGGGTTTGTTTACCCGCGTTGGTTATGATGTGGCGGTAGGTCCTGAGATTGAGGATGACTACCATAACTTCGAGGCGCTCAATATTCCCGCGCATCACCCGGCGCGGGGGATGGCAGATACGTTTTATTTCGACGCGACACGCTTGCTGCGCACTCATACATCTCCTGTGCAAGTACGCACCATGAAGAGTAGTGAACCGCCCATCCGTATCGTCTGCCCGGGGCGCGTCTATCGCAGCGACTCGGACCTGACACATACGCCGATGTTTCATCAGGTAGAAGGTCTGTTGGTCGATGAGGGCGTGAGCTTTGCTGATCTAAAAGGCACCATTGAAGACTTCCTTCAGGCGTTTTTTGAGCGTGATGATCTATCGGTCCGCTTCCGCCCCTCTTACTTCCCATTCACTGAACCCTCTGCTGAGGTCGATATTCAGTGCGTGATGTGTAGTGGTAACGGTTGTCGTGTTTGCTCACATAGCGGCTGGCTGGAAGTGATGGGCTGCGGGATGGTGCACCCTGAAGTTTTCCGGCACTCCGGCATTGATACCGAACGATACACCGGCTTTGCCTTTGGTATGGGCGCAGAGCGTTTGGCGATGCTGCGCTACGGCGTTAATGACCTGCGCTTGTTCTTTGAGAACGACCTGCGCTTTCTTCGTCAATTCACCTAAGACCGCTGCCAGCGACGGGAATCAATATGAAATTTTCAGAACAGTGGCTGCGTGAATGGGTATCCCCGCAGCTTGATACTCAGGCCATTGCCGATCAGATCACCATGGCGGGCCTTGAAGTGGATGCCGTTGAAGCGGTCGCCGCTACCTTTAGCGGTGTGGTCGTGGCTGAAGTGCTGTCCAAAGAGAAGCATCCTGATGCCGATAAGCTCAACGTATGCACGGTGAACGACGGTACTGGTGAGCCGGTGCAAGTAGTATGCGGTGCGCCCAACGTTGATGTGGGTCAGAAAATTCCCTTCGCCCAAGTGGGTGGCGTGCTGCCGGGCGATTTTAAAATCAAAAAGGCAAAACTGCGTGGCGTTGAGTCGCGCGGCATGATCTGCTCGGCATCAGAGCTGGGATTAGAGGAAGAAATCTCTCCTGGTATCCTGGTGTTACCGGCGTCGGCCCCCGTGGGCACTAGCTTTCGCGAGTATATGCAGCTCGACGATATGACCATCGAGGTGGACCTTACCCCTAACCGCGGCGACTGCCTGAGCATAAAAGGCCTTGCGAGAGAGGTAGGTGTGCTTAACCGTCTGCCGGTAAGTGGCCCTGAGATCACAGTCGTTGAAGCGAGTATCGACGATACTTTCCCCGTCACTATTGAGGCGGCTGAGCAGTGCCCTCGCTACTTAGGGCGCGTTATTAAGGGCGTGAATGTAGAGGCTGAAACGCCGCTGTGGATGGTTGAGCGGCTACGTCGCAGCGGCGTACGCTCGATTGACCCTGTGGTGGATGTCACCAACTACGTCATGCTAGAGCTTGGTCAACCGCTGCATGCGTTTGATCGGGACAACCTGCAGGGTGGCATTACTGTCCGTTTGGCACGAGAGGCGGAGCGTTTAAAACTGCTGGATGGCCAAGAGGTAGCACTTCGCCCTGAAACACTGGTAATTGCCGATGAGCGTGGCCCCCTGGCAATGGCTGGCATCATGGGGGGAGAAAATTCAGGGGTAAACGAAAAAACGCACACGATTTTTCTTGAGTCGGCCTTTTTTGCTCCGCTTGGCATTGCTGGGCAGGCGCGTTCCTACGGTCTGCATACTGACGCATCGCATCGTTATGAGCGTGGCGTCGATCCAGAGCTTCCTGCCATGGCGGTTGAGCGTGCTACAAAGCTCCTGATGGAGATTTGTGGGGGGCAGGCAGGGCCCGTGGTTGAGGCGGTAAGCGATGAACATTTGCCGGCACCGCGCATCATTATGCTTCGCGAGGCTCGCCTTGAGAGTGCGCTCTCCAAGCGGCTGCAGCCGGATGATGTCACCGATATCCTTCAGCGTTTAGGGCTTGAGGTTGATAAACAGGCGGAAGGTTGGTCAGTGGTCGCCCCTAGCTGGCGTTTTGACGTTGCCATTGAGGAAGACCTCATCGAGGAAGTGGCGCGTATCCATGGCTACAATAACCTTCCGGTTCGTCGCCCAGCCGCTCGACTAGCACTTCGCCCAGCTAACGAGGCACTCCTCACTCAGGCTCAGTTGCGCAACCAGATGGTTGCTCGCGGTTTCCAGGAAGCGGTGACATACAGCTTCGTAGCGCCGGACCTGCAGGCAGCAATGCTGCCAGATGCTGTGTCCCCCGTGCTTGCGAATCCGATTTCGTCGGACCTCTCGGTGATGCGCGCCAGCCTTTTCCCAGGCTTAGTGCGTGCCCTAGAGTATAATCTCAATCGCCAGCAAACCCGTGTGCGCATTTTCGAGACAGGGCTGGTATTTAACGGCCACCTCGATAACTTAACCCAAGAGCCGATGATGGGCGCCTTAGTGTGCGGTGGCCGTGAAGGGGAGGGGTGGAACAGCACTAAGGCTCAGGTAGATTTTTATGACCTGAAAGGAGATCTAGAGAGTCTTTTGGCAATGGGTGGGGCCCGGGAAGCTTGGCGCTTTGAGCCGGGCGAGCACCCCTCTCTGCATCCTGGGCAAACCGCCCAGCTCTTTTACAATGGCGAATCCGCCGGCTGGATTGGCACACTGCACCCGCAAGTGCGTGCCAAGCTGGGGCTTAAGGTTGATGCGGTGCTGTTTGAAGTTCGCCTAGATGTATTGAGTCAGGGGGAAATTCCCGCCTTTGAGCCGCTTTCACGCTACCCAGAAGTGCGACGCGATTTGGCGTTTATGCTCAAAGAGGCAACGCCTGTGCAAGCGCTACTTGATTGTGCAAAAGCTCAGGCAGGCGATTACTTGAAAGACATTAAGCTATTTGATGTCTATGCTGGTAAAGGCGTAGCCGAGGGCTATAAGAGCATTGCATTGGGCTTGACCTGGCAGCACGCTTCGCGCACGCTAAATGATGAAGAAATCAACCAGTTGGTCGACTCGATCATCACTAACGTGCGAGCCGAATTAGATGCCGAACTTCGCGGCTAACTAAGCTATGCCATGACACGACGCTTATCACGTTCTTGGCAATGCGTATGCTACATGGAGGAGCCCTATGGGTGCGTTGACCAAAGCAGAGCTAGCTGAGCATTTGCATACTGAGCTGGCGCTGTCAAAGCGAGAAGCAAAAGCGATGGTGGAGGCGTTCTTTGAAGAAATCCGCGCCTGTTTGCGTGAAAACGAGCAGGTGAAACTGTCGGGGTTTGGTAACTTTGATCTGCGTGATAAGCGCGAGCGGCCTGGGCGAAACCCTAAAACTGGCGAAGAAATCCCTATCTCTGCCCGGCGTGTGGTGACTTTTCGCCCCGGGCAAAAGCTAAAGCAGCAGGTAGAACGCTACTCAAGTGGTCAGTAGCGAGCACATCAAGCTGCCCAACGAAAAGGAGTGCCTAATGGCACTCCTTTTTTATAGGCTACAAATAGGGCGCTATCTGGCTAAATACCTCCACCCTCAATCAGCCAAGTGATCACCACTTTAATGACGTAGCCCAACATTCCGGCACCTAATACCACAAACAACATAATCGTGCCAAATTTACCTGCGTTCGATTTTTTTGCGAGATCCCAAATAATAAAACACATAAAAATGATCAGGCCGCCAATCATAATGGGCGTGATCCATGTCTCAAAGGTCTGCTGCATAAGCGCTCCTGTTGGACGATTGTCGGTAGCCCATGGTGGGGCGTGCGTCATTTTTGTCAGTCGTGTTAATATTTGAGCAAATTCATCAGGTATTTGTCGACTGAACTTTGCGGACTTAACAAAGCGCAGTATGACAACTTTGCCGAGGAGTAGGCCAATGCCTAAGTTAACCATTCTGGTCGGCACCATGTATGGTGGTGCGTTAGACGTTGCAGAGCAGGTAAAGCCGCTGTTTGAGCAGGCGGGCTATGACGTTGATATTTCAGAGCAGCCCTCTGTAGACGATGTTTCCCAAGCCAGTGATCTAACGCTTTTCTGTGTGTCTACCACGGGGAGCGGTGATTTTCCCGGTAACTTTGTGCCCTTTGTTCGCAGTCTAAAAGATCAAAGTCCCTCATTGGCGGGACTGCGTTATGGGTTGATCGCGCTTGGCGATAGTTCCTACGGTGATACGTTCTGTGGCGCGGGGAGAGCCTTAGATGAGTTGCTGCAGGATCAAGGCGCCCACCGTTTAGGTGAGCGCCTTGAAATCGACGCGATGGAAACCTTCATGGCGGATGATGCAGCGGTGCCGTGGGTAGAGGAGTGGATTGATGCTCAGAAGCTAAAGGTAGCATAGCCATGCAGCAAACGGTTTACTCTCCCAAGCGAGTGAGCGTAGCGGTTGGCTTATGCATCGTGATGCTCGCTGCGCTCCCGCGCTATATGGTGGGAGGACATGAGACGCGTCAAACCCTTCTGCTGATGGCCTTGGTGCTAGTGGCTGGCGCAGCCGCGTTCCAGTGGAGGATGCTGTCTCAAGAGGCCCGTCAGGCGCTACCAGCACTAATAAAGCGTCTAGCGATCATGCTAGTGCTCGGAGCGCTGGTGATGGGGGCTTGGCACGCCATGTTTACTGATTGGATTAGCTGGCAGGTCTTTATCTCTCACGCGGCGACGTGTGGTCTGCTGCTGCATGCGGTTTCCCTGTGGTGGTCTGCACGGGAGTAACGATTTTTGTACCTTTAAACCCTTGTAATTGGTGCTTGCGCCCCCATCTTGCGAGCATGGCGCTTGCCACCATGCGTCAGGGTTCTTAAAATTGCCCCCTTGAACATATTTTACGCAATCAACACAACGCCCAGCCGCTAGAGGACAATTCATGCAAGTTTCCGTCGAGACGACCTCCCAGATCGAACGCCGTATCACGATTCAAGTGCCGGCAGCAGAAATCGACGAGGCCGTCAGCGCTCGCTTGAAAGACACCGCGAAAAACGTTCGCTTGAACGGTTTCCGCCAAGGCCGGGTGCCAATGGCCGTCGTGCGTCAGCGCTATGGCGACAGCGTGCGCAGTGAAGTGGTAGGCGAAGTGATGCGTGAACGCTACGTTCGCGCGATCACAGAAAAAGAACTCAACCCTGCCGGTTTCCCGCAGATTGAGCCAAAAGTTAATGAAGAGGGTAAAGACCTTGAGTTCGTTGCGGTAATGGAAGTTTACCCGCAGGTTGAGCTGACCTCTATCGAAGGTACAGACGTTGAGCGCCCAGTTGTGTCTGTCAGCGAAGCAGATGTCGATGAAATGATCGATACCTTGCGTAAGCAAAACGCCGCATGGGAAGAAGTTGACGCTGCCGCTGCTGACGGTGACCAAGTCACTATCGATTTCCAAGGCTTCCTGGGCGACGAGCCGTTTGAAGGTGGCAGTGCAGAAGGCCACGCGTTGGTCATCGGTTCTAACAGCTTCATTCCAGGTTTTGAAGAGCAACTGATCGGTGCTAAAGCAGGCGAAGAAAAAACCATCTCCGTCACTTTCCCTGCGGATTACCAAGCCGAGCATCTGGCCGGTCAAGACGCCACCTTCAAGGTGACCGTTCACAAAGTAAGCAGCCAGAAACTGCCGGAAGTTGATGCTGAGTTCATCGAGCGTTTCGGTGTGGAAGACGGCGATGAAGCCAAATTCCGTGCTGAAATTAAAAAGAACATGACCCGCGAAGCGGCTCAGGCTGTTGACAACCGTGTTAAGCAGCAGGTGCTGGATGCGCTGAAAAAAGCGAACGACATTCCCGTGCCTACCGCGCTGGTTCAGCAAGAAACGGACGGCATGAAGCGTCAAGCCGCTCAGCAGTTTGGCCTGGGTGAGGATTTTGACGTTAGCCAGCTGCCGAATGAGCTATTTGAAGAGCAGGCGAAGAGCCGTGTTCAGGTCGGTCTATTGCTAGCTGAAGTGATCAAAGCCAATGAACTGGACGCAGACGACGCGGCCATCAAAGCCAAAGTAGAAGAGCTGGCTGAGCAGTATCAAGATCCATCCGAAGTGGTTGAGTACTACATGGGTAATGAGCAGCTGAAAACCCAGGTAAAATCTGCCATTCTCGAAGAGAAGGCCGTTGAGAAGCTGCTTGAGCAAGCGAACGTCAAAGACGTTGAAATGTCTTACCAGCAAGCGCTGGCTGCTGCTCAGCAGCAGGCTGAGCAAGATGAGAAGGCCGAAGAGGGCGAACAGGCAGGCGCCTGATCTCATCGCGTGGCGCACCCTATCTGGGTGCGCTTTTCCCTTACCGGACGCAAGGAATCACCCGAATGAGTGAGTTTGATATTCAAAACGCCGGCGGTTTAGTGCCCATGGTGGTTGAGCAGAGCGCCAAAGGGGAAAGAGCCTACGACATCTACTCGCGCCTTTTAAAAGAGCGCGTGATTTTCCTGGTAGGGCCGGTAGAAGATTACATGGCTAACCTTGTCGTGGCGCAACTGTTGTTTCTTGAGTCTGAAAACCCCGATAAGGATATTCATCTTTACATCAATTCACCCGGTGGTTCGGTAACGGCGGGTATGTCAATTTATGACACCATGCAGTTTATTAAGCCGGATGTTTCCACCGTATGTATTGGTCAGGCTGCCAGCATGGGCGCGCTCCTGCTAACAGCAGGCGCTGCGGGCAAGCGTTACTGCTTACCTAACTCCCGCGTGATGATTCACCAGCCGCTAGGTGGCTACCAAGGTCAAGCGTCGGATATTGAGATTCACACCCGTGAAATTCTCGGTATTCGTGAGAAACTGAATCAAATTCTGGCTCACCACACTGGCCAGGATGTTGAGAAAGTGGCTCAGGATACTGACCGCGACAATTTTATGAGCGCCAATAAAGCAAAAGAGTATGGCTTGATTGACGCAGTGCTGGATAAGCGACCTACATCCTGATAGCGTGATAGGATTCTGCTTTTCTAACGAGCTTTTCAGGCGGCGTCAGCCGCCGCAGTGACAGAGGTACGCGAATGGCCGACGGCAAAGGCAAGGACGAAGGTGGCAAACTGCTTTACTGCTCGTTTTGTGGTAAAAACCAAAACGAAGTTCGTAAGCTGATTGCCGGCCCGTCCGTGTATATCTGCGATGAGTGTGTCGACTTATGTAATGACATCATTCGCGAAGAAGTTCTCGAAGCCGATGCCGAGAGCGATGAGGAGCGTTTACCTACGCCCCGCGAAATACGTCATACATTGGACGACTACGTCATCGGACAAGACCGCGCCAAGATGGTGCTGTCTGTAGCGGTTTATAACCACTACAAGCGTCTGAAGTCAGAAGTACGTGAAGGCGATGTGGAGCTAGGTAAGTCCAACATCCTGCTAATTGGCCCGACGGGTAGCGGTAAAACGCTCCTCGCCGAGACCATGGCGCGGCTATTGAATGTACCTTTTACTATTGCTGATGCAACGACGCTGACCGAAGCAGGCTATGTGGGTGAAGATGTTGAAAATATCATCCAAAAGCTGCTGCAAAAGTGCGACTACGACGTTGAGAAAGCCGAGCGCGGCATCGTCTATATCGATGAAATCGACAAAATCTCGCGTAAATCGGATAACCCGTCGATTACCCGTGATGTTTCTGGCGAAGGCGTACAGCAGGCGCTGCTGAAGCTAATTGAAGGCACAACGGCGTCCGTTCCTCCCCAAGGTGGGCGTAAGCATCCCCAGCAGGAGTTTGTTCAGGTCAATACGGCCAATATCCTGTTTATTGTGGGTGGTGCTTTTGCTGGCTTGGATAAAGTCATTCGCGACCGTGCTGAGAAAGGCGGTATTGGTTTCAATGCCAGCGTGAAAAGCAAAGAGTCTTCGCGAGGCGTTGGCGAGCTACTCGCGGATGTCGAGCCAGAGGATCTGGTCAAGTTTGGCTTGATTCCTGAGTTTGTGGGTCGCCTGCCAGTGATTGCAACGCTGACTGAGCTGACAGAAGACGCACTGATTCAGATTTTGACTGAGCCGAAAAACTCGCTGATCAAGCAGTATGCCAAGCTCTTCGAGATGGAAGACGTCACGCTTGAGTTTAGAGACGACGCCTTACGGGCTGTGGCTGTGAAAGCCATGGAACGTAAAACCGGTGCTCGTGGGCTGCGTTCTATCCTAGAGTCTGTGCTGCTGGATACCATGTATGAAATTCCTTCCTTGGAAGGGGTGAGCAAGGTCGTCATCGATGGTTCCGTCATTGCTGGCGAAAGCGAGCCACTGTTGATCTACTCGCAGCAGGAAGAAGCGCGGGTCGACGGTACTGACGGTTAACCCTTCGGTACGTGCCACGGCCTAGCTTTCACCGCTTGTGCCAAACCAAGGGGTCGCCTAGGCGGCCCCTTGTTGTTCTACGTTATTGTTGAAACGGCTGGCCAGCACACGGTGATGTGTCGTGTCATGCCCTTTCATACTGTGAGGTACTTGGCTAAGTACCCTTCAAGTACTCATCCGAATTTGAGGAACGTCTGCGATGCAGCAGAACGCCGATCAGACACAATGTCTACCCCTGTTGCCTTTGCGGGATGTGGTTGTGTATCCGCAAATGGTTATTCCGCTTTTTGTTGGCCGTGAGAAGTCCATTCAAGCCTTAGAGGCAGCGATGGAAGCCGACAAGCGTGTACTGCTGGTGGCTCAGCGCGAGGCCTCACAGGATGATCCTGATAATGCGGACCTCTACGCGATGGGGACCGTTGCTGACATCATGCAGCTGCTTAAGCTGCCTGATGGCACTGTAAAGGTGTTGATTGAAGGCAGCTTCCGCGCTGATGTTATCGATATCGAAGAAAATGAAGCGGGCTACACTCAGGCGCACTTAACCCCACGTGAAAGCGAGCCGCTTACCAGTCGTGAGCAAGAAGCGCTAGTGCGTGTCCTGCTCAATCAGTTCGAGCAGTACGTCAAGCTGTCTAAGAAAGTGCCCAACGAAGTGCTTAACTCGCTGTCGGGCATCGAAGACCCTAGCCGTTTGGTCGACACCATCTGCGCCCACCTGTCACTGAAGATTGGTGACAAGCAAGAGCTGCTCGAAATGGATCGCGTACGCGACCGTATTGAACACCTGATGGCGCTGATTGAGTCTGAGATTGATCTGCTCCAGGTCGAGAAGCGCATCCGCTCGCGTGTTAAAGAGCAGATGGAAAAAACGCAGCGCGAGTACTATCTCAATGAGCAGATGAAGGCCATCCAGAAAGAGATGGGTGAGCTGGATAATGTACCCAACGAAGCCGAAAAGTACGAACAGGCGATCAAAGAGTCTGGGATGCCCAAAGAGGCGTCTGATAAAGCGACTCAAGAGCTTAATAAGCTCAAAATGATGGCTGCCAATTCTGCTGAGGCGACCGTAGTGCGCTCATATCTGGACTGGCTAATTGCCGTTCCATGGAAAAAGCGCACGCGCGTTAAGCACGATCTGGTAAAAGCCCAGCAGGTGCTGGATGAAGATCATTACGGCCTGGAAGAAGTGAAGGCGCGCATTCTTGAGTACCTAGCCGTACAAAAGCGCGTACGGAAAATGAAAGGGCCGGTGCTCTGCTTGGTAGGACCGCCTGGGGTAGGTAAAACGTCTCTTGGTCAATCCATCGCCCGCGCGACAAATCGTAAGTACGTCCGCCTGGCGCTGGGTGGTGTGCGCGATGAGTCGGAAATCCGTGGCCATCGCCGCACCTATATTGGCTCGCTGCCAGGCAAGCTGATGCAGCGTATGAGCCGTGCCGGGGTGAAAAATCCACTTTTCCTGTTGGATGAGGTGGATAAACTAGGCATGGACCACCGTGGTGATCCGGCGTCAGCGCTTCTAGAGGTATTGGACCCCGAGCAGAACAACAGCTTTAGTGATCACTACCTTGAGCTGGATTACGACCTCTCTGAGACGCTGTTTATTTGTACCGCGAACTCAATGAATATCCCAGGCCCGCTGCTGGACCGTATGGAGATTATTCGTCTACCGGGCTACACCGAAGACGAGAAGCTCGCCATCGCTAGGCGCTACCTGCTACCCAAGCAGCTAGAAGCTAATGGGCTTAAGGAGGAAGAGCTAGCGCTGAATGACGACGCGTTGCTTGAGTTGGTGCGCTACTACACTCGTGAGGCGGGTGTGCGCGAGCTTGAGCGTCAGATCGCTAAAGTGTGTCGTAAAGTGCTGCGTGAGCGCTTAGAAGCTGAGCGCACCTCGAAAGATAAGGCAGGCAACAAGCTGCAGGCGCAGCAAGTGCTCTCCGCTGATCAGATTGAGACTTATGCCGGTGTGCGCCGCTATAGCTATGGCTTGGCGGAGCAGGAGGACCAAGTCGGTCGTGTAACCGGCTTGGCTTGGACGTCCGTAGGTGGGGAGCTGCTCAACATTGAGTCGGTAGTGACGCCAGGTAAAGGTCGTATTAACAAGACCGGTTCGCTTGGTGATGTCATGAAAGAGTCGGTAAGTGCAGCACAAACCGTCGTGAAGGCGCGTGCTCAGGCCTATGGAATTGACCCCCAGCGCTTCGAAAACGAAGACCTGCACATCCATGTGCCCGAAGGTGCCACACCTAAAGACGGGCCCAGTGCTGGTATTGCCATGGTAACGGCGATTGTCTCCGCCTATACTCAGCGGCCAGTAAGGTGCGATGTGGCCATGACAGGGGAGGTAAACCTGCGTGGTGAAGTGTTACCGATTGGGGGTCTAAAGGAGAAATTGCTGGCGGCTAGGCGGGGTGGTATAAAGACCGTCTTAATCCCTGAGGAAAATCGTCGAGATCTCAAGGAAGTACCGGAGAATATCAAAGGAGCGCTTGATATTCGCCCCGTACGCTGGATAGATGACGTGCTGGCCGTGGCGCTGGCAGAGAATGTTGCCGAAGGCGCTTCATTAAAGGGCGCAGATAAGTCTTTCAATGCAAATGCTGTTGCAAGTACCCATTAAGCGTTAAAGCAGTTTTGCTTTAATTTTACTTAATAATTTTGCCCAATGCCTTGAGCAGCGGGCATTTCACGGTCCGGTCGCTTGACAGGTGTTTCAAGGCATTGCTATAAAACGCAGCTATGCTTTGAGGTTGATGCACTTGGTGGCCGTGCCGTTTAGAGCCATTTTTTGAAACAGTTAAGGGGTGAAGTGTGAATAAGTCCGAGCTGATTGAAGCTATTGCCGCATCTGCAGATATTCCTAAAGCAGCGGCAAGCCGCGCATTGGATGCCATGGTGGAGTCTGTCACCGATAGCCTCAAAAAAGGCGAGAGTGTTTCTCTGGTAGGTTTTGGTACCTTCGCTATTAAAGAGCGTGCTGCGCGTACTGGTCGTAACCCCCAAACGGGTCAGCCAATCGAAATCAGCGCAGCAAAAGTGCCCAGCTTTAAAGCCGGTAAAGCGCTGAAAGACGCCGTCAACTAATTGGCTCGCGTTTGCTGTAACCTAATGGGCGCATCGCATCCGCGATGCGCCCATGTTCTTTTCTGGCCCGATGGTTTGGGCAATAGATGGCTTTGATGATCTGAGGCTAGCATGCTGCAAAGTATACGAGATGGCTCCAGAAGCTGGGGTGCCAAGATAATCATTGGTGTCATGGTCGCGGCCATGGCGCTTTTTGGTGTGGAGTCGCTGTTCAGTGTCTTTGGTAGCGACCCCAATGAAGTGGCGAGCGTTAATGGCGAACCCATTATGCGTCAGCAAGTTGAGCTAGAAGTGCAGCGCGCGCTGCGTTCTGGGCAAGTGCCTCCTGAGCAGGAGCGGGCACTGCGCAATGATATGCTCGACCAGCTCATCACTCAGTCTTTACTGCGTCAGTATGCTGAGGACGGCGGTTTTTACGTCTCCGACGCTCAGCTTGACCAGATGATCGTGACACTGCCTGAGTTTCATGATCAGGATGGGCGCTTTTCTGCAGAAATTTTCCGGAATCGTCTGGCAGGAGCGGGTTACACGCCGCTGTCATTCCGTGAAGAGCTGCGGATGGATATCAAGCGTCAGCAACTGCAGCAGGGCTTGGCCTTCAGTGACTTCAGCTTGGCCAATGAAGAGCAGCGTCTGGCAGACCTGCAAGGCCAGCAGCGAGATTTCCGCTACGTGATGCTGGATGCCAATGATGCTGCTTATGAAGTAGAGGTCACCGAGGAGCAGATGCAGGCCTACTATGACGCCAACCAGGAACGCTTCGAGCGCCCGGAACAGGTGCGCGTCGAGTACGTGGTGATTGACCGCCAGGCCATGGCTGAAGATATTGCTGTGGACGAGAGCGAGCTCCGCGCTGCCTGGAGTGAGCAGAATCGCGATGCCAACCGTCGTGTTTCCCATATCATGGTGACCTTTGGTTCCGAACGTGGCCGTGAAGAGGCCCAGCAGCTGGCCAATGAGGCACTGGCTGACCTGAACCGTGGTGAGAGTTTCGCCGACACCGCCGTGCGTTTTTCGGACGACACCGCCAGTGCCGAGCAGGGTGGTGATCTGGGCGTGATCAGTCGCGGCTTCTTTGGTGATGCCTTCGATGACGCAGCGTTTGCCCTTGGGGTCGGTGAGACGTCCCAGGTCATCGAAATGGACGGTGCTTTCCATATCCTGCAGGTTACCGAGCTGGATGCGCCTTCTTTCGAAGAGCAGCGTGACCGTTTGGCCCAGGAAGTGGCGTTGCGTGAGGTCAATGATGACTTCAATCGTCAGGTGCAGCGTCTGATCGATGAGAGCTTCGCGGCAGACGATCTGCAGTCCGTTGCGGATGACCTCGGCCTGACGCTCAACGAGAGCGACTGGTTGGCGCGTGGGGAAGGTGAAGGAGCGCTTTCCGAGCCGGGCGTGCTGGATGAGGCGTTCAGCGCTGACGTGCTGGAAGAGGGCTACAACAGCGAAGTGATTGAGCTCGACAACGACCGCCGCTTAGTGCTTCGTGTCGCCGAGCATCGTGATGCGACTGTTCTGCCCCTAGATGAAGTGCGCGATGAAGTAGAGCAGGCTGTTGCTGCTCAGCAGCGCCAAGAAGCACTTCAGGAGCAGGCAGCAGAATTGATCGCCTTGCTCCGTGCGGGCGATGCCGTTGAGCTGGAGTGGCTGGAAGCCAATAACGTCTCTCGCCAGTCTGACAGTACGCTGCCTCAGGTGCTGATCCGTGAAGTGTTCCGCATGCCACACCCTGAAGAGGGCGACAGCGTTTACCGTGCCGTGACCTTGCCTCAGGGCGTTGCTGTCGTTGCATTGGACAGTGTCAACGAAGGGCAGGCCGACGAGCAGATGAATGCTTTCGTGTCACAAATGGCCGAACAACTGCGGGCTCAGGCGATCATTCAAGGATTGATCGATGACCTGCGCAGTGATGCCAGGATAGAGCGCTAAAACTAAAAAGCCGATCCATGTGATCGGCTTTTTCATGACGGGGCCTGTGCTCAATGCGATTCGCTGTCGCTACCAGGCGGCTGGATCAGCGAGAACTGGCGCAGTACGGGCTCTGGGTGGCGCTCGCTCGAGTGCTCCACGACAATATCCCAGCCGTGTTCGCTATCCCAATCGCCTAACACAAAGCGTTTGGCAGGCACGTCTTCGACGGTGAGGTCATGGACCTTGGGGCGATGGGTGTGGCCATGGATCATGATGTTCACCCCATGGCGCTGCATCGTGGTCACGACTTCTGCGTGGGTCACATCCATGATGGCTTCGGCCTTGTTGGCGTTGGCATCCCCAGACTGCATACGCAGGCTCTTGGCCAACTCTAGCCGCTGCTCCAGCGGCATGGCCAGGATCTGCGCCTGCCACTCTGGGTGGCGAGACTGGGCGCGAAACGCCATGTAGGCCTCATCTTTGGTGCACAGGCTGTCACCGTGCAGAATGACGGCGGCTACGCCCTGCAATTCCACTTGCTCACTGTCGGGCAGCAGGGTGGCCTGACAGGCGTTGATGAAGCGTTCGCCGATCAGAAAGTCCCGGTTGCCGTGGATGAAAAAGATGGACGTGCCCGCATCGCTCAGTGCCCGCAGGCGCTTGATCACCTCATGGGCCACCCCGCTGAGGGGGTGAGGCGTATCCAGCAAGTCGTCTCCGATCCAGGCGTCGAACAGGTCGCCTAGAATGTAAAGATCCTCGGCCCCTTTGGCGGTATGCTCCAGGTAACGATAAAACCCCTGATTGAGCTCAGGGGTGTCGTTACTCAAATGCATGTCAGCGATCAGCAGCGTACGCATAAGACTCCCGACGGTTATTCCGCATCCTTCAGGTAGGCGCGCTCGATGACCACGTCTTCGGCGGGCACGTCTGCGTGCATGCCACGGCGCGTGGTGCTCACGGCCTTGATGGCGTTGACCACGTCCATGCCGTCCACTACCTCACCAAATACCGCGTAACCCCAGCCTTGCAGGCTTTTGCCGCTGTGGTTCAGGAAGCTGTTGTTACCGACGTTGATGAAAAACTGTGCGGTGGCAGAGTGGGGGTCCTGGGTACGGGCCATGGCCAGCGTGCCGATGGTGTTCTGCAGACCGTTGTCGGCTTCGTTTTCGATGGGGTCGCGTGTCGGCTTCTGGTTGAACTCCTGGTCGAAGCCGCCCCCTTGAATCATGAAACCATCGATGACCCGGTGGAACAGCGTGCCGTCGTAAAAACCGTCGCGCACGTACTGCTCGAAATTGGCTGCCGTAACCGGGGCTTTTTCATGATTGAGCGCGATGGTGATGTCACCGTAGTTCGTCTGTAATACGATCATGGATAAATTCCTGTTCAATAAAAGCGTTCGCCTTGGCGCTGTGCATCGGCGTCACGTTATAATAGCGGTTTTGCTCGGCACCGCGAAGCGCTAACCCTGATTGCCTTTGCATCGTTTGCCCAGCACGCCATCCACCATGAGGTTATCAACACCACCATGACCAACGAGACCACCCCAGCGCCGAACTTCATTCGCAACCAAGTACGCGACGAGATAGCGGGCGGCCAGGTCACCAAAATTGTGACGCGCTTTCCTCCGGAGCCCAACGGCTTTTTGCACATCGGCCACGCCAAGTCGATTTGTCTGAACTTCGGGTTGGCAGAGCAGTTTGGTGGTGAGTGTCATCTGCGCTTTGACGACACCAACCCAGCAAAAGAAGAGCAGGCGTACATTGACGCCATCAAAGAAGACGTTAGCTGGTTGGGTTTTGAGTGGGCAGGCCCGGTACGTTTTGCCTCCGACTACTTCGACCAGCTCTACGCCTGGGCGCAGCATCTGATTCGTGAAGGCAAAGCCTATGTGGATGACCTGTCTCCGGATGAAATCCGCGAGTATCGGGGTACGCTGACCGAGCCCGGCAAGCCTAGCCCCTACCGCGAGCGCAGCGCCGAAGAGAGCTTGGACCTTCTAGAACGGATGCGTAACGGTGAGTTTGGTGAAGGGGAAAAAGTGCTGCGCGCCAAAATCGATATGGCGTCGCCCAACATCAATTTGCGCGATCCGATCTTGTACCGCATTCGTCATGCGCATCACCACCAAACAGGTGACAAGTGGAAAATCTACCCCTCGTACGATTTTACCCACGGTCAGTCGGATGCCATCGAGGGTATTACTCACTCCATCTGTACGCTGGAGTTCGAAGACCACCGCCCGCTATACGAGTGGTTCTTGAACAATCTGCCGGTGCCCGCCAAGCCGCGCCAGATTGAATTTGCCAGACTGAACCTCGACTACACGCTGACCTCCAAACGTAAGCTGAAGCTGTTGGTGGATGAGCAGATCGTCGATGGTTGGGATGACCCGCGAATGCCGACCATTTCCGGTATGCGTCGCCGGGGCTATACGCCCGCTTCGATTCGTAAATTCTGTGAAATGATCGGCGTGACCCGTTCCGACGGTGGTTTGGTGGATATCGCCATGCTGACCCACGCCATTCGTTCGGACCTGGAAGATAACGCACCCCGGGCGATGTGCGTGCTCAAGCCGCTAAAAGTGGTGCTGACCAACGTGCCGGAAGATCACGAGGAAGTGTACGAGGTGCCAGGCCACCCGGCGCGTGAAGACATGCCGATGCGTAAAGTTCCTTTTGGTCGTGAGCTCTACATCGAGCAAGACGATTTTATGGAAGACGCGCCGAAGAAATTCTTCCGCCTAGCACCGGGCAAAGAAGTGCGCCTGCGCAACAGCTACGTAATTCGCTGTGATGACGTGATTAAAGACGATGCAGGTGAGATTATTGAGCTGCACTGCTCCGTCGATTTCGACACCCTGGGTAAAAACCCGGAAGGCCGCAAGGTGAAAGGCGTAATTCACTGGGTCAGCGCGGCCCACGGCGTGCCGATGGAAGTGCGCCTGTACGACAACCTGTTCATGGTCGAGCAGCCCGATCGTGATAAGGACGTAGACTTCCTCGAGCATTTGAATCCCGAGTCGCTGGTGGTGTGCCATGCCATTGGCGAGCCAAGCCTGGCCAGCGCCGCGCCGGAAGATCGTTTCCAATTCGAGCGAGTCGGTTACTTCTGCGCCGATCGTCACGCCTCCACTGCCGACCACCTGGTGTTCAACCGCACCGTGGGCTTGAAAGATAGCTGGGCGAAAATCAAACAGAAGGGATAAGGAAACGTCATATGCATATTTACAATACGCTGACTCGCCGCAAAGAGCCTTTTAAGCCCCTTGTCGATGGCAAGGTCAGCATGTACGTTTGCGGTATGACGGTGTATGACTACTGTCACCTTGGCCACGCCCGGGTGATGGTGGCCTTTGACGTGATTACCCGCTACCTGCGCCATCGCGGCTATGACGTGACCTACGTGCGCAACATCACCGATATCGACGATAAAATCCTCAAGCGGGCCGAGGAGAACGGCGAGCCCATCGACGCGCTCACCGAGCGCATGATTGTCGCGATGCATGAGGACGAAGCTCGCCTGAACGTGCTGCCACCCAGTCAGGAGCCCAGGGCAACGAGGCACATCGACGATATTATCGCGATGATCGAAACGCTCATCGACAAAGGTTTTGCCTATGCCGCGGCCAATGGTGATGTCTACTACCGAGTGCGCAAGTTCACCGACTACGGCAAATTGAATAACCGTCAGTTGGATGACATGCGCTCTGGTGCACGGGTCGACGTGGATGTGCACAAAGAAGACCCGCTGGATTTCGTGCTCTGGAAAGCGGCCAAGCCCGGTGAGGCTCACTGGCACTCCCCCTGGGGAGACGGGCGACCGGGTTGGCACATTGAATGCTCCGCGATGTCCACCTGCTGCTTGGGCGATACCTTCGATATACATGGCGGCGGGCCGGATTTGACCTTTCCCCATCATGAAAACGAGATTGCTCAATCGGAAGCGGCGACAGGTAAAACCTACGTCAACACCTGGATGCATGCTGGAGCCGTTCGCGTCAACCAAGAGAAGATGTCCAAGTCGCTGGGCAACTTCTTCACCATCCGCGACGTGCTAGCCGAGCACGATCCAGAAGTGGTGCGCTACCTGTTGGTGGCCAGCCACTATCGCAGCCCGATCAACTACTCCGTGGACTCGCTGGTCGAGGCGCGCAAGTCGTTGACGCGCCTGTATACCGCCCTTGATGGTGTCGAGGTGGCATCTGAGGGTGAGCAGGGGGCTTACGCCGAGCGTTTCACTGCTTCCATGGATGATGATTTCAATACCCCGGAAGCGCTGGCCGTACTGTTCGACCTGGCAAGAGATCTCAATCGTGCCAAGAGCGATCAGCCGGAAGCTGCGCCCCGCCTGGCCGCAGAGCTGCAGCGCCTGGCGGGAGTGCTGGGGCTATTGCAGCAGACGCCGCAGGCCTTCCTGAAAGGGGCGCAGCATTCGATGGCGTTGAGTGAAGACGAGATCGAAGCCAGAATTGCCGAGCGTCAGGCGGCCAAAGCCAACAAGGACTTCGCCCGCGCCGATGCCATTCGTGACGAGCTGGCAGCGCTTGGCATCGTGTTGAAAGACTCACGAGAAGGCACGACCTGGGTCATCGAAGCGCCTTGATGACGAAGGAAGTCGGATGCCGTTGAGGCGGCGTCTGACGTCAACGCAGTTGCCTCGTATACTGAAGCGACACTCTCAGGATGCTTACTCAAAGGATGACCCCTATGCGCCGACTGCTGAACCCCCTGCTGACCGCCTGCTTGTCCACGGTGGTCCTTACCTCGACGGTACTCACGACGGCCCAGGCCAGCGAGCCGGTGGTGGTCTCTTCCAAAATCGACACGGAAGGTTCTGTGTTGGGAGAACTGATCATCCAGACCCTGGAGCGCCATGGGATTGCCACCCAGGGCCGCCTGCAACTGGGAGCGACCAGCGTGGTGAGGAATGCCCTGCTGGCCGCTGAAATCGACGTCTATCCAGAGTATACCGGTAACGGTGCGTTCTTTTTCGATATGACCGACAGCCCGGTGTGGAACAGTGCTGATGATGCCTATCAGACCGTTCGTGAACGGGATGCGGAGCAAGGCTTGATCTGGCTGCAGCCGGCCAGTGCCAACAACACCTGGGCCATGAGCATTCGTCAGGATGTGGCCGAGACCCATGGGCTCGACACCCTGGAAGACCTGGCCAGCTATCTGGCCGAGGGGGGCGAGTTCAAGTTTGCGGCCAGTGCGGAATTCGTCGAATCCGAGCAGGCCCTGCCGGCGTTTCAGGACGCCTACGGCTTCGAGTTGAGCGATGACCAGTTGCTGGTGCTCTCCGGGGGCAATACCGCCGCCACCATGCGCGCAGCCGCCCAGCAAACCAGCGGCGTCAACGGAGCCATGACCTACGGTACCGATGGCGGGCTCACCGCACTGGGACTGCGGGTGCTGGAGGATACGCTGGGCGTGCAGCCGGTCTACCAGCCTGCGCCAGTGATACGAGAAGACGTGCTGGCCCAGTATCCCGACATCGAAGGCCTGCTCAATGACGTGTTTGCGACGCTGGATCTGGTGACCCTGCAAACGCTCAACGCGGATGTGGCCGTCAACGGTCGCTCTGCCGACCAGGTGGCTCGCGAATATCTCGATAGCCTGGATGAGTGATGAATGCCGTTGATCGACGCACTGCCATCGCCAGCGACCATTCGGCGCCGCTGGCAACCTAATGTTGTACTGTTGTGTCTGAGCGCCGCCATGCTGGCGGCAGCCTGGTCTTTCCATCTGGTGACCGTGGCGCCGAATAGGATCGTCACGGGAACGGGGTTTGGAATGGTGGCGGCCATTGGCTGGCCCGGTGGCGTACTGGTATCGCTTCTGTTCATCGCCATGGCCGCCCTGGCCTGGGTGCCCAGCACGCGCCATTATCGGGCGCTGCTGGGGGTGATTACCCTGACCCTGTTGCTGATGCCGTTTGGCCTGATGGTCGCCGGGCACTGGCTGATACCCGTGGATACGCCCCAGGCCAGGCTAGGCATCGGGACTGCCTACTGGACGGTGCTGTTCGTGCTGTTGCTGTGTCTGGTGGAAGTACGCCTGCGGCTTGGGCTATCTCGATGGTGGACAGCGCTGCTGCTGCTCGGCATCGGCATCTTGTGGTGGCTGTGCGCTGCCTTCGGATTGCAGTCGCTGGCCCTGGTGCAGGAGTTTCAGGCCCGGGAGCGGCAGTTCTATCGTGCGTTGAGTCAACATATCGTGCTGGTCAGCAGTGCCGTGAGCGTCAGCGTCGTGATGGGCATGCTGCTGGCCATGCTGATGCGCCGCTACCGGCGCCTGCAAATCGTCGCCTTTGGGCTACTCAATTTTCTGCAGACGATTCCCAGCCTGGCGCTGTTCGGTTTGCTGCTAGCCCCCTTGGCCTGGCTGGCGGCCAATGTGCCTGCCTTGGCAGCCATGGGCGTCAGTGGAATTGGCAATGCCCCGGCGCTGATCGCCTTGATTGCCTACAGCCTGTTGCCCATGGTGCGTAATACTTACGTTGCCCTGGAGGAGGTCAGTGCAGAGACCCTGGAAGCGGCCAAGGCCATGGGAATGCGGAGCCCGCAGCGGTTCTGGCAGGTTCGGCTGCCGCTGGCGCTGCCGGTGTTGCTGGAAGGGGTAAGAGTCACCGCCGTACAGGCCATCGGGCTTACGGCGGTGGCGGCGCTGATTGGTGCCGGAGGACTTGGCACCTTCATTTTTCAAGGGTTGGGGCAGGCGGCCATGGACATGGTGCTGCTGGGTGCGCTGCCAATCCTGGTGCTGGCGCTGATCGTGGATGCAGGATTAGGGGCGCTGGCGGAAGCGCTACGCCCCGGAGGACAGCAATGATCGAGCTTTCCCATGTCTCCAAGCAGTTTGGTGACGAAACGGCGGTGGATGATATTTCACTGCGGGTGGCCAAGGGCAAGTTCTGTGCCCTGGTGGGTACCTCCGGATGCGGTAAGTCCACCACGCTGCGCATGATCAATCGGCTGATCGAACATACACGTGGCGACATCATTCTGGATGGCCAGGCGATAGAGCACTACGACCCGGTCAAACTTCGCCGACGTATCGGCTACGTCATCCAGAGCACCGGCCTGTTCCCGCACTGGACCGTCGCGCGCAATATTGGCCTGGTACCGCGGCTGTTGAAGTGGGCACCTGCCGAGGTCAACCGCCGTGTCGAAGAGCTGATGGGCTTGCTGGGGCTGCCGGTGGGCGAGTTTGCGTACAAATACCCGCATCAGCTTTCCGGCGGGCAGGCGCAGCGCGTGGGCGTCGCCCGCGCGCTGGCCGCAGACCCGGATATTTTGCTGATGGACGAGCCGTTTGGTGCCCTGGACCCGATCACCCGGGACAAGCTGCAGGATGAGCTGGCCCGCCTGCAGGCTAGTCTGCACAAGACCGTGGTGCTGGTGACTCATAACATGGATGAAGCCCTGAAACTGGCCGACCACCTGGTCGTCATGCGCGAGGGACGTATTGTCCAGCAGGGCACGCCTTTGGCCCTGCTGCAGCATCCCGCCGACCCTTTCGTGGATTCGCTGCTGGGAGGCCTGGAGCGGGGGCTCAAACAGGCAGGGCTGACGCGCGTCAAGGATCACATGGCGTCTCTGGGCCCCACGCTGCCAGCCCAGTCGCGTATTCCCGCTGACTTTTCGCTGCGGCAGGGGCTTTCCATGATGCTGCGTGACCACTGTGACCGCTTGACCGTGGTGGACCAAAACGATGTGCCCATAGGCGAGCTGTCGCTGCGTAGAATCGTCAAGGAAGCCCAGTTGGACAGGGGCACCCCAACGTGAGGCCGGATCCATCTCGCTCTGCGTCTTCGACCTCAGCCACTTCCAGCGCTGTCTCCGCGAGTTCCACCGCTTCGCGCTATGCCGCGTGGGGCTGGCCACTGGCCTGGGCGGCCTTGCTGCTGGTGATGGTGTTGGCCATACCCACTCTGGAACCGCTGTTTCGCTGGGTAGAGCCCAATGCGCGGCAGGTGATCTACGGGCGTGCCGATTTTGTCGATTTGCTGGCCCGGCATCTGCTGGTGGTGAGCGTGGCCGCGCTGGTCACGCTTCTGGTGGGCGTTTCTGCAGGCATTGCCGTCACCCGGGCCAAGGGGCGGGATTTCCTGCCGCTGGTCGCTCAGCTGTCGTCGCTGGGGCAGACGTTCCCGCCAGTGGCGGTGCTGGCGCTGGCCGTGCCGGTACTGGGATTTGGCACACTGCCGATCATCGTGGCGCTGATGCTGTATGGGCTGCTGCCCATCGTGCGTAACACCTTGACGGGGATCAACGAGGTTGATCCTGTGGTCAAGCAGGCGGCCATCGCCATGGGCATGACGCCCTGGCAACTGCTGCGTCATGTCGAGCTGCCGCTGGCCTTGCCAGTCATTCTGGCGGGCGTTCGCACTTCGGTCACCATCAACATTGCCACGGCGGCGCTGGGCGCAACCGTGGGGGCCAGTAATCTGGGTGACCCGATCATCGCGGGGATCATCAATGACAACATGGCGTATATCGCCCAGGGGGCGCTGTCGATTGCCCTGCTGGCGCTCACTGTCGATAGCGCCTTCAATGCTCTCCAACAACGCCTTGTACGCCGATCTGCGTCTTAAGTTGAATCCCTAACGGCGGGAGACTGCGTTACTGTCCAAGTGTTGCGTTGACATGTGTCAGATAAATCCACTGGCACAAACGGTCATCACCAACAACACTACCCTCAAAAGGGGTAAAAACAAGGACAATAATGATGACTCAGTTCGTACATCAGCCGGTCTTCATGACCGGCGACGAATTCTCCATAGACACCTTCAGCGTGCTCAGCCCCGAGGGCGAGCTTTATGAAGGTGCCGACGAGCCCGCCTTGAGCCGCGATCACGCCCGTAGGCTCTACCAGGCCATGCTGGCCACGCGTATTCTCGATGAGCGCATGATGGCCGCGCAGCGCCAGGGCAGGCTCAGCTTCTACATGCAGTGTACCGGTGAGGAGGCCGCGGTGGTGGGAGCCACCGCAGCCCTGGACGATGCCGACATGATCATGGCGCAGTACCGCGAACAGGGCGCACTTATGTATCGCGGATTCTCCATCGACGAGTTTATGAATCAGCTATTTGGCAACGAGCTTGATTACGGCAAAGGCCGCCAAATGCCGATTCATTACGGCTCTCGCAAGCTGCACTACATGACCATCTCATCGCCGCTGGCGACGCAGATTCCTCAAGCCACCGGGTATGCCTATGGCCAAAAGCTGGCCGGTGAAGGCCACTGTACGCTGACCTTTTTTGGCGAAGGCGCAGCCTCAGAAGGGGACTTTCACGCCGCGCTTAATATGGCCTCGGTGCATCAGGTGCCGGTGATCTTTTTCTGCCGCAACAACGGCTACGCTATTTCTACTCCCTCCACAGAACAGTTTGCCGCTGACGGCATTGCTCCCCGTGCCTTTGGCTACCATATGCACGTGATTCGCGTGGATGGTAACGACGCCCTAGCGGTATATGAAGCGACCCGCCAAGCGCGAAAAATCGCCGTTGAGCAGAACCAGCCGGTGCTGATTGAAGCCATGTCCTACCGGTTGGCTGCCCACTCCTCTTCGGATGACCCCTCGGGCTATCGCGCTAAGAGCGAAGAGGAAGCGTGGCGCGCCAAAGATCCCTTGCTACGCATGCAGCGCTGGCTGGCGAAGAAAGGGTGGTGGAGCGATGAAGAGGAAGCTGCCCAGCAGGAGAGCCTGCGCCGTGAAGTGCTGGAAACCATGAAGCGCGCCGAAAAACGCCCGCCGCCGCCGCTGGAGTCGTTAATCAGCGATGTTTACGCCGATGTGACACCTGCGCTACAGCACCAGCTGGATCAGTTGAAGCGCCATATTCGCCGCTACCCAGATGCCTACCCGCGCGGCGCAAAATCGCTAGATCTGACGCTTTCGTCAGCCACTGATACTCAGGGAGAGGCGTAATATGGCGACGATGAACATGCTCCAGGCGATTAATAACGCGCTGGATATCGCCATGGCGGAAGATGAGAAAGTCATCTGCTTTGGTGAAGACGTGGGTATTTTTGGCGGTGTTTTCCGAGCCACCAGCCATTTACAAGAGAAGTACGGCAAAGCGCGCTGCTTTAATACGCCGCTGGTGGAGCAAGGCATTATTGGCTTTGCTAACGGACTGGCCGCACAAGGCTCTGTTCCCGTCGCTGAAATCCAGTTTGCGGATTACATCTTCCCCGCATTTGATCAAATCGTTAACGAGACCGCCAAATTCCGCTACCGCTCTGGGGATCTCTTCAACGTAGGCGGGCTCACCATTCGCACACCCTATGGCGGCGGCATTTCCGGGGGCTTATACCACTCGCAATCTCCTGAGGCGTACTTTACCCACACGCCGGGCTTAAAAGTGGTGGTGCCGCGCAACCCCTATCAAGCCAAAGGGCTGCTGCTAGCGGCGATTCGTGACCCCGACCCCGTGCTGTTTTTAGAGCCAAAACGGCTCTACCGCGCCGCAGTAGGTGAAGTGCCTGATGAGGATTACCAACTGCCAATTGGTGAAGCAGAAGTGATCAAAGAGGGTACCGACATTACCCTGGTGGGCTGGGGCGCGCAGATGGAAGTGATCAGCAAAGCCGCCGAGCTTGCCGAAGAGCAGGGCATTGCCTGCGAGGTCATCGACCTGCGCTCGCTGCTGCCCTGGGATGTGGATACCGTGGCAGAGTCGGTATTCAAAACCGGCCGTATGATTGTTAGTCATGAAGCGCCGCTCACCGGCGGCTTTGCCGGTGAAATTGCCGCGACGATACAGGAGCGCTGTTTTCTCTATCTGGAATCGCCGATTACTCGGGTTACCGGGCTGGATACGCCTTTCCCACTTGTGCTGGAGAAAGAGTACTTGCCCGACCACCTGAAAATTTTTGAAGCGATTCGCGAAAGCGTGAACTTTTAGCGCCAGGGAGAACAGCCATGAGTGATTTTTTACTGCCAGATATCGGTGAAGGTATCGTTGAGTGTGAAGTGGTGGAGTGGCGCGTGGCCGAAGGCGACACCATCGAAGAGGATCAGCCGATAGTCGAAGTGATGACCGACAAGGCGCTGGTGGAAATCACCGCGCCAGAAGCCGGGACGGTCACCAATCTGTATGTGGCCCAGGGGAAGATTGCCAAGGTTCACGCGCCGCTTTATGCATACCAAGCCGCCGGTCAGATGAACAGCGATACTGCTGCTACCGAGCAGGCACCTTCAGCGCCGCCCAGTAGCCACGGGGTGGCCGCTGATGAAAATAGCCCGCCGCCTAAAAGCCAAGCCGTTACCCCGGCGGCTGCAGGCAAAGTGCCCGCTAGCCCTGCGGTGCGCCGCTTAGTACGCGAGCACAGCCTAGCCCTGTCGGAGATCTCAGGCAGTGGTAAAGATGGCCGGGTGCTGAAAGAAGACGTGCTAGCGCACCTCAACGCGCCAGCGGTATCTCACCAAACGGCCAGTGTTTCGATGCCATCAAGCACAGGCTTAGCACCCTCAAAAGTAGAGCCGCTGCGCGGCGTGCGGGCGGTGATGGCCAAGCGCATGGTAGAGGCCGCTAGCTCCATTCCTCATTTTCACTACGGTGAAGAGATTGATGTCACTGAGCTGTTGGCGCTGCGCGAGCGGCTCAAGCCGCAGGTAGAGGCGCAGGGCGAACGGCTCACGCTGATGCCGTTCTTTATGAAAGCGATGGCGCTGGCCGTGGCGGAGACGCCGATCATCAATGCACAGTTAGACAGCGAAGCCAACGAGCTAAGCTACTACGACCAGTGCAATATCGGCATGGCGGTGGATAGCAAAGCGGGGCTTTTGGTCCCTAACGTGAAGGGTGTCGAGGGCTTAACGCTGTTTGAGATTGCCAAAGAGGTCGGCAGGCTAACCAATGCCGCGCGGGAAGGGCGCGTGGAGCAGGCGGATCTAAAGGGCGGCACCATCAGCATCTCCAACATTGGTGCCCTCGGGGGCACCTACGCGGCGCCGATTATTAATGCGCCGGAAGCCGCCATTGTGGCCATTGGCAAAACCCAGTGGCTGCCGCGCTTTGATGAGCACGGGGCTGTGCAGCGCCGGGCTATTTTGACGGTCACCTGGGCAGGCGATCATCGCTTTATTGATGGCGGTACCATTGCTCGCTTCTGCAACGCCTGGAAAGGCTTTCTCGAGGCGCAGGAAAGCATGCTGCTTCATCTGGCCTAACCGTGTAGGCACCTTGCTATGAGCCAGGCACCGCTGCAGCAGTTTTACATACCCGAAGAGCAGTCGGTCTACCTGCTAAGCCATCACGATGCGCGAAAGCTAAAAGACTGGGTAGCGCTGTGCCAAGCACAGCTTGCCCAGTTGGGCTATTCGAATATCGAGCTGATTGGTAAGGGGGCTTACGGGTTTGTGTTTGCGGGTAGCGCTTGGCAGCAAGGCGTCAAGGCGCACTACGTGTTCAAGTTTTCACGCATTACGCTGCCCACTCATTTACAAGAACGCCTCGAAGAGGAGGCGTTCATGCTCGATCAGGTATCGCACCCTCGAATTCCCAAGCTCATTACCTACCAGCGCGCACGCGGCCAGTCGATTTTGGTCATGGAGCGTGCCCCTGGCTGGAATCTGGAGCAAGTGTCGCTCAAGCAGGGAAAGCTCCCACCACGATTGATCGTGCGCATTGCCGCGCAGCTGGCGGATATTCTCAAAGCGCTGCGTCGTGAAACGGGCCCACATGTACGGCCGGTGGTACATGGCGATATCAAGCCTTCCAATCTCGTTTTCGATGCGGTCAGTGAATCCATCGCGCTGATCGACTGGGGCTCATCGGTGTTCGCACAGTTGGATGAATCGCTTCAGTTCGTGGGTGCCAACGTAATGGAGTTGATGTCGGACAATCTGCAGCAAACCAATGCACGGCTGGGGGATGTCTATTTTATCGGTGAAGAGCAGTTGAACGGAGCGCTCTCGTCGCCACGGTTCGATGAGCAGGGGGCGGCAGGTACGCTCTATGCGCTGGCCTCGGCGCAGTCCTGCCGTTTTGGCCATCGAGCAATTCCGGCCAGCTCATTGGGATTGCCCATTGAGTTTGCACGCACGCTGGATGGCATGCTCGACCCCGACCCACAGGTGCGGCGTAAAGCGGGGGATTACTTTATTCGTGAAATGCCGCGCATGGCGAAGCTTGTTATGGTTGACCTGCCCATCGCTCCCCAAACGCCGCTAGTGCCCGTATGGGGAAAAGGCCTGCGTCGCCCGGCTAGCCAAGAGATCGATACCGTGGTGTACAGCTCACGAAAGGCGTTTTTACGCGAGGCAAGCGCTGAAGAGACGTTAAACGACGTCAATGATGTGCAGCTTGATCGCTACTACAAACAGTTTATGCAGGGGATGGGAGAAACCGAAAAAGCCTTTTTGGCTTCGGTGAGTCGGCTGGGCAAATACCCGGTCGTCGGTGGTTTAGCGGTGCGCTGGGAGCGGGAGGGGGTCTATATTGATTCGTCGCTCAACCTGCATGACCCAGCGCTAAAGCCCGCGTTTATCGAAGCGGTGAATAACATGGTGCACTTAGCACGGGCCATTCATCGCCAGGGAGTATTTAAAAGCTGCCTGTTCAATGCCCGCCAAACGCTGCACTTAGAGCGTGCTAGCCCTGAGGAGGCGTTTTACTGCCAGCCAGAGATGGCGATTAATTACGAAGTGAGCGCGGTGCCGGAAATGGAGGATCGCACCCGGCAGCACAGCTACTTTGAAGATGGCCCTGACCCAGAAGAGCTATTGGTGCTGCCGGATACCATTATGCAACTGCTTCAGCGGCTCAATGAGATTCACCATACCGGCATGATCATCTTTGAAGCGCTGCCCAAACATCTCAAAATCCATAGCTACTATCGGCTGCTCGACCCTCAACGCGAGCAGGAGTTTCGCAGCCTACTGAGCCGAATGCTGGCTGCTGTCAGTCAAATCGAGGGGCTGGGCGTGTCGGGGTTTATGAAGATGCCCTACAAAGACACGCGCTTTTTTACCCACTTAGAACGACAACCAGAGCACTTCTACCCCAAAGACCCAAAAGAGTATATAAGAAAAAGTGCCTTGCCCGCGCCGCCGCGTTAGGCGGCACTGTTAATTCGGCGCGTTTGTGATTAACCAGCTCGCCAACTGTTCGGTTAAACGGTCGGTGGCGCTACCAAAGGCGCTCACCACATCGGGTATCCCAGTGCTTGTGGCGCGCTCCCGAATCGCAAAGCTGGTGGAGGCCACGGGCTGTTGGTCCGCGCCGAGTAATTGAACGTCTAACTGCAGGTTAACGCTTGGCGGAGAGGTGTCATACTCGCTCTGAAAGTGGCGCAGCTCGCTTAATAGCAGCAAGTCGTGAGGGAGCCGATCGCTGCTCACGTTGGCGAACAGCTCTTGCTGCTGCAGCCCTGCAATCAGCTGGGCTTGCAGCATGTCCGGTGTATCTTCATGCCAGCGAGCACCCTCATACACATTGACCACATTGCCTTCGGGAAACACCACGATACGATTGCTGCTGAGCAGGTGGCCCGCTTCTGGTGTCGCGATACCCAGTCGCTCTGGCTGCGTGATGGTGGCAGGGGCGCTCTGCATCGTGGTAGCAGGCAAGCGATACAGCGTCGATGGCGCTTTCTCCGGTAAAATAGAGCAGCCCGAAAGGGTAAGTAAGGCACTTAGAAAAAAGCCGTTACGTAAAGCGTGCATGTTCATGGGTGGAACTCCTCTACTTGGTCGCGGCCTAGGAAAAAGTCCGTGGGGCTCTCCTCAAGCTCCCGTGTAATGCGGTCGAGGGTGGCGAGTGTCGAGCGTAACGCCGCTAGGGCCGGGGCAATGTCGCGAGTGCTTTGTAGAGTGCTTTCGACAGCACCCGCGTTATCGTTCACCAACTGTTCTATCCGCTGGGCAGCGCTGGCAACATTGCGGCTGGCGCTCTCTGCGCTGCGCATCACCTGCTGACCCTCCTGGCTCAGCAAGCGGTTCGCCTCTAGGCTAAGCGATTCGATACTTTCAAGCGTGGTGGAGGCTTGGCGTGACACATCGCCAAAGAGCGCCATGTTTTCATCCAGGGCAGACTGCTGAGAGGCAATCATCTCGGTGATTTGGGCAATATTGGTCAGGATATTGCCTGCTTGCTCACGATTATTGTCATTGAAGAGTTCGTTCACACTCTGCAAAATCGCGTTGAGGTTTTCGACCATCTCTTCGCCTTCGTCAAACAGCGTAGCAATAGGCGACGGGTCGGCTTTAATAAAAGGCGTATCGTCGCTGCTCTGCGCTAGCAAGCGTTGGCTTTCTGGGGTGCCGCCATAGAGCTGCACGGACATACTGCCGGTAATGCTGGCAAAGGCTAGCTTTGCGCGGGTATCCACTTTAATCGGAGTGTCTTCATACACGCGAATAAGTGTGATCACTTGGCGTGGGTCGTCAGGATTGAGGGAAAGCTCGGTAACATCGCCCACTTCAATGCCGTTGTACTGCACCTTGCTGCCCACTGAGAGGCCGCTGACGCTGCGCTCGAACAAAATGCGGTAGGGTTGATAGTCGCGTTGGCCAGCCGCATAGCTCATCCAGAGCGCAAACAGCAAGGCGGCAGCGGCCGTCAGCACGGTAAACAGGCCAATCAAAATATGGTGCGCTCGGGTTTCCATGTGCGTCACTCCTGAGAAGAGGTTGGGCCAGCAGAGCGCTGTGCAGCGCGTCCACGCGGTCCATTAAAGTAATCCTGTACCCACTCGTCGTCCGTTTTTGCGACGTTTTCCAGGGTATCCACCACCAGAACGCGCTTTTGCGACAGCACCGCGACCCGGTCACAGGCCGCATAGAGGGTATCGAGGTCGTGGGTGACCAAAAAAACGCTAAAGCCCATTGCATCGCGCAGCGTGACCAGCAGTTGGTCAAACGCGGCGGCCCCAATGGGGTCGAGTCCTGCGGTAGGCTCATCGAGAAACAAAATATCCGGGTCCAGGGCCAGTGCCCTGGCAAGCGCGGCACGTTTCACCATGCCCCCAGAGAGCGATTCTGGAAATTGTCGGGCGGCATGAGGGGGCAGGCCTACCAGCGAGAGCTTGATACGCGCCAGATACTCGGCCTCTTGCCGAGAGAGTTTGGCGTGCTCGATAAGCGGCAGCGCAACGTTTTCTTGCAGGTTGAGCGAACTAAATAGCGCCCCACGCTGAAAGAGCACCCCAAAGCGCCGCTCGACTTGGCTGCGTTGGGACTCACTTAACTCATTTAACCGCTGGTTCAGCACTTCTACTGTGCCGTCATTTGGCCGCTTTAAGCCCACAATACTGCGCAGTAGAACTGATTTACCGGTACCTGAGCCGCCGACAACGCCGAGAATTTCGCCTCGGTAGAGGGTCAAGTCCAGCCCTTCGTGAACGACGTTGTCGCCAAATCGGTTCACCAGCCCCTGCACGCGAATAACCGCTTCCTCGCGCTCGGGCTGTTGAGGCATCTCTGAATATCGCTCGGTCACCAGCCCATCTCCATGAAAAATAACGCCGCTAATGCATCGATGAGAATCACCATGAAGATGGCTTGCACCACACTGGATGTCGTGTGGGCACCCACCGATTGGGCACTGCCGCTAACTTTAAACCCTTCTAGGCAGCCAATGACGGCAATCACAAAGGCAAATACCGGCGCTTTGCTCAAGCCGACCAGAAAATGAGTGACCGACACGTCTTTTTGCAGTGTGGTGATGAACTGACTCACAGAAATATCCAACGATAGGGTGGCTACCACCGCGCCGCCGACGAGGCCGCTCAGCATGCCCACAAACGCCAGCAGCGGTAGGCTGATCAACATCGCCATCACCCGGGGAAGCACTAGCAGCTCAATCGGGTCGAGTCCCAATGTTTTGAGGGCATCAATCTCTTCGTTGGATTTCATCGCGCCAAGCTGGGCGGTAAAGGCGCTGGCAGTGCGGCCCGCCAAAAGTATCGCGGCCAAGAGCACGCCAAATTCCCGTAAAAATGAAAAAGCTACGAGATCAATGGTGTAAACCGTTGCACCGAAATCTTGGAGCACCGTGGCCCCCAAAAACGCCACCACTGCGCCCACCATAAAGGTTAAGAGCGCAACGATAGGCACCGCATTCAAGCCACTTTGCTGAATATGCGCGACGGTGGCGGTAATACGCCAGTGACGGGGTCGAAACAGAAGTGAGGTAAATGTGGCCAGTACCAAGCCAATGAAAGCCAGTAGCTGGCGCTGCTGAGACCCCAGCGCCACCATTTGCTGGCCCACTGTCGCTAAGGCTTCGCTAATCCGGTTGGGTCGGGGTGGGGGGCTCTCAAGCGGAGCGTCCATAGCTTCGGCAATGCGTATCAACAAGGCCTGCTGCACCTGGGGAAGATCGTTTGCCCAGTCGCCAATTTGTTTGGTTTTTTCAACACCAAGCAGCTCAACGATCAGCGCCGCACCGGCGGTATCCAGCCCCTCAAAGCCGGGTAACGACAGCGAGGCCGAGCTTAGCTGCCCCTGCTGCTGTAGGGCGCGCTTCAGCTCAGCGTAGTGGCGTAGTGTCCATTCGCCGTGCAGCGAGACATGCTCGCCCTGTTGAGTGATCCACTCGTTTGGCATCCCTGCTCCTCAGTGCCTTCACATGCAGTGAAGGCCTATGATGCAATAAAACGAGCGTTAGTGAAAGGTAAGCCGTCGTTTCTTAACGTGACGCACGATACTTGGGGGCCAGCTCCTGCATAATTTTTGCTGCTACTTCCTTGAGTCTGGGGCCAAGGTTGTTGACCAATCGATCATGATCTAAACGCAGGCTAGAGCCACCGCAGTTAATCGCCATCACTTCGGCACCATCTTCTAAAATGAGCGGCATGGCCACGGCGCTGATATCCCGCTGCCAATCCTGTTCGGATAGGCAAAAGCCATACTCGGCATAGTCGCGCAGGCTCTGTTCAATACCGGCATGAAGGCGCGGCCAATCGCTGCCGTGAAACGCGGCTAGCTCTTGCATCACCTGTTGGCGGCGCTCGTCAGATAATCCGCACAGCCAGGCACGACCAATCGCCGAGGTGGCAATCGGTAGACGAGAGCCAACATCTAAGCGAATAATCAGCGGGCCGTGGCCGTGGCAGGTTTCCAGATACACCATGTCGCTGCGGTCGGCACCGCCCAGGCTCACGTTGCAGTCGGTGGCGTCGGCAAAGTGCTGTAAATGGGGGCGAGCAATTTCGCGAATGCCCATATTGGCCAGAAAGCGGTAACCCAGCGCCAGCACACCTGGCCCGAGGCGGTACTTCTCCAGGTGACGGTTGTGTTGCAGGTAGCCTAACTGGGTCAGCGTATAGGTTAACCGGGACACCGTGGGGCGCGGGATGTGGGTGCGATTAGAGAGCTCTGCATTGCCCAGGTACTCTTCCCCTGTTCCAAAAGCGCGGAGCAGTTCTAACCCCCGCGCAAGCGCGGTGACAAAGTTGCGATCTTTTTCGGGTGATTGCGGCTCATCAGCAGCGGCGTCGGTTGGTTCCATCAAGCGTCTCGGCTAATCAATCATTGAATGGCAAGTATCGCATACCTGCGCTGGGGCGTTGCAAAGCGCGATAAGAGAGCTTAGTCAACGCTTGGCCTGCGGCGCCTGCCTTAGATACTGTGCTAGCGCCGCAGGAGGGCGGTTAGCTGTCCAGGCGTTCAATGATGGTCGCGATGCCCTGGCCAACGCCAATACACATGGTGACCAGCGCATAGCGCCCGCCGGTGGCTTCTAGCTGGCGCAGCGCAGTGAGTGCCAAACGTGCGCCCGAGGCACCCAGCGGGTGGCCAATGGCAATGGCGCCACCGTTGGCGTTAAGGCGCGGGTCGTCGGCGGAAAGACCCAACTGCTGAACGCAGCCCAACACCTGCACCGCAAAAGCTTCGTTGATTTCAATCACGTCCATCTGCTCAAGCGAGAGGCCAGCCCGGGCCAGCGCTTTTTGCGAGGCGGGTACCGGCCCCAAGCCCATGACGCGGGGAGCAACGCCCGCCACGGCGCTGGCAACGATACGCGCTCGCGGAGCAAGCCCAGCTCGCTCGCCTGCTGCACGCGTGCCGACAATCAGCGCGGCAGCCCCGTCATTTAATCCAGACGCGTTGCCTGCGGTCACGACACCACCTTCAAACAGCGCGCCGAGTTTGGCTAGTTTTTCCTCGGTGCTTTCAGCGCGGGGGTGCTCGTCTTTATCTACCAACAGCGGCGGCTGTTTGCGTCCTTGAGGCACGTCTACCCCAAACATTTCGCCTTCATAAAAGCCGTTTGCCAGCGCCTTGGCATAGCGCGCTTGGGAGCGGGCGGCAAAGGCGTCGCTGGCCTCGCGGCCAATGTTCAGGTCGTGGGCAATGTTATCGGCGGTTTCCGGCATGCTGTGGCTGCCGTACTCTTTGGCAATCCACGGGTTGGGAAAGCGCGAGCCAATCACGGTATCAAACATCGGCTGATTGCGAGCGTAGGGGGAGTCGGCTTTGCCCAGCACGTAAGGCGCGCGGGACATAGACTCCACGCCGCCAGCCAAAAATAGCTCACCCTCGCCTAAGCGAGCGGCACGGGCGGCATCCATCATGGCGGCTAAGCCACTGCCGCACAGGCGATTGACGGTTTGGCCTGCCACCTCAATCGGCAGGCCCGCCAGCAGCGCACCGTGACGGGCCACGTTGCGGGAATCTTCCCCCGCTTGGTTAGTACAACCCGCCAACACTTCTTCGTAGCTTTCTGGGGCAAACGGATTACGCGCCACCAGTGCTTTGAGCGTTAGGCCCAGCAGCTCATCTGGGCGAATGGCCGCTAGGCTGCCGCCATGGCGACCAAAAGGGGTGCGTAATCCGTCGTAAATATAGGCGTCTTGCATGGTTATTTTCCTTGTTTGTGTAAGCCTTACTTGAGCCGTAGTTGAAACTGAGGGGTTTCAGCCCGTTGGCCTGTCAGTGAGGGGCATACCCAGCGCAGCGCGACGGCGCAGCCAAGGGCTAGGGCGATAGCGGGGGTCACCGGTAGCGGCTAATAGGTTGTTCAAAATGGTTAGGATGCGCGAAGCGCCGTAATGGTCGCCCATGCGCAGCGGGCCAAACGGGTAGCCCAGGCCAAGTTCCACCGCACGATCAATAGTGGCGGGTGCAGCGACGCCTTGCTGTGCGATATCTGCCCCAACGTTGACGATGCAGGCCACCACGCGCTGCAGCACAAAGCCGGTGCTGTCTTGTAGGGTGCTGACCGGCGTGCCGTCAGCATTCAACAGGCTGGCAGCGGCATTGATCAGGTCGGGTCGGGTAATGGGGGAGGCCATCAGGCTGCGGCGCTTATCCAGCCCCGCCAGCATATCCACCGCGACGCACTGCTCGGCATTCAAGCCTTGGCGCAGGGCGCACTGCGTGGTGTCTTCGCCCAGCGGTGTCAGTAGGCACAGCGCCTCTGAGGAGGGCTGATCCGCACTTTCTAGTGGCCAGCCCGCCGTGGCGACCAGTTCGGCAAGCTGGGCGGCGCTGCCAGGGTCGTCTTGGCTGATCCACACGGGGCAAGGCGAGGCTGACGCAATGGCGGGCTCTTCCGGCATCTGCTGCTGGCCATCCACGTAGCGATAAAAGCCCTCACCGGTTTTGCGCCCTAGCAAGCCTGCTGAGAGCCGCTGGCGGGTGAGCGGTGAAGGGCGAAAGCGCGGCTCTTCATAGTACTGGTGGTACACCGACTCCATCACCGCATGGGAAACATCCAGGCCGGTCAGGTCCAGCAGGGTAAACGGCCCCATCCGAAAACCACCTTGATCCACCATGATGCGGTCAATGGTGGCGGGGTCGGTCACACTCTCACTCAGAACGCGCAGTGCTTCGGTGCCAAAAGCGCGCCCGGCGTGATTGACCAGAAAGCCAGGGGTATCGGTGGCCTGGGCGGTAAAGTGGCCCATGGCGGTGCCCAGGGCATTAACCCGCTGAGTGATATCATTAGCGGTACGTAACCCCGGAATTACTTCCACGATTTTCATCAGCGGAACGGGATTGAAAAAGTGAAAGCCAATCACGCGCTCTGGGTGCTGGCAGGCGGCAGCAATTGCGGTAACAGACAGCGAAGAGGTGTTGGTGGCGAGCACGGCATCCTGGCGAACAATGCCCTCTAAATCGCTAAACAGCCCCTGTTTTGCTTCCAGCTTCTCGATGATGGCTTCAACGACGATATCGCAAGGGGCGAGGGCGGCGAGGTCGCGGGCTTCAATCAATCGTTCGCCGTACTGCTCGGCTTGGGCTTGGGTAATCCGCTGCTTGTCGGCGCTGCGCTGCCATAACCCATTAATAAAGGCAGTCGCTTCCGCCACCGCGCCTTCTTTAACATCAAATAGCATGACGTTCAGGCCTGCCTGCGCGGCGAGCTGAGCAATTCCTCTACCCATGGCCCCGGTGCCGACAATGCCAAGAGTGTTGAACGAATGGGCGACTGCGTCGTTGGACATAGGTCAAAATCCTCGCTGCAAGGGTTTATTGTTCTGCATTGCAAAATAGCATTTCGTTTATTGACTGCCATCCTAGGCTATGCAAAAGTGCCTGACAAGAGAGTGAACGCTAGTTTCGCCATGCAGAATTATTGCAAGCCTCACTGCCCGCGCGAACGCCAACCATAAAAATATCGTTGCTACCAGGAGCCGTTATGATCCGTGATCCCGAACTGCTGAATCAGTTGGTTGATACCATTGCCCGCTTTGTCCGGGAACGTTTGATTCCCAATGAGGCACGGCTTGCCGAAGAGGATGCAGTGCCCGCCGAGATCCTCGCGGAAATGAAGGAGATGGGGCTGTTCGGGCTATCCATTCCTGAAGAGTACGGCGGCTTAGGGCTCACGATGGAAGAAGAAGCCCTGGTAGCCATGGAAATCGGCAAAACGTCTCCCGCATTCCGCTCGGTATTTGGTACGAATAATGGCATCGGTGCCCAAGGCATTCTGATTGACGGCACTGAAGAGCAGAAAGCCAAGTACGTGCCGCGCTTGGCCACCGGGGAAATTCTCAGCTCTTTCTGCTTAACCGAACCGGATTCCGGCTCCGATGCCGCCAGCCTGCGCACCACCGCCGTGCGCGATGGCGACCACTACGTGTTAAACGGCACCAAGCGCTATATCACCAACGGCCCGGAGGCGGACCTGTTCACCGTGATGGCACGTACCGACCCAGACAACAAAGGCGCTGGCGGTATCTCCGCCTTTATTGTTGAAGGCAATACGCCTGGTCTGATTCGCGGCCCGGCAGATAACAAGATGGGCCAGAAGGGCGCGCATACCTGCGATATCATTTTTGATAACTGCCGTGTACCGGCTGAAAACATCATTGGCGGCAAAGAGGGGCAAGGCTTTAAAACCGCCATGAAAGTGCTCGACCGTGGGCGACTGCATATTTCCGCCGTGTGTGTGGGCGTGGCCGAGCGCTTAGTAGACGAGTCGCTGCGCTACACCATGGAGCGTAAGCAGTTTGGTGCGCCGCTGGCGGAGCATCAGCTGGTGCAGGCTATGCTGGCAGATAGCAAAACCGAGGCCTACGCAGGCAAAACCATGGTAATGGACGCTGCACGCCGCAAGGATGATGGCGAAAACGTCTCAACCCTAGCCTCCTGCTGCAAGCTGTTCTGTGCCGAGATGGTGGGTCGCGTCGCGGATCGCGCCGTGCAGGTGCACGGCGGTGCGGGCTATATGTCGGAATACGCCGTTGAGCGTTTCTACCGCGATGTGCGTTTGTTCCGCATTTACGAAGGGACGACGCAAATTCAGCAGCTGGTGATTGCCCGGAACATGGTGCGGGAGGCGTCCTAATGGCTCTGTCGGTCCCTTACCAAGCGCCAGATGAGAAAATCTTTGGCCGTCTGGCAAGCGAGCTGTTAGCAGAACTTCCCGAGCGCTTGAGCACCCGCGTGCTGGAAAATGCGAAACGCCTAGCGGATCACCCCGCGCTTGTGGATGGCAACGTCCGCTGGAGCTACGCCGAGCTGGGACAAGAGATTCATGCCGCCTGCGAGTGGTTAGCTAATTTAGGCATACGGCCCGGCGACCGTATTATGACGGTCAGTGAAAACTGCCGTGCCCTGGTGGTACTGCTGTTGGCCGCCAGTGAAATGGATGTTTGGGTCGCGATTGTCAATTCGCGCCTCTCCGCTCAGGAAGTGGATTTAATTCAGGGCAACTGCCTGCCTCGCCGAGTGTTTTACACTTGCGAAGCCTCCCAAGAGGCGAGCCAGCACGCCGAGCGCCACGCGGCTGACCGCTATCAGCATCCGCAGCTCGGCGGCCTAGCGATTTCACCGCTATTTGATAGCGAGCCAGAGCCTGTTCACGCCAGCGGTGCCGAGCAGGTAGCCGCGATGATCTACACCTCAGGCACCACCGGTACGCCGAAAGGCGTCATGCTGACCCATCGCGGTATTCTGTATATCGCCTCTATTTCCGGCGGCATGCGTCATCTGAGTGAAGGGCAGCGGGTGTACGGCGTGCTGCCGATGTCTCATGTGTTTGGCCTCTCATCAGTGTGTATGGGCTCGCTGTATAACGGCGCGTGCCTTTATACCGTGCCCCGGTTTGACGCGGTACAGCTGCTGGCAACGCTCAAAGAGGAGCGCATTACCGTGCTTCAGGGCGTGCCTGCTATGTACGCTCGCGCCCTGGAGTACTTGAAGCGTGAGCAGCGCGCGTTAGAAGCACCTGCGCTTATCTATATCTCCGCAGGCGGCTCGCCGCTGGATAGCGATACCAAAAAACGCGTGGAAGCTGCGTTTGGCCTAACGCTGCACAATGGCTACGGTCTCACCGAAGCCAGCCCGACGATTAGTCAAACCCGCATTGAAGACCGCCACCAGAGCAGCACCGTGGGCCGCGTGCTGCCGCTGTTGGAGTATCGGTTAGAGCCCTTAGGCAGCAGCGGCACGTCAGAAAAGGCAGGCGATGAGATCGGCGAGCTGTGGGTGCGTGGCCCTAATATCATGAAAGGTTACTTCCGCCAGCCGGACGCCACCCTCGCCACCTTAACGGAAGATGGCTGGCTCAATACCGGTGATATCGCCAAACTGGATCACGACGATCAGCTCTATATCGTGGGCCGCAGTAAAGAGCTGATTATTCGCTCGGGCTTCAACATCTACCCGCCGGATGTAGAAGCAGTGATTAATGAGCATCCTGCGGTGACCTTAACCGCAGTGGTTGGGCGGCAGGTGGCAGGCAATGAAGAGGTCGTGGCATTTGTGCAGTGCGAGCCGGGCGTTGAGGTTGATATGGCAGAACTCAAAGCCTTTATTGCCGAACGGCTTGCGCCTTATAAGCGTCCGACCCAAATTGTGCTGATGGATGCGTTGCCTTCCACCGCCAGCGGTAAGATTTTAAAAGGGCGGCTACGCGACTTGGCCCAGCAGGAGAGCGCTTTATGAGCGAAATAGATGGCGCTGACGCCTCCATCACACCGCAGGCGCTGATGGGTTATCACGAACTGCTGGGCATGCACGTGGTGGAGTGGGAGGAGGGGCGCGCGGTAGTGGAACTCACCATTGAACCCAAGCACCTTAACCGCAGCGGCAATGTGCATGGCGGTGTACTGGCTTCCATGCTGGACAGTGCCTTAAGCCTAGCGGGCCTGCACTGCGATGTGCCGGGGAATATTCGTCGTGGGATGACGCTGTCACTCACTACCACCTTTGTGGGGCCTGCTCGGCAAGGCGTGTTAAGGGCCACGGGCACGCTGCGTGGCGGCGGGCAAAAAACCTTCATGACCAGCGGTGAGATCGTGGATGAGCAGGGCAATCTTGTCGCTATGGGCGAAGGCGCGTTTCGTCGCCGCAGCGGCAGCGAATCGTCACAAGGCGTTCCCGACCCGCAGTTGAGGGAGCCTAGCGAGTGAGCCCAGCCCGCCTGCGGGTTTCCTGTTTGCTACTGGTGACGCTTGCCACGCTGATTCATTTGGTGGGTGGCAGCGTGGCGTGGCAAGCCGCAGGCATCGTTGTGCTGCTGCTTTATTTGATGACCCTGAAAGGTCAACTCACCCGCATGGCCAAGGGGCTGCTGTGTGCCGCTGGCGTGCTCACACTGTTCGCGCTGTGGCGCTCGCCCACGCCTGGGCAGCTGCTGTTTGAGGCGAGCGGGCGTTTTGCGTTTTTTGCCACCTTTATAGTGGCGCTGAGTATGCTGCGCTTACCTGCCTATCGCTCCCGTTTAGTGCGCCACTGCGGGCAAAGCATGTTGCTTCAACCCCCCAGCCGCCGTTATCCGATCTTATCCCTGGGCTCGGCGCTGTTTGGCATCATTCTGAACATTGGCGTGCTGAATCTGTTCGCCGCGATGATCGAGAAGAGCAATACCCTCAGTGCGGCACAGGGGCGCGCTTGGGTACAGCAGGCGCGCCAGCGGCGCATGATGCTGGCGCTACTGCGCGGATTTTCGCTGGCCCCGCTGATTTCGCCCATGGGCATTGGGGTAGCCGTGGTGCTCTCGAGCCTTCCCCAGGTCACTTGGCCACAGTTGGCACCCTATATTCTAGGAGCCGCCGGGCTGATTTTTATGGCGGGCTGGGCGGTGGACTATGTCACCGGCCCGCATCCACCCGCCAATAAAACCTATGTCACCCCGTCGTTGCGCCCGTTGGCGCAGTTTAGCGTTTTGCTAATCGGCATTGTGGCGCTGGTGTTTTCCATTGCGTGGCTGCTGGAGTTACGACTGCCCATTGCCGCGCTGCTGGGCGCGCCTACCGGGGCGCTTTTATGGCTGGCTTGGCAGCGTCGTAGGCTAGGCTATGGTGGATTGCCTGCCGCCATAACGGCGGTGCATCGTCAGCTACCTTGGTTGCTGTCTCCCAGCGCTAATGAAATCGTGGTGCTGGGGGCGGCAGGCTATTTGGGGCATGTATGCGTGGGCTTGGTGGATACTCAGCAGCTAGCACCGCTATTGGCGGTGCTAGACCCGCTGGGCACTTTGAATGCGGTGTTGGCCATGCTGATGGTGGTGGGGCTAGCGCAAATAGGCGTCAACCCGATTGTCACGGTGACGCTGTTGGTGGGCTTGCTCCCCACGATGGGCATTGAGGGGTTAACGCCTGAGCTGATTGGGGCATCGTTAATGGTAGGCTGGGCGCTGGCGCTGATGTCATCACCCATGACCGCTTCCATGCTGATTCTCTCGCGCTTTACCGGCGTACCCGCCACCCGCATCGGTTACCGCTGGAACGGGCGCTTTCTGGTCGCTGCCATCCCGCTGCTGGCGTTATGGTTTGGTTGGTCGCCTTTCTGAGGTGGGATGTTCAAGGAAACGCTTGACCTTTGGCAGGCGTTTTTTTATTGTTATTTTTATAAAGTGAAATATTATTTTGCTATGCGGAATAAAAAGCCGATGGTTCAATCGCTGGAGCATGCCTTATGAAAATCCTCGTCGCGGTGAAACGCGTCATCGACTACAACGTCAAAATCCGCGTTAAAGCGGACCACTCTGATGTGGACCTTACCAACGTCAAAATGGCCATGAACCCCTTCTGCGAAATTGCCGTGGAAGAGGCAGTGCGCCTGAAAGAGAAGGGCGTAGCCACCGAAGTCGTGGCCGTGACCGTGGGCCCCAAGGCCGCCCAAGAGCAGCTGCGCACTGCGCTGGCGCTGGGGGCTGACCGCGCCATCCACATTGAAACCGACGAACGCGCCGAATCGCTGGCGGTGGCCAAACTGCTGGCCAAAGTGGTAGACGAAGAGCAGCCCGGCCTCGTCATCCTCGGCAAGCAGGCCATCGACACCGACAACAACCAGACCGGCCAGATGCTCGCTGCGCTGACCAATCTGCCGCAAGGCACCTTCGCCTCAGAAGTCGCGGTAGATGGTGACAAGGTCAACGTGACCCGTGAAATCGACGGCGGCCTGCAAACCGTCGCGCTGACACTCCCGGCCATCGTCACCACTGACCTGCGCCTCAACGAGCCGCGCTACGCCAAGCTGCCGGACATCATGAAGGCCAAGAAAAAGCCGCTGGATGTCAAAACCCCCGCTGACTACGGCGTGGAAGTGGCTTCCAAGGTCACGCTGCTCAAAGTGGAATCCCCCGCCGAGCGCAAAGGCGGTATCAAAGTCGCCTCGGTTGACGAGCTGATCGACAAACTGAAAAACGAAGCCAAAGTGCTTTAAAAGGAGCTGATCTCATGAGCATTCTGGTACTTGCCGACCTGCATGAAGGTCAGTTAGCGGGCGCGACCGCTCACGTCGTCGCAGCGGCCCAGGCCATCGGTGGCGATATTGATGTGCTGGTCGCCGGTGAAGGCGTCCAGGCCGCCGCTGACGCGGCCGCCAAACTCGACGGCGTGAGTAAAGTACGCGTGGCAGACAACGCCGTCTACGCCCATCAGCTGGCCGAGCCCGTGGGCGCGCTGCTGGTGGAGCTGGCGGGTGATTACACCCACGTACTGGCCAGCGCCTCCACCACCGGTAAAAACGTCCTGCCACGCTTGGCGGCCCTGAAAGATGTCAGCCAGTTGTCGGATGTGATTGGCGTTGAGAGCGCTGATACCTTCCTGCGCCCGATCTACGCCGGTAACGCCATCGCTACGGTCAAAAGTGACGACGCGCTAAAAGTGATCACCGTGCGCACCACCGCGTTCGATGCGGTGGGCCAGGGCGGCAGCGCAGCCGTGGAAGCGGTAGCGTTCGCCGCTGACAACAGTCAATCCAGCTTTGTCAAAGAAGAGCTGGCCCAGAGCGACCGCC
>Ga0208316_1000209_pt1 | contig 64069 bp, 54 predicted proteins | sample MalvireepMed_231_FD_184240 | JGI IMG/M metagenome (GOLD analysis project Ga0208316, IMG submission 184240) | Marine viral communities from the Global Malaspina Expedition - Malaspina viral metaG DeepMed_231 (SPAdes) (version 2) | ecosystem: Environmental > Aquatic > Marine > Oceanic | place... | reverse complement strand
GGGCCGGGGCCAGCTTTGCGGGCACAGCAATAGTCTGGCCGATGGTTTCCTTGCGGGTGACCGAGCGCACTTCCGCAGATATCGCCGGCGCTATGGCCGAGATACTGTCCTGATTAATAAGATGTGCGTAACCTGCGTACTGCATGTTTTCCCTTTCATCCCCTCGCCAAAACTTTATTTACACGAAACTCCCTTTTTTTACACTTTTGATAATATAGGCAACATTTTTTACACGCAAGGTCCGGGTGCTCACATTGACTGTACCTGCTGCGAGGCACTAAAAGCGAGAGCAGGAAATCATCTCGCCGTTATAGTCAAAATCGACGCTGAAATCGCTGAGAGAGATGGAAAAAATTAGGAAAACGTTCGCGGGAAAGACGCCGGTTATTTTCCGAAATCGTAAGCAACTGAAAAGCAAGGGTAAAATGGAGGCGCGGGTCGGAATCGAACCGGCGTACACGGAGTTGCAGTTCGAAACCCTAATGAACCATAATTACTTAAAATACAATATATTACCGTTATTTTCTAAGGTGTCTTGTTAGCCCAAAATACACCTTTAGCGGCCATTAGAATCAATAGCTTAGCAGTGTATCTTCGCGGCGAAAAAGTGCCTTTTAGGCACTTTCGCGGCAAAACTGTGAGAAACGCTTTCTGTGGCTCGAGACGTTCAGATCAGAAAACTGAAAGGATGGCTCTGATATGTTCAGCAACGAAACAGCCCGATGCGGATACAGCCAAAGCGACTCCCACCTTTCCTCTCAATATTGTTGCCACAGTGGCAAAGACCGGATCAAATGACGACCATGCTTCAGTATCCTGGGAACCAGGAATAAAGACGAACAGTGTTGCAATGATGGTTCCCCATAACACTGCTTTCAGTATGGTCAGAGCTTTGTATTTCTGATTTATTTTTAACAGTGAATTTTTAATCACGCCTTCAGTCTCCTGGTTGATATTTCAGATATCATTACACAATCTGACAAACACCCAAGCGCCGAACGGTTTTCTGAAAACTCGCGTTAATTTTAAAAATATTCTTTTTAATCTTCACTTTATAGAAATGGCTTAATTAAAATCTCAAAAATCATAAGTATAAGTTGCCACCAATGTCACGACATGACAATTTAGCCAAATGCAATAAATCAAAACTGGATTTCAAATTATCCATCCTACAGATCTCTGCTTACAGAAATACCAATATTTATTAGCAAAAAAACAACACGAAGAATCATAAAAATCGCACATAGTTTCACTGTTATAATTATAACTGGGGCAACATCTACTTTAGAGGAAATCAAATGAATGCTATGCAGAGCCAGCCAAGAAATTAAGACTGGCGTTGCTATGCGAATCAATCTGTTCCACGAAACCGCGTTTGTTCCGAGAGCAAGAAACCAGAGTGGCCTGAGGTATTGAAGCGTGTATCTACAGATGGCGAGAAGATGTCGGATCATGAGATTACCAGCGCCCAGAGAAAGAAAACGCAACTGATTCCGGTCATTGCCTGTCCTGCTCCAGAGGGTCCCAGGCAGGAATCGAGAACATCGACGTCGACGATAACGGTTTAAAATGCCAGCTATGATATGTTGATTATTGGTGTCGATAATAGCATCAAGATCACACCTAAGAGGATTTAGGATGACAAACTGTGCAGATATTCGCAGACAGCTCATGGCTGATCTGAACCGGGATTACTTGGCATACCTTGCGCCTATGGGTACCCGTGAAGACAACCATCACGGCTCAATCTCTGAGCAGTCCCCCCAGTCAAATTCAACGCCGCTAACCTCCAACGAAAGAGATATCCTAGTAGCAGGGGGAGCCCGGTTCGAGAATGTTCACGGAACTCATACTGCTGAGATCGCCCAAGGCCATCGCCAACAGCTTCAGAACGAAATAGGTGCCATGATTCGAGAAGCAATGACCCTCGAAGAGGCTTCACAGTGGTTGTCCTTGCCAGAAGATGTAATTCGAGGCCTGGTAAACAAAGAATCTCCAGAGTTCTTTGCATTTGAAGCACCCGATGGAACCCTTTTGTTGCCCGGATGGCAATTTACGAATCAGGGAGCCCTGCCTCACCTTTCTGAAATACTGAATCGGATTTCGCCAGAGTTATCAGCTCTCACCATTAATCGATTTATGACCCGTAAACATCCCGACCTTGAACTACCGGCTGGCATCGTTTCGCCTCTAGACTGGCTGGCAACAGGGCAAGACCCCAACGAGGTCTTGGTGCTCGCGTCGGACCTCTAAAGATAGGTATGATCAACCGACACTCAGAATAGATACGAAATCAATATGAACATGACAGCAGCACTTCTCGGTTACGGTGGATTTGTAGTTTCCCTACTGATTATTGGAGCCATTGGGTATTGGAAAGCTGACGAGCTCGAGGCTTGGGTTTCTCGTAAAATCAAAGGCTAGTCAATCCGAACCCAGTATAAGCATGCTTATATTCGCCGCGTCCTCAGTACCCTTGTTATAGCTACGCCGCACTCATGATCACATCAGGCCAAAGCCTCAACTAGCCAGCTCGAGAAAATATGCGCATGCGCATATTCCTACCACCAATATTGCTCGTGGGAACCAATGTGAGAGCAGCGGTTTACTTCAACCTCCCTACGGAGGCGTAAACGCAGGAACTTAGGCCAAGGCAATCCAGTTCCTGTCCGCTACCGGCAATAAAATCCCTCCACACAACCCGACTCAACCAACGCTCTGGTATAGCATCTATCCCCCAAGCCGCCCCAGCTATCTGCCCAGTCACTGCGCCCACGGTGTCGGCATCGTCACCAAGGTTAACCGCGGTTATCAATGCATCCTCAAAACACTCGGAGTGATAGCAACTCCACAAAGCGGCCTCGAGTGTGTCGATTACGTATCCGCTAGACGAAATGTCGTTCCGGGTAAGGTGCTTGAAGAAACCGTTTTTGATTCGGCCGATGGCCATGCCTCGCTCGCTGGTTTCTGGAAGGTTCTCCAGCACAGATTTCAGCGCCTCCCCTTGCTTTAACCGCCAGAGGATTGCGGCCATTAGTTCTGCAGCGTCCAGGCAGTCGGCGCTGGCATGGGTCGCGCGGCTGCTATCTACTGCGAAAGCCAATGCATCGTCATAACTTGCTGCAGCTGCGACTGCGGGCGCCAGCCGCATGATAGCTCCGTTACCGCTGGCAAACGGGTTGTCTGTTCCGGCAAATTCAACTTGGGTTCGCGAGAAACGGCGCAGTGCATCGCGGGTTGTTTGGCCAATATCGATGCACTTTTCCTGGCAAGCCATGTAGCCTTCATTCATCCAGCGCGTGTATCGAGTCAGCTGGTCCCGAGTATCGAAGCTCTTCGTTTCTATCAGGCTGCGTGCCAGGCAAAGCGCCATGGCTGTGTCATCCGTCCATTCACCGGCCTTCACATGAAACGCGCCTCCGCCGGTCAACTCAGTATGAATAGGGAAACTGTCCCGGCGTCGGAATTCAACCGTCGTACCCAAGGCATCGCCAACGGCCAAGCCTAGAAGTGTGCTTTCACCAAAGTTCTCATTTTTGGACATAACGCTCTCCTGTGTCAGTGCAAACAGGTTAGCGCCGAGTTCCGTCAGTTTTTGTCGCATCAGGCAATATAGCTGTTGCGTCACAATCTGACGCATCCAGCTGCGATACTTGATTCAACAACAGGAGATCGCCATGACCAGCGCAACATCACAAAACACCACATACGACATCATCGGTGACGTTCACGGACACCAGGAGAAGCTCATTAACCTGCTCCAAACACTCGGCTACACCAAAGAGAACAACGTCTGGAAGCAAGAGGGGCACAGGGCCGTCTTCGTGGGTGATCTAATCGACAAAGGACCAAAAGCAGCAGAGGTACTGAAAACTGTAAAAGCGATGGTAGATGCAGGTTCAGCAATCATGGTCATTGGCAACCACGAGCTGAACTGGATTCAGGATGCGGCGGATCATACCGCCGATGCCGTGGCATTCATGGATGCTACGGAGAAACATCATAGTCGCCGCCAGCTGACTGAGGCGTTCAAGTACCAGATCGATGGGTTGATAGACCTCTTCAATTGGCTCCGTAATCAGCCAATGTATATTGATCACTCGGACCTGCGGGTAGTCCACGCCTGCTGGGATGAAGAGGCCATTGCCACACTGAAAGAGGCCGGAATCGATCGATTGGACCAGAAAGCACTTGAAGGTTATCGCGATACCTATTCAAACACCTATTTAGCCATCGATCGAGTTGTGGCCGGCTGCGCACACCAGTTTCCGTCGAAACTGGCCTATGATCCCAACTACCGCAGCACACGGTTCCGCATCAAATGGTGGCCAGAGGATCGCGTATCAATTAATCCAATCGAGATCCAACCAGCCCCGGCGAATGTCCAGCTGCCGGAAGACCAGCCACCAGTATTTTTCGGCCATTACGCCATGGTGGGAATTCCCGATGTTCTTGGTCACAATGTAGCAGGCTTGGACTATTCCGCAGCCTACGGTGGCGAACTCGTCGCCTATCGTCATAAGCCGGGCCAACCGCTTGATCGTGCACACTTTGTTACCTAAAGACAGTGCTACCTATTGCCTCCCTCTGCTAGTCTGTTTCGTCAATACAAACTTCCAAGGACGTTGTTTTGGCGAAACTGATCCCTCCCTTTGAATCCATTGAACAGGACGCCCTCCCGAACAGTGAACGGCGTGTCTTGCAACATTTGAATGACTTGGATTTTCCGGGGCTTGAAGTGTACTTCAGCCTTCCTCTAGTAAGAGAAAAGAAGCAAGGGACATTTCGAAGCGAGGCCGATTTCATCCTGTTCCATCCCAACTACGGAATATTGGTGTGGGAAGTGAAAGGCGGCGGCATTTCGCATAGAGATAATCAGTGGTACTCGCAAAACAACCGGGGCACATACCCGATTAAAGATCCTGTTAAGCAGGCTGATGGCGCGATTAGCGACATTATCACCCGCATCAAACGCAACGCACGGGAAGGACTACTGTTGCCCATCGGGCGGAATCTGGTATTTCCGGATACCGTGGCCCAGGATGTCATCCTGCCGTTGGGCTTGTTGCGTGAGGACATCATTGATTACCACGGACTAAAGAATCTTGATCAAGCTGCATTGATCGAACAATTCAAACGTTGGCCCCAGCAAAACAGCCTGCCGATTGCTAAGGCGGACGCTACGTTTATTCGTGACAAAGTACTCAACCCAACGTTCCACCTCGCACCTGCAATCGAAGCGAGAGTGGACCAGATCGAAACTACGCTGGTGCAACTCACCAATCAGCAGGTCTGGGCGCTCGAGCTACTGCGTTTTGTGCCAAGGCTGACCATTACCGGAGGAGCCGGTACCGGTAAGACATTGCTGGCGAGACAAAAAGCCAGGGACCTGGCGACCGATGGCAAGAAGGTCTTGGCGCTGTGTTTCAACAAGGCTTTGGCCTCTCACATCCATGATGCATTGGAAGATGCCGATGACATCGTTGATGGCTCCATTACCGCCTCCAGTTTCCACGACTTTGCTCGAGATTTAATCGAGCGAGCCGGCTTGCCCTGGAGTCCACCAGATGCCGCCGAGGAAAAGCCGGGGTTTTACGAAGAAACGGTGCCAACACTACTCGCAGACGCCGGGACAAAACTTCAACCCGGCTACGATGCACTTTTAGTTGATGAAGCACAGGACTTTCATCCGCTATGGTGGATGGCCCTGGATTCGGTTATGGCGCCAGAGGCACAAGTCATTTTATTTGCTGACCCGTCTCAGAATCTCTACGGAAGAGACTTTGAGATTCCCTCAGACGTATTCAGCGGAATGCTGCCCTATCCATTCCAGCTGATGCACAATTGCCGTAATTCACTCGAAATTGCCCAATGGCTCAACAACCGTTTTGCCTACGCAAGCGTTCCCGCACCCCACCTCCCCGCAGCCAACGAACCGGTGAAAGAACATCACTGGAAGCACATCGACGAACAAGCAGCTCAATTGACCAAAGCCTGGTCTCAACTTAAAGATCGGGGTATCAAGGCGGATCAGCTCGCCATCCTTAGCCCCTACCGGCCAGAAAACTCAGGGGGCATTCGGGCGCTTCAGGAAGCTTTTCCGGATGACAAGTTCGTAGTCAGTACCATCAGTGCCTACAAAGGTCTTCAGATACCCTTCGTTTTCCTGGTCGATATGGACACAGGCAGCTTCGCTTCCCGGGAAGACTTATGGTACGTGGGCGCGACGCGAGCGACTGTGGGGTTACAGACATTCTCGAAGCTTGAGAAAAATTGATTCCTGAGGGATTCCCCTATGACTTGGAACGCCATTCGTGGTTGCGGCAAAGTCCGCGAGATCCACAAAAAGATCCCTCTTGAGACCGGTAAAATCAAAACCGGAGAGTTCCTGAATGAGATCCTCCGAGAGTTTGCGAAAGTGTCTACGCTGGCCTTCGACAATATTGGCGACCTCCTGTTTGCGTATCGCGAACGCCAGCTCAGTTCCATACTACTTCCCGCATTCTACAACTTGGGATATAGCGCGATGCAAGAGGTGCCAACACGCCGACGTAATCGGCTTGGCATCGATAATCATGGCTGGCTCGATTATTGGGTGCAAAAGGACAACAAGTGGACCTTTTTGATTGAGGCAAAGCATGGTAAGCATTGTTTTAATCGACCTCTTACTGATCGTAACAACAGAATTATTCAATCATCGATCAGGCAACTGAGAGGGATCGAAGGGCCCAATCTTGAGGAGCTGAGTTTTGATGGTAAGGGCTTTAAGATCGCACTAACGATCCTACCGATATATCGCACCATGAGCCATGTCACAGACGATGATCTGTATGTTGCTAATCCGACAAAAACCGATGAACTTGAGTCGACCCTGAATATGCTAGTTGATGGGCTGGCCGCTAAATCCAGTTGGGTCGGCGTTTGGAGTCTGCCTCGTCGAATGCAGTTTTCTATTCCTGCCAGTTGGAGTGAATCTCGCATGTTAACGTATCCGGCTGTCGCGCTCGTCGCCACGGTGGTGACTTAGGCACCATTCAAAAGGGCAAAAGTATAACCTCGGCGCCCTAACGTCATAAGCTGTCGCACCCCACCCCCATAATGACCACACGTCAGCAAAAGAGGGGGACTGAATGGCCGACTACGAGGATTACATCACCAGAGACACCGCAGGCGGTGCGAGTATTGCCGGTTTTCCAGGTACGGTGTTGGAAGTAGATGAACCAGCAGTATTTGCACTGGATATCCTGGATGCGCCGAACCTGGAATCCATCCAGATTAAACGCCTAAAATCCCTTAAGCGTCCTCATCTGGTACTGAACAACCTGCCAGAACTGTCTAAGGTTGACCTACCCTCAGGCCACCCCGGTGCCATAGTTCACTTCAGCTCAGAAAATGCCCCGAAGGGCTTTGTCATCAGTGGCATGGTCAGCGAGATTGATGCTGCCTGGGACACAGTTCAGACACGTCTGGAATCCGCCCCCAATCATCACCATTGGAGCCGTGTCGTGTGCTGCCCGGCCATCGAGAAGCCGGCGCAGCCGTCGGGCAATGGACTCGTCATGGTTACCGGTGATATGCCGCCAGAACACGATCAACTTACGCTTGGTGCCGGCAATGACTGGCTCTTGCTTAACATCGGTGGCCTGCGCCACGTGCAAGTGAACACCTCGGGTAAAGCGGTTCTGCAGCAAGTGCCGGATCTTCGCACCCTAAACGGTTCCGGCCATGGCCTGGTTTTGGAAGTGTATGCCGCCCCTGCCCTCAAACGAATTTCCGGTACCGGTGAGCGGGTTATCGTCTACCAAAAACTTGCGATAGCAAAAGAACTGACCATTGCCGACAACTGGAAACACGCTCGCATCCACAGTAAAACCCTGCGTAGCCTCAGCTTTGTTTCCGGTGAGAGCCTTGCCCTGCACCACTGCAATGCGCTTCAGCAGGTAAACCTACCACTCGGTATGGATGTGGAGTGTTTTGGAGCCTTACCAGCTCCATTGATGGCCAGTGCCCGATTCTATTTTGATGAGTCTTCACTGAACACCTGCATGGAACGGTTCAGAAACGGTGAGACAGACCAGCTTTCCGGCATCCTAAGCATCCTGGCAAATGCCCATGAGCGTGAGCAGGTGGTGCTAAGCCTGCAAAAACTCCAGGAACTGTGTGAACACGGCGTTGCTCCAGACTTAATTTGGCAAACCCGACGCGAGCTAGCTGCTCGCCATCGTGAAAACCGAGGCAAATCCAGAAGGGCCAGGCGCCCATTCAATGAAGCAGCCATGGCCAAAGCAGACCTGTACTGGCACTGGAAATTTCCGAACGATCTAGCCCCCCAAGGCTGGGAAGCGGATTTGAAAATCTGGCACTACTGCCACCAGGCCGTGCCTGCCGCCGCGGACTATGCCGACATCATTGCCTGCACCTGCAGCAGTGATGAAGCCTTCGAAACGCTGCTGCGTTTGGCCCTCAATGGCGAAGACTTCGATGCCGTTCACCGGCTGGCTATTTGTTGCATCAACGAATATCTCAGTAAAGGCGATGATTACCTGCTTAACCGTAATTGCAGCCAACAACGGGACCCGACCCTGCGCATCATCCGTCTCATTTTCCGAAAAGGGATTTCCGATGACGATCGGCGCAGCGTTGTGACCTTTCTGTGTAATGTGCTGCCACTCAAAACACTACTGAAGTCCGTCCCACCGATTGTTCATATGTGCCCGGGCATTTTCCGGGGTGTGCTAATGGCGTTATCCCGGAAACCCGATGGCTGGTTTCACCAACGCATCGGTACGTTCCCCTTTTACAAGCAAGCCAACAAGATCAATGAATACCGCCAGAAGCTGATGCAGATTGCCCTTGCCCCCTGCGTCTCGGAGGAAGAAGAGGAAGCGGACAACAACATCAAAACCGGAAACACCTACTCACTGTTTGAAGGAGATGCCTGATATGACCGAACAAAGCCGCACAACCCGCTATGCAACACCGGCCCAGATTCACGGCATCCTTCGCCATCAGGTGGATCTGCTCGGCACCCAGCCGGAACTGGCACACCAACTCCCGCCCATTATGTTGTGGGGCCCACCGGGTGTGGGTAAAAGCAGCATTATTCGCGATGTATGCGAGAAGGCCGGCATCGGCTTTATCGACATTCGCCTGTCCCAGCGTGAACCAGTCGACCTGCGCGGCCTTCCGGTACCGGATGGAGACTCTGTTAATTGGCTCATCTCCGGCGAATGGCCCCGAGACCCTGCAAGTCGCGGCATCATCCTGTTTGATGAAATCACCGCAGCAGACCGCTCCCTGCAGGTCGCTGCCTACGAGCTGATTCTGGATCGCCGCTTGGGCAACCTCTACAGCTTACCAAATGGCTGGCTGGTGGTTGCTGCCGGCAACCGCGCCCAAGATCGCGCTGTAGCCCAAACTTTCTCCAGTGCACTGGCCAATCGCTTCTGCCATCTGGATGTGGAAGCGGATCTAGACAGCTGGTGCCAGTGGGCCGCAGCGAATCAATTACACCCGGATGTTATCGGCTTTGTGCGTTTTCGTCCGGAATGCTTCTTCAATATGAACGGAAACATCGAGCAAGGCTGGCCAAGCCCAAGAAGCTGGACTCGCGTAGCCAAAAGCCTGGAACACGCAGGCGATGGCCTTAACGAAGATACGCTTAATCTGATTGTTCAGGGCCTGGTAGGTGCTCCTGCCAGCACGGAATTTTTGGCCTTCCGCCGCTGGAGCAAAGAGCTACCGGATGTACCTGCCATGTTGCGCGGTGAATGCCCTGTTGTCATACCGGAACGGGCGGATCAGCGTTTTGCCTTTTGCAGTAGCCTGGCACACCATCTTTGGAAAGGCCCGAAGAACCAGCAGACCAAACGCCTGAGCCAATTCTTCAAGATCAGCAAAGAGCTGACCTCCGATTTCGCCACCCTGGCGTTACTGGATGCCACTGCTGCCGAGGGCGATAGCCTTCAGGAGAAGCGTGCCATGGAGGTGTTCTGCCATCCAGACTTCGAGGCCTGGAGCCTAAAGCATGGCAAAGTATTCAATCAGCACATGGAGAACGTGGCATGAAGGCGGCCAGAGCGATTTCACCCATTCTTCCCAGCGAAGAAGATCAGATTCTAAAGCGCAATATGCGAAAGGCCCTGGAAGAAGATCGCGCCCTGATGATGACCGCGCAACCCTTCACGGCAATGCTCGCCATGCAGCTGAATCTCATACCCGTGGTCGACAGCCGCCTACCAACCGCTGGCACCGATGGCAAGGCCATCTTTTTTAACGCACGGTTTATGGCGGAGCGGTCATCGGCAGACCGCCGCTTCATTTTAGCCCACGAAGTCTGGCATTGCGCCCTGGGCCATTTCCGACGCCAATTGGGCCGCGATGCGAATCTCTGGAACCAGGCTTGTGACTACGAAGTAAACCACCTACTCAGCGTGGAGCTTGGATACTGTCCAAGAGATGCTCTTTGGGATCGCCGCTTTCAGGAACTCTCAGCCGAAGAAACCTACGCTCGCCTTCTTAATGGCACGGTTCAAGCTAAAAAGGGGCAACAGGTTCTGGATATCCACGACCTGGAAACGTCTTTAAACCGGTTGAGCAACGGCTTGATCATCGACCCTGATTTCGTACCAGAAGCGCCCGCAACCAGCCAGGAGGAACAATCGCTGAGTGAAGCCTGGCGCCAACGCCTGATCACGGTGGCACAACAACGGGACCGCATGCCAGGAAGCCTGCCAGGCCACCTAAGGCGCATTGTGGATCAAATCCGGTCACCCAACGTTCCCTGGGAGCAATTGCTCAACCGTTTTCTACAGAAGCAGCAAGGCGGAGATCGACAATGGCTGCCACCTTCACGCCGACACGTTTACCAGGGGCTCTATTTACCCAGCCGTCGAAGCAGTTTCCTTGAAATAACAGTAGCGCTGGACAACTCAGGAAGTTGCATAGGAGACATCCCGCAATTTCTGGGAGAACTCAAAGCCATCCTGGGTGGGTTCAACCGCGTAAGCCTGCGCCTTATGGTGTTCGACACCAAAATACATAGTGATCAAATGCTGTCCGAACAGGACCTGCATCGTCTCAGCGAGTTAGAAATCGAAGGGGGTGGAGGTACGGACTTCATGCCAGTCTTTGAGGCCTGTGAGACAACACCGCCACAAGCCTTGATCGTATTGACGGACGGCTTTGCCCGGGCACCCGAGCATGCACCTGGCTATCCGGTACTTTGGGTACTTGCGGAAGATGGGGAGTGCCCGGTGAGTTGGGGAGAGAAGATATTCCTCAAATCGTAAGGATGATTAGACATGAAACCCGATCACCCGTTTGCCTGCCTCTCCCATCTGCAACGCTTGCTCCTCTGCCAGTGCTTTGAGCACACGGTTCAGCTTCGGGCGTAATCCCAACAGCTCAAGTTGGTTCAGTGCCGTTTGAATCAGGCCTGGCGTCACAGCAATGAAATCCGAAAGAGACGACTCCGGCAACTGAGCAACCCGCTCCGGATCCACTACGCTTTTTGCCAAGATGCCTTTTAGCTGTACCGCATTCAGATAACCAAAGCGGACTTTTAGCTGAAAACGGCGCATAACTGCGGAATCCAGGCTGTCCATACGGTTCGTCGTGGCCAGAAAAATGCCCTTGAAACGCTCCATTCGCACCATAAACTCATTAGTCATACTGACTTCCCAAGAACGCTGAGCAGTTTCGCGGCTGAACAAGAAGGTATCGGCCTCATCCAACAACAATACCGCACCAGTGTGCTCGGCCTCGATGAATATGCCGGCAATATTCTTCTCTGTCTCACCCACAAAACAAGATTGCAAATCGCTACCACTCACCAGGGTAAATGGACGGCCAAGGCGTCTCGCAAGCTCGGCCGCATAGGCGGTCTTGCCTGCACCTGGAGGCCCATAGAGGCACAAACGGGCCGGCTGACCCCGGCGAAGCAATCGCTCGACATTACGAAGGCTCGGAGTAGTGTTGAGCCATTTCTGGGAAAAGGCCAAACCTGATGACGCCGGGCACTCTTCGGCAATAGTCACTCGCACAGGCTCGCCCCGCGCAAGCGTCAGCCGCTCCTCTAACACAGACTGCAAGCGCTGCTGGTTACGCTTTGGCTGGTGGGCCGGTAGCAGCGCTCCAACTTCACGCAGATTGTTGGCCAAGGCCGGGGTCATCCACGGTTTTTTGGCCAAGGCAACCGCCCACTCGCTGCTGACAGGCAGCGGTTGGAGAGTATCTGCAACATTACGCGCGCGCGCGGCACCGTTGTCTTGAACCGGCAGAACAATCGCAAAGCGACGCAGAAAGGCAGCATCAATGTGATCAACACGATTGCTAATCCAAATGGTCGGTACCCGATTCTGCTCCAACAATTTGTTGAACCAGCCCTTAGCTAATTGGCGATGATCGCGAAAAGCATCTTCCATCTCGTCAAACAGCAACATCACGTTTGAGCGATCCTGAAGAAAGGATTGCGCCAGGTACACCGAGTCCAAGCGCTCTGAGCCCGTCAAAGAGGTTTGATACTCGCCCATGGTGGGCACCTCGTAAAGCGGGCTTCCAATGTGTTTAGCCAGCGCTCTCGCAAGCTCGGTTTTTCCCGTTCCCGGTGGGCCATACAGGAGCACATTCGCCCCCTTGGCTCCCTTCTTCAGAGCGTTGCGTAGGTAGTTGATGACCAACTGCAGGTCGCCAACTCCCGAGAAGGAGGACAACGAAAAAGCAGAGCTTGGTGCCGGTGGACAAATTTCCTCAAACATCATCTCAGAATAGCTCTCAGAGGAGCCATTCTGATTGCCTACAGCTTCCACCAATTTCCGAAGCAATGGACCCGGCGATACCAATTCGTCAATATCCGTTTGAGAGCTCTTCTTTTTGTTAGCCAAAAAACCGGCCATGGCCAGGGTATTACCTTCCCCCAGAGCATCAGAGATAGCAGAGGCGGGCTCTTTCAAGCAAAACGCCAACACACGGAACGCATGGAAAATATCCACCGTGTTCACATCGGTGACGATGTTCCGTACCCAGTGAAACTGGGTGCGCAGAATCATAAACGTCAAAACCTTGAGTTCGGCAGGTGTCAGGTTCAGACGTGTCTCCAATGTTTCCAGCAGGGTATTGAAACCCAAGTCAGGAGCCTCGGAAACCGCCACAAGTTGGTGCTCTAGCTCAGCCTGGCGGTGGCGTAATGAAGCTCTGAAATCTTCTTTCGTAGGATAAGGGGCAGGTTTCGCACATGCCTCAGTGCTCTGCTCCTCCCCCAGACAACCAAGCTGAAAGTTCAACTGTTTTTCTATTGCGCTAGTAGACGGTCCCTCCACTATTTCGGAGCCCCGCACCTCCGCCAAACCCAGGAGCGTTCCAGTAAGCACCGCATCTTTCTGACCAAACGACAAATGACCATCTGGCGCCGTCAATAGCCGGCAAAGATATAACTGAAGTAGCTTCTTCGCATCCGGGCTTGGATTATCTACACCACGGGCTTCCACGTGTTGTTCAATCAGATCGGTCCACTTCATTCACAATCCTCCAGCTTTAAGGGGAACAGTTTACGGAACCACTGCGACATATTTTGACGCAGCCACTCTGAATACTGGCTGAACTCGGCCATCGCCCGTAAACTGATACCCATTCGAAACAAACCGCATCACAACTGGAAGCACCATGAACCTGAACGAACGCGCCACCGGCGGACTGCTTGCCTTAGCCTGTGGCGATGCCCTGGCCAACCACGTGGAATTCAGCCCCAGAGGAAGTTATCGGATCACCGGCATGGACAACCGAAACGGGCCACTGCCAACCGGGCAGTGGTCTGATGACACCGGCCTGGCTCTTTGCCTTGGGGAAAGCTTGGTTGCTAACGGTGGGTTCAACGCCAAAGACCAGATGATGCGGTATGAGGCCTTCTATGAAAGAGGCGAAGGCTGGCCAGGAAAATACCGGTTAGCACCCGGCAACACCCTCGCCCAGGCCCTTAAGCAGTTCAAATACACCGATGAACCTTTTTGCGGCTCCACCCACCCTTTGGCCGCCGGCAACGGTGGACTGATGCGGTTACTGCCTGCAGTATTGGCTGCGTACCCGGATGAACAAAAAGCCTGCTACTGGTCCAGAGAAAGTACTCGCACAACCCACGGTGCCCACGAGTGCCTGGAAGCGAGCGAGTGCCTGGCTCTGATATTGTGCAGCCTGCTGAACGGGCAGGACAAAGCCACCGCCCTAAAAGTCGCCGAGAACACTGAATGGACAAGCGCCAAGATACGGGCCCTGGCGAACGGCGACTACCTGAACAAGCCGGATGCTCTGATCAAAGCCAAAGGCTACGTGGTGGATACACTGGAAGCTGCACTCTGGTGTTTCAGCACAACCGATACGCTTGAAGAGGCCATACTCCAGGCCGCCAACCTCGGCGACGACTGCGATACAGTAGCGTCTATTACCGGGCAGCTTGCCGGCTGCCATTATGGCAAGGCAGGCATACTCCAGGATTGGCAGCACAAGCTCGTTGAAAGAGACCGTATTGAAAAGGTTGCCCTCGCCCTGATTAATCTCAACAACAACTCCGAAACTTCCAAAGGCTGATACCCATGAGCGATCAGCTAAGACGACAAATCGAAATACTGAGATTACTGCCCCGCCCTGGGCTGGCGAAGTCCACAGCCGAGATTTTCAAAGAGCTCGAAGAGCGTAAGTTCGTTACTTCGAAGCGCACAGTAGAAAGAGACCTGGAGAGCCTGAGGGCCATCTTCGGCCACGTGATTGAGAGGCAGAGCCAGCAAGGCGACAATGGCCGCACCAACTACTGGCACCTCACATCGCTAAAAGGGTTATTGCCGGAAACACTGTTCAACAACAAAGACGCCGCTCTGGCCTTGGCCATGCTCAAACAGCAGGCGTATAACCGGTTGCCCAGCAGCGTGCTGCGGCGCCTGGATTCCATCTGGAACCAGGCCAGCCAGACTGCAGAGACCGACACCAACACGCAAAAATGGATGCAACTGATCCAGTACCTGCCGGACCCCATGCGCCCGGAATCGCCGCCTATTGATCCAAACGTTCAGGCCACTATCGAAGAGGCTCTCGATAATGGCGATGCACTCGACTTAACACTGCAAACCCTGGATGGCAACAAAGAATACCGGGAACTGCTGCCAGTGCGCTTGCTTTTACAGGAAGAGATTCTTTACCTACTGGCCGAAGATCCCAACGCGCAAATGCCGGAAGACAGCATCACATTGCTACCCCTACACCGGATGACCGAAGCCAAGGCAAAATTTACGCACAACGACAGTTCCTTCGAACCGGACCTTGCACAGGCCGTTGCTTTGGGCGTTGAGGACACCATTAAACTCGTCATCCGCGTGAACCGGCCACTGGCCGAAGCGCTGTTTAATCGCCCTATCGGCCGACAGCAACAACTGGTGGAAGATTCAGAAAACTCCGGGCATTTCGTTGTAACAACGTATATAGATAGCAGCCCGCAGCTGAAACGATGGCTAATGCGCCGTATTGAAGGCGAACTGGAAATTCTGGAACCGGCCGGCCTAATCTAGCTGGGCTTGACGCTGTTCGTACCACTTAAGCGATTTTTCCAGCGGCACCAGCCAGAAATCCACGCCCGCAAAACGACACCGCCCGATATTGTCCTCTAGAAACGCCAGAAGTTTCTGGTAATGTTCGCTGCGCTCATCTGGAGCAACGTCCAGATAGATTGCTCCGCGGTATGGGGTCGCCAATGTTCCCGGAGAACAATGCAGGCACGGCTCCCAAGATATCCCTTGGTCATCAAGCCAGCGGAGAATAGTTTTTCTTTCCGGTATGCGTTCCCAAGGCTCGTCATCCAAAGAGCTTGGCTCAGGAATGTCGCGAAAGGACAGAAACAGGATGTCCCTGCCTTCTCGATAACCAATTTCATCGGTTGTGCAGATCAGCTGCGGCACGGGAACCACTCCCCTGAACGTATTTCAGGATAGCCGGATACATCGTGATTATAGATATAGAGCCAGGCCTGTCCGAAAGGGGTTTGTATCTGGATCCGGTTGTAGAGGCCGGATTCTGGGGACTCTGAGTTGAACCCCTCTAACTTATCCAGTCGAGCAAAGGTTTCGTCGTCTACCTCATAGACCTCTACGCGGACGCCATCACTGTTACTCAGTTTTGCAGCGGGAAAAAGGCCGAGATCGTACAAAGTGATCAGATCACACTGGAACTCACCACAACGCTCCTGATCGGCGAGTAACCAATGGTTGGATTGGTTTTGTTTTAAGGTTCCGTAGACTGCCACTCTAATTTTTTCAGAATGCATTCCTGACTAGCCCCCGTAAACTCAACGATGCCTTAGTATGCCCAATTCATGCGTCGAGGCATGTCGCATCACTCGAACGGGGGTAATCGTGCTGGATGGTTGAAACGGTCGACCGTATCGTCAGCAGTAAGATATTTGCTTTGATATGGCTGGCTACCAGCCATTACCAAAAGAGTCCTAGGTAGAAATACTAGATATTGCGATTGCAATTTTATTCGCTGCTTCTACGACCTGTTCCTCATCTGAAAATCGCCCGACGCTAAAACGAATCGAAGCTGAAGCGCGCTCCTCTGACAAACCGATTGATCGCAAAACGTACGACGACTGAATAATTCCACTGTTACAAGCAGAACCAGTGGAAGCACAAATTAATGGCTGAAGCATATTAATCAGGGATTCGGCGTCAATGCCCGGGAATTCGAGGTTCAGGTTGCCAGGATGGCGGTTAATAGCATCACCATTGATTGAAAATATCACATTCGCCCGACGAAGATTCTCCAATAGACCAAATGACAACTCTTGGAGCCTTTCCCTGTTTTGAATCCCCTCTTTCCTAATGATCGAAGCAGCGACACCAAAACCAACGCATAAAGGGGTTGGAAGAGTTCCAGAGCGTAAACCGCTCTGTTGCCCGCCCCCATGAACAAGTGGCAGAAAATCATTCTGCAAGGAAGACTCTATATAAAGCGCGCCCACTCCTTTCGGACCATAGATTTTATGAGCAGACAAGCTCAGCAAGTCTATTCCAAGCTCTACTACGTCCAAATCAATGGCCTCTGGGGCCTGGGCCGCGTCGCAGTGAAAAATAGCCCCCACACGCTTAGCGTGCTCGGCTAACCATGCGACATCCTGAATTGTCCCAATCTCATTATTAACCGCCATGACGCTGACCAACACAACATCATCCGTCAGCAAAGAAAGAAATGTAGCTCGGTCTACTAGACCCGACTCAAGCACAGGGACCTCCATGATCCTGTGCCCGAACTGGCGGGCAAAAAAATACGCGGCCTCTTTAACGCACTTATGCTCAATCGCGCTAATCAAGATCGTCTTGCGATCGGTTTGGTTACCCGCAAGCACGCCGAAAATTGCATGATTGTTCGCTTCGGTCGCGCCGGAGGTGAAGACGATTTCTTCGGGAAGTGCGCCGACCAAAGAAGCCACTTCATAACGGGCAGACTCAATCGAATCTGCCGACTTCCACCCTAAAATGTGGTTTGACGAGTGTGGATTTCCAAAGGAATCAGTAAAATACGGCAGCATTGCCTCGACCACTCGGGGGTCAGCAGGCGTAGATGCTTGATAATCAAGATAAATCGAATCAGAAACGCGCATTTCATCCTCGCTGAGCAAGAATTCAACTGGAACCTCCCTCCAGTCTAATATTCCATTGACCTTACGCCCTCCAATCATTATTGTCGATACTGGAGCGATGATCCAGGGGAAAAAATGTTTAACAGTCCGCTTTTTAAATCAGGGTATCAACCACAGTTTTCCGGCCACGAAACCTTCCCAATGCGCTACGGTTGGCTAAAGAAGGCATACGATGCGGTTAAGGAATCCCAAGCGAGCAACAATGACCACTCCGTCTTTAATGATGAAGGTGCAATTGCTCGGTTCGGCGTCGGCAAAAATATGGTCGCATCCATTCGTCATTGGGCGACACAATGCGACGTCATCAAGCCCGGGAATAAGGGCAATCAGGCTGAAGTAAGCGAAATCGGAAAAAAAATATTCGATGACAATGGGTTAGATCCATTCATGGAGTACCCCTCTACCCCTTGGTTACTTCACTGGAAGCTCGCCTCCAACAAAAAATTAACCACTTGGTTTTGGGTATTTAGTCACTTCCCTACGGATAGCTTTGAACGCGACAACATCGTCCAAGCACTGGACAAGCTAGGCACGGAACAGGGTTGGTCCAGAATGTCGAAATCTACAATTAAACGGGATGTTGAGTGTTTTGTTCGAACCTACGCAGCTAAACCTGCAACCGGAAAGCAGACACATGAAGATACCATGGAATCCCCCCTCACTGAGCTAGGCCTTCTTAAAGCAATCGGAAAAAAGGACGGGTTTAGAGTTGTCCGAGGCCCTAAAGCGACACTAGGTGACGGAGTTTTTGCATACGCTGTATGTAATTTCTGGAACGATTATTCCTCAGCGAACACCATTTCACTGGAAGCCCTGGCCCATCAGCCTGGATCACCAGGAAAGGTCTTTCAACTAAGCGAGGACGAGCTCACTGACCGATTAACACGCATAGAAATGTCGACGAATGGTCAGCTGAAATGGTCTGAAACAGCCGGCCTAAAACAGCTAGTAAGATCTGAACAAATAGCCGACCACGAAGCTCTTCAATTAATCGACATCGACTACCAAGGCGAATACGAAGGAAAGGTTGCCTAATGCCGCTATCAGACAGTGTTTACGTTGAGAGGCGTTTTCAGCGCTCCATCCGGATCGACACCGATTTACAAAACCCAGATGCTCTAACCGGTTTCATTTGCCCTGAATCCTCAGCTGCCGTGCTCTCAATCATGGCCAACCATATCACCGAAAGTGGCCAGGCGGCATTCACCTGGACAGGCCCTTACGGGAGCGGTAAATCCAGCCTGGTCATTGCCCTGAGTGCGCTAACAGCCAAAAGTAAGACTCAACGAAATCAGGCTAAACGTGCCGTCGGTGTAGATACCGCAGAGAAAGTCTGGAGCGCCCTACCTCCTGGGAAACAAGGCTGGACCACGATCCCTGTCGTGGGACAACGAGCCTCTGCCCGAAAGGTTATTGGAGATGCACTGATACAAAACGGGTTAGCCTACCTAGAGCCCGACGAAGGCTGGAATGATACGAATATCGTTCAAACACTCCTGAATGCAGCGAATAACATTTCAGGAAAGGCCGGGCTCATTTTATTTATTGATGAAATGGGTAAATTCCTTGAATCCGCTGCTCGCGATGGCTCTGATCTCTATCTCTTCCAGCAGTTAGCGGAGATCGCCTCTCGCTCAAACGGGAAGCTCGTGGTCATCGGTATCCTTCACCAGGCTTTTGAGGAATACGCCAACCGGCTTTCTCGTGATGCTCGCGATGAATGGTCAAAGATTCAAGGGCGCTTCGTAGACCTCGCCGTCAATACTGCTGGAGAAGAGCAGATTGACCTGCTTGCACGGGCGATTCACTCAGACCATGACTCTAGCATTGTGAGTCACCAGTCTTTGATTACTGCGGAGACAATACGCTCCCATAAACCGGGAGTAAGCGAAAACCTAGCGTCGCTACTTGAGAACACATGGCCGTTACACCCAGTAGTTGCCGCCCTGCTCGGCCCTATTTCCCGCCGGCGGTTTGGGCAGAACCAGCGGAGCCTCTTCGGTTTTCTTAATTCCGCAGAACCGAACGGCTTCCAAGACTTTCTCAGAATGTCAGATGGCGAGGAAACCTACAGCCCCAGTCGTCTGTGGGATTACCTGAGAGTGAATCTAGAGCCATCCATTATTGCATCACCTGATGGTCATCGCTGGGCAATGGCGGCTGAAGCACTTGACCGCTGTGAAGCGAACGGAGGCAGCCCCGTTCATATTCAGCTCCTAAAAACGATTGCAGTGCTCGATCTTTTTCGTGAACGCTCCGGACTGTATCCCGGTCAAGAGCTTCTTTACACGACGGTTCGAGCCACCAAAGAGGTGGTTGATGCCGCTCTGGAGGACCTCAGACGCTGGTCCTTTGTCATTTACCGAAAGCATATGTCTTCTTATGCGGTCTATGCCGGTAGCGATTTTGATATCGAGTCAGCCATTGAGCAGGCTTTGCAAGAAGTTCGCGACGTAAATTTTGAAACGCTGCAACGCATGGCTGGAATGCAACCCATTCTTGCCAAACGTCATTATTTTGAAACTGGTGCACTACGTTGGTTTGATGTTCAGCTGGGCTCCCTAACAGCGGCAACTTCAAATGCTGCACAATTTATCCCCCACCAAGGAACGATAGGCCTTTACTTATTAGCGCTGCCCACTGAAGGAGAGGACAGCCAAGCGGCTCGTTCACGCTGCAAAGAGGCTTCAAAGAAAGCAGCTAAGGAAGGCCTGAATGTCATTGTAGGGTTCCCTTTGCAGGCCTGGACCATCATCGAGCTTGCTAAAGAATTAAAAGCCTTAGAAAAAGTACGCGAGGAGCACACGGAAATTCAGGGTGATCTGGTTGCCCACCGAGAGGTAAACAGCCGCCTCATCGCCTTACAAAACCAGCTAGAAGCAGAGCTTCAACAAGCGATGTTGAACGCAGTCTGGTTTGAGAATGGGCAAGAACTTAAGCGCATGACCATCAGAGCACTTAATAACAAAGTGTCTGATGTAGCAGAGCAACTTTACCCGGATTCTCCGCGGATCAAAAACGAACTTCTCAATAGGACAAAGCCCTCTAGCAGTGCCGTTGCTGCCCAAAATGCGCTCCTTAAAGCTATGGCAAATAACCTTGGCGAGAGACGGTTAGGTATTACTGGGTACCCTGCTGAAGGCGGCTTGTTCGAATCACTACTAGAACACACCAAACTCTACGGCCCCACAGCGCAAGGCTTCGACTTCCTCAAGCCAAACTGGGAGGAGGACACCGGACGGCTTCACCCAGCATGGAGAAAAGCTACAGAGCACTTGGAGTCCAATGCAGATCGATCCGTTGGAATCGACGAGCTGTACGAGATTTGGGAAGACAAACCGATCGGTCTTAAACGCGGTTTAATGCCTGTATTAGCTGTTGCGTTTATCCTATCCCAACGTAGTAACCTTGCGTTTTACCGTGAAGGGATCTTTCAACCCTTATTTACTGACCTCGATGTTGATTACCTAGCCAAAGATCCAGCATCAATCCAAGTTAGGTGGATGGATCTAAGTCACCTATCGAAAAGCCTTCTTTCCGGTTTGGCTGAAGTTGTACGTGAGCTAGATACGGAAAATCCGTTAAAAGAATTAGCGCCAATCGACGTTGCTCGTGGATTAGTCGCAATCTTCGATCGCTTACCAAATTGGACCAAACGCACCCAAAGGCTCTCTGCTACCGCAATGAAGGTTCGAACAATCTTCAAGCATGCGAGCGATCCCAACCAGCTGCTGTTCTCAGACCTCCCCGGCGTATACGAGAAAAACGCCGACATTCAAAACGCTGAAGTAGCAAACGCGGTCATAGCGACCGTAAGAGAGGCAATGAAAGAGCTCGTTGACGCCTATCCAAAAATGCTTGAACGCATGTCCAGCATGCTTTTGACAGAGCTCCAGGTTCCAAGCGATTCACCACAGGCCCTCACGGAACTTAGAGACCGCGCCGAAAATATCAAGCAAATGTCAGGGGATTTCAGGCTAGACGCCTTTACTAATCGAATTGCAGTACTCGATGGTTCTAACACATCGATCGAGGGTGTCGGGAGCCTAGCAGCAAATAAGCCCCCCAGAGATTGGGTCGACGCGGACCTAGACTCAGCATTTATCGAAACCGCAGCACTAGCGCAAAAGTTCGTGCGAACGGAATCCTATGCCCGAGTTCAAGGTCGAAAAGACAAGCGCCACGCGATGGCAATAATCATCTCCAGAGATGGGCAACCCAGACCTATGGAAGCGGATTTCCAGATAACAGAGAGTGATCGACCAAAAGTTGATGAACTGGTTTCACGATTAAAAGAATCAGTCCAGTCAGACAACTCGAATAGGAAAGCCGTGATTTTGGCAGCTCTTGCTGAGTTGAGCAGCGAATACATGTGCCTAGCGACCGACACCGAACAATTGAGTTTTTTGGAGGAAACCGATGTCACATCATGAAAAACACGTGCTCGGCTTGTCAGGGGGGAAAGACAGCGCAGCACTAGCAATCTATATGCGCCAGAATTATCCGGAACTAGAGATCGACTACTTTTTCACTGATACCGGTAAAGAGCTTCCCGAGGTCTACGAGTTTCTTGGCAAACTTGAAGGCTTCCTAGGAAAACCTATTTTAAGGCTCAATCCAAATCGCGATTTCGATTATTGGCTAAAACAGTACAACAACTTCTTACCGTCAGCTCAGACCCGCTGGTGCACGCGCCAACTCAAGCTGAAGCCCTTCGAAGATTGGATTAAGCCGTTCCTTGATGAGGGTATAACAGTACACAGCTATGTGGCGATTCGAGCTGACGAGCCCTATCGCGAAGGGTACAACGCCAAACAGAACAATCTTAAAATCCATCTTCCGTTTAAAGATGATGGCATCGACAAGCCAGGCGTGGCTGAAATCTTAGAGAGCTCTGGATTAGGATGGCCAAAGTATTATGAATGGAGATCAAGAAGTGGATGCACTTTCTGTTTTTACCAACAGAAGATTGAATGGGTTAGGTTAAAGGAACGCCACCCTGACGCGTTCGAGGAAGCTAAAGCCTACGAAAAGGATGCACTTGAAAATGGGTCGCCTTTTACTTGGAGTCAAGGCGAGTCTCTTGACCAATTAACGAAGCCGGAACGCGTACAGCAAATCAAAGAAGACTATGAGAAGCGCCTCCTAAAGATTCAAAATAGAAAAAAGCAGAATCCGTTAAGGCCAGACACTGAACTAATTGATATCGATGATATCTACGGCCAACCTAAATTTTGTGTGGCTTGTCATAAATAAAAAAACAGATTAGGGCCGATCTTTGTTACGGCCCTAATCTATCTACGAACACACACCTACAAACTCATAACTCGGTCGAGCACACTCTCTTTGATCCTATTATAGCGATGCCTGAGAATGTCACGGTACCCTTCCATGTCACCAGACAAAACTGCCCTTTTGACTGTTTCCAGATCAGGAATTCCACCTAGCGATCCGGAAAACTGATTTACCTTTGGCAGGTAGGTTTCAATAGCGTCATCAGAAATCGCACGATTGGCATCATCAGATATGTATATAAGGTTTAAAGAACTGTTAAGAACATGTCTTTTATCGGACCTTATAACCGAAGAACTCTCACCTATACTAGAGGCTGACCCCAAAGGTATAATATGATGCTTGTGTAACTTCAAATCACCAGCCGCCACATCCCACGCGTTCAACGACCTAAAGCTTCCTTCAGAAACAAAGTCCGGAATATTTTTACTTAAAATGAATTGTAACAGACCATTCTGAAAGCTTTTCGGTTCCGTATCAGTTACATCATCATTTCTCAAAAGAATATCCTCCGTGGCATAGCCATCGTAATTGAATATCTTGTCGAGAAGAGCATTAAAAACGGTGTCACCGATAATATTATCGCTATCAATAAAAGATTTAAGCCTCACTTTAATATCTTGAACACACCGATCATTTTGAGACTTCGAGTACTCGCCAGAAAAAATCGAAAGCCAATACCATTGCTCTATTCGAGAATGAACTTTTTCATCGGTCCAGTCTTCGTCTGAAAAAAGGTAGAAAGCAATCACTACTAACATTAAATTATAGGACAAACTTTTAGCTTCGATTACTCCGCAACGCAGCTGAAGAAAGGCCAACGCTCTTACTATAGCAATAACCGCAGATTCATAATTGTCGCTAATATCAGTAGTACTCATCTCTAGAATCTTGTCACGCTTCATGATGTGAGCACCGAGTTCCAATTTATTATTTCTCACATGAACAATTAGAGAAAGTACGCTAATAAACCAGTCTTTGAACTGAGATGAAGGCTCGTTATCATCAAAAATACCCATTCTATCGGCTGACCAACGAGCAATCCCATCACTATCCTTATGAGCGTCATAATAACGCTTAGATACGAATCGAGGTATTTCAATTTCGCGACTTACAATTTCTTGTATGCGTTTCGATAGACTCGCACTGTCGAGCCCGGGTGAAGACTTTGCTACCAGAAGATCATATGTAGAAAGGGGTTGCCCTCCTTTGTTAATTGCCTCAAATATGGCAACAGCGCGCCCAATTTCATCACGTTCAATCTGAGTAATCGACAGTCGGCGATCGAGCATACCCTCTAGATGATTTTTTATGTGCTGAATCCATTTCTCAGCTAACTTTGTAAATGCTGCTGAGAGCTTCAACTCTCTATCTTCACCTTTGCCCTCAACTTCAATTTCGTGATGAAGGTCACTGGCAGTGTCCCCTCCAGAATTATAATTCCGGAAGACATCTTCATAAGCCTCCAGGGAATAGGAGGATTCCCTCAACGATTCCCGCAACTCCATAATTTTGCCTTCCGCTATCCGCCGAAGAACACGCTCATGAAGTCCACTATCTCTCGAGGTCACCTCCCATAACGGGACCAGTTGGTTCTCTGCGAAGTTTATTATTGCATCTCTTCTATTTTCTTCAATAAACTTTGGGTGGTGAGCTTCTTTAAGCTTGGTCTTGTGTACCAACCTATACTCAATATGACCGATAACCTCAGAATCCGTGAAAGCTCTAAAGTTGACAAGGCCAAGATATTTTGACTCAAAAATATCTGAATTATTATCATCATCAACGATTTTCAGAAACCAACGTGTACGGAGATCTTTGTAAAGTGAGTTATAAACATCTAACCAGTCACCTTCCGAAAAAACGTCTGTAAAGACAGTTTTTAGCGTTGAAAGACGCTGTTGACCATCTAGCACGTATTCGCATGGTCCATCATTAAGACTGATCTCTTGATGACGGCATAAAGGTCGCTTAGCAAAATCTTGGTTATGACCAGCCAAGATCAATAAACTACCCACGGGCAAATCTACAAGTGCTGAGGCGACTAAGCCTTGCTGTTTAGATCGAACCCAAACAAAGCCTCTCTGAAAGTTAGGGAGAACAAGTCTTTGATTAATGAATCCAGTGAATATATTTCCAATTGTTGAGTCCGTGAACTCCATAGCGATCTCCCAATAATTAATCAAATTTTAATAATTAAAAATTTCTAATTGAAAAAACAAATAACATGAAGAAGGCAACTTTCAGGTTGAGGCTAATTCTATTGATACTTTTGCAATGATGAACTAACCGATAGAGCCAGACCCTATATATCAATTTCGATCTCTTCATTTAACGGCTCATCAGCGGACTCATTCTCGACAATTTTCGAATAGATATGGTGTAATAGAGTGTCAATACCAGAAGGATCTCCAGGATTATCATCAAGCCAGGCCTCGATAGTATAGAGACCTGCGTTACAGTACTCTTCAAACACTTCAACGCATTTCCGAAGGTTCTGGTCCTTTAGAACATGGCCATCCTTATGCTCCAAAAGGCCAAGCAAATAGATAAAACCATCCTTCTCATCTGTGGCATATGTATCGAGGATTATGTCAATTGTATCTCCCCGTACCTCTCGCCTTTCACCACGGCTGTAACCTACCATTGCGGCAAAAACCATCAAATCCTTTAAGTACTGAAAAATACTCTTGTTATCTGCGCTCAAACGTGCGATTAGTGCATCGTGATTACGTTCACGCCTTACGCCAACGTTACGCCAATTTATTGAGTCATCTTGAACGTCACTCATAAGTTTCTACCTCCCTAACAACTACCTTGTCCAGTGGTGCTCCGTAAATAGTGGCAGGAATCGTCTTGCCGCCAAACCTATACTCTTGCACCGTTTTTTGGCCCTGTTCTGCAGCAGTTTCTTCGGTAAAATAGTATATCCTTCCAAGTTTACCTTCTTCCTGCAAAGTGCTATCTACTTCCTTACCTTTATCCTGGTACATCAGAATGATTAATTGATCAACAAGCTTAGGTAGTTCCTTAGCAATATTTGGAGCATATTTCGAGTCAAGCTTCGAGAACGGCGCGTCAAAGATCAAGGGGGCAATGGCTCCAGGCGTCAGAATCGAGCTATCCAAGTCTCTTCGTTCCCGTGCGATAGAGATCAATGACGATATATAGATAAAACTCAGGATCGCGCCTTGCCCGCCACCTGGCGGAACAAGAACGTCATTTCGGTCAACAAGTCCTAACTTAAAGTCAGAAGTCATTTTGACCTGATAATCTTGCCTAAGGTATTTGTCCAAAAAATCATCAATCTTCGCTTTAAGAATGGAGTGTATTGAACCCTCGGCTTCATCGAGCGCCGTTGCAATAACCTCATCCAATCGGTCCACGACATCAATCTTGTGCTTGATTAACTTTGCCCGGCCGGATAGCCCAACGATTCTGCTGGCCTTGTCTTGATACTCCTTTTTGGATTTCGTTAACCTTTCAATATTCTCTTGCAGCCGACCAATAGCACGATTGGTCTCGCGAATTTTCTCGTCAAGATTTCGACGCTCTTTTTCCCAGGCGCTGATCTGTTCATCATCAATCTTTTCTATATCAGCGGAACAGCGATCAATACCTACAGTGAGTTCGTCGATATGCCGTCTCAAAGAAGCGCAACGTTTAAAGTTTTCGTCTAACCTCGCCTTTCCCTGACCCGAGAGAGTTTTCACCGCCGTTAGTCGACTTCTCGCTCTTTGAAGCCTATTAATCAGTCCAGGATCGGCGGCCTCTCCCAGGAGCTTTTGGATTCGCTCATATGCTTCCGAGCCCGGGGAAATAGAGGCACCACATATGCATTCCGATTCGTTTAAGATGTCTTTCACGAGTTGAATGTTATAGGGTGCGGGAATTCGCCCCTTCAATTCGGACTCATCTATGAAGTCTAAGCCTTCCTTGGTTAATTTGTGTGCGAAAGCCACCCATGAATATTCCCTAATTAAACTTATTTTTTTGCTTTCTTCGGCCCGAAATTCGCGAGTTAACCTCGTTCGCTCATTCTCCATTCTCGAACGCTCAGACTGAAGCCGCTTTACCTCAACAGTGCTCGATCCGCCGAGCTTTTTATCCACCTGGTCTCGTTGAATTTGGTACTTTTCCAATGCGCTCTGATTTTCTTCAAGATCTTTACGCTTACTTGCTATGCTTTCATCAAAAACCTGAAGCTTTTCCTCTATGTCAGCTATTTCTTTATCTTTATCTACTCGTTTCAGCTCTGACCTCAGCTCAGATCGTATTTTTCCAAGATCCTCGCGTGTTCTTTCAGCGACATTAAACCCGAGAATATCTCTGATCGATCTCCGAACAGAGATCATTCCGTCGGAGTCGACTACAAGATCGCTACCTTCGCCATCACTGATAAAATAACCGGCCATGTCTCGAGGGATAATACTGTTTATAAACAGCCTGGGATCTTGGCGAATTTCTACAAGATTGCCGTCTGTAACTTCGAAAACCTTAAAGCTATCAATGTCACCGCCGGATCTTTTAACGATGTATTCGCTCTCGTTCTCTTCAAAACAAACTGTAACGTGGTAGCTTTTCCTGCCACGCCGTTTAGCCTCCCAGTTCAATATCTCCTCTCTATTTTTAAAACTGGGAGAAAATTCCCCATGTAAGCACCAAAGAATTGCGTTGAGAAGGTTCGTCTTACCAACCCCATTCATCGCATAGATCAAGGTAGTGTTCTTTTCACGATCCGTAGCGAAGCTGATTTCTTGCTCGCCGTAAAAAGACCTGAAGTTTTCAACCGTTACAGAATTAATTATCACTAGCAACCTCCTTGGCCACTCGATCGATAAGCTCCCGCATTTTCTTTAAACGATCGCGCTCAGGCTCAGCTCCGTAAAAGCATTTTTTTTCGATTCTTATAAGATCTTTAGCAGCCGAAGAAATCTTATCTTCACTATTTTTATCGTTCATTTAGCACTCCTGATTCCAAGTGTCTCGATTTTGCGTTCAACCTCGAATCGATTAATCGCCAACAAAACAAAATCATCGACTCTTTCCAATTCTGCTTCCTTCAGTCTCCGGGAGTGGGCCGAGTCATTAGTTGGAAGAACCACAAAGTCATAAATGGTTGCTCGTTCTTTGCCTTCGTGGCGCCTTAACACCCTACCTCGACGTTGGACGTACTGCCTGGGGTTTCTGGTGCTCGCAAGGATAAATGCTTTATCGCAAACGGGAACATCGACACCTTCGTCCAACACTTTCATGGAAACTAGCGCATCGATCGTTCCGTTTTTGAAGTTTTCCATTATTGACGTACGATCCCTGCTAGATTCGTTACTCGTGAATCGCGAAGTGTGCCAACCAGCGAGCCCCAGAACCCTCGAAACCTCATCAATCACCCGAAGATCAGCTATATCCTCATGCTGAGATGCTCGCCCTTCACCACAATAAAAAAGAGAATGCTTGCGCTCTGCTCTGGGAATGGATTTTACTAACCGCTCCAGGGCAACTAACTTGTTCTCGGCCGAGCCGAGGAGGCGACTCCGCTGCCCACACAATCGGGTTAATTCATTACTAGGGCTACTCTCTTTGCTTCCGTGCATGAACGTGATTAACTTAGCGATCTCGCTCGATAGATGCTCGTATTCCTCTTGCTCTTCTTCCGTTAAATACACCGGGACGATGTGATACTCGTATTCAGACAAAACTCCATCGTGTATTGCGTCTCCCAAGGAGTACTCGCTGACAATTCCGCCATAATATTTATTGATATACTCTTTGGCGATCTCCGGAAAAGGCGATTCAACCTCGTCCTCATCAGAACGATATGGAGTTGCCGACAAACCCATGCGGTAGTAACACTCAGGCAGCGCATTATTTGTCTTTTTTGCCCCATGATTGTGGCATTCATCACCAATGAGCATGACGTCACTTTTTTGCAGTTGATCGATCAGTCCTTGGAAATGACCTCCCTCCATCGTCCTGTTGACAACGACTATAGAAAGGAAGTCAATAACCCCCATCTTCAAGTCTAAAATTTCCTGCTTAAGATCGTCATACCAGGCGGAACGGTTCCTCCAACACTCAATAGGCCTTATATTAAACAAGTCAAGATTATTGACCCATTGAGATGCAAGTTCCTGATATGGAACAGAAACGATGAGAACTGTTTTGAGGCCTTTTTTCGAACGCGCTTCAAAAACCTTCGTGGCTGCATAAATTGCTGTAATTGTTTTTCCAGACCCGGTAGAGAGCTTAAGAATCCCTTTATATTGATTTTGGGCCCAAGACCTAATGGCTTGTTTCTGATGTTCTCTTATCGAAAACGCTGCCCCCCCAATGCTTTCTGGAATTCTTGGTCTATTGAAATCTTCATTCGAACCGAAGAACGCCCCATACTCATCATCATAGGAAGGTTCTTCAACTTTGAGTATGCCGTCCTGAGGGGGTGGGAATTTTTTGCTGATCGCCTCGTAAAACGTAGAGGGTACGTTTACGGTCACGGTGTTCTTTTGGTTACCTTCCCAAAGAATCTCGAAGCCCTCTACATATGGCTTTCCGTATAGGGCGAAGCTGTGCTGATCCCAGCTTCTAAAAACGGAAATTGACTCGGCATTATATCCTGCATCTAGGGCATAGATCGTCTCGTTAGCTGAGCCGTGAAAAACCAAGCTATTCTCTTGCGCGTCATAAATTACGCCAATTTTTTCGTGATACATTCCGCGTTTTCGAAGAGCGAACTTTATTTCCAGCCGATTTGCCGCAATCAAATAGGAAAGTAAAGAAAGTCTTGCCTCCGCCTTTTTTCCAAGGCTTTCTAAAATGGCATCTAGTTGTTCCTCAAATGAGGCAATCAAACTTTGTAATCGGTAGCCCTGTTTAACGGCTTCAAATTCTTTTTCATCTAAAGGGTGACCAATAATCAGGCGCATTCGGCCATCATTATTGATAAGCCCAGATATTCCCTGAAGGTTAGACACAAGGGCTTCAGAACTAAAAAACCCTACCGCACGGTCATACCTGACGGCTGCTTTTAGTGCTGGGGTGTAGAAATCTTTAAAAAGGTTTTGATCACCAGATCGATAGACGCCAGCCCATTCTTTTTCTGTTAATAATTCCATTTAGGAGTACTGCCTGCTACAAATCAAAATTTTGTGGATTGAAGCCGTTAGTGTTAGTCTCACGTTACACATCCGAATGCTGCCAAGATTTTAGATTACCTGCACTACATAGCTCCAATTACCCTTTTATTTTTTCGTATTCCGTGCATTCAATTTAGCTGCCATTGCTACGCTGGTGATTTCCCAACAAAACAGCAACGTCATTAACTCCCACTCATCACAACGCCTGAAATTGTTCTCAGTTACTCAAAATCTCTAGCTCTGCGTTTCTTAACCAATTAATTCCCAAAATTTTCCTCGATTGCCCCCGATGCACATGCCTATACGCATTTAGCTGGCCTAGGTAGTCCACTAAGTTTCCATCACCATTGCTTTTATGGTCCACCAATAGGGTTCGGTCTACGCCAATGATAACAAGATCAATCATTCCGCTGACCACCTGACCCAGCTCACTCAAACCATGTGCCGAGAGCTCACTACTAATCTCAATTTCATGGCCAAGAATGTTCTCGATGCCTTTCCTGAATCCGTCCAAATGCCGTTGTATTACTCTCTTCTGCGTCTCCTCGATGACGCGACCTGGCTTCATTGCTAGTGCCCTCTCTAACAATTCAGGCCGCATGAAATAGACTTGGTATAGTCTGTGCACCCAAGTTCCAAGCGAGTTGGCCGGGATGCGATCTAATCTTTCAAGGTCCAAGGCAGGGCTATACCCTAGTCGGACGGTTTCCGGGGCCTCAAAAATGGAATCATCCTTGTCCAGTGACGGGCTAATGCTGTGTTTCAGCCTATCCAACTGATCGCGCCGTTCTATTAAAAATACCTCGCATTCAGCAGCCCTCGATACACTACTTACCTTTTCCGCTGCTGTTGGTGCTACCTCCTTTTGCTCGACTGAAGCGTTATTCCCCTTCTCCACCACTAGAGGCAAAAGATAGCTGAACATGGAGCCATCACTAAAGCCGTCCCAGCAAGGCAAGATCAATTGCTCCCGAGCCCGAGTCAAAGCTACGTAATAAATATTCCTATTTGTTTCAACCTGCTCGTCCTCCAACGACTCTGAGAAGCGACTTTTCGTCCGCTCATCCTCGAACTTGGGGAATATCTTCACAAAGCTTTCCTTCAACATGGTATCCATGCCGCCGTCGGGATAAGCCATGCCGATACTAGGAAACCTCGGCTCACTGGCCTTTTCAGCATTCAGCACCATAACCACAGGCCACTCAAGCCCTTTGGATGAATGCCAGGTTTTCAGCGCCACCGCATTCTCAGCCTGTGGATCTGCGTTTGGCTGTTCGTCAATACTGTCTTTGTTCTGGTTGAGCCACACTGGGAAGGTTGAAACGTTCTTGCCAACGATTCCCATGGCATTCAGCGTTTCCGGCTGTAACGACTCAAACTCTTCTGCCAGCCCGATGAGCTTTATAAGATTTGCCCGGTACTGTGCGCCGTCCGGATGTTGTTTCAACGCCTCAAATAGCTTTGCTTCTTCAATCAATGTCAGAAGCTGGGTTTTGACCGGCTGTTTGCGTATTGTTTTCCCCAGTGGCTCCAGCAATTCTTTGATGTCGTGCTTGAGAGCTGTTTTAGGATCGTAACTGGTTAGCAGCTCTTTGAGCCGCTCCGTGCTATTGCCGTTCAGCAATGGTGAGGTAAGTAAGTCCAGCCAGGCATAGTGGTCGCATTTGTTGTTGAGTGCCTGTAAAGCATTTAGCGCCCATTGCACGGCCTCACACTTGAGAAATCCAGGCTCCTGGATTTGCACTTCTATTCCCACGTTACGCAATGCGGCAGCGAACTTACCTAGCCTTGCGTGACCACGCGCAAGTACCGCAATGTCGGAACCGCGAATGGGGCGTTTTTCTCCGGTGTGGCGGTCTGTGATTTTGGTGCCGCTGGCCAGAAGATCAGACAAGTGGTTAGCCAGGGCGATGTTGCCTTCTGCGGTAAAGCCCGGCTTGGGGCTTCTGGAGCTAGCGTTGAGGTTCCAATCGTCTTTGCTGAAACGCAGCACCTGTACTGCAGGCAAGTCGGATTGGTAACCCGCTTTCGGTTCAAGTTCCTGGTAGTTGTCTCCGTAAAGGGTTTTACCAACACCGTTAATGAACTCCATTAGCTCTGGCGTGCTTCGCCAGTTGCTATCCAGTTCTTTAACGACGCCATCCTCGCCCTCACCTTCCTTGAGTAGTTCAGCAAACAACCGGCTGTCGGAGCCCTGAAAGCCCATAATGGACTGTTTCAGATCGCCCACGATCAAGGTGTACTTGCTGGTTTTCTGGAAGCGTCGTAGCAAGGCGTACTGAAGCGGGTTGGTGTCCTGAAACTCGTCGATAATGAGGCAATCATAACCGCCGGAGATTTCTTCCAGCCATTCGGGGTGGGCTTCGAGCATGTCATTGGCCAGGTGCACCATGTCGCCGTAGTCCACCAGGCCAGCTTGTTCTTTGGTTTTTTGGTACGCGGAGAGTGTTTCCAACACGCCGTTGATAAGACATTCGATGTGGTTTAGGGCGTCGTTCAACGGGCCCGGGTGCACGCTGAGTTTTTCGGCGGCGTTCCAGATGGCCTCTGCCAGGTCTGCCCGTGGGTGTTTGTTTCTGATATTTTTCAGCTTTTCATTGAACTGGAGGCTCGCCCAGAGCTTCCAATCTCTTTCGAGCTTTGCCCGAGTAGCGGCGTAGATTTGATCAACGAAGGTACGTGTATCTTCGTTATTGCCCCACTCGCTCTTTTCCCGAAGTGCCTTCTTGTCTGGATACTCGGCTTTTACGGCTTCAATCGCACTCCAAAGGGCATCCGTGTACGGCGCCCCGTGGTTCTGCACATGGCCATAGGTACTGGTAATGATCTCTTTGGCCTGGCTCAGCAGTGCATCCGCTTCGCCCGGGGACGTATTGAATCCTTTCCCGAGGGAACGGAGCTTGTTGATCAGTGCGAGGATGGTGTCCGTAAGCTGCTCATCTGCCTCCTGGTAGTCCTCGCCCTTGAACGAACCTGTGTAGCCATAGAGTTCCAGGTTATCCAGAACCGGTTGGATGGCCTGTACCTGGTCCATCGCCTTTCGTAGGAGAAAGTCTTGCTCCTGTTCGGTCAGCTGCCTGGGGGTGGGCGATCGACCAGCTTCGTAGGCGAAGGTTTTCAGGATATCCAACCCGAAGGCATGGATAGTTGAGATGGTGGATTTCTGAAGCAGCCGGGCTTCCGCCATCATTCCTTCTTTGAGCAATGCCAGGCGAATACGGCTTCGCATTTCGTTGGCAGCATCGTTAGTGAAAGTCACTGCCAGCACTCGGTCCGGCTTCACAATACCCTGCTTAATCCAATCGGTGAGTGTGCTCTGGATAGTGTAGGTTTTCCCGGCGCCGGCACCCGCCTTGATGAGGGTGAGAGGTTGGGCTGGCAGAACGGCAGACTGGCTCATGCGTTGCCCTCCTCATCGCGGGTAAATCTGCTAACGATCGGATTATCCGTAAGCGCGTACGGGGTGATACCGCGGTCTTTCCAGGCTTTTTCATCGGAGCGCTCATTGAGCCTGATGTTGCCGTTCTCAATGTCTTTCAGGCGTGCCTGAACCAGCTCTGCGGCTTTCTCAGACTGTGCGACCAATCCGGGTTCCGGTTGCAGCACGTTCAGTTGGTTACTGGGCTTCAGGGGCTGGTCGGTGAGCAAGGTGGTGTCGTTCAGGGTGTAGTAACCGCTCATCACCTCACCTTGCTCATTGTTCTGTTGAAACAGTTGCCGGTAGATCAGCGTTTGCAACTCGTAACCTTTTTCCAGGCGCTTTAATCGGCTTGTGTGCTTAGAGGTTTTGTAATCTACGATCAAACGCTGGTTGCCGCTGCTCATTACTGCATCCACGTACCCTTTCAAGGGTGTGTCCCAGAGCTGGCCTTGCAGCTCCAATTCCACCTCGGAGATGGTCCAGTTTTCCTGGTTGCACCAAGCAGCAAAGTTATTCAGTGCCCGGTACACTCGATTGCGCAGGTTGGTTCTTTTCAGGCGCCACTGTGGCGAGTCCAGAAATGCAGCCTCTTCCCGCACGGCCTGATTGAATAGGGTATCGAAGAGTGTTTCGCTCCATGCCTGGTTCTGGTGCTCATGGAACAGCTCAAAGACCTTATGGGCGATAGTACCTTGCACTGAAATATCAGGTGTCAGCGGCTCCCATTGGCGGGATTTGATGTCGAGGCGATACAGCAGCCAAGCCAGTGGGGACTGCATGAGCTTTTCCAAACTGCTTGGGGACTCCGGCTTTATTGTTCCGTCCTGGTTGGTTCTGGCCCTCTGAATGAGTTCCGGGCCCAACTGCAGATCCTCCAACACCGGAGGCGTTGGTTGTTCCAGCTTGATACTGGTTTTACGCAGCAGGGGGTGATCCGACTGCATAACTGGGCGCTCAAGGCGCTCTGGATCCAGCTCATTCAAGGATTGGAAACATAACGCCATATCCAGCAGCGTTTCGCTGGGCTCCAGTGTGCTCCCTTGGTGATCATTCATCGACCGCAAGAACGTGATGCGGGTATCTGCTCGGCTTAAAAGCTCGGTGAAAGACTGCTCCCATTGGGCTTGGCTTTGCTCAAGGGTGGGAATCGCCAGATCTGTGGTCTTGGCCAGTTCATCCCATGCTTCCCGTTGAATAGGGCCAGTATGCTCCGGCTGAAAACTGTAGTTACCCTGGTTGAAGCCCAACACAAACAGCTCGTCCACCTGAAACGGTAGTGGTTCCCCGTCCTGGATGATGTTGATGGCGTGCAGGTACCGGACGCGATCTTCCTGGGATTCCAGGGTAGCAACGGGAATTTGGCGGGTAACGTTGCGAATGAGTTCTTCGAAGGAGGCGTCGCCATACAAGTTCATCAGCCGCTGGGTATTCGCCAGCAGATTTCTCATCCGGGATTTTGGCAGCCCTTTTATGCGTTTACCTGCCAGGTTCTCTGCAATACCGCCCAGCCACTCCAGTACGGCCGCTGGCGTTGCCTCCGGGGAGCTTTGGAGTAACTGAAGCATAGCCTGCTCTTCAGCACTGGCATCGTCTCTCAGGGACAGCTCTTTGCCGTCACTAAAACGCTCGGCAAGTTTCTGGCCAGTGGCCGCAGACCAGGGCATCAGCGGGTTAATCATGGCACTCATAACGGCCATGGGGATGTCGGGGTGAATCAAACTGGAAAGCAAATCGTGAATCAGTGAAGACTGCCAGTCGAACACACCGGATTCCGGACGCAGGTTACTGGCAATCAGGCCTGCGTACTCAAAGTGTTTGTCCAGCCAAAGCTCGTAATCGCCGCCCTTGGGCACCACCACAACGATGCGCACTGGTTTGGTTCCCTGCTCTACCGCCGCTTGTACCATTGAGGTTGCGGCTTCAACTTCCTGTAGCTGGTCCCTGCAAGTCAACCAGTGGAGATTTTCTGGCTTGGTGACCGGTTTGTCCCCTTGGAACAATGTGTTGGCAAAGCGCTGTACCGGGCACTCCAGATTATCGGGCTGAGGCACAGGAATGAAATCGTATTTCTGAGGCTCCGGGGCAAGCCAGCTTTTCTCGTCGAGTAGCTTCAGAACGTCCCGCTGCCAAGGGTAAAGTTCGTCCTGATTCAAGAGGGGATAGACATAGACCGGTTCGATATAGAGTTCGTTGTGCTCGCGAAACCACAGCTCAGCAAGTTGGTCTTGCGCCGGACGTTCGCCGATATTCCGAGCGAGCTCGGCAAGGTCGTTGTAGTAACGCTGATTCCGGGTAGACGGTGATGGTATATCGGCAGGCTTGGCACCCAACGGCACATGGTTCAACAGGAACTTCAGGCCAGCCTCCAATTCGGCAACGGTGGCTGGTTCATCCACCCGGATGCTTTTGGCCCAAAACGCTTTGGGCATCGCCAGGGCGTGTTCCTGTATGGCAACGTCCCAATCCAGCTCACTGGGCTCGATTAGCCACATGTCCGCGAGAGTTTCCAATAACACGGAGAAACTGCCCACTTTGGTACCCATGGTGTTCTGGGTAGCCAGGGCATAGCGGGTTTCACTGGCGGTGAATGCATCTAGGACTAGCAGAAAGTCCATTTTTTATCCTTTTGCTTGAGCCTTAGTGCCAGGTTAATCCAACCTAATTACGGTTATAACCCTTTGGTTTGTAAGCGGCAATTTGGATGCTGTAAATTCGTGTTAAAGGGTCAGGTTTTCATGTTTCAAATAAACACCATTAGGGTTCCCGCCCTTCGAGGTAGGCCACCACTGGGTCAAGGCAATCGGTGTGTAGTGTCTCTTTATCAAAAAAGGACTCCGCCAACTCCAACACCAGCGCCTGCTTCAGACTAAACCCTTGGCGCAGTCGGCCTTCTACACTCTCGGCGATCCAGGCGTATTCGTCAAAACAGTCGTTTTCCTTGCAGCAGGTGTTCATGGGGTCAAACTCGAACAACGCTCGGGAAATCATTTGGGCATTCAGTACGATGCTCATTTAGCCTCCTTCCATCCATGAACTCAGTGTAAAGAGGCTTTGCGACAGATCACGTCGTTACCATTCGCTATGATATTGTTTTGCGATCCATTGTCAGAAGGCCATGCCAATGCCCTATCCCATTGAAGACAAACTCGTTATAGCAGTTGCCTCCAGTGCCCTGTTCGATTTATCCGAATCCGATCTTGTGTTCAGAACTCATGGTGAAAAGGCCTACCGGAAATACCAGGAAGCGAACCTGGACTCTCCGCTGGAAAAAGGCGTTGCTTTCCCTTTTGTCCGGCGCTTTTTGGCCATTAACCAACGGTTTCCGGATAAATCCCCTGTTGAGGTGGTTTTGCTCTCCCGCAACTCCGCGATTACCGGCAAGCGAGTGTTCCGCTCGATCAACCACCACGGCCTGGATATAACCCGTGCTGCCTTTCTGGAGGGCAAGTCACCCTATCCTTACATTCCCGCCTTCAACGCTTCGCTGTTCTTGTCAGCTAACGAGAATGACGTTTTACAGGCCATCGACTACGGACACCCTGCCGGCACAGTATTACCGAGCCACGTGGTGGACGATGAAGGGGATACAGAGTTGAGGATTGCTTTCGACTTCGACGGTGTGATTGCGGATGATGCATCGGAAAAGGTCTATAAATCTGGCTCTCTGGAAGAGTTCCAAGAACACGAAACCTCCCGCTCCCACATTCCCCACAGCCCGGGCCCGTTGGCTGATCTTTTTCGAAAACTCTCCCATCTCCAGAAGTTGGAAGACAAAGCAGTAGAGGCAGCCCCCAGTTATCAGCGTATTCTCAGAACCGGCATTGTCACCGCCCGCAATGCCCCTTCCCACGAGCGGGTGATCACGACTCTGGAGCACTGGGGCGTAGATGCCAATGAGGTGTTCTTCCTGGGTGGTATGAAGAAGGACAGGATACTGAGTGTGCTAAAGCCGCATATGTTCTTTGATGATCAGCGATCACACCTGGAATCTGAGGCGGGCAATGTGCCGATGGTACATATTCCGTTTGGGGTGGCTAATGTGGGCTGATTCAGGTGCGCACGCCTTGGCGCACCTGAATTGGGAGGGTCTCAGAACCGGAATTCCGGCCCAACCGAGAATACGTTGATATCCGCTTCGCCGGTCTCGTCTTCATCGCCGACATTCAGCAGAAGATCCCAGTCTGCGCGCAAACGCAGCTGCTCTGAAACCTGGTAGCTCATGCCAAGGCCCGTTCGAAACGCAACGCCGCTGTCATCGTCGCTTTCCGAAATGGATAGGAAGCCATTGCTTGCCTCGACCTCATAATTAAGGCGCCACAGCATCAATCCGGCTTTGCTGAACACCTTGAACGGGCCTGATTCAGGCAGACCGAGCTGGAGTGTTGTGTCGACAAAATGGCCATTGATAGCGGCAGCAACAGCGACACCACTGATAAAGCCTGAGGCTTCAACATCATCGATGTAGCGATAACCCACTTCGAGATTGGCGAAGTCAGTGAGTTCTGTACCGCCATGAATCCGGAAGGAGACAGCGTCGTCATCACACGACACTTCGATACCATCACACAAATCATCTACCGTTGCCTGGCCCGCCGTGACACCAAAATAACCGGTTCGGTCACTGGCTGCATACGCCGATGCGGACATTGCAATGGCGAGTAATGGCAGAGCAGCAAGTAACTTGTTGGATTTCATTTCGACTTCCTCGTACTAATATTCAAATGTCGATGGTAAGCGGCCTATCGGCCGCGGAAAAAATATCATATTCCTGGAAAGCGACATATAGGGTCGTGTTACACAAACCTATTCGAGTTCTCAAGGTTACTTGGTTGCGCTGCGCCAGTAGCCGATGGAGGTTTCGTTTACATACCCTTGGGTCTGCCCAAGGGTTATGAACGCCGCCTGAACCGCCCTCGCCAACTTTGGCTGATGGCAGTAGTGCAGGCTCCGGATGATGCGGGTAATGCGAAGGTGATTATGGCCACCCGCTTTCAACCAGATATGGTCCCTGGGGTTTAGGCCCGGCAGGGCCTCTATCACACCATTCCGGCGCACAAGGCCATAGAAAGCGAGCATTCGATCCAGGGCCTTTCTCTGTTGCTGCCTTAGATCGCTATCGCGTTTGAAAACGTCGCAATCTTCTTGGGTTAGTACCGGCGCCATCGGATTGGCTCGACTGGCTTCCGGGATGGGAAACAGCCACTGCACGAAATCGTGGGTGTGCTCCAGCCAGAAGTCATCAAAGGCGAGGATTTCGTCGATCGTTCGGCCTTGGTGATCCCGGCCCTCGCCTCGCATGAATTGAATCAGGCGACTCTCCTCCGGCTTGGTAGCTTCGGCGATCCTGAGGAGGTTGTCTTCAGACCAGAGTTCCGCCGATGTCTCATCAAAACAGACCAGCCAATAGCGATTATTTTCGCTGGTGAAGCCTCCGAATTCGGATAAAGGCTGCTCCAGAATCAGGGGCTCTGTCACGTCGAAATATTGGGTATTCCCCAGCATTCTACGCTGCACTTTCCTGGCATCTGGGTTGTCATTCGGCAACGCCTTAAGTTGTTCAGAGAGTGCGTCCCAACGCGCTTCAGAGTATAAAAGAATGGCAGGCCTGTCCGGTGATGCAGTTGCTACCAACTTGCCTGTCATTAGGCGATTCAACTCTGGCGACAGAACTGCAAGCTCTGCCTTATTCAGCGTCGCCGCTTTCTGCCAGTTAATGGTCATTGAGTTTATTGGATAGGCGCAGCCGACTTTCCAGGCTGGTTTTGGCGTTCTAATCACTTGCGCTCTCCTCTACTGGACAAAGCCGATGGGCTGGCTGAGCAGGCCCTCAGTTTGCTGGCGCTGTTCCTCTTTCAGGGCATCGAGCAATCGGCCTGTACGTGGCCGGAATCCTCGCAGCCGAAGGTTCTGAACGGTAGCTCGCATAACGCCCGGTGTGAGATGGTCCAGTTCGGCCAGCTCTGACGGTGTCAAGTTGTTGGTCTTGTCCGAGTCCACAACGCAGGCTGCAAGTATGGCCTTCACCTGCTCCGGGGTCAGGTAGCCAAATTCCACTTTCATCTGGAAGCGGCGAAGGATGGCTTTGTCAAAACTGTCGAATCGATTGGTGGTAGCGAGGAAAACGCCTTCGAAGCGCTCCAGGCGAACCATGAATTCGTTGACAGCACTGATCTCCCAGCTGCGGTGTGCCATATTGCGGCTATAGAGAAAGGTGTCTGCTTCATCCAGCAGCAACACCGCACTGCTACGCTCTGCTTTGTCAAACATCTCGGCAATGTTCTTTTCGGTCTGGCCAACATACATGCCCAGCAGATCACTGCCCGATTGCAGCATCAAGGGTTTGTTCAGGCGCTTGGCAAGTTCCTGGGCATAAGCGGTTTTACCGGCACCGGGCGGGCCATAAAGGCAGATTCGGGCGCAGCCTTCCTCGCGAACGAAACGCTCTACATTCCAAAGCGTCGGCTTGGTGTTGATCCACTCGGCCCGGAATTCAGGAAAATCAGGCTTCTGAGCTTTCGGCAGAATACGGCCCGGCATTCGCTCCCCCATCACTTCCAGCCGCTGCCGGACCATGGTCTCCAGGCGATGCTGGTTACGCATGATCTGGCGTTGCGGCAGGTAACGGCCCACCTCGGCCAGATTTCTCGCGAGCGCGGGCGTCATCCAGGGTTTTCTGGCTACTTCCGATACCCAGGTCGGCGCAACGGGTAACTCAGAAAGCGTTTGTTTCAGCTTATCAGCTTGGCGATCACTACCTGTGCCCTCGATCTCAACAATGAAATCAAACCTCCTCAGAAACGCAGGGTCGACGGCACTGATGTTGTTGCTGATCCAGATCACCGGGGCGCGATTCTCCTCCAGCATCTGGTTGAACCAGCCTTTGGCAAGCTGATCGGATTTGCGGAAAGCGTCTTCCATTTCATCGAACAGCAGAACGGCACCTAGCCGATCTTCCAGAAACATCTGCGCCATCTTGGCAGCGTCCAGGCGAACACGGCCGGTCATGGCGCCAGAGTGGCTGTCTTTGGTGGGTACTTCATACAGCGGCGCACTCAGCTTTTCCGCAAGGGCCCTGGCCAATTGGGTTTTCCCGGTGCCGGGCTTGCCGTAGAGCAGAATGTTTTTGCCACGAGATTTGTTATTCAGAGCATCCTGCAGGTAATCCAGCATCAGCTGAAGATCAGGAACACCCCTGAAATCGGCGATGGAATGCAGTGCCGCTGGTCCTGGCGGGCAGATGTGCTTGAACAGCATCTGTTCGATGTCTTCTGTGGCGCCTGCCTCACATTGCTCAGAGGTGGCCACCACCAGCTGACTCAGGAGCGGCCCGGCCTCTACCAGATCCCAGATATCGCTGTTCTGGTTCGGTTCCTCCAACAGGCGAATTTGGCAAAGCATGGCGTCCTGATCTAACGCCGCCGCAATGGTTCTCCCGGATTCTCGCATCGCCCTGGCCAGAGCACTAACCGAGTTTCCAAATTCATTAATCTCCAGATCCCGCATGACATCCTTAGCCTTCGGGTTTTTGAGGAGAAGGATGGCGAAGATCAACAGTTTGACCTCAACCACGCTCGGCTTCAGCAGCTTGACCAGGTTGGCCAGCAGAGGCTCAAAGGACAGTTCCGGCTTGCCTTTCAGGCTTTGAGTAAGCTGCTTTTCGCGCTTACGTACTGCCTCCAGGAAAACCGGTGCACTTACCTCACTCTCATCTCTTGTCGGCAGCTTGAGCCCGAGGAAAACGTCCGGCTCGTCCATGCCAACGAGACGGAATTCCTTTTTATACCCGGTGATGAGGAACAACCGGCAGAGGTAGATTTGCAGTAGCTTCAGGTCGTCTTTGGATGAGGATGCAGGATAGTCCGGCTCGTGGGCTTCATTGATGAGTTCTTTCCATAACAGCATAGCGGGCCTCCAGAGGATCTACGTGCATTCTGAAGGCGCAAGGCGACAAATTGTGTCGCTAATAGTATCTGGTGCCCAGTGTGTTTAGAGTTCAATCCTGGATGCGAGGGTTAGGAGGTGATGCGGGCAAGCCCGCGTGTAAGCGTGGATGTTATCTCCTGACGCAGCCATTCAGGTTCCAGAATATCGCAATGAATCGCCTGCGCCGTCAGCCACCACCGCAAATCCTGGGTGTCGCCCACAGTAACGGCAATCTCGAACGTTGAGTCGTCAATCTCATTGGTGATTTGGTCAAATCCCAAAGGTGATTCAATCAGATGGTTCAAAGCCGGTTTGTCACAACGTAACTTCAGGTAAACCGGTTCATTGGACTTGAGAATCCCCATGGCGCCCGAACGGATGTACAAATCCAGGTCGAAATCCTCTGGTCTATCCGATGGTTCTTCTATCAACTCACCTGTGGTGGCTCGATGCAGAACCAGTTGGCGCGTGCTTTCCCTGCCCTCGATGGTGCCAATCAGATACACATTCGGATCCCGGAAAATCAGTCCAAACGGGTGTACCACGATCTCCTCAGGCTCGGCCCATTTACGAGCCTGGTAGGTCAGCTTGCACTTGTACTCTCGTAACAGGGCTTCGGTAACGGTTTCCAGAACATCCGCATCAATAGCCGGCCGTTCACCACCCAACCCGCGGTTGATGACACGCACTCTGTTTGGCCACTGACCCAGAGGATTCTTTTCCCGGAGCAAGGTGCGATGGGCTTCGTCGAAATGGGGCTTCAGGTGAGATAGCGCCCGTGGTGGCAGCATGGGTGACAGGTAGGCTCTGGCCAACTCAAACGTTAACGCGGCAGGTAGGTCGAGTGCCGGGATAATATCAATCGTTGCATTACGATCGAAAGACCACCGGTACGGTCGGGATTCCTCATCCACGATTAACGGAAAGTCCAGACTCAGTTTCTCCAAATCCCGCTGTATTGATCGCATGGTGACCCGGAAACCATGATCATCAAGGCGCTCTGCAAGTTCACTAGTGGTGATGGTCTTCGGGAAACGAGGCACCATTCTGAGCATGGTGAGGTAACGAACCGCGGTGTTGGACATTGGGGGTTCTCTGTCAGATTGGTAGTTTCAAGCGACTGACTGTTCGTAACGCGTCACCTTAATCAATCTCAAAGAATCAAACCAGCTTTGCGCCTGCTCGCAATCCTTGACATGGGCGACATAGTATTTCAAACAGCGCGCTCTATCAGTCAGATTCGGCTGAGAAAACAAGCATCGCAGTTCGTCAGGAAGTTGAGTATCTGGAGGGATGAATGCGAGGTTTCAGCGTTACGGATAGGCCGGTTTCGAGCCTCGAGAAACTTTCGGAGAACTTCCTGAGTGCAGAATAAAACTATTCTGATCGCTGAAATTCGTTTGAAACACTGGGAAAAATGGAGGCGCGGGTCGGAATCGAACCGGCGTACACGGAGTTGCAGTCCGCTGCATAACCACTCTGCCACCGCGCCGGGGAAGCCTGGATTCTGGCTTTTGCTCTCAGGAGGCATTGAGAGACTTGGAGAAATTGGAGCGGGAAACGAGATTCGAACTCGCGACCCCAACCTTGGCAAGGTTGTGCTCTACCAACTGAGCTATTCCCGCTCTAATGTTTCCGAGGCATTGCCTCGTCAACGGCTGCGTATTCTACGGATTCCGCCTTCGCCGTCAACACCTTTTTTTCAACTTTCTGTTTTTACTGAAAATCTGCACAAAGTTTAGCCAGCAACGATTTAGGATCGATCTCCAACCACCGCTGTGGTACTTCGCGCACCGGCCAGCTGCCCGGCGGAATCGCAGTTCAGGTAACTGGAGGACTGGAGCCACTCCTGATCGGGGTAGTATTTAAACACCAGCTGTCCGCCCTTGAGCTCGTCTACCACGGTTTTGATGATTTGATTGTCTACCGCCGGACAGCCATGACTACGGCCGATTCTGCCGTACTTTGTTACCCAGCTGTCCTGAACGTAGTCTGCACCATGGATAACAATTGCCCGCTGACGAGCCAGGTCGTTGAAACCCGGTTCCAATCCATCAAGGCGCAACGAATAGCCATGGGAACCCCGATAGGATTCGGCGGCTTTGAACAGGCCGATACTGGACTTGTGACTGCCCTCGATATTGGAAAATGCGGTTGCCTCAGCATTACCAGAGTTTTTACCGTGAGCCACGAGGTCACGAAGGATTAATTCTCCTTCGTTCAGATCAAACAACCATAGCCTTTCTTTGGAGGACGGCAAAGAGAAGTCGATCACCGCCAGCCGCTCTGGCATGGCCGTGCCATTGCTGATGGCGCAACGGGTTGCCTTGAGTGCAGCTTCGAGAACCTGTGGGCTGAGCTTGGGAGCCGCGGAAGCCAAACGTCCAAACATCTCCTCGTTCGCGGTTTGGGCGTGGCCTGCGGCCGACAACCCAAGGGTAAAAAGCGCGCCTGCAACCAGGGCAGAAATCTTTCGTCGTTTGTGATGCTTTGGCATCAAACTTACCTCTCAACCAGATAGAAGCTGCATAAATCCGCAGATCAAAAAATGCCCCATTCTATCAATAAAAAATGAGACACCCGTCATCGCCGTACAAAAAATAAACAAGCAGTAATCAAACATACGAATTCCGGGGTGTGGCTCCGGCGTGATAGCATTGACTCAACTCAACGGGGTGCCTGGAAGGGCTGAGACCATACCCGCGGAACCTGACCCGGTTAATACCGGCGTAGGGATTGAGTCACCACCTTTCGTGGTGTTCGCGGCATGGCACCCCCGCTACTGAACAAGGTGCCCATGTATGATTTCACGCTTGATTCCCGCGTTGTTCGCCGTGTCGCTGCCGCTGATGGTTGCCGCCGATGAACCGACCGTCCTGAATGTGTATACCCATCCCTCCTTTGCCGCCGAATGGGGCCCGGGGCCCGCAGTTAAAGAGGCGTTTGAAGCCCAATGCGGCTGCTCCCTGAACTACACGGTATTGGACAGCGGCGGAGACATTCTGCAAAGGCTCCGGCTGGAAGGAAGCTCCACCCCGGCAGATGTGGTTCTGGGGCTGGATACCGGCACCATGGAGACCGCTCGGCAAACCGGCCTTCTGGGCCGCCACGGCCAATCACTGGAACGCCTGGCATTGCCTGTTAACTGGGACGACGACACTTTCGTGCCCTACGACTGGGGCTATTTTGCCTTTGTCTACGATACAGAGCAGTTGTCGGAACCGCCCTCAAGCCTTGAAGAACTGGTCAACGCGCCAGACGATCTCAAGATCATCATTCAGGATCCGCGCACCAGCACACCGGGACTCGGCCTGTTGCTCTGGATGCATGCCGTCTATGGTGATGAAGCGCCAGCAAAGTGGCAGCAGCTCAGCGACAAGATTCTCGCAACCACCCAAAGCTGGAGTGACGGTTATTTCTCGCTATTCATGAATGGCGAAGCGCCTATGATCCTCTCTTACAGCACTTCTCCTGCGTATCACATGGCTATCGACAAAACTGACCGTTATCAGGCGGCCCGTTTCAATGAAGGACATTACCTGCAGGTGGAAGTCGCCGCCCTGGTGGAAAGCTCCGATAACAAGACACTTGCCAGAGAGTTTCTGGACTTCATGCTGACCGCGGACTTCCAGCGTCATCTTCCACTGAAGAATGTGATGTATCCGGCGGTTGATCTTGGCGATGAATTGCCAGACGTTTTCGACAAGCTGATTACACCATCCGAAGCCCTGTATATAGACCCCGCGAAAGTTGCCACCATTCGCCGACAGTTGGTGAACGACTGGCTTGATGCACTGACCGACTGATGTGATGCCAACACACGCGAGTGCCGCCCCCTTCAGCCATCCTGGCTGGCAAATCTGGCCCGGCCTGTTACTCGGCACCGGGCTATTGCTGCTCGTGGCACTTGGCTTGGGGAGCATACTACAGGAGGCCGGAGAGCTGGATCCGGGGCGCACGCTGGCAAGTTCCTATTTCCAGAGCGTGGTCCGATTTACCCTTTGGCAGGCCTTTTTATCTGTCCTGTTAAGCCTGGCGCTGGCGCTCCCGGTAGCGACCGCCCTCGCCCGCTACAGAGGCTTCCCTGGTCGCACATTGATTCTGCGGCTGATGGAGTTGAGTCTGGTCTTACCCACTATCGTGGCAGTCTCAGGCATCATAGCGGTGTTTGGTCGGCAGGGCTGGTTAACCGGTCTGCTCAATACTTGGCTTCCTGGAAATGGTTGGAATCTTTATGGGCTGACCGGCATTCTGCTCGCCCACGTGTTCTTCAATGCGCCACTGGCGGCCCGAATCCTGTTGCAGGCTCTGGATTCCATACCCGCGCCACGAATGAGAACAGCTTCTCAGCTTGGGCTCGGCGGCTGGTGGCTGTGGCGTGCGGTACACTGGCCCGCCATCAAACCGGTACTGCCCGGCGTGGCGGCACTGGTGTTCACGCTGTGCTTCACCAGTTTTGCCATCATCATGACGCTGGGCGGAGGGCCAGGAACAACGACCCTGGAAGTCGCCATCTACCAGGCCCTGCGCTTTGAATTCGATTTCGCCCGTGCCGCGCTGTTTGCCATTCTGCAGCTGTTGATCTGTGGCAGCCTCTGGTGGCTGGTTTTCAGGAAGCGTCTGGACACAGCTGTACTGCCAAACCGCCGGTTATCACGTCCGGTCCCTCTGTTTGCACGGCCCTGGCAAGGGTTTTCAGCGGGTCTGCTCCTGGCGATTTTCACGGCCTTTCTGGTCGCGCCACTGCTGGCTATTATCCTGCGCGGTTTGCCGGCGTTATGGCCAACGGCGGAGACTACTTCTATTTACCAGCAGCTCTTGCCGGCCACCGCCCGCAGCCTGTTCATCGCCCTTCCAGCCGGGCTGGGCTCGGTGCTCGTTGCCTTGCTAACTCTGGCAGCCGCCAACCGGGCTGGTCGGCGCTGGCTGGCCATAGTGCCAGCCGTCACCGGCTATCTCCCCTTAATCGTTCCGCCTCTGGTACTGGGGACCGGACTTTTTATTCTGTTAAGGCCGCAATTGGGGAATACCATGCAGGGCTGGTTCCTGGTGGCACTGATCAACGGGCTGATGGCCGTGCCGTTTGTCTTGCAGATTCTGCGCGCACCACTGGCAAGCCTGGATGCCGGATCACTCCAACAGGCTGACCAACTGGGCATCCTGGGCTGGTATCGATGGCGATGGCTGTATTGGCCGCATCTGCGCCGTCCAGTTGCTCTGGCCCTGGCGTATGGTGTGGCGTTATCTCTGGGTGACTTCGGTGTTATCGCCCTGTTTGGCAGCCCGGGCAAACCTACCCTCCCGGTTTTGCTTTACCAGCAACTGGGTAGTTACCGGTTAGCGGAAGCCGCGGGTACCGGGCTCTGGCTGTTGGGGCTACTGGTACTGATCTTTGTCTCGCTCGCCCGTGTTCCCGGGGTTAAGTCCAGAACAACTTCCGCCGCGAGCCAACCACTGCCGGAGCCTGAACATGCTTGAGATCAAAGATCTGGCCTTCGAGTATGGGCCTGACGGCCATCTCTGGCGATTCGATTTTTCCGTGCCTGCTGGTGAATGTCTGGCCATCCAGGGCCCGAGCGGTTCCGGCAAATCAACCCTGCTCAGTCTGGTTGCAGGTTTTCTCCCGCCAGCCAGCGGCCGGATTCTCTGGCAGGACAAGCCGATCCACTTGCTAAAACCCTGGCAGCGCCCGGTCACGAGCGTGTTCCAGGAACACAACCTGTTCGAGCACCTGGATGTCTTTACCAATATTGGCCTTGGCATTCACCCCGGTCTCAAGCTGGATGAATCTCAACGCCACGCCATTGAAATCGGGCTGGAACGCACCGGGTTAGCAGGTTTCGGTCCCAGAATGCCTGGCGAGCTTTCCGGTGGCCAACGCCAGCGCGTTGCCTTGCTACGAGGCATCCTGCGGCGCCAACCATTGCTCTTGCTGGATGAGCCAATGACTGGCCTGGACACCGAGACCCGGAAGATTCTGTACGCCATGCTTCTGGAAGAAAAAGCCCGGGGCATCACCATGCTACTGGCCAGTCACGATGAAGAAGAACGCAGAATACTGGCAGACAGCCACTGGAATCTTTAAGCTTTCAGAGAACTCAAACAGGGACTCCGTGACTCCGTGGCAAATGAACCCGGCCTATCTCAGCCACTTGGCGCCCACACTCTCGGTAACGCCGAATTCGGTGGCCATACGCTGAAGTTTTCCGGCGACTGGACTCTGTCCCACTATTCCGCCCTGAATCGGCAAACAACTGCCCTGAAACCTCGCGCAGCAGGCTGCAACCCGGATTTTTCCGGCCTGGGTCGCCTGGACACCGCCGGCGCCTCGCTGATGGTGAAATTGCTTGGCAGCGACGCTCTGATCAGCGCTCTGGAACGAGCCAAATTACCGGATGAACAGCGTGCCCTGATACAGGCGGTTGCTGAAGCCATGAACCAGCCGTCGGCGGAGATCGCAACCGTCAACCCGGTCGTGGCGTTCCTGGCAGAAACAGGAAAAAAGGTGACCTCCCTGGGGCAGCTTATCTGGTTGTTGGCCGGGTTCATTGGCCAGACCCTGGGCACCCTGTCCTACATCCTGCCCCGACCTAATCGCTGGCGTATAACGCCCTTTGTGGCGGCACTACACGACACCGGCCTGAATGCCCTGCCCATTGTGGCCTTGCTCACCTTTCTGGTTGGGGCCGTGGTAGCGTTTCTCGGCGCGACGGTTCTTGAGGACTTTGGCGCGACTATTTACACCGTGGATCTGGTGGCGTTCTCGTTCCTGCGGGAGTTCGGCGTACTTCTGGCAGCCATCCTGCTGGCCGGCCGAACCGCCAGTGCATTCACTGCACAGATTGGTGCTATGAAGGTCAATGAAGAACTCGACGCCATTCGCACCCTTGGGCTCAATCCGGTGGAACTGTTGGTGGTTCCCCGGGTATTGGCGATGATGTTCAGCCTTCCCATTCTCACCTTTATCGGCATGATCTCCGGGATGGTTGGCGGGGCCATGGTTTGCGCTCTGGCACTGGACATTCCACCCAGTCAGTTCATTGCCATTGTCGAACGGGACATTGCCCTGAAGCACTTCCTGGTCGGCCTTGGCAAGGCGCCGGTGTTCGCGTTTCTGATTGCCGTCATCGGTTGCCTGGAAGGCTTCAAGGTGGCGGGCAGCGCACAGTCTGTCGGTGAACACACTACCTCAAGCGTGGTGCAGTCTATCTTTATGGTGATACTGCTGGATTCCGTGGCAGCGCTGTTTTTCATGGAAATGGGTTGGTAAGGCATGGCAGATCATCCGGTCATACAGGTACGCGCACTCGACAACCGGTTCGGTAGCCACATCGTTCATGAGAAACTCGATCTGGATCTTTACCCCCGGGAGATTCTTGGGGTGGTCGGCGGCTCCGGCACCGGCAAGTCAGTTCTGTTGCGCAGCATTGTTGGCCTTAATCCGCCATCCGGCGGACATATCACCGTTTTTGGTGAAGATTTGACGGAACTATCCGCCACGGAGCGCTCCCGCTATGAGCAGCGTTTCGGGGTTCTGTTTCAGGGCGGCGCCTTGTTCACCTCGCTGAACCTTGAGCAGAACATCGCGCTGCCGCTGATTGAACATGCCCGGCTGTCGCGGGCCGAGGCGGAAGAACTGGCCCGAATGAAACTGGCCTTGACCGGCCTGCCACCGGAGGCCGCCACGAAGTACCCGGCCGAACTCTCCGGCGGTATGGTCAAGCGGGCGGCACTGGCCAGGGCACTGGCGCTGGACCCCGAAATCCTGTTTCTGGACGAGCCAACCGCCGGTCTGGACCCGATTGGCGCTGCCGCCTTTGACGAACTGATTGTGACCCTTCGCAACGCACTGGGCCTGACGGTGTTTCTTGTTACCCACGATCTGGATACCCTGTACACCACCTGCGACCGTGTTGCGGTTCTGTCTCAACGCAAGGTACTGGTTGCCGATACCCTTGAAAAGGTGGCACAAACCGACGACCGCTGGATTCAGGATTACTTCCACGGCCCCCGTGGCCGCGCGGCGATTACAGCCCACAACAGGCTAACCAAACAGGAGCCCGGTTAATGGAGCCCAAGGCCCATCACGTTATCATCGGATTCTTCACGCTTGCGGCAGTCAGCGCTGCCTTGCTGTTTGCCCTGTGGCTTGGAAAATCATCTACCGACACCAACTGGGCCTATTACCGGATCGGGTTTGATCACCCGGTTGGCGGGCTGGCCAAGGGTAACCCGGTCCTCTATACCGGCGTCCCGGTGGGCGACGTGCTGGATCTTACCCTGGCGCCGGACAACCCCGCCCATGTGCGGGTACTGGTGAGGGTGAACCAGGATATTCCGGTACGGGAGAATACCCGCGCGGGCCTGGTCCTGGCCAACATAACCGGCAGCATGAGCATACAGTTTACCGGAGGCACACCAGACAGCCCCATTCTGGAAGGCCACAAAGACAATCCACCGCTGATAGCCGCCGAGCCTTCGGCCTTCAGTAACCTGCTGACCAACGGCGAGGCCATGCTCAGCAAAGCAGAGCAGTTGCTGGAGAATGCCAACCGACTAATGTCCGAAGACAACCTGAGCAACATTGCCGAAATTCTTCAAAACACCCGCCAGGCCAGTGAATCCCTGCTGGCGAGCCGGGACGAGCTTGAGGCGCTGATGACCCGGTTCGATGACGCCGGCATCCGTGCCGAAGAAGCTGCCATCAAGGTGTCTGCCGCAGCAGACAGGTCCCGAGAGGTACTGGATGAGCGGGTGGAACCGGTTCTCCTGGCCATGTCCAGGGCGCTGACCACCCTTCAACCTACCCTGGATCGACTGGACACCCTCACCGGCGACAACGAACTGGCGCTGGACGCCGGGCTTCAGGGTCTGGGAGAAATAACCCCTGCATTGCGGGAGCTGCGTAGCACCTTGCGCAACCTGAACTCATTTACCCGCAGGCTGGAACAGGACCCCACCGGAACCTTGTGGGGCGGCACCGGCATCAAGGAGTACGAACAATGAAAGTGCTATCCGCTCTCGCCTTGGGCCTGGTTCTGGCTGGCTGCACGGTCTTCCCGGTGCCCGAATCCCCTCGCCTGATGGAGCTGGCACCAGCGAGTGACTTGCCAGCTTTTGAACAGGCGCTTCCGGCCAGCCTTCGGGTAGATACGCCACTGGCTTCTGACCCGCTGGACAGCGCTCGTATTCTGATTAAACCGTCGGCTTACGAATACCGGGCCCTGGCAGGCGCCCGATGGCGAGAGAGTATTCCCGTGGTCGTTCGCGATCACCTGTTGGAAACCTTCCGGGCAAGCGGCGCGTTCGCGAATGTGATGACCGACACCAGCCCGGCAACGTCGCAGTTAACCCTGGTCTCCGAGCTGACTGGATTTCAGGCTGAAAACGGTGAGAACGGCACCCGGGTGGTGATCAGGCAACATCAGCAACTCATGGATAATCGCACCAGACGGAGCTTGTGTGTGAGGAGTTATGAGGCCAGGGCGAACGCAAAAAGCACCGAGCTGGGGGAGTTGATGAAGGCCTTCAGTAACGCCAGTGCACATTCATCCGTGACCACCGTCACCTGGGCACATCAGTGTGTGGCCCAGGAACCTCCGGCCAATTAACCTGCCTCTTTCGGAAACAGGTCAGCCCAGGCGGCGCGAAGGTAAAGAATCATGGACCACAGAGTCAGCACTGCTGCGATGTATAGCAGACCGATGGCCACATAAGCCCAGAAATTACCCGGCGGAAACGCCAGCAACCCCACAATGGACGCCATCTGAGCGGTCGTCTTGATCTTACCGATATAGGACACGGCAACACTGGCGCGACTGCCCATTTCGGCCATCCATTCACGTAGCGCGGAGATAACGATTTCACGACCGATAATCACGGTGGCGGGAATTGTCAGCAGTACCGCCGAATACTCTTCGATCAGGACCGCCAGCGCCACTGCCACCATGAGTTTGTCGGCCACCGGATCCAGGAAGGCGCCGAAAGGCGTACTCTGGTTCAGCTTGCGGGCCAGGTAGCCGTCCAGCCAGTCCGTCAGACCCGCCAAAGCAAATATGATGGCGCTGACCAGGTAGCTCCACTGCATCGGCAGGTAAAAGATCACCACGAATACCGGAATCATCACGATACGGGACATGGTCAGTATGTTCGGTAAATTCATGGTGTTCCTATTGGTCATGCAATGCTGCGTAAATGGTCTCTGCCAGTGTTTTGCTGATGCCCTGCACTTTGGCCATTTCATCAACACTGGCTTTTCTGAGTTCCTGGATGCCACCGAAATAGCGAATCAGTTCGCGCCGACGCTTGGGACCAACCCCTTCGATGCCTTCCAGTGTTGACTGGCGCCGCTTTTTATCTCGCCCGGCCCGGTGTCCGGATATGGCAAAGCGGTGGGATTCATCCCGAATATGCTGTATCAGGTGCAGCGCCGGAGAATCCGCCGGTACTCGGAATACGGCCCCTGTTAAGGCGTCAATCAGCTGCTCCATCCCTGCGCGCCGGGTCACACCCTTGGCGACACCAATCAGGGGGATATCGGAAATTCCAAGCTCTTCAAACACTTCACGAGCAATATTCAACTGGCCCTTACCACCGTCGATAAACACCAGATCTGGCCGCTTGCCCTCGCCGTTCACCATCCGCCGGTAACGCCGGGTGAGTACCTGTCGCATGGCGGCATAGTCATCGCCGGCGGTTATGTCCTGGATGTTATACAACCGGTAATCGCTTTTCAGTGGCCCATTCTCGTCGAAAACCACACAGGATGCGACGGTATTTTCCCCATGACTGTGGCTGATATCGAAGCATTCCATACGGGAAGGCGTTTCCGTCAGCTCCAGCAGGTCCCGCAGGGCCAGCAATCGGCGATACACGGTTTCTTTACTGGCGAGATGTGTCAGCAGGGTTTGCCGGGCGTTGGTCATCGCCAGCTCCAGCCAGCGCCGACGCTCGCCCCGCACATTGCCGCGGATGCGGGTTTCCCGGCGCGCCGCTTCCGACAGGGCCTGCGACAATAATTCCTGCCCGTCTACCGCCACCGGCACCAGGATGTCGCGCGGAATCTCCCGCCGGGTGTCGCCACCGAAATAGTACTGGCCCAGAAACGAGGCCAGCAATTCGCCTTCGGTCTGTTCCAGGGAATAGCGAGGAAAATAATCCTTGGTGCCCAGCACCCGCCCGCCACGAACAATAATCACAACGATGCAGACCACACCGGCATCCTGGGCAATGGCGATGACATCTGCATCCCCTCCCTCACCGTCTACGGATTGCTGTTCCTGAACATGGCGAAGATTGTTGATCTGATCTCTGTACGCCGCGGCTTTCTCAAACTCCAGCGCCCTTGATGCATCCTCCATGGATTGCATCAGGTCCTGAATAATCGCCGGGTTCTTGCCCTCCAGAAACATGCTGGCGTGCCGGATATCCTCCTGGTATTCCACAGGGCTGATAAAGCCGACGCACGGCGCCGTGCAGCGGTTGATCTGGTACTGCAGGCAGGGCCGGGTTCTGTTTCTAAAATAGCTTTCACTACAAGATCTTATGCGGAAAACCTTTTGTAGAATATTAAGACTTTCCTTGACCGCTCCCGAGCTTGGAAAGGGCCCGAACCAGGTGCCACCACCCTTTTTGGTGCGGCCCCGCCGAAAGGTCAGCGAGGGATAATCCGAATGCGAGGAGAGATAGATATAGGGATAGGACTTATCGTCCCTCAACAGAATATTGTAGGGCGGCCGCAGCGATTTGATCAGATTCTGTTCCAGCAGCAACGCTTCTGTTTCACTGCCGGTAATAGTGACTTCAATGGCCGCAATCTTGCCCACCAGGGCTTCGGTTTTAGGGGCCAGGCCTGATTTACGGAAATAACTGCTGACGCGCTTGCGAAGGTTGCGGGCTTTACCCACGTAGAGGATGCCACCGGTATCGTCATACATGCGATAGACACCGGGGCGTTCTGTCAGTTGTTTCAGGAAATTCTGGCTGTCGAACTTCCCGGGAGATTGCTCGGGATCAGACCTTGTCGGCATCCAGCAATCCAAGCCTTACTGCCATCAGTGCCAGTTCCACATCACTGGAAATCTCCAGCTTTTCGAAAATCCGGTAACGGTAACTGTTTACGGTTTTCGGGCTCAGGCACAGCTTGTCGGAGATATCCTGAACCTTCTGGCAATCCACCACCATCATGGCAATCTGCATTTCGCGCTCAGACAGGCGCTCGAACAACGACAGCTCGCCGTCTTCATCCCGCTCACCCCCGAGCTGTTTCAGTGCCATTTTCTGGGCAATTTCGGGGCTGATGTAGCGCTGGCCGGAATGGGCTTTACGAATGGCCCGCACCATTTCCTGAATGTCAGCGCCTTTGGTGACATACGCGGTGGCGCCGCTCTGCATCACACGGGCCGGATAGGGGTCGTCAGCACAGGCGGTAACCACGATAACGCGAATGGAATCATCAATACGAAGAATGCGCCGGGTCGCCTCCAGGCCGCCAATACCGGGCATGCGAATATCCATCAGGACAATATCCGGACGGTTTTCACGCACACAGTCAATCGCCTCTTCGCCAGACGAAGCCTGGCCAATGACGTCTATATCGGGATTGTCAGCCAGCATGCGAGTGATACCCGAGCGTACGAGCTCGTGGTCATCAACAACCAATACCCTGATCAAAACTCACCTCGCCGTCAGGTATGAGGAAACAGGCCGATTGTAACGGTTAGCAGCGTCAGCCGGTAGGCGGCATGAAAAAAACTGCCAAAATGGGCACCTTGATCACAGACTATTGCCGGAAGGGGAGCCCAGGCCGGCAGTGTTCTCAACCGGATCGAACCAGACCACCAGTTCTCCCATGCGCACCGCTTCAAGTACGCGCTCCCGCTCTGCCAGAGGACTTTCGGTGTCATTCAGCCCGTGATAACGGGTGCAGTATTCCTCGGCCAGGCCCTCGAGCTGATCAGCCGTAAGCAAACCCGTGTCTACTACAAATTTTTCTTCTCGCGGGTCCGGATCGGAAGGCTGCACTGCATCGTTACTCATAGAACCTCCAGTCAGTCGCTGTATGTTACGGTTTTATGAGCCAGACAAGAACCCCCGCAGATGAAGACACATCATCACGTTTCTGGAGAGCGGGTGCGGAAACGGGCAATGAGCTGCTTCATGCCCACCGATTCCTGCCTAAGCGCTTCACTGACAAGGCGGGTATCCTCCACATTCAGAGTCAGGGTCTCAGCACTCTCACCGAGAGCCTCCGCACGACGCCCCACCCTAGCGATTTCACCCCGCTGCAAGGCAACCGCACCCTGCACACTCTCACTCTGACGCTGCAGCTCATGGAACTGAGCCGCCAGGCCTTCCAGGTGCGCTCTCAGGGCATGCAGATTAGAGCGATTCATTTCGCCAGCGCCCGCCATATCTTCCAACAGTGAGTCTGCGTTGTTTGCACCCACGACAAGATCCTGCACCCACTGGCGAATATTGGCGGTGGATTCCGAGGTCCGACGTGAAAGCGTGCGCACCTCGTCTGCCACCACGGCAAATCCCCGGCCGTGTTCGCCCGCCCTGGCAGCTTCAATCGCCGCATTGAGGGCCAGAAGGTTGGTCTGCTCGGCAATATCGGCGATCACGCCGGTGACTTGCTCGATTTTTCCGGTTGCGTCTATCAACGCAGTGATCGACTCAGAAACCCGTCCAATCACCTCAACCGTGTGGTCAGCGCCTTTCTCACTGTTAGCCAGCCCCTCACGGACTTCGCTGTTGGCATTGACAGCATGCATCACCGTTGCTGCAGAGTGCTCGGTGGCCTGTTCGATCTGGGACGCCTGATCCGCGATGGAAGCCATAGACTGAGCCACATCGGAAATCTGACGGCGAGTGCTTTCGGCGGTTTGCTGCAGTGCTTCCGCTCCGTTATCCAGGCTGGCAGAGCGTGCATCAAGGCCTGAAGCCGCTGACCGAACATCCTCAACAAAGACCTCAAAGCGCCGGACCAGTTGTTCAATAGCTCCGGCCACGCCGGCAACCTCGTCACGACCTTTTACCGCCAGGATCTTGGTCAGATCAGCGTTCTGCTCCATGGCCGACACATCCTGGGCCATGGCCTGCAAGCGAAGGATCACCGAAGTCCGTAGCCAGAGCGTCATCGCCACGACCAACGCAAGAAAGACCAGGGCGCCACCAAGCAGGAACCTCTGCTGGTCTGCCAGATAATGCAACAGTTCTGATGCGCTCGCAGTAACGCCATCGCGGCTGGCTCTCTGGCGCTCGCTTATCGCCGCCAGCATGGGCTCCAACGCCTGGAACAGTTGAAAATCGACGATTTTTCCCACTTCATAGTAGCTACGTTGGCCTATTCCCTGTTTCATGTCCGCCATCAGCGCCACGACCCGGTCATATTGCTCGCGATTGTCCCGTGACCAGGTGCCTAACCCGGGATTCTGCTGAATCCTCTGCCAGTGCCGGGGAATTGAGCGCTCCAACTCGGTGAACAAAGGATCGATTTCGTCCCACAGTAAAAGCTGTGCCTTGATCTTGTAAGCCAGATCCTGCAACAGTCGATGGTCCTGCTCCAGATCAACCAGCATCCAGGATTGCTCGAGACTCTCTCCAACCAGTGCCTGAGAGGTATGCTCGGCTTTCGCTATGATCATCCAGGCAATGAACGTGAGGCCGGCAACAGCAGCCACCGACAGCAGCGCAAACGCCAGGATTCTGGCGCGAACAGTGGTCAGCATAAAAACTCCGATCAGGTGTACCCGGTCGGAGGGTATGCCCGTTTTATGACACTTTTATGTATTTGCTTGCGTCATTTTTTCGATACTACGTTTGGCGATCTTCAAAAATAACTGCTAAATCACTATCATCGCTCTTTTATTTCCGTTCGGATGCTAATGAATCACCACGCTTTCAAGCTAACCCTGCCGATTTTATTTGGCTACATCCCCCTTGGTATGGCCTTTGGTGTGTTGTTTACCACGCAACTGGATTATCCCTGGTGGATTGCTCCCTTGATGGGCCTTGTTATCTACGCCGGTGCCGGCCAGATTCTGGCGGTCAGCCTGCTGGCTGCCAATGCCGGACTGGTTGAGGTGGCCGTTGCCATGTTCGTACTGAACGCTCGACATCTCTTCTATGGATTGTCGCTGCTGGGGCAATTCCGTGGCGCCGGCTGGCGTAAGGCGTATCTGATTTTCGGTTTGACCGACGAAACCTATTCGCTGCTCACCAGCCGTCCCCGTTCGGCCAATCGCGAACAGGAACAGCATGTGGACTTCCGGATCACGGCCATGAACCAGGGCTACTGGATTGTCGGATGCACCTTGGGTGCGGTACTCGGCAAGACTGTCGCCTTCAACAGTACCGGCATTGAGTTTGCACTCGTGGCGCTGTTTATTGTGCTCACAATCGAACAATTGAAAGCATTGGGGGATTCGTTTCCGGTGTGGGCGGGGGCGGCGGCAGCTGCGCTTGCCATGATGCTGGTACCGGCAACCCATCAACTGATAGCAGGCATTGTACTGGTTACTGCAGTGCTTCTTCTGCACTACCGGAAGTATCGAACCGACACCATGGCAGGAGACGCAAATCGTGGATGAAAGTAGCTACCTGGCGGCGTTTATTGCCATCTCCGCCCTGGCCACATTTGCGACCCGAGTGGTGCCTTTCCTGTTCTTTGAAAAGCACACGGAACACCCTCTGATCAAACACATCGGGCGCTTCCTGCCCGCAGCCGTGATGGCATTACTGGCCACAGTATTTTTGCAGAGGTCTGCGGACTGGCAGGCACAGGCACCTGGCGCAGATGCGCTGATACCCGCATTACTGGTGGTTGCCGTTCACCTGTGGCGCAGAAACGCGCTGCTTTCGATCACCATTGGCACTGCAGCCTACATGGCTATTCAGCAGTCCGGCATTCTGTAAGACACCCTCGAATCAGGGGGTGCCCTCAACATTGGCCACCAGCCGGGAATCTTCCAGCGCGGCCGTGCGGTGCTTCACCACGCCCTTGTATTCCGGACTTTCAATCATCGCCAGAAAGGCGTTAATGGAGGGGTAGCGGACCAGCAGCACCTGATCCCAGGATTCATCCGGCGGCGCAATCAGCGAACCGACGGAACGGCCAGACCAGATCACCTCAGCACCAACTTCCGAGACACTGCGGGCAGCCTCTGTCATATAACGCTTGTAGGCATCCCTTCCCGAACAGTCTTCGCTGTCATCCTTGTATGCAGCCTTGTCCCTGAACCGAAGCAGATTTAGCATCACAACAGGCTGATCTTTGGGGATTTCATCAAGAATCTTCTGTAACTCTTCCTGAGATGGATTGACGGTCGCCATAGTTGTCCCTGTTCATTCGTTTGCAAGATGGTTCTTTGCTGCCATTCTTTTACTAGGACAGTAAACCAAAATCCCGAAGTGTGCATCTCCATCTTCGTCTTTCGGAGGGGTTCCCTTGCATTATTGACCTTGATCAAGCAAGAATTGCGCGCTTCCGCCAGGCTATATAGACATAACCATAAGTGCTAAACCGCGCTTTTCAGATCAAGAGAGGCAATCGACCGTGAGCAAACTCCCAGCGATATTGGTCGCACTCGGGCTGGCCACCACAGCAGGTTCTGCATCCGCTACGGTATCTGGTGACCCAGAAAACGGCAAGGGCGTCGCCAATCTCTGCGTGGCCTGCCACCAGGTCGATGGCAGCGGCAAACACATCGAGGGCGGAGAATCCTGGCCCCGGTTGGCTGGGCTGAATGCCAGCTATCTGGCCAAGCAGCTGCACGACATCAAAGATGGCTCCCGGGCCAGCCCCTCCATGATGCCTTTCGTGAACATGCTGGACGATCAGAAGATCGCTGACGTTGCGGCCTATTATAGCCAGCTTGAACCCACCAGTGGTGAGGGCGGCAACAATGCCGATGAAGCACTTCTGAAGCGGGGCGAACAACTGGCCGAGCGTGGCGACTGGTCCCAATACGTTGTTTCCTGCAAGAGCTGCCACGGCCCCGGCAACCAGGGTGCGGGCGACGTATTTCCCGGCATTGCCGGCCAACACGCCGGCTACATCGAGGCGCAGCTGAAGGCCTGGAAGGAAGGCACCCGCAAAAACGATCCCCAGGATCTGATGGGTTCCATCGCCCGCCGTATGAGCGATGCCGATATTCACGCGGTCGCCGTATGGCTTGCAAACCAGAACACCGCCAGCAACTGAGGGGACAAAGATCATGATGCGCACACTGCTAACCGTCGCCCTCTCCGGCTGCGTAATGCTTCCGATAACCGCTGCGGCCAATGACGACAGAACCCAGGCCTACATCGATCAGCTCACGGCCATGGGCTTTCCTGCCCCGAACGAAAACCAGCTGGTACACATTCCGCCGTCCATGGCGGACCTGGAAAAAGCCGACATCCATCCGGAACTGAAAAAGGTTATCCGCAGGGGCTACGACCTGTTCACCAACACCCAGCAACTGCGTGGCAAGAACGTGTTCAACAATATGAACTGTTCAAGCTGCCACCTGGGTGAAGGCCGGATGCCTTTCAGTGCGCCCATCTGGCCGGCTGCCGTTACCCTGCCCGGCTATCGCGGCAAAAATGGCCATGTAAACAACCTGGAAGAACGGATTGCCGGTTGCTTCACCTATTCCATGAACGGCAAGCCCCTTGAATACGGCAGTGACAACATGCTGGCACTGTCGGCCTACCATCAGTGGTTGGCGACAGGCGTGGAGATGTACCCCAAACAGCCGATCTATGGCCGGGGCTTCCCGGCTCCGGAGCGGCCAGCCGAACTGAGCTACGTCAACGGTGAAAAGCTGTACCAGGAAAACTGCGCGGTGTGCCACGCTGAAGATGGGACAGGCCTGCGTATCGACGGCCACACCGTATTCCCGGCCCCCTGGGGCGATATGTCCAACAACTGGGGGGCTGGTATTGTGCGCCTGCATACCGCAGCTGGCTTTATCAAGAACAACATGCCATTGGGGCAGCCCAACTCCCTGACTGATCAGGAAGCCTGGGATATCGCCTTCTACATGGACAGCCAGGAGCGACCACAAGATCCGCGCTACACGGGCGATGTGAAGGAAACCGCTGAAAAATTCGGGCCTACTTTCCACAAACATTCCATGTATGGTCAGGTTCGGGAATCCGATGGCAAGTTACTGGGTGACCACGACAACACCGGAGACAAGCCTTTCCTTAAACCAGACACCGTACGGTCGAGAACATTTGACTGACAGACGTTATAATTCGGTGTCACAGGCCTCCCTTGCGGAGGCCTTTTTGCTTGCAATCAACGCAAGGAGGAACACGATGACCATCAATCGCTGGCACTTGCTGGTAAGCGGCAAAGTACAAGGTGTTTACTACCGGGCATCCACCGAACAGAAAGCCCTGGAACTGGGCCTGACAGGCTGGGTACGAAATTTACCGGACGGCAGGGTCGAAATCATGGCCGAGGGCGATCTACTTCAGCTCAAGGCACTGCATGAATGGTGTCACGAAGGCCCGGAACGCGCTGTGGTCGATGAGGTTGCAACCCAGGAACTGCCCGCCACTCAGGAATTCGCTGACTTCAGGACCACACATTGAGCAGTCTTCTTGATACCTTTCTGTACACGCTGGAGACTACGCTGCCGGTATTCGCCATGGTTTTTATCGGCATCGGTCTTCGGCGCATTGGCTGGATTGACCAGGGCTTCATCGCCACCGCCTCTGCTCTGGTTTTCAAGGCCACGCTCCCCACCCTGGTTTTCCTGAGCATTATCAGAGCCGACCTGGATACCACCCTCAGCATCAGCATGCTGATCTTTTACTTCCTGGCGACCCTGGCCAGTTTTGCCCTTGTCTGGTTCTGGGCAACAAAGCGGGTCCGGCAAGAGGATCGCGGGGTTTATGTCCAGGGCGCGTTTCGGGGCAATTGTGGCATCGTTGGTCTGGCGTTGGCAGCCAACCTTTACGGCGACTATGGGCTCTCGGCCGGGGGCCTGCTCCTGGCTCTGGTGATTGTGGTCTACAACTCGTTATCGGTGATCGTGTTGCTGGCGTATCAGCCCGGTAAAACCATGAGCCTGACCAACACCCTGCGAGACATTGCCAGAAACCCACTGATCATCGGCGTAGTGCTGGCTATTCCTTTTGCAGCCCTTGAAATCAGGCTTCCCGGATGGGTAATGACCAGCGGCGACTACTTTGCTTCGCTAACGCTGCCCCTCGCCCTGCTCTGTATCGGCGCAACGGTCTCACTGAAATCCATCCGCAGTGACAGCGGCCCGGCCGTGGGATCATCCAACTGGAAGATGGTGTCTTTGCCGGCCCTGTGCACACTTGTAGCCTGGCTGGCCGGCTTTGAAGGGCGCGAACTCGGGCTCATGTTCCTGTTCTTCGCCAGCCCAACGGCAGCGGCCAGTTTCGTGATGGTGAAGGCTCTGGGCGGCAACGATCGCATGGCAGCAAACATTATCGCGTTGACGACCTTGCTGGCGAGTGTGACGGTAACTACCGGGGTGTTTGTGCTGCAGTCGATAGGAGTTGCGTAGAGAGAACCAATAAAAAACCCCAGCATTTCTGCTGGGGTTTTGTATTGGCGGAGAGGGAGGGATTCGAACCCTCGATACTCTCCCGCAGAAAAATTCACTTAAGCACTTGTTTTAGAAAGTTTTTTTCGCACGAATTATCGGAAAATAAATTCACCAAAAAAACAGGCTTGTACTGCGCAATATATACACCTTATGGTTTCTTCTCAAGTATTTTTAGTGGGCCCTTTGCAGCGAATTTATATGCTTGAACATGGTTCCGAATTGGGCACCCTGCATGCCAGTGTGAGTTGCGTAGCAAATAGCGAGCATATGAGCCAGAATGTAGTCCTTCTATCCCCTTCTGCTCAAAAAGCGTCGTAAAAAATGAGACTGGTATGTATATCGGACACACATAGCCGACACCGAAAAATGCCACCGCTCCCCGATGGAGATGTCCTTGTACATGCCGGAGATTGCACCGGTTCAGGTACATTGGCGCAGCTTGAAAACTTTGCAGATTGGTACGGCCGACAGCCACACAAGAAAAAGGTATTAATCGCAGGTAATCACGACTACTGCTTTGAACGTAATCCAGAGCAATCTCTACAGATCTGCGAGAATCGCAGCATCACCTATCTCATGGCTGAAACAGCAATCATCAATGGAGTCCATTTTTACGGATTCCCGTGGCAGCCTGTCTTTCGGAACATGGCGTTTAACGCTGACGAATCCAGGCGGCGTGATCTGCTCGCTGCAATACCGGAGGACACAGAGGTCCTTGTGACACACGGCCCGGCTTTTCTAATCTTCGATTGGGTACCGTTTACCGGCGAACATGCTGGCTGTCACGCGCTCGCACAGAGGATTGAGCAACTACCCAAATTAAGGGCGCATATATGTGGTCATATACATGAAAGTTATGGCTTCGCAATTCGAGAATCTGATTCAGTTAAGTTTGCGAACGCAAGCATCTGCACTGAAAGATATGAACCGAGCAATAAGCCAATCATTATCGACATTGACTAAATCCTAAATTAACACTAAAAAGGAAGACTTAGGCTTGCGGTACAAACACCACTTTTTAGACGAAAAGGTACCTATAAATTACAGCCATTCCGAATAACTCCCGGTCTCTGATGTATTTACAATATTTAAGGTTCCCTCAAGATGCCCTCCTCAGCTAGAAAAGAGTCGCTGCTCAACTCCGCAAACCAGCTAATAGATGAAGCTATAGCTTGGTCCCACTCTCTGCCAGATGGAGAATGGTTCCGGAAATGTAACCAAGGTGCTCAAATCCAAATGAAATGCACACTTGATACTTTTGAGTCCGATGAGCCCTATATTATTATTATCTCACAATACATAAATATTCATGAGTCCATTCGAAGACAAGGTATTTGCCGGCGGTTTTTTTCGGAGTTAGAGAAAGGCCAGAGCACTATTGGCATTATCATTCACGAGACCGTCCAGAATCCACATTTAAGATCCAGACACTACAGAAGTGGTTTTATCTGCGATGGTGACGACTGGAAGTTCTACAAGCGAATCGGCCCGCCTCTAAAAAAAGACCATCGACTTTATAAGCGCTTCATGGCTGAACGTGAAAGAGTAGAAGCTCGGAAAAATATTACCGCCGATCTAAACATAGGTTTAGGAGGGAGAAGAAAGAATTCAGTAGACCTGAGCTTCACTAATCGATTTCGTGAACTCTAACACAAGATATTCCCTGACTCAGTCAGCTCAACTTCTCAAGCTTGGGAGGATCAATCCAGTTCTTAGGTTTTGACTCAGAAAACTGAAAAAATTCAAAAAAAAATTTCCCCCTTCTTTTTGTATTCAAAAAACTGGTGCGCTGTCGCGCGGTACGATGTCAGAGGTGGTAGGGAGTAAAGAGTAATTCTTAAACATTTTTTTAACTCTGAAAGAGTTTAAAAATTTAAGATTACTCGTTAACTAATGAAATTAGTTTAGCATAAATAAAGAAAAAAATCAATATATACAGAAAGTTGAATACTTTAAATAACTTGGTTTATTGATCAACTTAGAAGCCCTAATAAAATGTGGGATCTTTAATCCAGTCCTCTTTTAAGTTCATTTTTTTAACAAAAATTTTTACAATATTTTACGTTTTAAATTTAGAGTATTTGTACTCAAAACCGTATTGGTCGCTTTCAACTGATTCAGGACTATATAGAACTAATAGAGGACAGGTAAAAGCTCTGATTAAAATAACGAAATTTTTTTCACTTTTTTCTTGCCTAGCAAAAAACTCGTCCCTATATTGGTTATTACAAGGATGAATAAGCAAGGACGCTAAAGCAAGGGATGGTCGTCCGCCGAATAGGCGGCTTATAGAAGAAGTGAGAGTAACTGCTCAAGCAATGCTCAAGTCGTCCGCCGAATAGGCGGTTAAAAGCCCGGTCATTCCGGGCTTTTTTTTTGGAATTGCTTCCCTTCTCTGACCTGCCCCCAGTCTTTAATCCAGCTGCTCTGTAAACTTCCCCGTTTTAGTTGCACCGCTGATTAGAGTTTTCCGCCCACTGGTGTTTCGCAATATTCCCATGGTGTCTGGTCTTCCAGCGAAGTGGAGCGGACTCCATCGGGCTCACGCGGCCCAGGAACATGGTCTTCGGTCGTCTCTGAGTGTCCGCTTTGTTTAGTCCCAAGAGGGATCGCTCGGTCGCAAAGCGAACGTTCGGGTTCGACCCAAAGAGCCTGGCCCTGCCCCCGCTTTAGGTCCACCCAGAGTTGGAAGAATCAGGCTCTTGACCCTGACCCCGAATTAGGTCCACCCAGAGTTGGGAAAATCCGGCTCCAGTTGTTTCTGTTTTCTTCGTGAAACCGCATGTTTCCTGGCGTAGTCAGACTTTGTCTTTGCTTTGCAGAGGGCGCTTCGGTTTCTGGCTAGAATTTGAGCAGATCAAGTTCCGCAATTAGCTTTTTTGCTGGCTCGGGATTTGTGCTGCGGTAATGAAGCAGCTTGCCTCGAAGACTTGTATAGCTTTTTTGAAGTGTTTCTATGCTGGAGGTTTGGTTTTGTAGGTCTTGGCGCAATTGATTCAGTTCGGCCCTGAGTCGTCCCTTTTTGTCTTTTCCTCCGGATGGCCGA